>Ga0209755_10000353_pt1 | contig 86574 bp, 81 predicted proteins | sample TergutCo191P1_FD_187301 | JGI IMG/M metagenome (GOLD analysis project Ga0209755, IMG submission 187301) | Cornitermes sp. P1 segment gut microbial communities from Petit-Saut dam, French Guiana - Co191P1 (SPAdes) (version 2) | ecosystem: Host-associated > Arthropoda: Insects > Digestive system...
ATCTTATCCAGGGTTACTTCCGCTTCTGCGACCATGCTTATTTCCGCGCTCATCGTTTCAAATTCTTTTGCCTGCAGCGCGTTAAGAACGCTCTCAAAATCTTCCGGCGCGCTTGTGACTTCTATTATGCCGTCCTGCGCCGATACGTCTTCAGCGCCACCTTCTATCGCGACTTCCATTATATCGTCTTCTGTGTATTTCTCGCCGTCAAGGGTTATGACTCCCTGTCTTTTAAACAACCTTGATACAGAACCGGATGTGGCAAGCTGTCCGCCCGCGCGGGTCAGAATATTGCGGATATCAGCCGCGGCGCGGTTTTTGTTATCGGTAAGAACTTCGATAAAGACCGCTACGCCGCCTGCGGCATAAGCTTCGTAAATAAGCTCTTCATAATTTACGCCTTCCAGCTCTCCTGTGCCTTTTTTAATCGCCCTGTCGATATTATCCTTGGGCATATTCGCGGCTCTTGCTTTTAAAATCGCGGTGCGCAGCCTTGGATTTCCGTCAAGGCTTCCGCCTGCCATCCGCGCGGCAATAGAGATTTCTTTTATTAACTTTGTAAACATTTGGCCGCGCTTAGCGTCTGCGGCTCCTTTTGCGTGTTTAATCGTCGCCCATTTGCTGTGGCCCGACATGATAACTCCTTAAGCTTTAGAATGAGAAAATATTAAAGAAAAAAGTATTAAATCTTACCTTTTTGTATCGCTTTATTGATCGAATCATCGACAAATTTTTCATACCAGTTGGTTTCATAAGGATCGCTTTCCCTGATTTTGGTCTTTACTGTAAGTTCTAAAGCGTCCTTGCATGCTTCGCAAATGTTATGAGTGGCATAATAGAAGAAAGAGCGTCCATATTGCGCGTCATCAACCTTTTTCTTGCAGATGTCACAAGTAATTGTGATCATAAAATCCTCCTGATTATTTACTGGGGCAAGCCCCGCAGGGATTATCCCCGTCTTGATTATAGTATATAAAAACTTTTAAAATATGTCGAGTGCCTGTATGCGTGAAAATGAAAAAAAATTATTGATTGACGGCAGTATTTTCTGCTCCAAAAAGCCCCTGATAATCGCGGAAATGGGAACTTCCCATAATGGCGATATTATTAAAGCAAAAGAAATGATTGCTTCATCAAGCGAGGCCGGGGCAAATTGCGTAAAAACGCAGATGGTTTTTGCCGATGAAATCCTTCATCCTAACACGGGAATTGTACCGCTTCCGACCGGTAATATCAGGCTTTACGACCAGTTTAAATCGCTTGAAAAACCGCTTGAATTTTATGAAGAAATCAAAGAATACGCCGAATCTAAAGGGCTTTTATTCTTATGCACTCCATTTGGCCATAAAAGCGCGGCAATTCTTAAAAAATTACAACCAAAAATGGTAAAAATCGCCTCTCCAGAGTTAAATTTCACCAGCTTATTGGAAGAAATTTCCGGCTGGGGGCTGCCTGTCCTGCTTTCTTCAGGAGTCTCAAGGCTTTCAGACATAGAAAATGCAATTGAAATATTCAAAAATGTAAATCAAAAAAGTATGAATGATGAATGTAAAAAATCACTCCTCATTCCTCACTCCTCACTCCTCCCTTCTTCTATATGTTTATTACATTGTGTAACAAGCTACCCTGCACCGGAGACCGAATATAATTTAAAGGTTCTTGCGAATCTTAGTGCGATTTTCGGTGTTGCTGTCGGGGTAAGCGATCACAGCGCAGACCCGCAGCTTGTCCCGGCTCTTTCAATCAGCATGGGAGCTATAGCGATAGAAAAACACTTTTGTCTTTCAAGAAACGATTCCGGCCTTGACGACCCGATTGCTCTAGAGCCAGAGGCGTTCGCGCAAATGGTAAAAGCGGTTAATCTCGCCGCGCAAAACGGCGCGCAAAAGACAATCGAGTATTACAAAAAGGAACGCGGCCAAGAGCTTGTAAACCGTATTTTAGGAAGCGGCGTAAAAGAGCTTGCCGCTTCTGAAAAGGCGAATTACAGACGCACAAACCGTTCGATTCACGCGTTACGCGATATAAGAAAAGGCGAAGTTCTTAAAAAGAGCGACTACGCCGTTTTAAGAACAGAAAAAATTCTTCGCCCGGGGTTAGAGCCTGTGTGGGAAAAATTAATCGATGGGCGCACTGCACGAAGCGATATTCCCGCAGGAGAGGGAATCAGGTTTGAAGATGTGTAAATTGAAAAATTAAACTCTTTGTTCTTTAGTATTTTAATCTGCGTTTATAATAATATTATTCCTTAAAGGTATTTGTTGTAATTCCGATATTAATAATGATATGGGAGAAAAAAAGTATAATGTATGATAAAGCAGGATGCTTTAAAACAAAATACTTTTAACACACTAAATACAAAGTTCTAATAAGTAATCTCCCCTCTGTATTAAATTGAATTGTAAGCCCGTTGGGTATTCATAAGGAATTTTATCACGGCTTGGAAGCCGCGTAATAAAAAAATACACTAATTTTTTATTACGAAAAATCCAAAGGAGTAAGTATATGATTATTAATCATAACTTAAGCGCAATGTTTGCCGACAGGTCCCTCAAAGTTACCCAGAACTATCTGGACAAAAACATGGAGAAACTTTCCAGCGGACTGCGGATCAACCGCGCCGGTGATGACGCTTCAGGGCTTGCTGTATCAGAAAAAATGCGATCGCAGATTCGAGGTTTAAATCAGGCGTCAGCGAATGCGCAGAACGGCATTTCTTTCATTCAAACCACAGAAGGTTACCTTCAGGAATCCCAGGACATTCTGCAGCGTCTTCGTGAATTGTCGGTGCAGGCCGCCAACGGTATTTATACCGATGAAGACCGTATGTACATGCAGATTGAAGTTTCCGCGTTAGTTGACGAAATTGACAGGATTGCGTCGCATGCGCAGTTTAACGGAATGAACATGTTAACAGGCCGTTTCGGCCGTCCAATCGGCGAAAATGTGATTACAGCATCTATGTGGCTGCATATCGGCGCCAACATGGATCAGCGCGAGCAAATTTATATCGGCACTATGACAACGAAGGGGCTTGGTATCCGTAATGTCGGTGATGATACTTTCGTTTCATTGTTAGATCCGGACAGCGCAAACCGCACCATTGGAACTATTGACAGAGCGTTAAAGATCGTCAGTAAACAAAGATCGGATCTCGGCGCATACCAGAACCGCCTTGAGCACGCGATCCGCGGCATTGACATTGGAGCGGAAAACCTGCAAGCCTCCGAATCCCTTATACGTGACGCTAATATGGCGAATGAGACTGTCGGTTACACCAAGAACATGATTCTTTCACAGTCAGGTACAGCAATGTTAGCGCAAGCTAACCAGAGAGGTCAGTCAGTTCTTTCGTTATTGCAATAATTTTTGTTTCGCAGGTAGCAGCTACCTTTTCTGGTAGCAGCTACCTGGTGACTGTCACCTTTATTCAAAAAAAATCAGTAATTTCGTGATTACCGAACTTTTTTTCCCAGTCAGAACGAAAATCATCCAAAGATTTATCTGTATACGGGTGAAATAAAAGCTCCTTGCAAAGCTCGCCGCTTATTGTAACCGCGTGCGCGCCATTTGCGATAGTTCCGTATACTTGCTGAACATTTTTAAAACTTGCGGCAAGGATTCTCGTTTTTACATCTTGAACAGAAAATATTTTAGCGATATGCGCGACAACATCAATTCCGTCCGAAACAATATTATCAATCCGGTTAATATACGGCGCGACATAATCCGCTCCACTTTGCGCCGCAAGCAATGCCTGCATGGGTGTGAAAATCGCAGTCGCTGTCACATTTATATCCGCGTTTTTACACAAGGTTATAGCCTTTAAGCCCTACTCTGTAATCGGAATTTTTACATAAAAGTTTGCGCCAAACACGGACTTCATTTTTTTCGCCTGCGCGAACATTTCCTGTGCCACTGCCGCGGTTGTTTGGATATGGAAAAATCTATTTTCGCCGATTATTTTACTTATAGACATTAACGTGTCTTCGATGTTGTCACACTCTTTCGCCAAAACAGAAGGGTTCGTTGTTACCCCGTCAATCGGATAATTTTCGGCTATCTCTTTAATAACCTGTACATTTGCCGTATCTAATAAAATTTTAATCAACTTACTCATACACGCATAATAATATATTTTATACAAAAAACCAATATCCTGAGTATACAGTTTAACTTTCCATGTTATAATTAATCATCTTTAAAGGAGGAATCAATGTCAAATAAAACTTTAATCGAAAATACGTTAAAAAAAGGCGAAGGTGTTTTACGCCTAAACCCGAACTTTATTCCGCGGCCTTTCGGCGTCGAAGGCAGGCGGCTGCGCCTTCATCCGGATGATTACTTTGCTTACGGGCTAGCACGCGGCTCTATAAAAGAAAGATGGATGGCTTCAACTAACATTGCGCAGAACGGACCATTAGCCGGTCCAACAGAAGGTCTCAGTTTTGCCGCAGTTGATTATTCAAGCAATGATAAGTTCAGTCTTAAAGAAGCGATAGAAATTCTTGGTGTGCAGATTATCGGAAAGGAACTAATGGACAAATACAGCGGTTTCCCTGTCTTTTCAAAGTTCTACGATTTAAAAACTCCCCTGTTCCATCATCTTCATCTTGATATGGAAGCTGCTTCTCGTGTCGGCAAACTTGGAAAACCTGAATGTTACTATTTCCCGCATCAGTTTGCAAGCCACACAGGCGAGATGAACGCCACTTACTTCGGCTACGACCCTGACACAACGCCCGAAGAAGTGAAAAACCGGCTTCGCGATTATAACAAGGGTGATACACGCATCACAGAACTTTCGCGCGCATGGCGAATTGAGCTTGGCTCAGGTTGGTATTCACCGGCAGGCGTTATTCACGCGCCGGGATCTGTCATGACCTACGAGCTTAACTGGAACGGCGATGTCAATTCGGTTCATGAAAATGTAGTATCAGGTGTTACATATCCGCGTGAGTTTTTAAACGGCGAATGTCCCGCAGATAAAAAAGACGATATCGATTATATTTTCAATCTGCTTGACTGGGAGAAGAATATCGATCCTCACTACAAGAAGCGCTTTGGCCGCCCGCCTGTCAGCATTGTAAAAAATTCCGACTGTGAAGAAAAATGGATATCTTACGCGAATGAAGGATATTTTTCCGCAAAGGAGCTTTCTGTAAACCCGGGAAAGAGCGTGACAATAAAAGAGCCGGTTGCTTTCAGCGTAATTTTTACCCAGGGACACGGAAAGTTCGGCGCTCATTTATGCGAAGCGCCTGGGATGCTCCGTTTCGGACAGCAAAGCGCCGATGAATTCTTTGTATCGGAAGACGCGGCAAAAAAAGGAATTGTTATCACGAACGCAAGTCCTGTAGAGCCGCTTGTGTTGATTAAAGGCTTCGGCCCTAACAACCCGGACGCGCCAAAGAATAATTAATAGTTAGGAATTACAAATGTGGAATGAGAAGTGAGAATTCATCCCTCATTCCACACTCCTCATTCCTCACTGGTAATTATTAAATGACTAACTTTATTGATTCATTTTTTCCGTCTAGTATAAAGGAGGTCGTTTTATCACCACACGTAACTTCATACCCGCCCTTGAAGCCTTCGATGTTTATAAAGCCTTCGGCGTCTGTTTTCAGATTGATTTCTGTGCGCCAGTCTTTATCAATTTTTGCTTTTAACGCTTTGTAAGACGGTTTCTCGCTGTTATCGGTGCGTAAAATGCCGGCCGGCGCGTGAAGCCAGGCGTTATCCGAGGGTGACCATGCTGTAATCGCGTGCACCTGCGGATGCGAAAAAAGAATTTCGTACATTTCCATCATTTCTTTTTTCTGCCGCTCTTCACCTTCAGGTGTTGTAGGCCACGCGTCAACCACCCAGTCGTTAAGGTCTACAATATGCGGCGGCATCAAATCCCCGGAGATAAGCGTGTTCTCTGTAAAATGCAAAGGAAGACCGAAGCGTGAAAATCTTTTTAAAACATCATGAGTTTTTTCAGCGCCCCAGTAACCCTGATGCTGATGCGATTGAATCCCGATAACATCAATCTTAATTCCTGCGCTTAAAACTTTTTCTATTAATATTTCATAATCCTTTGATGTGTCAAAATCATTTAACAGTAAAACAGAATCAGGGTTCGCGCGTTTTGCAGCTTCAAAAACTTCCTTTACAATTGTTATCTGCCCGTATTCCTTACAGATGCGCGTAATCGCGTTATCATACTTGTCAAAAACCGGCATTATAACAACTTCGTTAATCACATCCCACATGTCGATAAGACCTTTAAAAGCCGATACATCACGCTCAATTCTTTCGATCACCTTTTTTAAAATTTCTTTGTTAGAATAATTCATGAGCCACGGTGCGCACACAGTGTGCCAGCAAAGCGGATGCCCTTTTGTCACGATGTTTCTTTTTTTAAAAAAGCCGGCTGCGGCTTTTAGGCGCGCTTCATCGGGTTTTCCTTCTATTGGTTCATAACGGCCAAGGTAGAAAGGCAGTGTTGTAAAATTGTGAACGGAGAAAAGCTTATCTAGTTTTTCTTTTAAAAACGCTTTTCGTGTATCATCAACAGGAGTTCTTTCAGGCTTTCCGCCTTCCAACTCAACCGCGTCAAAGCCGCCGATTCCAAAAAGAAACTGATGCGTCTTTTGATTGAGTTTTACTTCCCTGTTCGCGGCAGGAGTTCCGTCGCTGTTTATAATCCGTGCTTTTACTTTCGCTTTACGGTGAGCTAAATTATCCATATTATTTTCCTTTATTTTGTTTTTGTCTTTTCGCTGAAATACTCCCATGCTTCTTTAGCTGTGTATTTGTTATGCACAATTCTGCCGATAGTATCCGCCATTACGGCAGGAAACTTGCTCTGGAAAATATTTCTTCCCATATCAAGACCCTTCGCGCCGCCTTCCATAGAGTTACACGCCATCACAATCGCTTCTTTTTCAGGGAGTTTCTTTCCGCCCGCTACAACAATCGGGACAGGGCACGCGGCGCAGATTTCATCAAAATTATCGCAATAATAAGTTTTAATGATATTCGCGCCAAGCTCTGCGACGATACGGGTTGCCAGTTTAAAATATGCAGGCGTCCTTTCCATATTTTTTCCGACAGCGATAACGCCAAGCGTCGGTATGCTGAAGTGAGACCCCGCGTTAATTATCCTTGAAAGATTATTGATGCTTGAAAGCTGGCCTGCGGCTCCTATAAAAACCTGAACAGCCATGCAGTCAGCGTTCATTCTTATCGCGTCTTCAATGTCAACAGACACTGTTTCATGGCTTAAGTCGTCGTTAATCATTGAAGAGCCGGCTGTTACGCGCAACGCGATACCCTTTCTGAAATTCGGCTTAACGCATGTGCGAAGCGCGCCGCGGGTCGCCATTAAAACATCAACATGATCGATTAGCTGCGGTATTAGAATATCAAGCCTTTCCAGGCCGGAAACCGATCCCATGAAGTATCCGTGATCGAATGCGAACATCACTGTGTTCCCGCTTTTGGGATTAAAAATATTGGCAAGATGTTTTTTCATGCCCCAGTCAAGATTAGCAGCTCCCTTTACATTGAAATTGCCGTTTGTTTTAAAGGGAACATCGATATAATAGTTCTTGTCAACCTTAGTACTTTCTTTTTTACTCTCGTCTTTATCCGCCATATATTTCTCCTTACTTTACATATTTTACAATGAACATATATACTTAGACAACTGAACTTTTACAAAAACTCAAATTAGTTTTGGAAAAGCTCCTGAAAAAACGGAGGGTTTATGTCCGCAGGCGAAAATTCGCGTTATCTTATGGCGGTTGACGCTGGAACAGGAAGCGTCCGCGCGGTAATTTTTAACACCGAAGGCAGCCAAATTGGCTGTGTCCAGAAAGAATGGAAACACTTAGAAGATCCCGGATACCCCGGAAGCATGGATTTTAACTGTGACGCGAACTGGAAGTTAACATGTTCCTGCATAAAAGAAGTAATGCAGCAGACCGGTATTGCGCCGCAGAATATTGCGGCAGTATCGACAACCTCCATGAGGGAAGGAATTGTTCTTTATGACGCTGATGGAAAGGAACTGTGGGCATGCGCCAATGTTGACGCAAGAGCTAAAGAAGAGGTAACCCAGTTAAAACAAATTGATATAAACCTGGAAAAAGAACTTTATTTAAAATCAGGGCAGACTTTCGCGCTGGGAGCGCTCCCGCGTCTTTTATGGGTAAAAAATAATCTTCCTTCCGTTTATGAAAAGACTGCCAAAATTTCCATGATCAATGACTGGATCATTTTCCGTCTATCAGGTTTTCTTTCGGTTGAACCCAGCAATGGATCTACTACCGGGATTATCGATTTAAAGTCACGTAACTGGGATATTGATATCGCAAAACGCTGCGGCCTTCGCGGCGACATTTTCCCTCAGGTAAAAGAATGCGGTGTAATTGCGGCGGAAGTTTCCGCGCAAGGAGAGGCGCAAAGCGGCCTTGCAAAGGGAACTGCGCTTGTCTGCGGCGGCGGCGACTGTCAGCTTGGCACAATCGGCGTCGGTGTTGTCGAAGAAGAAGAAGCCGTTGTCTTCGGCGGAAGTTTCTGGCAGTATGAGTTTAATACATCTTCTTGCGAATGTTCCCCAAAATGCGATGTACGCGTTAACTGTCATGCTGTCCCGGATCTTTGGCAGTACGAAGCTATTGCTTTTAACCCCGGCCTTGTTATGCGATGGTTTCGGGACGCCTTCTGCTCCGAAGAAAAACGCGCCGCTTTAGAAAAAAAAACAGACCCTTACACGCTTCTTGACGAGGCGGCGCTTAACGTACCAGCAGGCAGTTACGGCATTATCTGCGTGTTTTCAGATATAATGAACTATATTAATTGGAAACATGCGGCCCCTTCTTTTATCAATTTTGAACTTAACCCTGAAAAATTCAACAAGGCGGCTTTTTACCGCGCCATTATGGAAAACGCCTGCCTTGTAACATTGGGCCATTTAAAATTAACAGAAGAAGCGGCAGGTAAGCGTCCAAAAAAAATTGTATTCGCAGGAGGGGCGGCAAAAAGTAAATTATGGCCTCAGATACTTTCCGATGTGCTTAACCTCCCCGTTGACGTTCCTGTTGTAAAAGAAGCTACCGCCCTTGGAGCTGCTATAATGGCGGGAAAAGGCATCGGCATTTACGCTGATATAAAAGAAGCGGCAAAAAAAATTGTCAAAATAGAAAAAACATTTACACCTAACGCTGCCAACCGTGAAGTGTACGATAAGGCCTTTGAAAACTGGAAAGCCGTATATAAGCCAATGTTAAAACTAAGCGATGAAGGAGTAACAAAACATATGTGGCGCGCACCATAGCACGCAAAGCGTATAGATGACCTAATGCAGCACTGCGTGGCGCACAAAAAAGGAGATTATATGTTTATTATTAACGAAAATGAAAAAGAATACCGTTTCGGCGATTGGGGTCCAAAGTATTTAATGCAGGGACCGAGGATGAATTTCGCTTTAGTTCAATTTATGCCAGGGCAGGATTTTAAGGCACATTATCATGAAGTAATGGAAGAAAATTTTTACATCCTGGAAGGAAATATCACAATTGTAGTGGATGGAAAAGCTCATGATTTAATTCAAGGTCAGCTTATTCATATTGAGCCAAAAGAAGTTCATTATGTGATAAACAGGTCAGATTCCATTGTGCGAATGATCGCGGCTCTTGCGCCGTACAAAGAAGCTGACAAAGTTGAGGTTGAAAATCCAAAAATTTAAAGAAACATCTGTAGGCTGTACATGATATTACAACCGCCAGCTTTCTAACGCGGCTTTAAACGCGGCGCTTGACGCGCTGATAATTTTTTCATCAACACAGTAGGCAAAGCGGACCCAGCCTGATTTTCCAAAACCCGATCCGGGAACTCCTAGAATTAAATATTTTTTTAAATGTTCTGCAAACTCCTTGTCATTTGCATCATTTTCACCTGTCTTTGACTCTCCGCCCTTCTTCTTTGGCACTTTACAAAAAAGATAAAAAGCGCCCTGAGGATCTGCGTACTCAATTCCTGTTTCGTTTAACACCCTGATAAAAGCGTCCCGTCTTCGCGCGTAAATTGAAACATCAACTCTGGCAAACTGGTTGTCCGCAAGACTGCCTGCAATTCTCTGCATTAATGCGGGTGCGTTTACAAAACCGAGCACCCTTGTCGCATAAATAAGCCCGTTTACAAGATCGTCTTTATCCTTAATATCAGGGCTGACTGCAATAAAACCAATGCGCTCTCCGGGGAGCGAAAGGCTCTTTGAATAGGAGTTTACAACGATAGACTCGTTGTAACAGCATAAAACAGGAGGCACTTCATTTCCGTAAGCGATTTCACGGTAAGGCTCATCAGACACAATATATGGATAGCGGCCTGTCTTTTTTCCATGTTCATTTAATATAAAAGCAAGTTTTTCCAAACAGCTTTTTGAATATATAATTCCCGTCGGGTTGTTAGGCGAATTTATTATAATAGCGGCTGTTTTTTCGTTTAACGCGCTTTTAATCGCGTCATGATCAAGGTCAAAGTTATCAAGAGAGTCTACTTCTGTTAATTTAGCCCCGTGATTATTTACATAAGCGCGGTATTCCATAAAAAAAGGACGGCTTACTATCACTTCGTCTGCGCTGTTGCATATAGTTTTTAAAACAGCGTTTAAACCTCCTGCGGCGCCGCAAGCCATTACAATATGAGAGAGATCAGCTTTTACATTGTGTTCAATACTCACCTTCTTTGCCAGCGCTTCCCTTACATGCGGAAAACCGGCGTTTGGCATATAACCGTGAGAGCCTTTTTCATCTTCGTTGGCTAGTTTAACAAGAAGGTCATGAAACGCTTTTGGCGGATCAATATCCGGGTTACCAAGCGAAAAATCAAACACCTTATCAGCACCGTGAATTTTTTTTAAATTAATTCCTTCTTCAAACATTTTTCTAATCATGGAAGAAGAAGCAATAGCGTTCTTTATATTTTCAGCTAACGGCATTATGTCCTCTTATACAAGCGTTCTTGCGGTGCGAAGGATGTCAGCGAATACTCCGCCCGCTGTAACCTGCGCTCCGGCACCCGGTCCTTTTATTACCATCGGTAGTTTTGAATAACGGTTTGTAGTAATAACTACAATGTTATCGCTGTCAACTAATGTAAGGAATGGACTTGGCTCCTGCTCGGCGCGAAGAGTGACTTCGGCCTTCCCTTCTTCAATTACAGCGACATAACGAAGTTTTTTCCCTTCTTTTGCCGCTTCCGCCCTTCGTTTTTCATAACCTGCGTCAAGTTTTTTAAGCTCAACAAAAAACGCGTCAATGTCTTTGGCTTTAAAGCAAGCAGGCGGCAAAATAGGCTCTATAGTTACATTCTTAAACTCAATTGATAATCCGCATTCGCGCGCCAGAATTAAAACTTTTCGCGCCGCGTCCATCGCGTTTAAATCGTCCCTTGGGTCAGGCTCTGTGTATCCTTTATTCTTCGCTTCAAGCACAAGCTGCGAAAACGGAATTTTTCCGTCAAAGTTATTAAAAATGTAACTTAACGTCCCTGATAAAACCGCCTCAATTTTTATCACTTTATCCCCTGAAAGGAAAAAATCGCGTAACGTAGAAATGACAGGAAGGCCCGCTCCTACAGTACATTCATATAAATAGGGAATTCCTTTTTCCCTTGAAAATGAAGTAAGTCTTTTATAGTAATCAAGAGCGCCAGAGTTCGCTTTTTTATTGGGAGTCACAATCGGTATGGAATAATGAAGTATTTTTTCATAGAGCGATGCGATATCATCGCTTGCCGTGCAGTCGCAAAAACATGAATTGGGAAGATTTAAAGACGCCATTCTTTCGATAAAAAGAGCGCCTCCTGTTTTTATATCGATCTTTTCTGCTCCTTCAACTTTTCCCTGCGTAGTGAGCATCTCTTTTGTCTTTTTAGGGTCCAGTCCTTCTAAAGAAAAAATCATTTTGTCGTAATTAGCAGCGCCGATCAGATTAATTTTTATCATTTCCCTGTCGGCCAATTTCTTGCGGTTTTCCGCGATTTGATCGAGTAAAGTACCGCCTATATGGCCTGTGCCTACCAAAAACAAATTAACAGACCTCTGCTGCGGGAAGAAGAACGCGTCATGAATTGCGTTTAACGCCTTGCTTTCATCCTGAGTTGAAATAACAGCGGAGATATTAGTCTCTGAAGACCCCTGCGCTATTGCGACAATATTTATGCCGTTTCTTCCAAGCGCGTGAAAAAATTTCCCCGAAATCCCGGAAGTGCTTTTCATCGCAGAGCCTACAACAGCTATTACAGAAAGCCCTGTTTCAATAACCGGTTTTTCTATAGAGCCGTTTTGAATCTCTCCTGCGAATTCTTCTTTTAACGCTAAATACGCGCTGTCAGCGTCGCAAGGAAGTACCGCGACGCATATTGAGTATTCGCTGGAACTCTGCGAAATTAAAATAACGCTGATGCTTTTATTCGCAAGCGCGTTAAATACCCGCGCTGAAAAACCTGCTGTTCCAATCATGCCTGTTCCCTGAAGACGCACAATAGAGACAGAGCCGATAGAACTTATTCCGCGGATTGGGTATTTTCCCGGCGCGGCTTTTTCTGATATTTTTGTTCCGGCGCACGAAGGGTTAAAAGTATTTTTAATAATAATTGGAATTCCTTTTTCAAGCGCGGGTTTTACAGAAGGAGGAAAAATAACCTTCGCGCCGAAGTGGGAAATTTCCATCGCTTCGGCATACGTGATTTCTTCGATACGGAACGCGTTTTTAACATAAGCCGGATTAGCGGTAAGCATACCGTCGACAAAAGTCCAAATCTCAAGTTTATCAGCGCCTAACGCGGCGGCGAAAACCGCAGCGCTAAGATCAGAGCCGTCGCGCCCTATTGTCGTTGTATGTCCGTCCGCGGTAGAGCCGATGAAACCTGTCGCAATTTGAACCGGTTTATTCTCTTTCTTAATAAAGTTTTTTATGTTTTCTTCTGTTTCTTTTTTTAGAATTTCAGCCTTGCCGTAATTTGAATTTGTTTTAATTAGTTCTCTTGCGTCGCAAAATTCCGCGCTTATGTTATTTGCGGTAAGAATTGCGGCCAGAAGATTGGCGCACAGGATTTCGCCGAAACTCATCACCATATCAAGGCTTCGTTTTGATAAATCTCCAAGAAGCGAGATTCCGTCTAAAATCTGCAGCAGCAATTTAAATTTATTATCAATTTCTTTAACTGCGTTTCTGCGTTCCGCGCCTTTTAAAAAATGCTGCGCAAGTTCAATATGACGAGCTGCAAGCGTTTGCGCCATTTCTGTATATGATTCCCCGCGAAGGGCTGTATTCGCCATTTCAATAAGAGCGTCGGTCATTTTTGAAAATGCCGGCACAACTACCACAGGGACTTTTCCGCTGTAATCTTTTCCTTTAAGAATATCAATAATATTCTGGACACCTTTCGGGTCGCTGACAGATGAGCTGCCAAATTTCAATACAAACATAATTTTTCTCCCATTGCATATTACAGAATTTTTCTATACTTTTATAGTAGCATATTGAAGCAATATCGATATTGAAATGGAAAAAGTCAACTTAAATGAATTAAAAACAGCTTCTCTTTCCGGCAATCATCCTGACGGCCAAAGACGCGTATATTTTGACTGGGCAGCTTCATCGCCTTATGATAATAAAAAGTCCCGTGAGGCAGAATATTCTTACGGAAATCCCTCTTCATTACACCTTGAAGGCCGTAACGCAAAACAAATCCTTACAGACGCAAGGCAAAGATGCGCCGCGGTTTTAAAAGTTCCGCCGCAGACACTTTATTTTACATCAGGGGGAACAGAATCAAACAGTATCGCTTTATTTTCCGCTTTAATCCGCCCGGGTAAAGGCAGGATTCTTTCTTCACCTGCAGAGCACGCTTCAATAAGAGAGGCAATGCAGACCCTGGAAAAAATGGGAAAACCAACAGCTCAGATCGCCGTTGATTCCGCAGGCAGAGTAACGCCTGACACGCTTTCCAAAGCGCTGGAAAAATACAGCGATGCAAGATTCATCACGGTAATGTCTGTAAACAATGAGACAGGGACTGTCACAGATACCGCCTCATTAACTGATGTTATCCGCAAACATGAAAAGAATAACGCGCCTGTTTTTTTTCACTGCGATCTTGTTCAGGCAGCCGGAAAAATTAATATTGATATTGAAGGCTGGGGTTTAGACAGCGCTTCTATAAGCGCACATAAAATTCAAGGGCCGCGCGGAATCGGGCTTTTATATCTAAAAAAACCTATTGATGTATTTTATTCAGGCGGCGGTCAGGAAAACGGAATAAGGGGCGGCACAGAAAATGTAAACGCGGCTGCCGCTTTCGCGGACTGTCTGGAAAAATACGCGCACAAGGAAACTGATTCCTGTTTACCTGAACATTATAAAAACGCAAAACAAAGATGGAAAAAATTAATCACTTTTTTAAACGCGGTAAGAAGGTGCGTTTTAATTCCGCAGTCAAGAAGCGCAGACGATGATTCCTTCTCTCCGTATATTCTGCAGGCAGCGTTTAAAAACATCCCCGGTGAAGTAATGGCGCGCGCTCTTGACGATCTTGGCTTCGCTGTTTCAACAGGCTCCGCGTGTTCATCTTCATCTCCTGAACGCCCTGTGCTTGCCGCGATGGGCATAGAAGACAACTTAAGAATCGAGGGTATTCGAATATCTCAGGGTTATACTACAACAGATGAAGATATCGATCTTTTAATCGAAGCGATTAATGTGGTATTAAAATTTCTTTAAAAATAAAACCGGGGAACTAATGAACACATGGCTATTAAAACCCGCTGAACTTACTTTGAAAGGCGATAACCGCAAAAGTTTTGAAGGTATTTTGAAAAACAATTTACAAAGACTGCTTTGCGCAATTGATAATAAAATAAAAACAAAATTTACGGCAGGCCGCTATTATATTTATGCTCCGGATGAAAAATCACAGGAGATAGAAAAAAAACTTTCTGCATTAACCGGCATTTCCGGCTGGGCAAAAACAACAACCTGCGAAAAAAATCAGGAGGCGGTTATCGCTTCCTGCGTGGAAGAAGCAAAAAAACTTTATAAAGCGGGAATAAAAACTTTTAAAATTGACGCGCGAAGAACAGATAAAAGTTTTCCGCTTACTTCTTATGAACTTTGCTGTACCGCAGGCGACGCTGTTCTAAACGGGGTAAGCGGCTTAAAAGTTGATATTCACAACCCGCAGGAAACAATTAAAATTGAAATACGCGAAAAAGCTTTTGTTTATTCAGGAGGGAAAAAAGGAATCGGCGGGCTTCCTGTGGGAAGCGCAGGAAGGGGAATGCTTCTTTTATCGGGAGGTATCGATTCCCCTGTCGCCGGCTTTTTGATGGCATCGCGCGGAATGACAATTGACGCTGTGCATTTCCACTCGTATCCTTACACTTCCAGGGAAGCCAAAGAAAAAGTTATAAAGTTAGCTGAAATTACAGGCGCTTACTGCATGGGCATAAAACTTTTTATTTTAAATTTTACAAAAGTTCAGACGCGCATTAAAGAGAGAACTCCTTTTGCCTTTGCAACTGTGCTTTTAAGAATGGCGATGATGGAAGCCGCTCAAAAAGCGGCGGTTAAAACAAAATGTAAATGTCTTATAACAGGAGAAAGCCTTTCGCAGGTAGCAAGCCAGACAATAGAGAATTTAACCTGCACTCAAAGCAGAATTTCGCTTCCTGTACTGCGGCCTTTAATCGGCTTTAACAAAGATGAAATAATAAAAAGGGCAAGAGAGATAGGTACTTATGATACTTCGATTCTGCCGTATGAAGACTGCTGTACTCTTTTCAGTCCCGCTCATCCTGTGCTGCGCGCAAATGTTGATGAAGCGAATGCGTTATACGAAAAACTGGAAATCCAGCCGCTTATAAACGAGGCCCTGGAGAATTACGAATATATCAAACCCGACTAATTAAATTTAAATTCTTTAGCGGCGGCGGCAGCTTCGTCAAAGCTTGAGTGCAGAAGATATTCTGATATTTTACTTAACTGATCTTTTATTAAACGCGGCCATGTTTTTTCTTTAACATCGGCAAGCGCTTCCTTGGCTGCTTTTTTATTTAATAATGCGCACGCCTGTTCAATTTCATTTAACTTTTCCTTTAAAACGCCAAGGTCTTCTTCAGAAGCCGCAGCCGCGTCATCGTCGCTTGGGGTAAATTTTTCGATTAATTTTTTTAATTTTTCTATAAAAGAAGAAAGCGATGCTGAAATAAGCGCGTTGTTTTTATCGCGGCCTGCCTGTTCAAGATCGGATGCTTCATTGGAAAGATCGTTTTCGCCTATATTTACAAGCGCGCTTTTCATCGCGTGCACATTAATAATAAATGTGGCGATATCGTCGCTTCTTCTGTTTTTATTATCATTTATAACGGTTAAAACATTTACGGCTTTTTTCGCGTCACGCACGAAAATCTCGGCAAGATGCTGATCAATTGCGATTTTATGCCCGCCTGCGGCGTAAAGGCTGTTTCTCTGTTTGCGCGCGTTTTCCAAAGTCTCTTTGGTCTGCTTGTCGCGTATCATTTTATTTAAAACAGAATTTAGCTGGCGTATATCGATCGGCTTGGAAATAAAATCGTCAAAGCCGTTTTTCATGAACATTTCAGCCTGCCCGGCAAGAGCGTTTGCGGTTAATGCTACAATCGGCTTTTTATATCCCATACTGCGTATATGCTTTGTGGCTTCGATGCCGTCCATTTTTGGCATCATGTGATCCATAAAGACTATATCATACTCGGATCCGCTTTTAATTTTATCTATCGCCTCAAATCCGCTTAACGCTGTATCAACAGATATTCCGTACGGCGCTAAAAGACCGCGTGCGACATACAGGTTTGTTTCAACGTCATCAATAACTAAAACGCGGCCGTAAGGCATAAAATCCTGCGTTATCTGCGCGCCGCGCATCTTTGTCGTGTTTCTGATATTAAGCTTCATTAAATTTTCCGCAAGCTCGCTGCCTATCGGCTCCGGGTTATCGCAGATCTGCGGAAGGCTTACCATAAAAGTTGATCCCTTTCCGGGAGCGCTTTCTATTTTTAGATTACCGCCCATCAAATGAATCAGGTTTTTGGTAATGTTCATTCCAAGACCGGTTCCTTCTGTCATCCTGTTGGCTTCAAGGTTAAAACGGTGAAATTTATCGCCGAGTTTTTTTACCTGCTCGGAAGTCATCCCCTGGCCTGTGTCGCTTACCTTAAGAATCAGATTCGCGTTCTTTGTATCCTGCGTTAACTCTGATGACAGGCTGAATTCAACCTGCCCTTCCTGAGTATATTTAAAAGCGTTGGAAAGAAGATTATTTAAAATTTGTTTAATCCGCAGTTCATCCCCTGTAAACGCCGACGGGATATTATCATCAACTAACAATTTAAAATCGATTGGCTTGCTTTCATAGCGCATAATGTTTAGTTTAACAGTATCGTGAATAAGGCTTGCAATATCATACGCAGTAGAATAAAGCTCAAATTTGCCGGCCTCGATTTTTGATAAATCAAGAATATCGTTAATTATTCCAAGCAGCAGATCGCCTGAATTATAAATTCTTTCAAGGGCTTCTCTTGTTACCAGGGGAAGGGAGCTGTCTTGAAGTTGAATTTCAGTAATCCCGAGGATAGCGTTCATCGGCGTGCGAATCTCGTGGCTCATCTTCGCAAGGAAGTCGCTCTTTGCCTTGCTGCTTTCCTCGGCGACTTCCGCCCTGCGCATTTCGGCTATCATCGTTTTTAATTCCCTTAAATCCCTGATGTAGCCTGCAAGCGCGTACATACCTTTAAATTTAACCCTTACAAGAAATACTTCCGTCGGAATCTGTTCGCCGTCGCGTTTCTGGTGCGTCATTTCGAAACGGCAGTAGCCTTCTTCAAAAGCCTCGCTGGTATAACGTTGAACGACATTCACCGATAACTCGCCTGACGGCTGATATTCGGGAAAGAAATCAAATGCGTTATTTATAAAATCATTTTTATCATGTAGTTCAAAAAGCCTGACTATTTCCTGATTACATTCAAGGATTTTTGACTCATCGTTGATTAAAAAACAGCTTAAAGGAGTTGTGTCAAATAAGACCTGAGTACATTCATCGGCTTCGCGCATTTTTACAATCGCCGAATTAAGCTCACGAAGATCATGGCAGTAAATTACTACAACAGGATCGTCCCTTAAAACAAGGCGGACAGCTACCGCGTCAAAAGGAATTGTCTCTCCGTCTATCGTGTTATGATTCCAGTTCATGTGGTTCTGGCCTTCCCTGAAAGTCTTTCCGATAAACTCAGCCATCACTTCCGATGATTTTCTTCCGTCGTTTTGATACTCAGGAGCTGTTTCCATAAACTTGGCAAGATATTCTTCCTTGCTGTAAATGCCTAAAACCCGCGCGGCTTCGTAATTAAAATCGATTAGATTCTTTTCCCTGTCCCACATTGTTACGCCAAGAGGCGCGGCGTCAAGCATTAACATTGTGCGCTCGTCAGTTTCGCGCAGCTTAGAAGTCACTTCGTTTATTTCGCGCATATCGCGCGTATATCCGCACACAATGTTTTCATTTCTGTGCATGACGCGTATCAGAGTTACTTCGCTTGGAACAAAATCGCCGTTTGTTTTCTGGTGCAGCCATTCAAATTTACAAGAGCCTGTTTCAAACGCTTTTTTTAAAAATTCTATTGATTTTTCTTTTGTCAGCGATCCGTCAGGCTGATACTCGGGGGAAAAATTATAAAAATTTTCAAGATATTCTTTTTTGCTTGTACATTCAAAAAGATTTATGGTTTCCTGATTACAGTCGATCAAATTAAAATCTTTATCCCAGAAATCCACGCAGACAGGAACTGTATCCAGCATGATTCGGGTGCGCTCTTCGGCTTTGTTTTTACTTGAAATAATACTAAATAAAATCGCGATAAGAGCAAGCGCTAAAAACGCCCCAAGCACAAAAAGAATAATGCCGATTTCCCTTACGCTCTGATAATATTTATCCGCGTAAGCTATGATGCATAGATACCATCCGTTATCAAGACGTCTAATAAAAGTGATTGATTCATTTTGATTATAATCTCTTGCTTTACGCTCGGAAATTTCCCCGCCCTGCATTAAAATTTCTTTTATAGCCTTGCCGTCATTTAACAGCTCTAAATTTCTTCCGATGTAGGCAGAAACAGGATGAGCTATCACATCAAAATTACTGTCAAACAGAATGCCGTATCCGTTTTCTGTAACGCTTGAATTAACAGCATACTCCTTTACCCTGTCTAAAAGCACATCAAGGGCGATTATACCCAAAGGATTTCCATTATCATCGAATATACGGCGCGCGAATGACAGCGTTGTAACGTTATACATCATATTATGATACGCCTGAGTAACAGAGATTTTTCCGTTTGCTTCCACAGCGGAAATAAACCACGGGCGTTCCTGCGGAATAAAATTTTCAGGAGGCTGCCAGTTAGTTCCGTTAAGAAATAATCCGTCAAATACGTCAAAATATCCGTAAACAGACGTGGTATACATTAGCCTTTCATCGTTTTTTATATATTCCGCTATGCTGTTAAAATACTGATCAATTTCGTCAGAGTCAGATCCGCGCATAATCATATATCTAATGTTTTCGGCAATGACACCTAATGTAGTTTCCGGCTCAAGAAGGTCGGAAATAATGTGAGACTGCGCGTTTAAAATTACATTGTTTACGTTTTCCAAAAGATGTTTTCGTTCGATGTTGCTCATGTAGTAGTAACTTAAAAAAATCATCAGGGCGAACGCGAAAAGCACGCATAAAACCTGAGCATGAGTTATAATATCGATTATTTTTTTAAATGCGGATTTAATTACAGGCATAGGCCGGCTTTGGCCTCTTTTAGATGTTCTCTTGCTTCAAAGAAAACATCCGCTATCTTTGGATCAAAATGCGAACCTGAATTCTGCATAATGATATTAACGGCGTCTTCGTCTGTAAACGCTTTTTTATACGGCCGTTCGGAAACGAGGGCGTCATAAACGTCAACAATCGCCATTATTCTTCCCTGAAGAGGAATTTCCGCTCCCTTAAGTCCGTGCGGATAACCTTTCCCGTCCCATCTTTCATGATGAGTCCCGGCGAACAATTTAGCGTTACGCAAAAATTCGCCTTCGCCTGTGCGTGAAATAATCTCGTCAATAATCCGCACGCCTTCCATCGCGTGGCCTTTCATTATTTCATATTCATCGTCGGTGAGCTTTCCGGGTTTATTGACGATTACATCGGTAATTGAAATTTTCCCAAGATCGTGCATTCTAGCCGATGATATCATTTTTTCGACATCCCAATTTTGGATTTCGTTATCATAGACGCCTTTTTCTTTCATTGAATTAATAATAATTTTAATATATACCGATGTGCGTTCAATGTGTCCGCCTGTGCCTTTGTCGCGGTTTTCCACCATATCCGCGAGAACTGACACAATGCTGTTCTGTAATCTGTGCAGCTGCGCCGTACGATCGCGGATAATGCTGTCGATATCAAGGTGGGTTTGAATACGGTTTAATAACACGGGAGCTGAAAACGGCTTTGTCACAAAATCGACGGCGCCCATTTCAAGACCGCGGGCTTCAGCGTCCGCGTCGTTGCGTCCTGTCAGGAACATAATCGGAATGTCAGCCCATTTGCTCTCGGATTTTAACTTTGTGATAGTCTGGAATCCGTCCATTTCAGGCATTTCTATATCAAGCAAGATCAGCCCGGGAATAATTTTTTCCAATAATGCGAACATTTTTGACGCGGAGGGCATTGTCATTACGCGGTATTTATCTTCTAAAACCGCCTCTGCCATTGATAGGTTAGTGTCACTGTCATCCACGACAAAAATAGTTTTCAATATGTTTGCCTCTTAAGATAATTTAACTTAAATAAAAAAAAAACTCAAGGCGATTCGTATTATAAACATTAATTTAAGACAAATATATTTTAATTTAATGAAATTTTTTAATAAAACTGTTATTTAAACGGAACATATTGGTTTTTTCCTTATAATATGCGAAAATGAGATATGCCAATTAAAATACCAAGAGAATTACCCGCATTTAACGCTTTATCACAGGAACATGTCTTTGTAATTACAGAAGATCGCGCTAAAAAACAGGATATAAGGCCGTTAAAAGTCGGTATAATCAACCTTATGCCGACCACAATTGATACAGAAACCCAGCTTTTAAGGCTGCTTGGCAATAGTCCGCTTCAAGTTGATATCACTTTTCTAAATATGGGCAGTCATGCCTCTAAAAACGCGCCGCCCGGCCACTTGGAAAAGTTTTATATCAGCGCGCAGGAAATTGTCCGTCAGAATGTCCGTTTTGACGGTTTAATAATAACAGGCGCGCCTGTAGAGACCATCGAATTTGAAGAAGTTGATTATTGGGATGAACTTGCAAAGGTCATTGATTATTCATATAGCAATGTTTTTTCCTGCCTTCATATTTGCTGGGGAGCTCAAGCCGGTTTATACCGCCGCTACGGCATAAAGAAATATCCTTTAGAAAAAAAACTTTTCGGCATTTTTCCCCATTCGGTAAAAGAACAGTATAATTATCTGTTCCGCGGTTTTGACGATGAATTTTTAGCTCCCCAGTCGCGGCATACAACAAGCGGCAGGGACGAAATCGCGGCGCAGCCCCTTCTTACGATTCAATCGGAGACAGAAGAAGCGGGGGTTTTTATCGTAACAGCGCGTGAAGGCAGGGAAGTATATGTCACAGGCCACCTTGAATACGATCCTTTAACATTAGACCGCGAGTACAGAAGAGACACTGCTAAAGGGCTGCCAATCGAAATACCAAAAAATTATTATAAGGACGATGATCCTTCTAAAACACCTGTTGTCCGCTGGCGCGCCCACGCGAATTTATTCTTTGATAACTGGCTTAACTATGTGTATCAGGAAACGCCTTTTAACCTTGGGGAATTAAGCTAAAAATTGGGATTGTTACGAATGTTCATATATCTGCCTATATTGTTATTTTAATTTAATATTTGCTATATTATAACCGGAGGCAAAAATGATTTACAGAGATTACGGAAAAACAGGAAAAAAAATTTCTCTTCTTGGCTTTGGCGGGATGAGGTTTAAGAATATTGACGATCACGATGAATGTGTCCGCCTGATGGTAAAAGCGGCTGAGGGAGGGATAAATTACTTTGACACCGCTCCCGGGTATTTTGAGACAAAGAGCGAAACTGTTTTCGGCAAAGGCTTTGCGGAATTCAAGAAAGGAGGGCTCCCTTTTTACTGCGCCACAAAAACATTCGCAAGCGAAGAAGGCGCGATTCGTAAAGAGATAGAAGGCCAGCTAAAACGGCTTGATATTGATTCGATCGATTTTTATCATATCTGGTGTATAACAGACCTTAACGGCTGGGAAAAAAGAAAAAAAGACGGCATCTTAAAAACTTTTACAAAATTAAAAGAAGAAGGGCTTATAAAGCACATCTGCGTTTCCAGTCATCTTATAAAAAATGAAATTAAACAATTGCTTTTAGAAGATGCCTTTGAGGGCGTGCTCTTCGGCTACTCGGCGTATAATTTTAACACAAGGCAGGAAGCTTTCGACGCGATAAGCGATAAAAAACTGGGCGCTGTTGTAATGAACCCGTTAGGCGGAGGAGTTATCCCTGCGCACCCGCAGCTTTTTAAATTTATCCAAAGAGAAGGCGAAAGCGTAGTAGAAGCGGCTCTTCGCATTTTATGGGATCATGATCACATAACAAGCACGCTTGTCGGTTTTGACACAATTGAACACTTGGACGAAGCCTTAGGCGCGTTTAATAATTATAAGCCAAGAAGCAAAGCCGAGCTTGACGCGGCAAAATTAAAGACAGCTTCTTCTTTCCAGAGCGAAGGTATCTGCACAGGGTGCGCCTACTGCGATAACTGTCCCGCGGACGTCCCGATCCCTCAGTTAATGGACGCGTATAATCAGAAAATACTGGAAGGAAACTCAAACGATCCAATAGGAAACCGCCTTAAATGGCACTGGAGTCTTGACAGATCCGCTGCGGCAAAATGTACATCATGCGGGCTGTGTGAAAAATCCTGCACTCAGCACCTTAGCATCATCAGCCGCCTAAAGGAAATCGCCGGCGCGTAATTTTATATTTGAAACCCTATACCAATAGACGGTTTTATATAGAAATTATTCTTAAAAATAATATTACTTTCAATAACGGGACTGCCATTTGAGTTGACGCCTGTAATTTTATTTTCTGTGCCGATAAAATTACAGCTGGCAGATACATTTATTCCAATGTAAATATTTTTTGTAATGACATACTGATACGATATTATGCCTCCAAAACCAAGGTACGATTCATTTCCATCTTTTAAAAATAAATCAATGCCGATACTTACAGGAAGTCTCATTTTTGAATTATTGATAATAAAAAAAGCAGGCCCGAAAAATGTATGAAAACTGATATTATCGCCTGTCAGAACGCCGGCTTGCGCTGTAAATCCGAAATTTTTATATGTATATGTAGTAAACTTAATTTCTACAGGTATTGCGTTCGGAAAATCAAAGCCTAACGCATAGCCTGAGTTTAACTCTGCCATAAAATACGGGGTCTGGTAATCCTGACAGTACGCGTTAGCTGCAAACGCTAATAAAAAGATTAATATCAATTTTTCCTTCATCCTAAATATACTCCTGTTAAATCACAATCCTAATAATAAATTAATGAATTGCTGCTCGTCATCTAACGCGCAGCTGTTTCGCAGGGCGGAGAAGCTCTGTAAAAAACTGTAATTGGCGTTATTCAGATTATTTCTTGAGTCTCTGAGCGAATTTGAAGCGTCGCCCAAATCCTTTTCGGAAGTCTGTGAAAGCATATAACGTTCAAGAGTGCCTGCATAGGCGTTCTCCGCGATTTCAAGAGAGCGGCGCGAGGAAAGAACTGCGCTTGCCTGCGCCAGAAGATTGTATAAATCCGTTAATAAACCGGTCTGCGATGATCTTAATGCGTTATTAAAAGTGTTGGAAGCGTTTTCGCGGGCGATTTTATAATTTTCTATATTATTAGATCTTACCCAGATATCTATCGGTATTGACCCTTTTAAAGTAACGCTTCCGTTAAATGAATGAGGATAACTAAAACCGCCTGATGATGAATAATTTAATACATCGCCGAAATTTACGCTTAAAGTTATTGTGGGCAGAAATTCAGTCCTTACAGAATGAGAATAGTTAATTTCCGCAATCCGGTTATCCAATGCCGCTGTTTTTAAAGAAGGATTATTCGCGACAACTACATTCCATAAATTTTCATATAACAGATCAGTATCATTAACAGATATTAACGCAAGGCGGCGAAGCACTTCATCATAAGCGTCAAAACTTACAGGCTCAAGAATTATATCTTCCTGAACTCCTATTAAATCCTTTAAGATAATCATCCTAAGCGACAATGTTCTTCGGCTTTGATTGCGGGTGTTCTCTCTTGATTCTTTTCTTGACTGCGCGTTTAAATAATCAATCTGATTTATCATTCCGTTTCTGAAACGGACTTCTGATATTGATAAAGAAAGCATCTCTGACTGAAGCAATGACTCCGCTGACTCAAGGTCGGCAATCGCTCTTAAAACATCGTAATAGGCCTTATCAACCGAGTTAAGTACGCTGTAATAAGTTGACATCATATTAATCCGCGCTATATCTGTTTTTATTTGATTAATTGATCTGTTTATAAAATCGTTTCCGCCAAGCGTAAAACTGTATGAAGCTGTCAGGCTGACGCTTGCTTTAAAAGTATCAAGAGGATTTACAAACTGGGTATTACCGGATTGAGTCTGAAGAAAATCAACGCCTGCTGAATAATCCGCGCTGACCTTTGGCAGAAGAGAATTATAAAGCTGAGTCCTTTCATTTATTAAGGCGGTTCGTATTGACGCATTTACCCTTGCAAGCTCCTGCGAGTTTGTAAGCCCCAAAAGACGCGCAAGCTCAAGATTAATAGTCATCTGAGCGTTAGCCGCAATATTAATAAATAAAAAAAATATTAAAAATACAAAGCCATTTATCTTTCTATTCATTCGCCACTCCTCATTCCTCACTTCTCACTCCGCATTCTTCATTATTCATATCTTAACGCGTCTATCGGGTATAGCTTTGCAGCCTTGCGCGCGGGATAATATCCGAAAACAATTCCGATGGAAGCTGCAAAAAGCGTCGCTACCATGACAATAAACGGACTTATTACAGCCGGAACTCCGATCATATTCATTGCTCTGCACGCAAGGAAGGCGATTCCGACTCCCAGAAGTCCTCCCATCACACTTAAAATTACTGACTCGGTTAAAAACTGCATAAGTATGTCGCGTTTCCTGCCGCCGATTGCCATTCTGATTCCGATTTCGCGCGTGCGCTCTGTAACAGACACAAGCATAATGTTCATGATGCCGATGCCGCCGACTAAAAGCGAAACGCCTGCAATTGCAGCTAACAGCGTTGTCAGAATGCCGATTGTTTCAGATGCCATTTCAATCATGTCCGCCTGATTCATTATGTTAAAGTCAGAAGACGCGCCCTGCAGTATACCCCGTGATTCGCGGAGGATCTGCTCTGTTTCATTCATAGCGGCGCTCATGTAATCCTTACTGACAACATTTACTACAATCTGCGAAATAGTGCGCATATTGCTTAAGCGGGTCATCGCGGTATCAAGCGGAAGAATAACAACATCATCCTGATTGCCCATAAGGCCTGCGCCTTTGCTCTGTAAAACGCCTATAACCAAAAAATAATTTGTTCCTATTCTTATCTGCTGGTTAAGCGCGGTCTGCGCGTCTCCAAAAAGGCTTTCCGCGGTTGAATTTCCTATAACAGCTACCCTGTTGCGAAGCTGAATATCCTCATTATCAAACAGATAACCTTCGGCGATTGTCCAGTTACGCGCAATAAAGAAATCCGGCTCAACTCCCTGGATAGACACAGAAGCGCTGCCAAGCGATCCCACTACATTTGAATTACCGGAAACAACCGCCGAAATCGCGGCGGCGAAAGTTGATTCATTCCTCAGTTTTTCAACGTCTTTTTTGGTAAAGGAACTCATCCGCACCGCAGTTGTCGTCCCAGTGCGGTTAACGTTCCTGCTCGGAGTTATCTGCAAAAGGTTTGTCCCCATCGCGGTAAGATTATCCTCGATTAATTTTTGCGAGCCTTCGCCTATGGATACCATTATAATAACAGAGCCTACTCCGATAATGACACCTAACGATGTTAAAAGGCTGCGCATTCTGTTGCGTAAAATCGATCTTAGGCATGTTTGCAGAAGCTGAAATATATTCATATATCCTCAGCCAGCAGTAAATGATCTTTTTTCCATTTTGCAAGATCAGAAAGCGCGTTGCCTCTTTCTGTAACAGGACAGTCAGAAACAAGGTTTCCGTCGCGCAGCGTTATAATCCGCTTTGTGTAAGCGGCAAGCTCCGGTTCATGAGTTACCATGATGATTGTTTTTCCCATGTCATTTAACTGCTGAAAAAGCCCCATGATTTCAAGAGTCATTCCGGTGTCAAGGTTGCCTGTAGGTTCATCCGCCAGAATGAAAGCGGGATCGTTTACCATCGCCCTTGCAATCGCAACCCTCTGCTGCTGTCCGCCTGAAAGCTGCGAAGGAAAATGATCCATACGGTTTTCAAGGCCGACTTCTCTTAATGCTGCGATTGCTTTTTCTTTCCTGCTGAGATTTATCCGCTGCTTGCCGTCATTCTTATCTTTCTGGCGGTAGAAAAGAGGAAGTTCAACATTTTCAAGAGCTGTTGTGCGCGAAAGAAGATTAAATGACTGAAACACAAAGCCGATCTTCCGGTTTCTAATATAAGCGAAAGTGTTAGCGCTGGATGTTGAGGTTTCAACTCCGTCAAGCATATATGTGCCGCTTGTAGGTTTATCAAGACAGCCAAGGATATTCATTAAAGTCGATTTCCCTGAGCCGGAAGGTCCCATAACAGAAACAAACTCTCCTTCTTCCGCGGAAAAATCAAGACCGCGAAGGGCACGGACAATTACAGCTTCCGACTGCTTCCTTTTGCTTTTTTTCGTATCCATACGGTATTCGCGCTTTATCTGGCGCATTTCAATAACAGACACTAAAGCCTCTCCCTTAAAATTACCTGCGTGCCTTCAAAATCGCCCTGAAGGAATATTTCAGTATTTGTCCCGTCGCTGATTCCGGTAAGCACCTGCATTACCGCAAGTTTACCGTCTGTCATATACCAGAGATTTCGTATAACAGGAGCGCTGCGATCGGCTGTACCGGCTGTTCTTGTATTGCCTCCGCCTGACATCATTCCCATCGGCATCATCGCCCTTCCGCCGCCCATAAGGGATGCAAGTCCGCCTGAACCCTGACTGGAACTCTGGTTTCTGTTTTGATTCTGCGCCTGTGATCTTGCGGCAACCGCGGCATCCCTCTGCTCATCGCTCATATTGTCAAGACTTGCGTTAAAAATCATTTCGGAAATTTGATCCGCGCTTAATGTCGTCGGCTGATAACGAAGCGCGGCGTTTGAGACAGTTAAAATATCCACGCTTCTGTCTATAATGAACTCAACCGCGCATGTCATACCCGGTAAAAGCGAGCCGTCAGAATTTTCAGCGCTGATTATAACAGTATAAGAAACCATTCCACCTGATGAAACAGGAACCATGCGTATATTCTCAACAGTGCCAAGAAACCTGCGACCGGGAAGGCTTTCCAGGGTAAAGCGGACTTCCTGTCCCTTAATTATTGAAGTGATGTCAAGCTCGCCGACAGACGCTTCTATCTGCATTTCACGCATGTTTTCCGCGATGACAAACATAGTAGCCGTGTTGTTATTTGATCCGCCCACAACCGTATCGCCTGCGTTAATGTTCCGGTCAAGCACAATTCCGTCTATAGGCGATGTAATATACGCGTATTGATTTATTTCAGTTTCTGTTGTTCTAAGATTCGCTTCCGCAGTGGCAAGGCTCGCCGCAGAATTATCAAGGGATGTTTTAGACTGCCTCAGCTCGTAATCAGAAATTAAATTTCTTTCTGCAAGAGCTGTCTGCGTCTGATAATTCATCAGCTGCAATTCATAGTTCGCGCGCGCGCTTTGAACAGTGGCTCTCTGCTGATCGCGCTGAAGGATTAACACGTCGGTATTCAAGCGGGCCAGAATATCACCCTTGCTTACAGTATCATTATAATCGACATAAACGACTTCCACTTTTCCGCTCATCTGCGGAAGGACTCTTACAGTGGCGACAGGATTTATTGTTCCGCTTGATGATACAGTGCGTTCAATTGTGCCTCTTCTAATATTTGTATACTCATAAGTAGCGGCTCTCGCGCTGCTTTGGCCGCATGAGTTGAATAATAAAACGATAGCAAGACAAAATAATCCTGCTGCGAATGCTGGTTTTTTCATTTTACCGGAAATACCTCCATTTCAAAATAATAACAACATAAGATAAAACAAGGTAACAATACATATTCTATTGGATACATTATTCCTGGTTTCCTAATATTAAAATAAATGCAAATAAAATGATATGCCATTTATACTGAATAAATATTAAATAAAATTTTGTTATAAACGCGTTTTTATGTTGCCCAATTTAAGCATGCAAATTATACTATTGCAAATCAATGCAGGGAAATATATTAATTATCGAGGATATAAAAGAACTCTCTGATCTTGTGGCTCTTTATTTAAACAAGGAAGGCTTTGAAGTGCGGGCTGCAGAAAGCGCCGAAGAAGGGTTTTCGATTTTGGAAGGATGGAAATCCGATCTTATAATTTTAGACATTAATCTTCCGGGAATGGACGGCTTTGAGTTCCTTCAAAAGCTAAGACAGTCAAGATCATCTTTAACGCACGATACACCTGTATTGATTGTTTCCGCGCGCGACAGCGATGAGGATCAAATCTCAGGGCTTGGAATCGGAGCTGACGAATATATTACAAAACCTTTTTCACCTAAAGTGCTTGTGGCAAGAGTGCGTTCAATGTTCCGCAGGCTGCGCGATTTTAGCGAAAAAACATCCGAAAATATCTTTAAGTTCGGTTCCTTTACACTGGATTATGATTCCTTCATTTTAAAAAAGAGCGGACAGAGAGTTCACCTTTCGGCAAAAGAGTTTGGCTGTCTTTCACTTTTAACCGAACACAGCGGAAAGCCTCTGGATGTTCAGACAATTTATTCCGGCGTATGGAAAAACAACTACGGAGACCTTACCACAGTAGCCGTTTACATCCAGCGCCTGCGAAAAAAAATCGAAGAAGATCCGTCAAAACCCTTGTTTATAGAAACAGTTCACGGAATGGGTTACAGGTTTAACCAACAGTGCTTTAACAGTGATGTTTCACAATTAAAACAGCATGAGAATGTTGCAAAGTGAAAATTAAAACTCAGGCTGGTTTTCTTGTCGCGGGAATTGTTTTAACGCCTTTATTAATAATGCTTTCCAACATTATATATCAGCAGTTTTTTACATCAAGGGATGTCGTTGAACTTCCGTCATACGATAATATTTCAGCTTTAGTAGACGAATCAATAAGTTTAAAAGACTGGGAAGCTGTTACGCGCTTTGCAGGACGCTTAACGCCGCATACGGAAATAGCTGTCCTCCGCGATGATTATCTTGTTCTTTACTCGACTATCGAAGTATTTACAACAGGACATTACTCGTCAATACAAAATATAATGTCATTTATAAGCGCGGAAAACAGACATTATGAGTATACTTTCATTACGCGCAACTATGACGGCAAGCCTGTTTATGTGCTTAACAGGATCATGCCGCGCGAAATAAGACAGAGAATGATACCTTTCTTTATACCCGCAGTTTTTATAATCTGTTTTATAATATTATGCACCTTCTTTGCAATCTGCATGTCAATAATAATCGCAAGAACCATCACACATTCGGTGCAGGTTCTGGATGACGCGACAAAGCGCATCGCGGAGGGCGAGCTTGATCTTCCGCTTGATGTGAAAGGCAGCAACGAAATTACTTCGCTTACAAAATCGCTTAATAAAATGCGTAACGCGCTTAAAGAAGAGGAACTTCGCCGCTCGCGTTTTATAATGGGGATTACCCATGATCTAAAAACTCCGCTTGCTTTGATAAAAGGCTATGCCGAGGCTATTGAGGACGGCGTTACAGAGGATCCGGCTTCGCGTTTTAAAGCGGCGCAGATTATTACAACTAAAGCCGATCAATTGGAAGGCATGATCAATGACTTAATAGATTTTGTGCGGATGGAAACAGGCGAATGGAGAAAACAATTAAATAAAATAAACATCACTTCTTTTTTAAACAATCTTGTAAACACAATTAATATGGATGTCCAAATATATCAGCATGAACTAAAACACAGCATTAATTTACCTGATAATCTTTTAATCCCGACAGATGAAAGGCTTGTTTACCGCGCGCTTGAAAACCTTATAAATAACGCAATCCGTTATACTCCACCCGGTTCTGTTATTCAATTCTCCGCTTCAATGAATGAAAATAAAATAAAACTTACAGTAAGTGATAACGGGCCGGGAATCGAAAAGGAAGATCTTCCCCATGTTTTTGAAATGTTTTACCGGGGCAGCTCATCGCGCCGCGAACAGGGAATGGGCTTAGGACTTGCTATTGTAAAATGGGTAACAGATTATCACGGATGGTCAATTTCTGTCTCGTCAGAAAAAGACAAAGAGACTTCCTTCACTATAACTATTAATATATAAGAGGTGAATTTTTATTTGAAGAAACAGGCTACTCTTTGTCTTTCTTCTTCGCTTTTTTCTGTTCGCGTTTTTCTTTTAAAGATTTCTGAGGCGCTTTCTTTGTTTCTTTCTTGTGCATTATATGTTCAGCCATAATATCCTCCAAAAATATTATACAGAAAGACCGCTATTATGTAAAGAAATATTTTTAATATATTAATTTACTTGACAGCGAATATCCTCTTTGCTTCATTCCTTGCCTGCTCCACTATAGGTTCATAATTCCCTTTTAAGGCGCTCATATGCTGATTATAGAAAGTGACAAATTCAGGGTCCTGCAGCGGATCGATACGGACTTCTCTTCCCATCCTTCTTGATAATTCTTCTTCTTTCTTACGCAGCTTGGGCGCATACTGCTGCTCTATCATTTGCTCGTAATTCGCCAATTCTTCGGTATACCGGGAAAAAATCTGGAGAAGCTGTTTATACATCGCTTGAAATTCACCAGATTTTATTACAGAGAACAGACCTTTGCCAATCCTTTCCATTTTTGTAATATTTTCCTTACTGTCAGGCAGGGCAATCTGGCTTACAAGCACGTCAAAAATACCCTGTTTAACGCTGTCTCTGTCCTGAGAAGGCGCTTTTTTAAGATCATCGGCGATATCGTCAATACCGCCTGATAAAAAAGCATTGGCTATTTTAATACCTTTTTGCTTAGCCTCATATTGGTTAATGCTTGACTTATCGCCTTTGACATTCCCGGTCTTTTCAAGCGCAATTTCCAGCGCGGTTTTAATTACTCCCATTGTAAAAATTCCCTCTTTATAATAAAATATTAATGATCGATGATTTAAGCAAGAGGGTTTAATATAGGACAAATATATGAAAGAAGAATTTGAATATAAGAATATAATCCGCCTTGACTCGGAGCTTAACCAGATACAGGATTTTGACCTTTTGCTTGAAAGAATTCTTTATGAATCAAGACAAGTGGTTCATGCCGACGCCGGCTCAATTTATATAACTGTCCCGACAGAGGAAGGCGAAGAGGGAACGGAAAAGCTCGCGATAAAATACTCGCAGAATGACACGATTCAAAAGGACCTTCCGCCCGGGCAAAAAATGATCTACTCGATTTTTTCCGTTTTAATAAATGACAAGTCCATTTCAGGCGCCAGCGCGCATACCAGAACTCTTATCAATGTTCCCGATATGTACAATATACCTGCAGAAGCTACATATAAATTTTATTCAACCTTCGACATGATTACAGGTTATAAATCGGTATCAAGCCTTACAATTCCGCTTATTTCCACAGATCAAAGATTGATGGGCGTCATTCAGGTATTAAACGCGAAAGATGAAAACGGAAATATCATTGCGTTCACATCAGAAGACGAAATAATTTTTTCTCATTTCGCCAACAGCGCAAGCATGGTTTTACAAAGGGCGTACATTACAAGGGCGATGATTTTGCGCATGATAAAAATGTCGGAACTACGCGACCCCAAGGAAACAGGCACTCATGTAAACCGCGTCGCAGGATACGCTGTGGATATCTATGACAGGTGGGCTTTTCATCACAAAGTAAAACCGGACGATAAAGAAAAATTCAGGGACGAACTAAAAATAAGTTCGATGCTGCACGATGTAGGAAAGGTCGCGATTTCAGACACAATTCTAAAGAAACCGGCGCGCTTTACCCCCGAGGAATACAAGGTAATGCAAAGCCATACCCTTTACGGCGCGGGCCTTTTCCGCGACACAAGCTCGCCTGTGGATATACTTTCAAGGGATATCGCGCTTACTCATCATGAAAACTGGGACGGCTCCGGCTACCCGGGCTGGATTGATCCTTACACAGAGGCAGTTTTAAAAACAGACACCGAAGGCAAACCGCTGGGGAAAAGGGGCGAAGAAATTCCTCTTGGCGGGCGCATTGTCGCGATCGCGGACGTATACGACGCGCTTTGCTCAAAACGCGTTTACAAAGAGCCGTGGACAGATAAAGATGTGTTAGACGAAATGCGAAAACTCGGCGGCTCCAAATTTGACCCGGAACTGATTGAATATTTCTTTGAAATACTTCCGAATATCAAGCAGACGCAGAATCAGTACCCCGAAGACGCGGCATAATAAATATTTATTTTTTATTAATCTTTGTTAAAACCCTGTCAAGGCTGTCTGCGAATTGTTTTAATTCCTTTTTGCCGTAATTCGCTGTTCTTTCGATTCCAAGACCGTCTTCTGCAAGCCCTACTGTAAAATTGCGAAGAGAAAGAAGCTGATTAATATTGTCTTTTGTAAAGACGCGCCCCCTGTCGTCAATTACGCAAACATTATTATCTATAAGCCTTTTGGCAAGCGGCACATCCCTAGTTATGCCAAGATCGCCTGCCTGCGCAAGCTCAACAATGCGGTTGTCCGCGGAGTTTTCTGTGTTCGGGCAGATTTCCATTTCGGCGCGCGCTTTAACGCCTGCGTCTTCGTACTCGGATTGAACAGGATGGTTAGCTGCAAATATCAGCCGTATGGAAAGTTTTGCGGCGCGTTTTAATAATAATTCCCTTGCCGCTTTAGGGCATGAATCAGCGTCAACTAAAATTTTCATTAAGATTATATTTCCTTTTACTCGCCCGGACAGGCGGCGTATAGCGCATAATTTCCTTCAAAAGAAACTGCTGCGCCGCCCTTTGCGATAAAAAACGAATCGCCCTTTTTAAAAATTAAACTGCCGGTTTTAAGCTCTCCTTCTATTACAATGCATATCGCAGGCCCTTCTTTTTTAAATGTCTGCGTCCCGCTCACATAGAAAAGCAAAAATTCCCTGCAAGGAGTGTTATAGCAAAAGCTGGATGCGCCATCCGGCGGCGTTATAATTTCCGGAATAAAAGGAACAAACTGAAGAACATTCATAAGCTCGCCGATATCAACATGTTTTGGCGTAAGGCCTCCGCGCAGAACATTATCAGAGTTTGCCATTACTTCCAGTCCAAAACCGCTAAGATACGCGTGAAGCACCCCTGCAGGAATATAAACAGCCTGCTGCGGCATAAGATTAACGCAGTTAAGGTAAAACGGCGACAGTATCGCAGGATCGCTTGGATAAAGACGCGCGAATTTTTTAATTAATTCCCATTGTGCGGCGGAAATTATATGCGAAGTTCTTTCTATTTCTTCTTCATCGATTTCCCTGATAAACGAACACAAATATTCCTGCTCAAGCCTTGAAATATTAAACAGCATGCGGAAAAACTGCGAAAGCGTTCCGGTTTTCAGCATACCAAGAGCCGGCTCGAGAATTTCATATAACAGCGGCAGTACATTTAATAATTCATTGAATGATTCAAGAATTTTTTCAGATTCTTTAAAGCCCGCCATCAGCGTTACAGGCGAAAGCGCGCAGAAAATTTCCGGCTTATGATTATCGTCCTTATAATTGCGGGTCGGCGCGCTCATGGAAAGCATCGACTCTTCTTCTTTTTTAAATCCTGTCCGCGCCTGCTCCATATTGGGAAGAGCCTGTATCGAAAGAGGTTTCTCAACCGCGAGCAGCTTAAATAAAAACGGCAGCTCGCCTGAAATTTTTATAAGATCTTCCAGAACGCCGCTGTCGCGATCGCCTTTTAAGCAGACCTGCGAAGGGGCTCCCTTATTGTTTCCCATCCACATTTCCGCGTATGGAACAGATTTTTTATTTTCTACGCCCAAAAACTCAGGTATTAATGTCTGTGATCCCCATTCGTAGTGTTTAAATTTATTACGAAGCCTGTAGATTTCAGCCATCTTTGCACGCCTCAAAAACCCCGCCCATCGCGCTTACAAGTCTTGCTGTCAATTCCTGCGCCTGTTTTGATTTGTTTTCCGTCTGTTGTTTTATTTTATTAACTTCGTCGCATAACAAAAAACCTGTTAAAATCGCGACATTTAAAGGATCTTTAATACCGGAAATGTTCTGGGTATTTTTAACCGCGGCACTGTACTGGTTTAAAACATTATTTAAATATTCTTCGTCTTCATCCGCTGTAATAGCAAATGATGTGCCAAGAATATCAAACTTTAAAACCGAAGGAGATAAAACATCGTCTTGTCCGCCACTTTCATTTGCCATTAATTTTCCTAAAAAATATCAAGTTCACTTTCTGTAGTCAGTTCGCTTTCATCTGATACAGCTGCAGCGCCTTTACTTGAAGCGGCGCTTTTTATGCTTTCGGTTTTATTAATCTCAAAAAATTCCTGCGAATCCTTTACAGCCGGAACAGGCTCTCTGTCGCGCTTTATAGTCTGCTTTTTCCCGGTGATTTTTTCATCGTTCTTCAGGCTGTTTTCAAACGCTTCTTCAAACTGGCTTAAGCGGTCAAGGGCTGCCATTATCCCGTCTTCGATGCGCCCCTGATCCTCTTTAAACCGCATAACAAGCACTTCAAGTTCATCCAGGCGTTTTTGGTTTGCGTCTAATTTTTTTTGTAAGGTAGTTCTTTCGCCTGTTAAAGCGGCGTTCTCTGACGTTAAACGCTCTACATAGTCAATTGCTTTTGCGATTTTATTCTCTAGTAGCTGGACTTGTTCAAGACTGATCAAAATGTTACCCTCCTTTCACTTCGTTTCAGCCTGCCTGGCCGTTTTATCCCGGCCAGCTCTATTGTCAGGTAATATTCAAAGCGGCTTTCGCTTTTTGCGCGATTGCAAGGAACGCCGCGTTGTCTTCTGTCGCAAGGTAAGCCAGTGTTTTGCGGTTAATAATGACGCCCGCTTTATCCAACCCCGCGATAAGACGCGAATAGGAAAGACCTATTTCCCTGCTTGCCGCGTTTATCCTTATTATCCACAATTTGCGAAACTCGCCTTTCCTGTCTTTTCTGTCGCGGTACGCGTAAGTCAAAGATTTGGCGACTGCGTCTTTGGCAGTTTTATAATTTGTCCCGCGCCTTCCCCAGTAGCCCTTTGCCTGTTTTAAAATTTTCTTGCGGTGATTTTTTCTTTTTGAACCGTCTATCGCTCTTGACATATTTTCCTCTTTACATTAACCGTATGGCATTAATTTTTTTCTGATAACAGGCACATTATCATCGGATAAAATACCCGCGTGGCGCAGTCCCCTCTTGCGTTTTGCTGACTTCTTGGTCAGGATATGGCGCAGATTCTGCTTTTTATATTTTACTTTACCCGTGCCGGTAAAGGAATAACGCTTTGCGGCGCTTTTCTTCGTCTTCATCTTTGGCATTTTAGCCACCTCCATGACCGCCTGACTTAAAGCGGCCGAGTAATAAATTATTATTTGATCACTTATTTTAAGTGGTCAGGTTATTTTTTTCCTTTCGGACTTAGAACCATCGACATAAAACGGCCTTCCATCGCGGGAGGTTTATCCACTGCATACTCTCCTTCAATTCTGGAAAGCACATCTTTCATTACATCGAAACCAAGTTCCGTATGGGCAAGTTCACGTCCGCGGAAACGGATCGTAACTTTTACTTTATTGCCATCGGCTAAAAATTCCTTTATGTGCTTGGATTTAAAATCAAGATCATGATCATCAATTTTTGGCTGCATCCTGATTTCTTTAAGCTTAAGAAGCTTCTGTTTCTTCTTGGAATCCCGCAGCCTCTTCTCGTTTTCAAATCTGAACTTGCCGTAATTTAAAATCTTGACTACAGGCGGCACCGCCTGCGGCGCAACCTCTACAAGGTCAAGCCCTGCTTCTTTTGCAATCTCTAAAGCCTGCGAAACAGAAATAATCCCCTGATCACCGTCATCCCGGATTAAACGGACTTCTCTGGAACGAATCTGTTCGTTTATACGTAAATCTTTCTCCGCCAACTGGCCTCCTTTTTTGCTACTCTTAATATTTTAACAAAAAATAGCTATTTGTGTCTAGTAGCTTACCTAACTATCTCTGTGCCTATTCCTTCATTTGTAAATAACTCAATTAAAATGGCATGAGGCAGCCGCCCATCGATAATATGGGTTTTTTTAACGCCGCCGTCTAGTGCCATAGCGCAGCAGTCGGTTTTTGGTATCATTCCCTTGGTGATAATTCCCTCTTTATTTAAAGCGTCAAGCTGCGATCTCTGTATCGATTTTATCAGAGTTTTCTCGTCTTTTACATCGCGCAGAATGCCCCGGACATCAGTCATAAGCACAAGTTTTTCCGCGCCGAGCTCTGCCGCTATTTTTGCCGCGGCGATATCAGCGTTTATATTAAGCGCAGATCCTTCGTCGCTGCCAATCCCGTAAGCTACAGATGAAATAACAGGGATGATTTTTAAATCCAGCAAGTCGTTTAGCATTGAAACATCAACTTTTTCCACTTCGCCTACTAAGCCTAAATCAGCACCGCCGGACATCCTTCGCGCCTTTAACATGGCGCCGTCAATTCCGCAAAGACCGGCAGCCCTGCCGCCTTTTTCCTGAATCATTGCGGTAATTTCTTTATTTACCTTGCCGCATAAAACCATTTTGACGATATCCATTGTTTCTTCGTCTGTGTACCTAAGCCCGTTTATAAACTTGCTTTCCTTGCCGGTTTTTTTTAACATCATATCGATTTCAGGGCCGCCGCCATGTACAAGGACAGTCCGTATTCCGACACACTGCATAAGTATAATGTCTTCGATTACAGCTTTTTTTAAAACATCGCTTAACATGGCGCTGCCGCCGTATTTTACTACGATAGTTTTTTGCTGGAAATTTTGAATATACGGCAGAACCTGAACAAGCAATTCCGCCCGTGTCTCGTTAGATACCGCGCTCATGATCTGTAATCCCCGTTTATTTTAACATAATCATAGGTAAGATCGCAGCCCCATGCGCAGGCGCAGGCCGCTCCGTCCTGAAGTTCGATAATTATTTCTATTTCTTCCTGCGATAAAATTTCTTTGGCTTTTTCTTCGCTGAAAGAAACTGTCATTCCTGCCTGGCAGACTTTTACAGCGCCTGCTTTACTTGAAAAACTAACAGATACTTTTGATTCGCTAAAATCCGCGCCTGAGTACCCCATTGCGCATAACACTCGCCCCCAGTTGGCGTCCGCGCCGAAGCACGCCGCTTTTACCAAACTGGATGAAGCCACAGACTTGGCGAGTAATTCAGCGGTTTCTTCGCTTCGCGCACCCTTTACAGTTACTGTAACAAGTTTTGTCGCCCCTTCTCCGTCACGCGCCATCATCTTTGTCAACTCAACGCAAACATATTCCAAAGCAGTATAAAATTTATTATAGCTATCCTCTTTTTTTAATCCGCGTAAATCCGTTGAATCCGTATTAATCCGCGGTTCATGTTTTCCATGCTCTTCGTATTCCACATTAGTAATTGGCTCATTTCCCGCTTCGCCGTTTGCCATTATCAGGATCATATCGTTAGTGGAGGTATCGCCGTCAACTGTAAGGCGGTTAAAAGAATGCGCAACACTGCGGCGCAGCGCAGCGTCAAGTGCGCTTTGCTCTATCGCCGCGTCCGTTGTGATAAAGCAAAGCATCGTCGCCATGTTTGGGTGTATCATCCCGGAGCCTTTTGCAATCGCTCCGATTCGCGCAGGCTTTCCGCTAATTTTGATTTCAACAGCGATTTCTTTTCTGCGGATGTCGGTTGTCATGATCGCCTCAAGAGCGTCTGAATGTCCCTGTTCATCGCTTCGAAGCGCCGCCTTAAGAGCCGGAAAGTTATTAACAATTGGATCTAACGGCAGAGGCACGCCGATAACTCCTGTCGACGCGACCGCGACTAAAGACGGATCAAGCTGAAAACTATCCGAAACAAGCTGCGTCATGTGCAGCGCGGCGGCAGTCCCCTGCTCTCCTGTGCACGCGTTCGCGTTGCCGGAATTAGCGATAATAGCCTGCAGTTTACCATTTCTTATATTTTCCTGACTGACAAGAACGCTTGCCGCTTTTACTTTATTTTTTGTAAACATCGCAGCGGCGGCGCACAGTTTTTGCGAATAAATAAGGGCAAGGTCTTTTTTAACCGAGCTTGCTTTTATTCCGCACCTTATGCCCGCTGCCATAAAACCCTTAGGCGCGCATACCCCGCCTGTTATCTTTTTCATTAAATACTCCTTAAAACAACATTGGTATCGTTTCAAGGCCGTCTGTTTCTTTAAAACCAAACAGGACATTCATACATTGTACCGCTTGTCCTGCGGCTCCTTTAACCATGTTATCAATCGCGGTGACAACAATTAATGTTGAGCCGTTTATATCAATATGGACCGAAATGTCGCAGAAGTTGGAATGGCGCACACGGCCTGTAGAGGCGATTACATCTTTTGGCATAACGCGGACAAACGGTTCGTCTTTATAAAAATCATCGTAAAGCTTGCGGATTTCATTGGTTTTTTCTTCGATTTCCTTTGACGGAAGTCCCGTTACCTCAGACGGCGCTGCTTTGTCAGCTTTGCTGACGCGCCATTTTTCCGATAACGGAATATAAATGGTGCTTAGTATCCCTCTGTTCATCGGGGCAAGGTGCGGCGTGAAAATCACCTGGGGCGGCGGTATATTCCCTTTCGCCGCCATCGCTTGTAAACTGCGTGATATTTCAGGCGAATGTCTGTGACTTGCTACCTTATAAGGAGCGACAGAGTCGGCGCATTCACTGTAATGAAAAGACTTCGACGGCTCTCTTCCGCCGCCGGTAGTGCCTGTCACCGCATTAATGATAATAGGAATATTTGACAAGTTGTTATAAATGCAAGGACATTCATCTTGATGATTGTCCCTAAAAACTTTATTACAAAGCGCGGGCATTATCCCTAATGACGCGCCTGTCGGATAACATCCGGGATTTCCTATTATTACAGGACCTTTCGCCGCGGCTTCTTTCATTTTTTGCCTGTTAAGTTCCACAAGGCCGTATATCGATTTTTTATGAAGGTGCGGGAATTGATACTTTTTTCCGTACCACGCGGTATAGGTTTGTTCATCGTCATCAAAACGAAAGTCCGCTGAAAGGTCGATAAAGTGAATGCCTTTTTCCATACTGGCTGCTGCATAACTCTCGCCGACCGCGTGAGGAAGAGCGGAAAAAACAACATCGGACGAGGCAATAACATCTTCGGCTTTTAAAAGCGGGCCTGAGATTCTGCCTAAAAAATTAGGATATAAATCTTCGATGTTTTCGCCTTCATAACTTATAGAAGAAAGGATCAATTTGCTGACATTTGGGTGTCTGTAAAGCAGCCTAGTTAATTCAGCTCCTGCGTAACCTGAAGCCCCAATAATTCCTGCGTTCATGAGGTAATTATCCATTTTTAAGCATAGTTGTCAATTGTTACACTTTACATAATTATTGGTTATAGATATACTGACGCTATGAAAAAACAAGCAATTTTATTCTTACTGGTTTTAATTACAGCGGTTTTGCACATTACATCCTGTGTTACAACCGTAACTATCAACGACGATTTATCCCCGGCGGAGATTATTCAGCGCGCAAATGAAGCGATGGACAGAAACCGTTACGGTATCGCGACCCAGTATTATGAAGCTTTGGGAGAGCGTTTTTCAAATCATATCGATTTAGTAATCACATCCAAATATCATCTTGCATTTATTCAATATAAACAGAAAAATTTCGAACTTGCGCGCGAAGGACTAAACGACGTTCTTTCCTACTATAACGGCCCTGACGCTGTTTTTCTTCCTCAGCATTATATGCGGCTGGCGCAGATAGTCCTTAATAACATAGACAACAGCGCGAACAAATAATTTTTTCTGCTTATTTATACTCAGGCAGCCGCATTTTATGCGCTTCTAAAAGCTCATCTGTCATTTTGTAGATATCGTCAAGGGAAAGCTCCGCAGCGGTGTGAGGCTCAAGCATTGCAGCGTGATAGATATGTTCGCGCTTTTTTGCGCGCACTGCCTCGATAGTAATTAAATGAACGTTGATGTGCGTCATGTTCATAGCGGCAAGATGGACAGGCAGCTTTCCCGCGTAACACGCCCTGATACCGGAATTGTCAACTAAACATGGAACTTCGACACAGGCTTCTTTTGGAAGATTATCGATGCTGCCGTGGTTTAATACATTGCCGCCTATTTTATACGGCTTTCCTGTAATGATTGATTCCATTATATAAGAAGCGTATTCGTGTGACCTTTTGTGTTCCAGAGTATCGGACTTTGAAAGGCTTTCAAACTCTGATTTCCAGCCTTCGATTTGTTTGATGCAGCGGCGCGGATATTCATCTAACGGAATGTTAAAACGGCTTATAAGGTCCGGGTATTTTGATTTGATATAAAAGGGATTGTACTCGGCGTTATGCTCACTTGATTCTGTACAGTAATACCCAAGCTTATCGATATAATCGTAACGGACCATGTCCCAGTGTTTTTCACCGGCGTTTTTTTCCTTCGCTCTTTTTTTAATTTCTGGATACAGATCGATATTATTTTTATCGCGAAGTTCCAAAAGCCATCCCATGTGATTGATGCCAGCGATCAGTTCTTTTCGCCCTTCAAGTTTATCCGCCATTCCAAGCGATTCTAAAAGATGCTGCGAGCAGACCTGCACGCTGTGGCAAAGCCCGACAGTTTTTATTCCGGTATGAGTTAACATAAAACCTGTTAACATTGACATCGGGTTTGTATAATTTAAAAGCCACGCGTCAGGGCAGACTTTTTCCATAACACGTGCGAAATGTTCCATTACAGGAATTGTACGAAGTGCGCGCATTATTCCGCCGATTCCGAGAGTGTCGCCGATAGTCTGGCGCAGTCCGTATTTTTTAGGTATTTCAAAATCCGCGATTGTCGCCGGATCGTAGCCGCCTACCTGAATCGCGTTTACCGCAAAAGAAGCGCCTGTTAGCGCTTTATCAAGATTTTCAAGACCTGAGTAACCTGTAATCTTTGAATAACCGCCCTTTCCTTTATTAATCGCGGCAAGTATTTTTTCACTTTCTTTAAGCCTCTGCGCGTCAATGTCATAAAGAGCGATTTCGCAGTCGCGAAGAGCTTCGCTTGACATGCAGTCGCCAAGAACGCTGCGGGCAAACACCGTGCTTCCCGCTCCAAGAAAGGTTATTTTAAGCATTGGTTACTCCTTTTTAATATATATCACAGTCGAGTATTGAGATACAACTTCATCCGAGCTAAGCAGCGATAATCCTTCCGCCATTGCCTGCGCAATCAAAATACGATCAAATGGATCTTTATGAAACGGGGGCAGATGGGCGGTTAATAATGTATGATGACTTGTTTTGGTAGCGTATCATTTGCGGCCCATAAAAGAAGATGAGTATCAATAAGTAATCTCATATTAAGCCGCGTCTCATAATAAACCTAATTTTACTTTAACCTTCAAATTCATTTATTATCTGCGCCTGTCCCATTTTATCAAAATCATCCGGTATTTTAATTTGACCTTTTAAAAACCCTATTCTTTGGTCAGTCTTTTGCGAGGATATAGGAATGACTTTTACCATTGACTTTCCCGCTTTAGCGATAATAAAGCTGTCCCCTGCTGCGGCTTTATCCACCAAAACAGATAAATGCGTTTTTGCGGCATGTATATTGTACTGCTGCATAAAACCTCGTATTTAAACTTAGTTTATTAGTTTAGTCAAGAGAGAAATAGAATCTTGACAAAAAATAACTAATGTATTATGTTGTATTTACAATGTATTAATAGAGGTGGTATATGGCTACGATTCAAATACGGATAGATGATGACTTAAAAATAGCAGCGGATTCTCTCTTTTTTAATCTTGGGATGGATACATCAACAGCTGTCAGAATATTTATAAAAGCCGCTATCGCAAAGGATGGATTGCCATTTGCGGTTAAAATACGAAAACCTAATGCCGACTTACAAAAAGCAATTGAAGATACCCGCAATCGCCGTAATCTTCACGGTCCGTATAAAACAGCGGAAGAAGCCGTTGCTGCAATGTTGAATGATTAATATATGCTAGAAATTGTATTTACTAATAAAATGAAACACGATGTCAGAACAATAAAAAAACGTGGTAAGAATATATCAAAACTGACAGAAGCTCTAAATTTACTGGCAGCCGAGAACTAATGTCTAAACGATATAAAGATCATCAATTAACCGGGAATCTTAAAGATTTCAAAGAATGCTATATAGAACCTGACTGGTTATTAATATATCAAATATTTGATGATAAATTAATACTTTCAGCTTCCGGTACAGGTACGCATTCAGATTTATTTTCCTGATAGTGCCAGATATTCTATGCGATGCCTCCCTTTGGTCGGTGAGCTTGACTAATTATTAGAAAATGATTAGTTTGTACCTATGAAACAGGCTAATATAAAAATAATTGAGAATTACCTATTATCTTTGCCGGATTCAGTTGCAGAGCAGGTTGTCGCTTTTGTCAGTTATCTTAATTATATGCAAAACCTTGACTGTGAATACCCCTACCCTGACGAACAAAAAGCTATTGAGCAATACCGTAAAAACCCTTCCGCTGTGATGGACTGGGAAACGGTGAAAGCATCAATCTGATGGCTTTTAATATTCAAATACTTGATAAAGCAGTTAAATCAATCAAAAAAATACCTGAACCTAAGAAGACACAGATAAAAAAAGATATAGACAGCCTTGATCAATTCGCGCCGTCAACGAGAAACATTAAAGCCTTAAAGGGTGAATACAAGGGATTATACCGTCTGCGTTCAGGGGATTACAGAATTCTTTTTGAAATAATACGCACAAATATAGTTATTCTGGATATTTTTGCACGCCAAACAGGTTATTAGCTCAATTTAGATATGATTGGTGGCGCAATGGTAGCAGGTACTGGTTTTTCATAATTTGACGAAAGCTAATATTAAACAAGCTTTTGACAATCCCCGTTATGACGGTCAGATTGATGAAGATGGTCAAAGCAACAAATTTATACGTCTTGGATTCAATAACAATGGAAATTTATTGGAAATAATGTATAATGAGCACAGGGATCATATTTGTATATTCCATGCGATGAAATACAGGAGTATCTTTTTAATTTGATTGAGTATTTAAAGAAAGAATATAAAAAAATTTGGTTATAAGACTATACAAAAGGAGAGTCACCCAATGACCCCCAAACCAATCCTAACCATTCTGCTGCTCACAATGACAGTCTGCGCGTGGGCGCAGTACAACCCCGAAAGCGATTTTACTGTAGTACGCAGCAGCGACGACAGGTCAATTACCATAACAGGGTACACAGGGACAAGACAGACAGTTAACATTCCTCCGACAATACAGGGATTGCATGTTATTGAAATAGGAGCCAATGCATTTCGTGAAAAGCAACTAACCAGTGTTATCATCCCGATCAGTGTTACCTCTATCGGGACGAGAGCATTTCGGGGAAACCAACTGACCAGCGTTACACTCCCTAACAATGTTACTACTATCGGGAATTTTGCGTTTGCTGAAAATAGTTTAACCAGCGTAATTATTCCAAATAGTGTTACTTCTATCGGGAATAACGCATTTCAGGGAAATCAACTAACAAGCGTAACCATTGGAAACAGCGTTACCACTATCGGGGCTTTGGCGTTTGCCGCTAATAAATTAACTAGCGTAACTATTCCTAACAGTGTTACTACCATTGTGGATCGGGCGTTTACTGAGAATCAGCTAACCGGTACAATTACAATTCCCGGCAGCGTTACCAGCATCGGGGGATGGTCTTTTTGCTGCAATCCCAATCTGAGAGCGATAAACGTATCTTCGGCTAATCCCAATTACAGTTCGACAGACGGGGTTTTATACAGTAAAAGCGGCGCTGCCTTAATTTTATGGCCCGGAGGAAAAACTGGCGCTGTTACAATCCCTGCGGGTGCTACAAGCATTGGAAAAGGCGCGTTTTGCGGGAATAATTTGACAAGCATTTACATCTCGAATAATGTTACCGCCATTGAAGACGGAGCGTTTGCCGGAAACCGGTTGACGAGAATAACGCTTCCCGCCAACGCGAGTATTGCAGATAACGCGTTTTAAGGCGAAATCGCAAAATTGTATAAAGACAACGGGCGCACGGCGTTTCATTATGAGAACGGTTTTATCGCAAGGATAACGCCTCCGCAAAATAACCCGAAACAGACGGATTTGATGATCGGCTCTGCGGTGTTTCAGGAGATTCAGGTTTCGTGCTTTCTTAACGACACCGCCGCAGTCAGCCGTAACGAAGCGGTATTGAACTTTATCACAGGACGCGGTAATGTTACGCGCACGGAAGTGGAAACTTTTTACTGTAACGGCATACGTGACTTCATCTCCGGCATGGTGGACGAGGAGTTTAATAAAGTGAGTTTTCGTTTAGACACAGGGCTTGCTATTTCATATACTGTTGATTTAATACGTAATGCGCAAAACGGACAATATGTAATAAATTATGGAGGGGTCGAAACAAATGGTGAAATCAGGACGGTTACTGGCAATTCACTAGATGCATTATCATCTGAGATGCGAAATGGGCTAAGAAAATCAGATTTTACTCAGTTAAGCATAGACCAAGTCCGCGCTCAAGCCACGCTGATACCGGCTGCAACTTTAAGCGATGCTGCTCTGACAGAAATAAAAAATATTTTTACAAGATTCTTCACTGATTTAAATCTATCAGCTTATACTGCTGTGATGGAAACTTATAGAGTTATGTTTGATGTATTGCTTAATACAAGAAATACTAAATACACTCATGTGTCCTCCCGTTGTGAAAGACTGCTTACCGGGCTTAGCGAAGCTCTGGCGCAAAAAAGTTTTTATAGACAACAGAACCTTGCGCTCCATTACTACCCTTACCCGTGAGCAGCAGCAGAGGTTAACACAGTTGAGGTAGGCCGCGCAAAAGGCAGCAGCCTGCCAGTTGAAGTAAAAGTTGAAAAAATATTAGGAGGATGAAATGGATAAATTATTAAAAATTGGTGATATAACAATTAAAGTTATTAGAATATTTAAAGAAATTATACCAAAACCAAAACCAAAACCTGATGATGAATCAAAAAAACTTCCTTATATTAAAAATGATAATTTAAATCCTTTTATACCAAATTATACTGATATTTACGATAAAAAAATACTAAGCTTAATAAAAACTAAAGGAATTATTGGTATACAAGATGAAAAAAATAATAATCATGAAAGAGTTTCTACAGCTTTATTACAGGCAAAACATAAAGTAGATATTATTATATATTATGGTGACAAGTTATTATTAGCCATTAAAGATCAATTAGAAAAACTAATAAATAATGAAGAAAACGAAGTAGTTATTAGAATTTTAATAGCAAAAAAATGTTCAAAGCTGCTTAGAGAAGTATCAAAACTGGAAAAAGTTCCATTTAGAGCAAATAAGATTAAAGAAGCAATAGATCACATAAAGGAAATAAAAAGCAAAATAAATTTTAACAAAACAGGTAAAAAAGGTTCAATTGGATTTCGTCAATTTGGAACAGAAATACGTTACGCACTGATACTTATTGATAATGAGTGGGCATGGTGGACTCCGTATCATACTGGAATTCCAACTGAGAGAATTACATCGTTTGAATTAGTAAAAGCAGGTAAAGAATCATTTATTAATTTGTGTATAGAACACTTTGATAAACTTTGGGAAAAATATGAATGAACCAATACAAATTATTAATATAGCCAGCTTTTTTATTAATATTCCCATTTACTTAAAACCCTGGTTTTCTGATGATAAACCTTTTTGGCATATCCTTAATCATATATCTGAGGCTATAGAAAAAATATATGAAGCTAATCCATCAAGATACATTCGCATTAAGGAAAATGTATATATTGATAAAACTGCGGTAATTGATAAATACACAGAGATAAAAGGACCTGCCTTAATTGGTAAAGGCTGCGTAATTCGTCATGGCGCTTTTTTACGCAATAATGTAATTACAGGCGATAATTGCGTTATTGGAAACTCTACAGAAATAAAAAATTCCGTGCTTTTTAATAACGTACAAGCGCCTCATTTTAATTATATAGGAGATTCGGTTCTTGGTAATTACGCGCATCTTGGCGCTGGAGTGGTAATCTCTAATGCTTTACTTATAAAAAATAAAGATGAAAACAGCGTATTAAAGGACGTAAAGATAAAAATGCCTGGCGGCAGCTGGACAGAAACAGGACGGCGGAAATTCGGCGCTGTAATCGGTGATTACGCCGAGATTGGAACCAATACAACCATAAATCCGGGAACATTACTGGAAAGTAATATTTTGGTTCCGCCTTCCGCTTGCATTGGGGGATATTTCATGAAAAATTACAAATTCCCTAAAACAATCGTATATCCGAAAGAAGAAAAAAAAGAGGTTTAATGAAAAATAAAAAAACACTTTTCTTTATTTCTTGCGTGTTAATCGCAGTGATCGCGGCTACTGTTATTTCCGCCGAAGAGCAGGAAGACAAGGTTTCCCCTGTGTTCTTAACAGAGCTTGTAAGAAAACATGAAGAACTTAAAACGCTTGCAATGCCGGATGTAGAAATACATAATGTCGAAGGTTATAAAAATGATGCGTTATATTTGCTCACTTTCATCAAGCCGGATGACGTACAAGTTTTTATTACAGCCCTTAGGGAAGAAAACGTTCCTTTCGGCACATTCCCGCAAAAAGAAAAACAGGTTGTGCTTTTTTATACTGATATGATAAGGTTTCTTTTTATGGATGTAATTGGATTATAGCCTGTCGCGCAATGGAGCAAAGAACATTATATAGAGAGGAAAACGGGAAATAATCATGTCTGACAGTCAAAAACGAAAAAATGCGGATGAATTTTGCTGTTCATCATGCGGAGAACTGATAAATAGTAAAGTAGAAGCATGTCCAAAATGCAGGTTAAAATATAATTTTTTAGCCAGGGTAATAGGCGGAGGATATTCAGTCGCGTCTCTGGTTTTAGGAATATTTGGATTAATATTTTTGGGCACACTTATAATCCCTGAAATAATCGGTTTGATTTTGGGCATAAAATGATTAAAGACAGAAAAAAAAGGAATAGCCATTATTGGAATTGTCTTGAATTCCATTCAAATGTTTTTATTAATTATTATCGCGGTAATAATAACCGTAGTACTTAAAATCAATCCATAACTGGGCTGTGAATGTAACAGGAACCGGTGAGCTCGAACTGGCGAATCTAAGGTTCGAGTTCGAACGAACCGCAGGCTCGATGTTGTGAGGGCGTTAGACGTAAACGGTAGCTGCTACCATTTGCTTACTCCATCGGGGGGAAGTAACCTGTGTTATCGCGGCCTGATCGTTCCTGAAGATACACTTCGGCTTCCACGGAAAGCCACGCGCGGCCAAAATCGGTATTTAAACGCGAGGTATATGTAAAACTGTAAAGACCGGAGGGAGTTTCCGCCGCGCTTTTAATAAGCTCTCCGATGCCGCGCGCGCGGTAAAGGTGCATTGCCTTGCCTCCTGTTTCCCTGCAAAGATATTCAACCGCGTTTGATACCTGGCCACCGCCGATTATTACAGCGTTAAAAACCACGCCGTTATTCGCAAGATAACTTGCCATTTCCGAAAGACTGTACTGCTCAAAGGCAAGCTCTCCCAGGCTTCCTGACCCGATATAAACGATTGATCTTTTTGGCGCGGAAGTTAAAAGATCTGTCGCGGCAAGGCGAAGACCAAGGTCAAAGCGCCACCCTGGATCGTATGTGGAAGCCGTCCCGCGGACAGCGTTTTCCAGCGATGGTGTATGCTGTTCGCGGCGCGGCTGCGATCCTGCGGAAACTACAGAGACAACTTTTGAATTGCCCATTTCCTGTAAAGCGCGGCTTATATCGCGGGAAGCCGCGCCAAGATCGTCTAACAGTCTGAGCGTTTCCACAGAACGCTCGACAAGAATGGAAAAATCAGCTCCCTGATAACGATAGCCTGAGGCAAGCAGCGTTTGATTCATCACAGGCACGCCGTTTTCTGTTAAAAGGAAATTGTTATTATCAAGACCCTGTATCGGACGGCGAAGCCTGTCCTCGACAGTAAGCTCCACAGTTACATTTGGAAAGCGTTCGGCGTTTACATTGCGTATCTGCACAAAGAAACCGGACGCTAAATCATCAAAGCGGGTCATAACGGATACTTCGCTTGCGTTAAAGTTAGCTGCAACTATGCTTCCGTTTTTATCCATATCCGCGCCTGTTATGCGCACATTGCTTGCGCCAGAAAATCCAAGTTCGCGGACAATCGCGGAATTTGGATCGATCTGAAGGATTCTGTTTCCGTCGGCGACAAGCAATGTCCCGTCGGAAAGGAATCGCATGCTTTCGGGGCTTTGAAGGCTTGTAACGGCAAGGCGGCCAAGATAGTATCCGTTAGGATCAAAAATATAAATCGCCCTTGCGATGTTATCCGCCGCGTAAATTCTGCCGTTACCTGCGGCAATTCCTGTGGGCGAAAGCAGCCCCGGAAAATAAGAGCTTTTTAATCCAAAGCTTAAAATAAATAATCCGTCAGGATCAAATTTGGAAATGCGCATGTTGCCGTAATCAATTACATAAAGATAACCGTCTTCATCAATTGTCATATTCTGAGGACCTACAAACTGCCCCTGCCCTAAACCTCTTGAGCCGATATAAAAAAGAAAGTCGCCGTTTGGACTTAAAACGCTTACCCTTCCTCCGCGGTACTCTGATAAATAAAGACGCCCGTCAAGGCCGCGCACCATATCATAAGGGCGGTCAAACCCGTTAAGCGGCCCGCGCTTTCGATCCCTTATAACTCCGTTAACGTCAATTTTGATAATTTCATTGCTGCCGTAAGCGACCACCCAGACAGATCCGTCGCTGTTAGGTAAAACTGACGTGGGCTGTCTGTATAAAATGATGTCCTCGTAACGGCCGGGATAACGTCCCGAACCGACGTAGAACACACCGTCATTTGCGACAGGCAGCAGAAAGCGCCTATTCTCGACAGTTTCAATTCGCGCGCTTATTAACATTCCGGCGCTGGTGCTTCTGCCGTATCCGTTTAATGCGGCGCGCCACTGATTGATCGCGGTTTCTTCAAAGCCGGAGCGGTAATACGCTTTTCCAAGCCAGTCTAAAATGAGCGGCTCGCCGGGGCGGAAAGAAAGCGCGCGCTCAAAAGAAAGAATCGCTTCGTTATACGAAAATCTGTTATAAGCGTGCACGCCGAGTCTGAACTCCTCTGCGGCAGTCAGCGCGTCTACTCCTGTTCCGCCTGTGACAGACCACGGACGCAGCTGAACATCCTGCGCATATAAAGCCGATGTTATTAAAATAAAAATAATTATTTTATTTTTAATTCTCACACGCGCTCCCCGGAGGCGATTTTAAAATGCCTTTTTATTTCCTCTTCTTCAGGAGCAAGCTCAAGCGCCCTTCTAAGCCATGTGCGCGCCTCAAGGATATCGCCGCTTTTATAATAAGCCCAGCCAAGAGAATCAAGGTAAACGGCGCTGTGAGGCCTGAAATCCACCGCTTTTCTGCAAAGGCGCAGAGCGCGCATTGTATCTTTTCCGGTATCTGCTAAAATAAAACCCATGCTGTTCATCGCTGTCGCGTTATCAGAATCAATCTCGAGGGTTTTTTCGTAAAAATCGATTGCGTTTTTATTTTGTTTTTGCATCCATGCGGCATAAGCTAGAGTGTTATATAAAAGGGGCGATTCAAGACCTGCCGACTGAAGCCTTCTTAATTCATATTCAGCCATTTTAACACGTTTTGTTATAACATAAATGTAGGCCAGTGTCATTCGGCACTGATAAACGCGGATGATGTCGCCGGCGGAGGTTACAACCTGTTCAAGATATGAAAGGGCTTTTTCATAATCCTTAAGTTTCGTATAACAGAGACCAAGGTAATACGCGTGCTCAATTTTTTCATCAAAGATAAAACCTGTTGTATCCGCAGAAATAAATTCCTTTAAAGCTCCCTGCCAGTCTTTTAAAAGGTATAAACGCACCCCTTCTTTTATTCTGTCGTTAAGCTTTAAATCGATTTTATCTGATTGATTATCGGACTCTTCAATACCGCTTTGCTGCAAAGTTTTCTCCCCCCGTTAACTTGCTGCTACTGACGGCTGAGACATAACAACGCTGAACGCGGCATTGCCTTTTTTAACCTCAGCCCAATCAGAACCTTCCTCCGGAATATTTTCTACCTTCCCCGGTTTGGCGAAGCAGTACTTGCATCCCTGCGGGGAAATAAAAGTAACTATACGATCATTATAATAACGTAAAGAAGGAAAAGAAGGAACAAGCGCGGAAGGTTTTTTTTCGGCATTCGGGAAATTAACATTCACGAAAAAACCTTTTTTCCAGCAGCTCATAATCGAATCAAGCTTTTCTGTAATATAGGAGACAACAGAATCCCACTGCCAGGGAAGATCATTATCGACAAGAGACAAGGCGGCGGAAGGTATCCCGAACAGACTCCCCTGCCGCGCGGCGGAGGCTGTGCCTGAATAAATAATATCAGTGCCTAAATTAGCGCCTGCGTTAATCCCCGATAAAATTAAATCAGGGGCTTTTTCCATATTAAAGGCGGCGCTTTCCGTTGAAATGCAAATCTCCGGGATTCCTCCAAGAAGCGCTGTTATCACACAGTCAACAGGAGTTCCCGAGCATGACCATGTGTCTTCTCCGGTTTGCGCAAACATTAAAGGATTTGATAAAAATTCGATGGAATGTGAGCATCCTGAACGGTTGGAATCAGGCGCGACAAGAAAAACCCTGTGACCTGCGCGGCGCAGCGCGTCAGCTAACAATGTAATTCCTAAAGATGAGATGCCATCGTCATTTGTAAGAAGAATCCGCATTTATGCTCCCTTCTTTACAGTTCCGGCTTCCTTCTGCCGTATCTCTGTAGACGATTCAGGAATAACTCTCGCTCTTGTCGCCAGTTTTACTTCATATATAACAGGCCGGAAGCCGAAAATTCTTTCGTATTCTTCAAGCCGTTTTTTGTACTCCTCTACAAGCTCGCGGCGGATAATAGTATAAGTGCATCCTCCGAAACCGACCCCTGTCATTCTGGAGCCTGCAGAGCCTTCGATTTCCTGCGCTCTTTTAACAAGCCAGTCAACTTCCGGACAGCTGATTTCGTAAAGGTCTCTTAGACTTTCGTGGGAGTGATAAATAATTTTTGCAAGCGAGGCAAGATCGCTGCGCTGTAGGGCGTCCTGCGCGTCATTTACCCTGCGGATTTCATCGACAATATGCATACTTCTGCGCCGTATCTGTTCAGGGAAGTTGCCTAAAGACTCTAATAAATCTGTTGAGGCGAAATCTTTGTAACTAGAGCCCGGTCGCCTGTGCGAAAGAAGCTCCAATCCTTTTTTTATATCTGATTTGCGCGATGCGATTTCATTTTCCACTCCCATGCGCGGAACGCGAGAATCAACTAAAAGGAATCTGAAACGCGAAAACGGAGATTTTATCAGTTTTATATCTTTATTCGCGGAATCAAAGAGCAAAAATTGATCTTTGCGCGCCATCAGACAGACAAGATAATCGGCTAATGGCGTAGAATTGCCAAAGATCGCAAAGTGAGCGTCTTTAAGTTTTTCCGCCATGTCCATATCGTTAATTTGATAGCGGAAAAGGCTTCGCAGCGCGGTTGCCGCGGCTGTTTCGATTGCTGTAGAAGAGGCAAGCCCGATGTGCTGAGGGATATCGCCGCAGAAAGAAAAATTAAGCCCCTTCACCGGGTAGCCTAATTCCATAAAAAGAAAAATCGCAGGCTTTAAATAGTTAGCCCACCGGTCTTCACGTCTGTATTTAAGGTTGACAAGAGTGCTTCTTTTGCGTTCGTTCAGATCTGCGGCGTAAAAACGGAAGGAATTGTCTTTTCTTGGGCTTACCGCGACATGAATAAAGCGGTCAATAGCCGCTGAAAGGAATAATCCTGATTCAGAATCGTTATTCTGCACTTGATCTTCGGTTTTTTGATTCAAATTCGGGGAAAATTCGCCTAAAAAATGGATTCTGCCCGGCGCTTCGGCAATCGCTACGGGAACAGGCGGCTGTTTTTCTTTAGATTGCGGAGATGCCGCGTTTGCGGTGTAACTTCTGGTACCGCGGGAAGCTTCGCCTGTGTGCTGGAGATTTCGCTGCGTATTTGTGGATATAGACTGAGAACCGGCTTTTTTTGAGCCTATTCGGGGTTCAAGTTCATATTCTTTTCGGTGGATTTGACCGATTGCCAGCATTTACACCCTCACAAATGTTTTGTGGTTATTTTATCAAAAGAAAAATTTTATTACAATGGTTTTATTTATGAAATTATGTTATTTATTAATATTGACCATAAAATTTTTGTTATATTTTAGCAAAATTAGTAAAATAATTAAATTTCTTTTATATACATATCAAGCATGTTGATTTTAATATCAAAAAATTGTAAAAAGCAGTGTGTTATATTATTTTTATGGATAAAAAATGAAAAAAATATCGTTTTGTTTATTATTATTGTTTTTTAGCGCATTTTTACACTCGCAGGAAGTAATCATTCACGGCGCGGACGGTCATGCTGTATTTAAATTCCAAATGAATACATCTGATCCTGATATCAGAAATCTGCCAAGAAATATTACATCTGTACGCCAGAGTAATCCTGCGGAATTTATCAGACTGCTCGCAAATTATATCAATGAGAAATCATCCAGCGATTTTGAACGGGTAAAAAAAGCTCATGACTGGGTGGCTTTGAATATCAGATACGACACTCAATCATTTTTTTCTGGGCGTTATTCGTCACAGTCTTTTAATGATGTCATAAGAAGAGGCAGCGCGGTATGCGCCGGTTATTCTGATGTCTTTAAATATTTATGCGACGCTCTGGAAATTGAATGTATAACTGTCAGCGGATTCGCCATAGGCTACGGCAGCAGTCTTTTTGTAATTGAAGCAATGAGCGAAAATCACGCGTGGAATATAGTTACGATAGAAGGCAGGCAATACTTGATTGATACAACATGGGATTCAGGTCATTTGAACGGACGGAATTTTCAGGCGGAATATATAACCGATTATCTTTTTACCGATCCTTATGCGTTTATACATCGCCATTTTCCCTTTAACAGCGCGTATCAACTGCTGCCTGTTCCGGTAAGCATGCAGGAATTTAACAATCTCCCGTTTTTAAGACCTGCTTTTTTTAACATATTGGAAAGCTGGCCTTCGCTGCCCAGAATAACCGAATTAAAACAAGGAGAAACTCCTGAATATACTTTTACGGTAATACCCGGGTATGAATTAATTTACGGCTGGTATACACATACAGGTACAAAGATAGGAAATGATGTCTTTCCCGGAAGGCGTGAATCCTACACAATAACCGTGCCTTCCACGTTAAGAGCAGGCAAGTATATTTTAAGATTATGGGTGCAGCGGAGCGGAATCCGCGGTTACACAAGCCTTGGTGAATTTGGGTTTGATATTAAATAATACTGTTAAGGATACTTCTTTTTAAACCCGCTGACCCTCGCGGAGGCTGTTGTATTTAGCGGTGATGATTCGCCCCTTGCAAGGTATTGATAACCGATACCGGCGACCATTGCCGCGTTATCGCCGCACAGATCCATCGGGGGGAAAACGCAGTTAAGATGCGAGGTCTGCGCAAGCCTTTGACGGAGGTAACTGTTAGCTGCAACGCCGCCGCCTGCGACAATTGTATTAAGAGCGGTGTCACCGGCGGCGTTTAACAGGGCGCGTAAAAGGATTTCCACAGCGGTTTTTTGAAAAGAGGCTGCAATGTCTTCTTTTGTAAAATTTTGCTTTTTCTTAAATAAATCCAGCTGATTAATAACAGCGTTTTTAAGCCCTGAGTACGACACATCATAACGATGACGGTGAACGCTTTGCCCGTTTTGGTTTTCCGCAGGTCCTGTCTTGTGAAGGGACGGCAGCGGAAACCGAAAAGCGTCCGCGTCTCCCTGCCGCGCCATTTTATCTATCACCGCGCCGCCCGGATAGCCGAATTCATAAAATTTCGCGACTTTATCAAACGCTTCGCCTGCCGCGTCATCAATTGTAGTTCCCATCACTGTGATATCGTCAAAATGATCGGCGCGGCAGATGATTGTATGCCCGCCAGAAACCAAAAGCCCTAAAAACGGATATTCGGGGATTTGGGATTTGAGATCAGACAGCGAAGAACTTGAATTTACAGGCTCTGCCGTTAACTGCGAAGCGTACAAATGAGCGAGCATGTGATCGACAGCGATAAACGGAATTTTTAAAGCCCATGAAAACGCTTTGGTGAAAGTAAGTCCGACAAGAAGTGCGCCCAGAAGACCAGGTCGGTTTGTGACAGAAACAGCGTCAATATCTTTTACGCGTAACGACGCTTTATCAAGTGCTTCTTTTACAACCGCGTATATCCACTCGGTATGTTTTCTGCTTGCGATTTCCGGCACTACCCCATACCACTGCGCGTGAAAAGGAATTTGCGTGGCTATTACATTGGAAAGAATTTTTTTTCCGTCCTGCACTACAGCCGCGCAGCATTCATCACAGGATGTTTCAATGCCAAGGACATTCATTATCTTAATATATCAGAAACTGTTTTAATAATATAACCCTGCTCTGTATAAAGGGGAAAAAGACGCGCAAGAAGAGGCGCAAGTTCAGGCGACCATGTGTGGCCAATCATAACAGCGCTGCCATGATTCTGCGCTCTTGTCAGCCCCGCGGAAATATAGCCAAGCATCGATTCTCTGTCCTGCTGGTTATCAATAAAAATATTTCTTTCTGCGATTTTCATTCCAAGTTTCTGCGCGGCTGCGGGCGCCATAGTATCGGCGGTTGTTCTTGAATCCAAAAAATAGAGATTATTGGCAGCGCAAAAAGCAAGAATCGTTTCCATCGCCTGAATATCCATTGTAATTTTTGACCCCTGATGATTATTAATTCCCGCAACCGGCCCGATTTCCGCGATGTTACGTGAAAGAATATCCCAAATTTCTTCTTTGCTCATGCCGGAATATATCGCGCCCGGGCCGGGATTCTGCGCGCCGAGAGCTTCCATCGGCTGATGAAGGATCACTTCTTTTCCGGCGGCGCGTATACGCCTTGCGGCTTCCGCCGAATAAGGAAGGCCTGGTAAAACCGCGATTGTCAGAGGGCCCGGAATACTTAAAAACGGATCAAGTTCCCTTAGATTATTTCCCGCGTCATCAATTACAAAAACAAGCGCGCCCTGATATAACGGTTTTATCAATGTCTTGTCTTCGGTTTTAGTTGTAGTTGTAATTGTAGTTGTAGTTGGCGCGGGCTTTTCCCCGGTTCTTGATACCACAGGATTAGTTGAATTATTTTCTTTTACAATTTCAGGAACATTTGTAATTTCTGGAACGGCTGGAATTGATACAGCGCCGGTTTCATCAATTTTATTATTTTCCTTAAATTCATTATTTTCCTTGCTACCTGAAGAATGAGAAAGAATTACCGCGCAGGAAATAAGAACTGCAACAAGGATAATTACGCTTATCAGCATAAAAACCCGCAGCGCTTCCATACTGCCTTTTTTAACGCGCTTTTTTGCGGGTTTTTTTACGGTTTTTCCCGTTTTCACTGTTTTTTTCATTTTTCTTTAACTAATATCGGCAAAAAACCGTAAAAAATGTCAAATAATATCGATTTTGGTATTGAGTAAAATCCGTCATTTATAGATAATAAATTAATAATTACTTACAGTTAAAGGAGCTTTTATAATGAAAAAGAAAATTGTACTTGCTTACTCAGGGGGGCTTGATACAACCGTCATTATCCCGTGGTTAAAAGAGAATCAGGATTGTGATGTTATCGCTGTCTGCGTCGATGTCGGACAGGCGGCGGACTGGAAGGCGATTTCCAAACAGGCAATGGCAACAGGAGCCAGCGCATGCTATATCGCCGATGTTAAAAAAGAATATGTCGAGGAATACATCTGGCCGGCTTTAAAAGCGGGCGCGGTATACGAAGACAAATATTTGCTTGGAACAGCGACGGCAAGGCCGTTAATCGCAAAAGTTCTTGTCGCTTACGCGCGTCAGGAAAAAGCCTCCGCAATCGCTCACGGCGCGACAGGAAAGGGAAATGATCAGTTGAGGTTCGATTTAGGAATCATGGCATTAGCTCCGGATTTGGAAATAATCGCGCCATGGAGAACATGGAAATTAAAAAGCAGACAGGATGAAATGAGATATCTTGCAAAAAGAAAAATACCTGTTCCTGTAAAGAAAAAAAATTCATACAGTATTGACGAAAATCTCTGGCATACTTCCCATGAAGGGCTTGAACTTGAAGATCCTACTATTGAACCGGATTATAAGAAAATGTTATCCCTGACTGTAACTCCGGAAAAAGCGCCTAACAAAGCCGTTTATGTGGAAATAGAATTTGAAAAAGGAATTCCTGTTGCGCTTAACGGTAAAAAAATGGAAGGTCTTGCTTTAGTTAACGCCCTTAATAAAATAGGCGGAGCGAACGGCATCGGCATAACAGATTTAATAGAAAACAGGGTTGTCGGAATGAAATGCCGCGGCATTTATGAGACGCCGGGCGGCTCGATTCTTTATTACGCGCATCAGGAACTTGAGCATATATGTTTGGACAGGCAGACATACTCTTATAAACAGCAGGTGTCATTAAAACTGAGCGAACTTATTTACGGCGGACAGTGGTTTACTCCGTTACGTGAAGCTATCTGCGCGTTTATCGATGTCACACAAGCGGTGGTCAGCGGCAAGGTAAAACTTAAGCTTTACAAAGGATCGATTACATCCGCAGGAGTAACGTCACCTAACTCGCTTTACAACACCAGCCTTGCAAGTTTTACAACAGGTGAACTTTTTAATCATGCCGACTCCAAAGGCTTTGTGCGGCTTTACGGTCTTCCAATTCTTGTCCGCTCGCTGATGGAACAGGATAAAAAAAGCAGCGCAAAACCAGCCGCGGCGGCGCCTGCTTCCGGCAAGAAAACCGCTTCTTCATCAAAACCCCAGGCCGGAAAAGCGAAACCCACAGGCAAAGGAAATTCTACAAAGAAGAAATAAACAGCAGATTAATTACAATAACCACAGATTAACGCAGATTAATCGGATTACGCAGATTATCCAGGCGTAATTAGAGAAATCCGCGTTAATTTGCAGAATCCGTGTTATTCCGCGGTTTTTTTCATGATAATTAAATATGGCAAAAAAAAAGCAGATAACAAATAAAAACTCAATAAAATCAAAACCGTTATGGGCGGGGCGGCTTGAACAAAAGCCGGAGGCTGAGGCTTTTGCTTTTCAGGCGTCTATTAATGTTGATAAGCGGCTTGTCTTTGATGACATTCAGGGAAGCAAGGCGCATGTTTTAATGCTTGGAAAACAGAAAATTATTCCAAAGGAAAGCGCCGCGAAAATCGCGAAGGAACTTGACGCGATTGAATCTGATTTAAAAAGCGGAAAACTGACAATTGACAGCGAAAACGAAGATATACATTCGTTTCTGGAATCATCCCTTACAGAGCGTCTTGGCGATACGGGAAAGATGGTTCACGCAGGGCGCAGCAGAAACGATCAGGTAGCGGCGGCTTTCCGCCTTTATTTAAAACGTGAAACGCCGCAGATTCAACATGAACTTTTAAATTTAATAAATGCGCTTTTGGACACGGCGCAGCTTCACCTAACAAGTATAATGCCCGGTTATACGCATCTTCAAAGAGCGCAGCCTGTAACCCTTGGTTTTCACCTAACGGCGTGGTGCGCCGCTTTAACGCGGGATTATTCGCGTTTTAAAGACGCACTTTACAGGTTAGACGAATGTCCCCTGGGAAGCGGCGCGCTTGCAGGCTCAGGCCTTCCGCTTGATCGCAGAATGACAGCGGCTTCTCTTGGATTTTCAAGGCTCAGCGTAAATTCGATGGACGCTGTAGCTGATCGGGATTTTGCGCTGGAATTATCCTCTGTAATCGCGATTACAATGGTTCATCTTTCAAGGTTCTGCGAAGATGTAATTCTTTGGGCAAGCGAGGAATTTAAATTTATAAATCTTGCTGACAACTGGAGTACAGGCTCTTCTATCATGCCTCAGAAAAAAAATCCTGATTTCGCGGAGCTTATCCGCGGAAAGACAGGAAGAGCCGCAGGAAACCTTGTCGCGCTTTTTACCTTATTAAAGGGGCTTCCTTATGCGTATAACAAAGACCTTCAGGAAGACAAGGAAGCTCTTTTTGACAGCATCGACACATTAAAAGCCTGCTTAAAAATGTTCTGCGCCATGATTAAGACCGCAGAATTTAATCTTAAACGAATGAAAAGCGCGTGCACAGGAGGATTTCTTGAGGCGACGGACGCGGCGGAGTATCTTGTTAAAAAGGGGCTTCCTTTCCGCGCGGCGCATGAGACGGCGGCTTTAATTGTGCGCGAGTGTATTAAACAGGGACATAAAAACATCGGCGGCTTAAGCATCGAAGAATTAAAAAAACATTCAAAGCTTTTTGAAGAAGATATTTACAAAGCCCTGACGCCGGCAGCAAGCGTAAAAGCGCGTAACATCCCGGGAGGCCCGGCCCCCGCGGAAGTCCGCCGCCAAATAAGGCAAATAAGAAAAATAATATTAAAATAATAAATCACATAAGAATTAATATGATTAACAGGGAAAAATTTATAACAATTATAGAAAAATTTATCGCGCTTTGCGCTGTAAGGTTAAGCGACGATGTAATGCGCCGTCTTACGCAAATGCGTGAAGGCGAAGACTCGCCTTTGCAAAAAGCGATTTATGACAGTTATTTTGAAAATTTTAAAATGGCTTTTGATCAAAAAAAACCAATCTGTCAGGATACAGGCCTTCTTCAATTTTATATAAAAACAGGAACAGCTTTTTCGCATTTGGACATAACAGCTGAAGTAATATCAGAAGCTGCGCGCCGCGCGACAGAGAGCGTTCCTTTGAGACCTAACGCTGTCAACTATTTTGAAAATAAAAACACAGGCGATAACACAGGAGAAAGAACTCCGTGGATTCACTGGGAAGCAGTACCCGCATCAGATGAAATGGAAATTACTCTTTATTTGTCAGGGGCGGGGTGCAGCCTTCCCGGGCAGGCGAAAGTTTTTAAGCCATCGGACGGCATTGAAGCAATCATTCCCTTTATAATTGATATTGTAAAAGGGCCCGGAATTAATGCCTGCCCTCCCCTGCTTGTCGGAATCGGTCTTGGCCACAACATCGAAAACGCGGCGGTGCTTTCCAAAAAAGCGATTTTAAGGCCAATTGGAACAAATCATCCGCATCCTGAGGGGGAAAAATTAGAAAAGCGCATAACGGAAAAACTTAACAGTTTAAATATTGGAGCGCAGGGTTTGGAAGGAAAGCAGGCTGTGATGGGAGTGCATATAGAATCGTCGGCGCGGCATACGGCGACAATCGCCTGCGCTGTCAATGTCGCCTGTTATGTGCTAAGAAGGAGCGTGATGCGTTTAAGAAACGATCTTTCTTATGAGCTGCCTTCTTACAATGGAATTACCTTATGAAACTGTTAAATCTGCCTGTAAATAATGAGGATATACTCGATTTACACACAGGCGACATTTTTTATCTTAGCGGAACATTAATTACCGGAAGAGACGAAGTATATCACAGGGTTACAGAAGAAAATATAATGCCGCCTGTTGATTTAAAAAATATGGCGATTTATCACGCCGGGCCGATTGTAAGAGAAACCCTCTGTTCCGTTTCCGGCTCTAAATTGCCTAATATACCGCATTATGATCTTGTTTCGATTGGGCCGACTTCATCTATACGCCTGGAAAAATGGGCAGCGGATTTTATTAATAAAACGGGAGTAAAGATAATGATCGGAAAAGGCAGCATGGGAGAAAAAACAACCGAAGCCTGCCGCGGACTAAAAACCGTTCACTGCGTGTATCCCGGCGGATGCGCTGTGTTAGGCGCAAGCCAGATAGAAGAAACAGAAGGCTGCTTCTGGCCTGAGTTTGGAATGGCCGAATGTATCTGGGTTTTGCGTGCAAAACTTTTCGGCCCTCTTATTGTCAGCATCGACGCTTACGGAAACAATATTTTTACAAAAAATTACAATTAAAAACCGCGAGAGCATCAGCATATTGTCAGGTGAAGTCCCGCGGTTTAAAGCGGAACAATTAATCCCCTTTTTTCCTTGGCATAAATATTTTATTTAACAGCAGAGTGAATAGCGCAATGAATCCGCAGCAAAGGAAAAGACCTAACATTCCTTTCCACATAATGTGCAATGAAGCGATAAAATCAGTCATATTAATTTCCATAATTTACTCCTATCCGGCAAGATATCCAAGCACAAGGCTTAAGACAAGGCCGCTTGCCGCAACTGAGGCAACTTGGCCTGAAACATTTGAACTTACAGCGTGCATTAATAAAATATTTTCCGGGTCTTCTTTCAACGCCATTTTTTGAATAACGCGCGCCGACATCGGAAACGCGGAGATTCCCGTAGCTCCTATCATCGGGTTAATTTTAGTTTTAAGGAAAAGATTTAAAAGTTTTCCAAATAACACGCCGCCTGCCGTATTAAGTATAAACGCGATAAGCCCAAGGCCGAGGATCATCAGCGTTTCAAGCTGAATAAATTTTTCCGCCTGCAGGGTGAAGGCGACTGTTATGCCGAGTAAAAGAGTGATAAGATTTGCCAGCGTTTTTTGAGCTGTCTCCGAAAGAGAGTTTAACACTGTACATTCTCTAATCAGATTTCCAAACATTAAAAAGCCGATAAGCGAAACAGCGGCCGGTGATATAATGCCAACTATAACTGTAACGGAAATCGGGAAAATAACGCGCACAGCCCGCGGAATTTCTCTATCTTCCAGAGGCGGCATTCTGATCTTTCGTTCTTTTTTTGTTGTAAGCAGTTTGATAACAGACGGCTGTATTATCGGCACCAGCGCCATGTATGAAAAAGCCGTCACTAGTATTGGTCCGACGTAATTTGATTTTAAAAGATTTGCGACTAGGATTGTTGTAGGTCCGTCAGCCGCGCCGATAATTCCGATAGCGGCCGCGTCGCTCATGCTGAACCCAAGAAGTATTGATACTGAAATCGCGGCGAAAATGCCGAAGTGAGCGGCGGCGCCGAAGAAGAAATAATAAGGCCGTGAAAGAAGCGGGCCGAAATCAATCATCGCTCCAATGCCGATAAAGAGCAGAAGCGGCAGAATTTCCGAGGACGCAATGCCTGTGTTATAAAGCCACTCTATCGGGCCGTGCACTTTTTCCATAACGCCGCCCATCATCATCATCTGGTCGACCGCGCCGCTTAGAGGCAGGTTAACAAGGATTGCTCCGAATCCCATCGGGAGAAGGAGAGCCGGTTCATAGTCTTTCTTAATAGCAAGAAAGATTAAAATTATGCCGACAAGATACATCACACATTCTTTCCACCCAATCGCGGAAAGATTTACCAAAATAAATTCCATATATTTTCCTTATGTTTTATTTTAATAAACAATACAGTATACTTATAGAAAAAACAAGTGATAATTTTTAACGATTTTATTTTATAGTTTATAAAGCCACTTCATTAAAAGGCGGAGCTTCAGTTAAAACTTTCGCTATTATTCTGTGATTTTCAAGTAACAGATCAGGATCATTTTCAAGAATTGAAAAAATATCTTTTCGCGCGGTTTCAAGCTCTTTAATGTCGCGTATCGGGTTGGCTATTCCAAGAACAAGATATCCGGATTGTTCAGTCCCCGCAATCTGCCCGGGTCCGCGCAGCTTTAAATCCTCTTCCGCTATTTCAAAACCATCGTTACTGTTAAGCATAACAAGCAGTCTGGTTTTCGCGTCTTGCGTATATTCATCGGAATAAACTAAAAAACAATATGACTGCTTGCTTCCTCTTCCGACACGTCCGCGCAGCTGGTGAAGCGCGGAAAGCCCGAAGTGCTCTGCGTGTTCAATTACCATACATGAAGCGTTTGGAACATCAACGCCCACTTCCACAACGCTTGTCGCGGTAAGTATATCAATTTTTCCGTTCCTGAAATCATCCATTGTCTTTTTTTTATCTTCTTCGGACAGTTTAGAATGAATAAGCGCGGTTTTATTTTTTGGAAACACTTCTTTAGAAAGACGCTCAGCCATAGAAACCGCGTCCTTTATATCACCATCTCCTTCAATTAACGGATAGACAAAATAAGCCTGTCTTCCTTTTTCAAGCTCGCCCCGCACAAAATCATAAACTTTTTTTTCGTTAGACTGTTTCGCAAGATGCGTTTTTACAGGTTTTCTTCCTTCAGGCATATCTTTTATAACGCTGACATCCATGTCGCCGAAAACAGTTAACGCAAGCGTTCTTGGAATCGGTGTCGCGCTCATCATTAAAAGATTCGGATTATCGCCTTTTGACATAATCTGAGCGCGCTGCGTTACGCCAAAACGATGCTGCTCGTCAATGACAGCTAACTTAAGATTTTTATATTCGACATCCCTTGAAAAAAGCGCGTGTGTTCCCGCTATTACGTCGATTTCACCTGATACAAGGTTTTTTAAAAGTTCCTTTCGTCCGTTTGCTTTTATGTTCCCGGTAAGAAAAGCAACTTTAATGCCAAGGGGCTCAAGTAAACGCGCGGCGTTCTCCGCGTGCTGGCGCGCTAGAAGTTCGGTAGGCGCCATAATCGCGGCTTGTCCTTTTGCTTTTTGACTACTCTCTTCTACCGCTTTTAATGCCGCAAGAAACGACACAAGGGTTTTCCCGGAGCCTACATCGCCCTGTAAAAGACGCGCCATTGGTACGTTTGATGCTATATCTCTGTTAATTTCTTTTACAGCTTCAATCTGCCCTTTTGTAAGCGAAAAAGGCAGCCTTTCTATAAGACGCTGCTGTAAAGTAGTAATTTTTATGTCTTTTTCAACTGTTTCGCCTGCATCTTTTTTAACAAATTTGTTTTTTCTTTCAAGGGAACGAAGCGCTACCATCGCCTCAAGATAAAAAAGCTCTTCATATATTAATGTTTTTTTGGCTTTCTCCAGCTTTTCCGCAGATGAAGGAAAATGTATTTCGTTTAACGCTTCATTTTTTTTTAATAATTTATTTTTTTCAACTATAAATAAGGGAAGCTCATCATCAATTTCATTTTTATATTTAGAAAGTGTTTTTTTAATAAAGCCTCTTAATTGATTTTGATTTAATCCTGATGTTAAAGGATAAACAGGAATTATCCTGCCTAAATTATTCAAAGAATCTACAGGTTCAGCCTCAAAAGAACTTGATTGAATCTCTGCGTATTTATACCTGAATGTTCCGTGCAGCATATATTTTTCGCCTATTATAAATAATTTTTCAAGCCACGGCCTTTTAAAACATAAAAGAGAAGCCTGAGCGCTTTCATCCTCAATATAAATTTTCATAGTTCTCATCGCGCCAAAACCAATCCATTCCTTCGCGAAAACCGTAACAACAGTGCATACTTTTTCTTTTCTGTATTCGCTTAATAAAACTTTTTTTTCTCTGTCTTCCCAGCCGCGCGGATAATGCATAAGAAGACCTCCTGCGCTGTGAATGCCAAGGCGGATTAGTTTAGAAATATAAGCGGACCCTATTCCGTTAATTGAAGTTAAAGGTAAAGACAGGTTTCTTAAAAACATTATACCGGCAGTCTATATAATATATCCGTTAGAAGATTTACGCCGATTCTTCCGCAAATCATTACAGCCAAAAGTACGATAAGCGAAACAATCATTGCATGTGTAAATTTTACAATACGGCTTCCAAAAATTATCCTGTTAATTTGATACGAAATCGGCTGATAAATTGAATCAATGATACTCCAGAACTGACCGTACATATTGCGTCTTGTTAGATACGCGATGCCTTTAATTAAAATTATAATTAAACAAAACCCCATAATAAATGAAATTAACGCCCATATTGATGATAAAATAAAAGCAAGAATCAATCCTAAATAAATTCTATTCGATGATGAAATCACAGTTAATATTCCCTGTAAAAGAGAAAGGCAAATTATAGCCGCGACAACTGAAAAATCAAGAAAGCCAATTCTGAATGTGAATATCTTTCTCCAAAAATTAAGATACGGATCTGTTATTTTTGCTAATATTTCGGATGTCCTGCCGAAAGAAACGCCTGTAAACCATGATAAAATGATTCTAAAAAAAATTAACAATGAATATATGCCGACGGCTACTGCAAGAAGACTAAATATATTTTTCATTAAGTCCTCCATGCTTCAGATACGGAATTACATTTTTTAAGTTCATTAATAATATCATCACATGATGAAATATCAAGTCCGTTAGCTGCTTTTACAATTTTTTCGCTTTCAGAAACAGGTATATGTATAAAAAGCGCGCATGATCCGCAGTTATCCGCAAGAAAATCGCGTAATTGATTTAACTCCGCGTTGTTTTGCCAAGCACCTTCATTTAATCTTATATGAATTTCTGTTTTTTTATTTTCATTTGATTTATCCGCGTCTGTTATATTATTTAAAGAAGGCGGCGAAGCCCCCGATGCCGCTTTTTTCGCCGCGCTTCTGCTCAGCTGGGGAAAGTCTGCAATGCTTGTTACTTTAAAACTAATTCTTTTAACGAACCTGCCGTCATTCTGATTGGCCTGATTTTTCTCTTCGGGATCGACGCTTCCCTTAAAAGCGGTGATTTCATCAAGCTTTAAATGATTGCGGCACTCCGCAAAAACTCTGGAAAAAAAGACAAGATCAATTTCACCTTCAAAGTCCTGTAAAGTAGCGAACGCCATTTCGTTTCCGTTTCTGTCTTTATGATCGCGGATGGTTTTCAAATAACCAATAACGGTATAATTGCCTTTCTTCACGTTATCTATATATGAACTTTTTAAATCCGCCATATAAAGCCATGTGTTTCTGTGCGCCTTGTTTTTTTCTTCAGTCTCCTTTACTTCCTTTATAACAGCGTCAACTTCATTTCTTGCTAAAACATTTTCCGCTAAAAAGCTGTATTTATCTTTGTCTTTCTGATAATCAATTTTTCCTTTTAAAATAACTACTGTATCCTCTTTTATTATGTGCATAACTCTTTCCCACGGACCGGAAAAAAAAGTAACTTCAATTTCGCCATTGTAATCGGCAAGGACAGCGAAAGCCATCTTGCTTCCCTTTGCCGTTGTAATCTGTTTAATATCTTTTATTATACCGATAAGAACGCAGTTTCCTGTCTGCAGGTTTTCTGTCTGTCCAAGATTTATTTTTACTGTATTCTCCCACGCTTGCTTATATTCATCCATCGGATGCCCGGAAAAATAAAAACCGATAAGATTCTTTTCCAGCGTCAGCCATTCGGAGCGGCTCATCGCAGGATATTCATCAAATTTATAGTCTAATCTTTCCTGTTCCTCAGCTTCCTCGAATAAACTTGTCTGCCCAAGTTCCTTATCTTCTTTCTTTTTAAGAGCGTATTCAACGGCTTTTTCAAGATTACCGATAAGCGTTTCTCTTTTAATTCCAAAACTGTCAAACGCGCCTGTCTGTACTAAAAGTTCAATCACTTTTTTTCCGACAGTTTTAATATCTACTTTGTCAAGAAAATCCAAAAAACTCTTATACGGTTTTTCCTTTCTTGCGCGCACAATTTCATCCGAAGAAGCGTCGCCTACTCCCTTTATTCCAAGAAAACCGTATACAATGCGCCCGTCCACGACTGTAAACAGTTTATCTGATTTATTAACATCGGGAGGATCAACTGTTAGCTGCATTTTTCTCGCTTCGTCAATACACTTGGAAAGTTTGTCTTTATCAGTGCTGCGAATTTCGTTTGTAAGGTTAGCCGCCATGAACTCAGCGGGAAAATTCGCTTTTAAATAAGCGGTGCGGTAGGCGATTATAGCGTAAGCTGCCGCGTGGCTTTTATTAAAACCATAATCGGCGAAAGGAACGAGCATGTCGTAAATCTCTCCGGCTTTTTCTTTTGTATATCCCCTTTTAACAGCTCCTTCTATAAAAGGTTTTTTTTCTTTTTCAAGAATTTCCTTATCCTTTTTTCCCATCGCGCGGCGCAGAAGATCGGCCTGCCCTATGCTGTATCCCGCGATAATACGCGCCACTTCCATAACCTGTTCCTGATAAACTATAACTCCGTATGTTTCCTTTAATATTTTTTCAAGGCTTGGATGAGGGTAAGTTATAGGGATTTTCCCGTTTTTTGAATCCACAAAGCGCGGAATATTCTGCATAGGACCGGGACGGTACATGGCGTTAAGCGCAATTAAATCTTCTATAGAAGACGGCTTTGTCTGTTTTAAAATATTCTGCATTCCGTCGGATTCAAACTGAAAAATTTCAAAACTGTTTCCTTCACTTAACATTTTAAAAGTTTTTTTATCATCTTCCCTTACATTTTCAACGGAAAAATCGGAAAATTTTCCGCCTCTTTTGCGTATCAGCTCATGCGTATGCTTAATAACATCGAGTGTTTTAAGGCCGAGAAAATCCATTTTTACAAGGCCGCAAGGCTCCAGATACTTCATGCTGTACTGTGTCGCGATGCTTCCGGCTTTTCCTTTTTTTGAATCATCGCGTTCCTGATAAAGGGGAACAAGATCGATTAACGGCGATTTTCCTATGACAATTCCCGCGGCGTGAATGGAGGCGTGCCGGTGCAGTCCTTCAAGTTTTTGCGCGTGAAAAAAAAGTTCTGTATAACGGGCATCCTGCTTAAGATCGCGAAGGCGGCTTTCATCCGCAAGCGCTTTTTCCAGTGTTATCTTTGGATCTTTTGGGATCAGTTTAGTTATCATGTCAGATTCCGGAATAGACACTCCCAATGTTCTTGCAACATCCTTTATGACAGCTTTTGCGCCTAACGTTCCGAATGTGATTATCTGTCCTACCCTTTGCGTTCCGTATTTATTAGTAACATAATTTATAACTTCTTCGCGGCCGTCATTCGCGAAATCAATGTCAAAATCGGGCATTGATATCCGCTCAGGGTTTAAAAAGCGCTCAAAAAGAAGGTTGTATTTTAAAGGATCGATATCCGTTATGCGAAGAGCGTACGCGACAATTGAACCCGCTCCAGAGCCGCGCCCTAACCCAACAGGAATTTCTTTTTCTTTTGCGAAATTTATAAAATCTTCCACGATAAGAAAATATCCTGTAAAACCCATACTGATAATGGTATCCAGCTCATACTCGGCTCTTGCTCTTATTTCTTCCCATTCATTATCATTTGCCGCAGCCTGCGAAGGATACCGTTTTTTAAGCCCCTGTCTGCATAAATGGCGCAGATAATCATCTGTATTGTTGTATCCTTTCGGCAGCTCAAAATTAGGAAGATACTTAGGCAGCTCTTTAACGTCAACTTTTGGAATATCCGCCCTGCACCTTTTTGCGATGCGCACTGTGTTTTCCACAGCCTGCGGGTACTCAGAAAAAAGCTGCGCCATTTCATCGCCTGATTTAAAATAAAACTGATCGCCGTAGTATTTTTTTCTTTTTTCTTCCGTGCGTACTTTTCCTGTTCCGATGCAGAGCATAATGTCATGAGATACGTAATCGTCTTTTTCAAGGTAATGAATATCGTTAGTTGCAACAACCGGAATTCCGGTGTTATCTGAAATTTTAACTATAGCGCTGTTAATTTCTTTCTGCGAAAATTCTAATCCTTTTAAAACGCCCGCGGGAATTCCGTGATCCTGAATTTCAAGATAAAAATTGGGTTCGCCGCTTTCGTTATCATAACCAAAAAGATCGCGGTAAAAAAGAGCCCTTTTTTGCGCTTCATCCGGGTTTCCGGCGCTTATAAGACGCGGAATTTCACCTGATGCGCAGGCGGAAAGCGAAATTAATCCTTCATGATATTTTAATAAAATTTCATCGTCTATCCGCGGACGGTAATAAAAGCCTTCTGTGTAAGCTAACGAACAAATTTTTACAAGATTATAATATCCCTGACGATTGGCGGCGAGCAGCACCATGTGATAATATTTATTTTCGTTTTCTGATCCTTTTTTATCAAAACGCGAACCGGGGGATACATAAACCTCGCAGCCTATAATCGGTTTAACAGGATTTTTTCTTTTTACATGTTCTTTATTGCCGCCTTCAGCGGCGGAAAGAGTTTTTTCGCAGGCGGCGATGAACGCCATCGCCGCAAACATATTACCGTGATCGGTTAACGCAAGATGAGTCATCCCAAGTGCTTCAGCCCTGTCCGCAAGAGCCATAACAGAAACTGAAGCGTCAGTCAGAGAATAATCTGAATGAACATGCAGATGAACAAAATCTGTCATTTTACCGGATTACCTCCGGTTTTCCGGAAACAGAATCACCTGAACAGGAGAGGACGAAAGCAATTCACGGCAAAATGCCTGTATGTCATTTGCTGTTACCGCTCTTACAGCCTCTGGTCTTGTGTTAAGCCTTGAAAGCGGAGTGTTGTATAACACAAATGAGTTGACATAACTTTGCGCGATATGACTATTATCCTGCATTGATCTCTCATGTCCCATTAATAATGCTTCCTTGGATTTGTTAAAAATATCTGTTTTAACAGGCGATCTGATAACATCATTCAGGCAGTTCTGCACAGCGTTAATAAGTTCATCAACGCGCTGCGGACTGCACATAAAATATACTTCAAGTTTATATTCGCCGTAAGGAATAACAACCGCCGAAGCCCCCGATGAAATAGAATAAACTCCTCCGAGCCTTTCGCGAATTTCATCATTAAGAATAATGTTAAGATACTCCGTTAACATGGCCGCCGTTTGATTTGAATTTTCGCTGAATATGTTAGGCGCTTTTGCAAACCAGCTAAGATACACAATGCTTACTTCATCGACGCCTTTGTAAACTGTTCTTCTGCCTCCCTGCGGAGAAGATAGACCGGGATTGCTCCAGCTGTTCATTGAAGGAGCGTTTGGAATTGAAGCGATGTACACAGACGATAATTCAAGCATGGTGTTAATATCGATATTACCTGTAAAGATAAAAGTATAATCGCCCGGATTGACGCATTGTGAAAGGAAAGTTCGCGCCTGATCGATAGAAACATTATTTAAATCCGCGTATTCAAGATATCTAAACTGCGGATGATTACTGTATACCGTTTTATTAATCTCGCGGAAAAAAACAGCCTGCGGATCTTCATCCTGATGCTCAAGATCGGTTCTGTATTGATCGATCATGGCGGTTATCGCCCTTTCATCCAGACGCGGATTTGTAAAAAAGAGATTGATCATTTCAAACAGAGTTTTTAAATCCTGCGTAGTGGAACTCCCCTGAAAACCTCTGCGGAAATTTGAGTTCCAAAAAGAAAATGAAGCCTGTTTTCCTGACAGTTTATTAAGAAGCTCTGTGCGCGAATACGGTCCAAGACCGGAAACACTTAACATATTTTCCAGAAGAGCGGCGGAGACAAAATTATCAGCTCCCGCGTTTATAATTCCTCCGTTTGCTGCGGCGTACAGTATCACTTCGTTATTTCTGTTCGCGGTTTCTTTTAAAATCACCTTCGCGCCGTTTGACAATGTAATGATGTACGCGCCGGTTTCCTGATCGATCTGCTGTGAGGTGACATTTCCCGGCCTTGGCGTTACATCAAGCAAGTCTCCTGTAAGCGACACATCCTGCCTTCGTGAAATTTTCGCCCTTTCCGCCTCCTGGAAGATCGCCTTTATTCTTTCCGCCGAAGGAAGATTTGCGGCTTCCGCCTGCGGCGCAAGAAGGAACACATTTATATCGTTAGCTGCAAAATAATCCGATGTTACCTTCGCGATTTCCCTTATACCGATTCCCGGAAGCAGCGCGTTAATGGCGTACGCTTCCCATTCAATGCCGGGCATAGATTCGCCGAAAAGAAAATAATCGGTAAAATCACTGATATAATTTCTTGAATCTGTTCTGTTTTTTTCTGAAACCATTTTTTCTACAGAAGAAACAAGCATTAATTTAGCGCGTGTAAGCTCGCCCTGCGTAAAACCGTAGCGTCTGATTGATTCCTTTTCTAAAAGCAATTCAAGCAAAGCCTGCTCTATATTCCCCGCCTTTGGCTGAGTTCCAATATTATAAAAAGAAGATGATGATGACCATTTCCAGATATCTCCCCATGAGCCGGCCAATGAAGACTGCGGGTCCGCCATTGCTTCTTCAAAACGAAGCGATAACATAATATTAATCAATGAATTAATAATGTTCTCCCGGTAGTACTCGATTGTTCCTTTATTCGCCAATGGCTTTTGTTTATAGTAAATATCATAAAATACTGATGTAAGCTCCGGGTCGGTGATTACTTCAACATTGAAGTTTCCTTTGACAGGAGGCGGTAAATTATATTGAGGCCTGTTTACAGGCGCAGCCGCCGCAGGCATATTAAAATGAGAAGTGAGTTCTCTTTCCAGCGCCTTTGCGTCAAAATCGCCTACAAAAACAAGCGCCATATTATCGCTTGTATACCATCTGTCATAAAACGCCTTTAACTGCTGCGATGTCGCGTTTTCAATTTGCGACGCAATGCCGATTACATCCCTGTCGGCATAAGCGCTTCCCTGAAAAAGAATCGGAAGCACAATCTTGCGGACTCTTTCCATCGCGCCTAATCTTGCGCGCATCTCTTCCAGCACAACAAGGCTTTCATCCGCTACATCTTCAGGATTAAAACTTACAGCGTAAGTCCAGTCATCAATTATCGCCAAAGCCTTGTCAGGGATTTTTTTAACACCGTTCGTATTCTCTACGGGAACGTCAAAATAATAAACTGTCTCGTCATAGGAGGTGTAGGCGTTCGCGTCAGCTCCGAAACGCATTCCAAGTGAGCGAAGGTACTCAATTAAATCATATTCCGGAAAACGCGCTGTGCCGTTAAAAGCCAGATGCTCCACAAAATGCGCAAAGCCGCGTTCATCGTCTTTTTCAACAACAGAACCCGCGTTTACGATAAGCCCAAGATACGCCCTGTTTTCCGGATAAGTATTTTCTAAAATGAAATAACTTAAACCGTTTGGCAGCTTTCCTGTTAATACATCACTTGAAAACGGAACAGCCGCTGTTCCTCTTCCAAGACCCGAATAATTGGCCGCTGTTGCGCATGTTAAAACAAGCGCTGTTAAAAACGCAAGGAAAACCGCCTGCGTAATTAAATATTTTTTTAATTTTTTCATGCGGATATTATACTAAAGAATTTTTTAATTGTGAAGAGACGGAAATCTCAGCCTAATTCAGCGCCCGCCGCCGCGCTTATTAACCTGGCCGATGTTATGTCATCAACTTCATTCATCTGCGCGTTCAGCATTTTCTTGCGGTATTGTGTTTTCTGTTTTTCTTTTAATTTTTCCATCGCTTTTAAATCCCTTGACGCTTCAAGATAGATTTCTCTTTTTTCTTCTACAACAAGTTCAGCCGAAGCCGCCTTTTGGGTAAGTTCCACGGCTTCTTTTTCTAAACGCAGGATATATATGTCCCACGACAGCATTTCACCGGGATTTAAAAAACGCTCTGAAACAGCGTGGTGATGTTTTACCGCCGTATTTTTAATTTCAATTTCAATTGCGTTTAACGCGCTTATTGCCTGGCCTAAAATAATTTTACATTCTTCTTCTTTGTATTTTCTAATCTGAAGAATTTTTTCCAGGTTAAACTTAAATCTTTTCATTAAAAGCTGCCGTTTTACGGATTAAGAGCCGGTATCGAAGAAAATAAAGAGGCGACAGAGTTAAGAGCCATCGCGGTGTCTTCGGCGGGAGCTGCGATTCTGCCGGCTTCTTTTTCGGCTCTTTCATTAATTACTGAACGTCCTGCATAAACAAGCTTCTCATTGTTATCTGTCATTTCTTCCTGCGGTATATCAACTCCTGTTATCGCGGATAACCCTTCAAGCGTCGCCTGAAGAGAAGAAGGCTCGTCAACTTCCTGTATTAAAAATTGTTCAATCGGCATATGATTCTTTATCGCTTCGTCAATTTCAGGATTTGATCCCATGTGATACGCGCCGACATTGATCAAATCTTCGGCTTTTGCGTATGCAGCCATATTCTTGCGGATAATGCCGGATGCTTTTTTACTGTACTCGCCTGCCACATGAGGCGCAAGACGCGAAATGCTCGCAAGTACATCAATCGCAGGATAATGATACCCCTGCGCAAGATCGCGCGATAAAACAATGTGTCCGTCCAAAATTCCGCGCACTGTATCCGCGACAGGTTCATCCATGTCATCACCGTCAACAAGGACTGTATATAAACCTGTGATGCTTCCTTTATCCGATGTTCCCGATCTTTCAAGAAGCTTTGGCATTGAATCGAACATGCTCGGCGGAAAACCTCTCTGCGCCGGAGGTTCGCCTGACGCTAATCCGATTTCTCTCATCGCGCGGGCAAAGCGCGTAACAGAGTCAAAAAGCAGCATAACGTCATTTCCCTGATCGCGGAAATATTCAGCGACAGCAGTTGCCACATACGCGCCGCGAAGACGCGCCAAAGGCGGCGAGTTTGACGGCGTTACAATTAACACAGAACGTTTTAACCCTTCTTCGCCCAGATCGTTTGCAATAAAGTCGTTTACTTCACGCCCGCGCTCTCCGATTAAAGCGACAACATTTACATCGGCGGTTGTGTTACGCGCAATCATTCCAAGCAGGGTTGATTTTCCCACGCCGGAGCCTGAAAAAATACCAAGTCGCTGCCCCTTTCCGACGGCAAGCAGACCGTCAATCGCGCGAACCCCCGTTGTTATGCGCTCTGTTACGCGCTTTCTTTTTAACGGGTCAGGAGGACTGGCGAGGGCTGGATACAGGAACTCGGATGTTACATCGCCTTTGCCGTCGATTGGATTTCCAAGCGCGTCAAGAACGCGTCCCAATAGTTTTTGCGACACAGGCACTTCAAGGCGCGAGCCAAGACCTATTACCCTGTCGCCCACTTCAATTCCGTCTGTTTCTTCATAAGCCATTAATTGAACAATATCATTTCTAAGACCGACGACTTCCGCTCTTATGCTGCCTCTTCCCTTTGGAGCTTCAATCCTGCAAATCTCTCCGATTATCGCCTGAGGACCGCGGCTTTCAATTAACAGTCCCTGCACTTTGCAGACTTTGCCGATATATTTAATCGGGTCTGTGTGCTCTGTATAATTAAGGTATTTTTTAAAAATAGAAGTTTCAGTTAATTCCGTCTGCAAGCTGCCCTCCCTCATCCTGCTTATATAAATAACTTTTAATTATTCCGCCGCATCCTGATCTGTTTTTCTCTTCCCCATGCTTTCAAATTTTTCCATTATCAGTTTATCAGATTCCCTTTTGCCCTTTGTCGCCATTGTCGCAATTGCAGCTAACGCAGCTGACGCTGTTAAAGCCGCGTTTGCGGCTGCCGATAATTCTGTTCCTTCAGAGTCTGAATCAGGCGGCAAACCGGAAGCGTCCCGGCCTCCTATCATCGACATTGCGTCTTTTAACATATTATCTTCACTTGACTGCCCTTGCATCGAATCTACAAGCGATTTCGCGCTCATTAAAGATGATGTCGCCGCAAGGTCAGCGTTAAGATTAGCCGTTCTTACAACAGGCGGCGGAGTATTTTCTTTTACAGATGATCGTATAGGAGATATTTCTAAAATCCTGCTTTCAAGCTCGGCAAGCTGGCTTGCAATACGCGCGTCAATTTCGCCGAAATCAGTTTCGATAATGCAGCCGCCTTTATCAACGGAGCTGTCTTCCATTACAAGAACTGATTTCGCCCCTTCCATAACATTAATAAAATCCTGTTTATGCTCTGTCGCAAGCTCAAGGTCTGAAAGGTTAACCCTGATGATAACGCTTCCCTTTGATTTCACCTTACGCAGGGCTTCAATTACATTTTGAATAATAATACTGCGCTGATTTTCAGATAACACTTTTATAACTTTGCGCGTAATAAGAAGAACAAGGTCTACAATTTCTTTTTCAGTTTCTTTAAGAATCTCCCCTCTTTTTTCCTGCGCGCTCTTAAGAATAACATGCGTTCTTTCAATAAGCCTGTCTACTTCTTTCTTTCCGTCGGCGTATCCTTCATCTTTCCCTTCTGTTTTTCCCTGTTCTAACGCGTCGACTCTTTCCGCTGTAAGCGTCTGCCTCATTTCATCTTCAAGCTGCTGCGCTCTTGTTTTCGCGTCTTCAATTATTCTCTGGGCAATATCCTCAGCGTTTTGTTTAACAGCCTGCGCTTCATCAGCCTGCTTTCTTGTTTCATCAAAAGCTTCCATCTTCGCGTCATAAATAATTTTTTCCGCTTCAGATTTAGCCGAAGAAATCATTTTTTCTTTTTCATCATTCCATTGCCTTTTAAACATCTCAGCTTCGCGGCGAAGATCATCGGCTGTCGGGCCCTTGTATTCTTCAACAGCGTCAACTATTTCTTCAGGCTCCTCTGCCGCTGCGATATGCGCCATTTCCGGAAATGAAGTAGGAGAGTCAATAATGATTCTTTCCTTAATGGGAATTAATTCATTCGTTCTGAATACAGCCTTTGGCATAAATCCTCTTTGGGGACAGACTTTAGTCTGTCCCCGCTTTTAACTTTCTGGTGCCAGACTAAAGTCTGGCACCGCATTTTAAACAAATGAGCTTTTTCCAAAACTTGGTTAGTTTTGAAAAAAGCTCTTGAAAAAGCAGTCATCGAACCTATGGTTCGCAGACTGCTTTTTCATTTAAATCTAAGGCAGCTTTTCCAAAAACTGAAGTTTTGGAAAAGCCTCAAGTAATAAAAACTTACACAACAAGTTCATCTTCGCCGGCGCGCGCGACAACAATTTCGCCTGTGTCTTCAAGATGCCTGATAATCGAAACGATCTTTTGCTGCGCTTCTTCTACGTCCTTCAAACGTACAGGCCCCATATACTCCATGTCTTCCTTTAGCATGCTCGCGGCGCGCTTTGACATGTTTTTGAATATCTTGTCCTGAACTTCCGAATCCACTGATTTGAGCGCTTTGGCAAGTTCCTGCGAATCGACTTCGCGCATAACTTTCTGAATAGCGCGGTCGTCGAGCATAACGATGTCTTCGAATACGAACATTCTCTTTTTAATCTCTTCAGCTAACTCAGGATCTTCGTCTTCCAGCGCTTCGATAATCTGCTTTTCAGAGGCGCGGTCTACAAGGTTAAGAATTTCAACGATGCTTTCGACGCCGCCTGCCGCGGTGTAGTCTTCGCTTGACAGCGATGAAAGTTTCTTTTCAAGAACGCGCTCAACTTCGCGCAATACTTCAGGCGATGTTCTGTCCATTGTCGCGATACGCCGCGCCACATCGCTTTGCACCTCATGCTGCAGATTCTGTAGAATGATAGAAGCCTTGTTAGGCTCAAGGTACGCAAGAATAAGCGCGATTGTCTGCGGATGCTCCTGCTGAATAAAGTTTAAAAGGTGCGCAGGGTCTGTTCGGCGTATGAAGTCGAAAGGACGAACCTGCAGGCTGGACGTTAAACGATTTATAATATCGATTGCTTTCTGGCTTCCCAGTGATTTTTCCAGAAGCTCTCTTGCGTAATCAATACCGCCTGTAGAAATAAACTGGCTTGCCTGCATGAGTTCCTGGAATTCGCTTAAGATCGCGTCTTTCTGCTCCGCATCAATTGTTTCAAGGCGTGCAATTTCAAAAGTGAGGGTTTCAATTTCATCCTCGCGAAGATATTTAAAAATCTCCGAAGAAATTTCCGATCCGATTGTTACCAAAAAGATCGCGGCTTTCTGACGCCCTGTATATTCTTTTACGCCCTTTTTCTTTGAGCCGCCTACTGTAGCTCCGGGTGATAATGCTGTTTTCGCCATGTTTAACCTCTATAAAATTCGGCTGGAAGCCGGATAATTAAATCGAAAATGAAACAACGTTTCATTACTCCTCCAAAAGCCAGGTTCTGATTAGCTGCGCAGCATCCTCAGGATGCTCCTTTGCCAGATTGATGGCGCTTTCCATCAACTCCATCCTTGAGCGTTCTTCCAGTGAAATAGACACTTCCATTCCGTCGGATTCCGCCTCGGCCATCGCGCTCTCACGCAGCATCTGCTCGCGGCGCGCCCGCTCTTCTTCTGCGAGCCTCTTGCGCCTCTCCATCTCGCGCGAGATCATCCTGAACATCATAAAACCAAAAAGTATTAATGTCAAACCTATAATAAAAACTATTATTGTTGTCTGTATCTGTTTTTCCCTGAAATAAGCGTCGTCTTCTTCTTTGAATTCGCTTGTGCGGTCAACAGGAATATTTGTAACTGTGACAGAGTCGCCTCTTGCGGTGCTAAAACCTATCGCGCCGCGGATTAAACCTTCCGCGTAACTCAGGATTTCCTGCGAAACGGGAGTATATTCCCTTTCTATTGATCCGTCGTTAAGAACAACAGGGTTTCCCTTCGCGTCAAACTTTCTGTTCCATACTCCGTCGATGTTAACTGAAACCGTTACGCGATCAATCTGCGGGCTTTTTTCTTCCTGTATTTCCCTTTGATTGATTTCATAATTGGATGTAGTTGTCGTCTGATTCATTTCGCCGTAAAGGTTTGACATATCCCTGAACGCGGGAGCTACCTGACCTTCGACTCCGGCAGGACCTTCAGGATTAAATCCTGTCCCTCTCCATGTTGTACTGGAAGCGACTTCAGAAACTAAAAGCGATTCTACTATAATTGAATCATCGTATGAAAGACCGGGCGTTCTGGGTCTTACTGTAACAGGAAAGCTCTCTGTTGTTTCAATGGATTTCTGCGACATATCCATATCTATTTTTATGTTAAGATCGCGCACCCTGTTCGCGGAGAATATCCTTTGAAGAGAATTTAAAATCAGGTTACGGTAATGTTCTTCCTGCTTGCGGATTAACCTTGATTCCTGTTCGATAAGAGCCAGTCTGTCAAAACCGGCAAGACCCGCGAAATCATTTAACTGAACGCCTGTGTGATCTGTTATTACGATGTATTCAGGCTGAAGGCCTTCTATGGCGAACTGTAGCAGCTTCTGAATGCCTTCGATTTTACTGCGGTTCTGCGGAGATGTCGTTATATCGCTTCCCGGTTTCGGCGTTATGCGAACACTGACGCTCACGGGATTCTGTTCCGAGCTGAACAGTCTGTCTTTGGGCCATACAATCTGAATGCCGACATCGTCAATGTCTTCTATAGCCCTGATGTGTTCAATAATCAACCGTTCCTGCGCGCGTTGAAAATTTGTATTGCGTTCAAAATCAGTTATTGTCCACCGTTCCCTGTCAAAGACTGCCCAGGGATCAATCCCTGTCGGGATTAAATCTTCCCTTATAAGAATTGTTCTCATTCTGCGCGCGGTCGCTTCGTCTGCGACCTGAACAAGTCCTGTCGGTGAAATTGTCACTTTAACATTTTCTTGATTAAGACGCAGTATGATCCTGTCAAGCACCGCTTCATCCCTTATCGGCGCGTCGATAACTGAGACAAGCACAGGCGACGCTGAGACCCTGAACAGCACAAAAACTGTAACAACAAGGACAACGCCGACAAGAGAAATGATAACGCGCTGCTGATTTGACCATCCTGCCCAAAGCGCGGTTATCTTGCTCAGTAATTTTTTGAAAAACTCATTCATATCCCCCCCGAATATTAACCTTCTGCAAAAAGCAATTATCTTGTATTAATTATATCTCTCCAGCTTTGAATAATGCGGCTTAACACATTTCGCGTAATGTTAAGCGCCATGCTTGCCTCGGCTTGTGCGATTGTTATGTCGTGAATATCAACAGAATCAGGATTGATGATTGCTTCCTGCTGAAGATTACTTGCGTTTATCTGCGAGCTTGATACTTTATCAAGGGCCTGTAGAAGAGCGTCTTCGAATGTGCCGGCTCTTGTTACCGCTCCGGCTCCCGTAGCGTCCCGCAGACTTAAAATATTTTTTCCGCTTCCTGAATACGGGCTGTCAGGCGGCAGCATGTGCTTTGATCTTGTGATGTTCATGGTGACATTGTAATTCGCGGCGGCATTCGCGCTTATATAAGCGTCATTGCTAAAAATTGTCATTTATCCCTCCCCCTATATTAACTACTAACGAGAAATGATCAATATTTTTTCATTCCTCATTTTAATTCCTCACTCAACATCCGCTGTTATTGGTTAACGCCGATACTCAGCGCGCGCTGGAACATTGACTTTGATCCTTCTATAATAGCGGCGTTCGCCTCATAAGAGCGCGACGCTGATATCATATCTACCATTTCCGTAACTACATCAACATTCGGCATTTCAACATACCCCTCTCTTGGCCCTGATAAAATCGCATCAGGGTGAGTCGGATCGTATACAAAACGGGATTCTGTTGAGGTATCTTTCTGCACCTCTACAACGCGCACTCCCTTGCCGGCTCCGTTATCCATAGACTGAGGAAGAAAAGGAGAACGCCAGTACGGGCTTTCAGCGACCGGCCTCATAACAACGCGGCTGCGCTTATACGGGCCGCCTTCCGCCGTGCGTGTTGTGTTAACATTCGCCATGTTATCTGCAATTACATCCAGCCTTAATCTGTTAGCTGACAATCCTGTCGCCGCGATGTTTATCGAACTAAAAAGACCCATTTATTACCCCTTTAATACCTGATTTACCTGACTGAACTCAAACGCCGCCGCCTGCGCAAACAGCGTATAACTCATTTCATTCTGAGTGCTGAGCATGACTTCGTGCTCGGGATCAACATTATTTCCGTTATTGTTATATGTGCTTGTGTAATCCAGAACCCTGCGTATCTGCACATCGCGGTAATCCCTTTCGTTATAATTTGTATAATGCCTTTCATCTGTCCTTTTTATTTCAAGCGGAGGCTTGAAATTTTCTGTCTCCAGTGCGCGTTTCAGCTCGCTTTCAAAATTAACATCCGATCTTTTAAAGTTGGGAACGTCGGCGTTAGCCAGATTGTTTGCGATAACAGACCTTCTGACAACAGAAACGTCCATTGCCCTGTGGAGCATATCGATTGACCTAGCAAAAGTATTCATAATGTTTTCCTCTATACTCTAAAATCGGAATAATTTAGGTAAAACTATAGATACACGGTTATTTATCATTCCACACTCCTCATTCCACATTCCTCATTTATAAAATGTACCTTCCTAAATCCTGATCTTTAACGATATCAGCGAGCTTATCATTGACATAATTCACCGTAATATCGATGTTTACAGGGGCGATATCAGAGGCTTCAAAGGAAAGCTCCTCTAACAGAGTTTCCATAATGGTGTGAAGCCGCCTTGCGCCGATGTTTTCCAGCTTGGAGTTAACTTCCGCGGCGAGGGACGCAAGGTGTTCGATAGCCTCTGGGGCGAAGTTGAGTTTGACTTCCTCTGTGCCAAGAAGTTCTGTGTACTGCTTGATAAGCGCGTTTTTTGGCTCTGTCAGGATGCGTAAAAAATCATCCTTGCCAAGCGAATCAAGCTCGACCCTTAAGGGGAAACGCCCTTGCAGTTCCGGGATTAAATCCGAAGGCTTGCTGACATTGAACGCGCCGGCTGCTATAAAGAGAATATGATCTGTGTTGACGGGTCCCCATTTTGTGTTGACTGTCGCGCCTTCGACAATCGGAAGTATGTCGCGCTGGACTCCTTCGCGGCTTACGTCATGGCCGCCTCCGCGATCGCCTTTAACCGCGATTTTATCAATTTCATCTATAAAGATGATGCCTGTCTCTTCTACGCGCGATCTTGCCTCTTCGCTTACCTTGTCGCGGTCAACAAGTTTTTCGGCCTCTTCGGCTTTTAAAATCTCTCTTGCCCGCGCGACTGTCACGACTTTTTTCTTCTGGCCGCCTGTTAACATTCCGGCAAACCCTGAAAGCGCCGATTCAAGATCTTCCATATTGCCGCCCATCATTTCGACGGCGGGAAACTGAGGGTTCTGGCTTATCATTAATTCCACTGTCCTGTCCTCAAGCTTTCCTTCCTGAAGCATTGCGCGTAACTTTTCCCTTGTCGCGCTGAACTTCGGATCGCTTTGCGAATCGGCCGGCTGCGGCGCTTCCTGAGCATCCGCATGCTGCGCGTCAGGCTGATTTTCATTTTCCGCTTCATCCGCGTTTTTGTTTTTATTGTTATAAACAGGAATCCCTAATTGCAATGTTGTCGCGATAATGCTTGAATTGGAATTTTCCGGGTTGATGGAAAAAGTTCCCATTGGCCTTACCACAGGACCTTGTTTTGGTTTAACGTCCTTCTGCTTTTTGGAATTATTAGGAAGAAGAAGATCCAATAACGCTTCTTCGGCGCGCTTTTGCGCCTCCTGCGTTACAGCTTCCTGCATTTCCTGTTTTACCATCTGAAAACCGGCTGCCATTAAATCGCGCACCATTGATTCAACATCGCGTCCTACATAGCCGACTTCGGTATACTTTGTCGCTTCTACTTTTATAAAAGGAGAGCCGGCAAGCTTTGCAAGCCGCCTTGCGATTTCTGTTTTTCCGACGCCTGTAGGGCCAATCATTAAAATATTTTTCGGCGCGATATCTTCGCGTAACTCAGGATCAAGCTTTAATCTTCTGATGCGGTTTCTTAACGCTACAGCGACGGCTCTTTTCGCTTTTTTCTGACCTACAATGTACTTATCAAGCTCCGCTACAATTTCTCTTGGAGTAAATTGATTTCTTTTTTCGTTTGCCTGTTTTTTATCTTCCATTAGTTGAGCTCCTCAAGTGTTATTTGCATATTTGTATAAATACAGATATTACCTGCAATCTGCAGGCTTTTTTCGGCTATCTGCGCTGCGGAAAAATCGCTTCCCTCAAGATACGCAAGCGCCGCCGCGTACGCGTAATTTCCTCCGGAGCCGATTGCAAGCGCGTTTTCAGCGGGTTCTATTACATCGCCTGTTCCCGAAATTAAAAGAGTTTTAGTTATATCCGCCACAAGCAAGAGCGCTTCAAGCCGCCTTAATGTGCGATCCATTCTCCAGTCTTTTGCAAGCTCAACCGCCGCGCGTGCAAGATCGCCTGAGTATTCTTTTAGTTTTCCTTCAAATCTGTCAAAGAGCGTGAAAGCGTCAGCTGTAGCTCCGGCGAATCCGCATAGAACTTTTCCGTCCATAAGACGGCGCACCTTGCGCGCGTTATTCTTCATAACCGTGTTTCCCATTGTTACCTGGCCGTCGCCTGCCATCGCCACTTTACCGTCTTTCCTAACGGCAATCACAGTAGTCGATCTTATCTCTTCTCTCATAGCCTTCTCCTCATTATGAATGCGGATGCGCCTGCGCGTATACGTTCTTCATTTTTTCTATATTGATATGCGTGTAACGCTGCGTCGTCGATATGCTTGAATGACCGAGCATTTCCTGAACAACGCGCACATCGCACCCCGAGTTTACAAGATGGGTTGCAAAACTGTGACGCAGGGCGTGCGGATGAATATTCGCCCCGTGCCCGGGCATCCGCGTTCCTGCAAGTTTCGCATAACGCGAGATTATCCACCGCACTCCGGGAATTGAAATCGGTTTTCCCTTCCTGCTGATAAATAGTTCGCTCTTGCTGCCGTCTATTCCTGCCATTGTCAGTCTTTCATTTCGCTGCGGCAGATACTCTGTGACAGCCTGCTTTGCTTCATCAGAGAAAAACACATAACGCTGTTTTCCGCCCTTTCCCGTGATTTTTGCCTCGTCAAAAGAGCGCGATATATCTGATATTTTTAAAGTGACAACTTCGCCAATCCTTAAGCCTGCCGAGTACATCGCCATAATGAGGGCTTTATCCCTTGCTGGCCATAAAATCCCCGATGTTTCAGGAAGAGAGGCGAAGTCAGCCATTTCATCTTCCCATAACACAGATGGCAGTTTAACAGGGGTTTTTATATTTTTTATCGCTGTGCACGGATTGTCTTCCCTTTTATTAAATCTGATCATCCAGCTGTAAAAACCGCGGATAGAAGAAAGATATCTGTTCACGCTTGACGCCGCCATGTTTTCCCCGGAAAGGTCTGCGATAAAACTCTGCACTTCATAAGGGTTAGCGTTTTCAGGTTTTACCCCGATGTTATCGCAGTAATTCACATAACGTGACAGATCGTTGTTGTAGGCTTCAAGCGTTCTCTGTGAACACCCGCGCACAGAGCCAAGATAATCCAAGTAATCATGTATCATAAACTTACTCCGCGTCCTCCGCTGAATGAAGGTAATCGCACTCCGGATTTATGCAGACCTTGTGCGAACCGTTTTTCTTATCGTATTTTTCCACCATGAAAAACCCGCACTTCGGACAATCCTGTTTTATCGGTTTATAATGACTTATAAAATCACATTCAGGATAATTTGTGCATCCGTAAAATTCTTTTCCCCTTCCCTTTGTTTTTCGCGCGACTATGTCGCCTTTGCATTTTGGGCAGGTCGCAAGCGGGATTGATTTTGTGCTGCGGCATTCGGGGAATCCTGAACAGGCAAGAAAGAATCCGAAACGCCCCAGCTTTTTTAAAAGAGGCTTTCCGCACTTTTCACACACAAACTCCGTTGTTTCATCTAACGTACCTTTGTATGACTCTACGCTCTTGCTTACTTCATCGACAGTAGATTTAAAGGGAAGCCAGAATTCTTTAATCATTTCAGGCCAGCTGATCTTATTTTCTTCCACATCGTCAAGTTTAGTTTCCATTGAAGCCGTAAAGTCCGCGTCAACATAAAGCGGGAAATGATCAACTAGAACGTCATTTATTAATTTTCCCAAAACTGTCGGGATAAGCTGTTTATTAGATCTTGTGACATAATAGCGGTCCAGAAGCACAGAAATAATTGACGCGTAGGTTGACGGCCGCCCGATTCCTTTTTCTTCCAGAGTGCGGACAATCGAAGCGTCAGAATAACGCGCAGGCCCCTGTGTAAAATGCTGCTCGCTTCTAAACTTATCTATCTTAACTTTTTCGCCTATTTTCAGCGACGGACATGAGCCAAGGCTTTCTTCTTTGGAAGAAAGAAGCTTTATCGCCTTGTAAAAACCTTTTTCAAGAAGCTTGCTTCCGCTGATTCTGAAAATTCCTTCTTCGCCTGCTTTCCCGTCTGAGGATGTCCCGTCTGCAGAAGCCTGTGATCCGTTAGGTGACGCTTTAATATCAATGCTTATAGTTCTGCTTTTGGCGTTATTCATCTGGCTAGAGACAAAACGCTCCCAGATAATCGTATAAAGGCGAAGCTGATCTTTAGTAAGATGCTCTTTAACAGAATCTGGAGTATATTCTGTATATGTCGGCCTTATTGCCTCATGCGCGTCTTGCGCGTTTTTTCCGACAGTATACTCAATTGCCTTCTCCGGAAGATCCTTGGGATAATTTTTTAAAATCCACGCGCGCACATCTTCAAGGGCCGATGCAGCGATACGCACAGAGTCTGTGCGCATATATGTAATTAATCCCACGCGGGAAGCGCCTATGCCCACGCCTTCGTAAAGCTGCTGCGCTACCTGCATTGTCTTACGTGAGGTGAAACCAAGGCGGTTAGCTGCTGTCTGCTGAAGCTGCGAGGTTGTAAACGGCGCTTTTGGCTTGATTGATTTATCTGTTTCGCGTATATCAGATACTATACAGCTGAAATTTTTAATTTTTTCGATGATTGCCTTGACTTCGGCTTCCGATTTTAATTCAGGCTTGCTGTTATTCCACATTACAAGCTGAGTTGTGTATAACGTTTTACCGGATTTAAAATCCGCTTCCAGCGTCCAGTATTCGTCAGGAATAAAGCTGTCAACTTCGCTTTCTCTTTCGCAGATAAGCCTCAGCGCGACAGACTGAACTCTTCCCGCGGAAAGGCCGTTCTTTACTTTCTTCCATAAAAGAGGAGAAAGATTATAACCTACAAGCCTGTCAAGAACACGGCGCGCTTTCTGCGCCGCGACTTTCGCTTCGTCAATGCCGCGCGGATTTAATACAGCGTCGTTAACAGCCTGAGGCGTTATCTCATTAAAACTTATTCTTTCAATCGGTATCTGTTCTGTTTTCGCGGTAATCGCGTTTCTAAGATGCCAGGCTATCGCCTCTCCTTCGCGGTCATTATCACAGGCAAGCAGAACTTTTCCTGATTTTTTCGCGTCAGTCTGCAGCTCTTTAAGAATTTTCGCCCTGCCCCTTACAGTGATGTACTCAGGCTCAAAATTGTGATCAACGTCTATCGCTGTTCTTGATTTGGGAAGATCGATAAGATGCCCCATTGACGCTTTAACGTTATATGAAGGGCCAAGGTACTTTTCGATTGTTTTCACCTTGCCGGGAGATTCGACAATAACAAGAGTCTGTCTGCCCTGTTTTGACGCTTTTTTTCCCGCCTGAGATTTTTTTGCCGCCTTTTCTGTTGCCATACCAAGTCCTTTAAATTTCAATTCCTAAAAAATCCGCCATCGAAGACACCAGAGTTTCTCTGCTGCCGCTTTGATGTATTTTTTTTTCATTAAAAGCGGCATAACACCCGCTTAATTGATTTTCTTTTAAATTCCATTTTTCAAGTATATCGGAAGCTGAATTAATTATTTCCGCCCCGTCTTGCGCTAATTTCTGCGTGCCTCTTCTGTCATAAGCGCCTTCAGCTATTCCCTGCGACGCTACCCATAATTCTTTTCCGTGCTCAAGAGCGAAAGACCCCGTTATAAGCGCTCCTGATTTTTCAGGCGCTTCCACGATTAATACGCTGCGCGAAAGACCTGAAATAATTCTGTTCCTCGCGGGGAAAGTCCATTTGCCAGGATGAACTCCCGGCGGATATTCAGATATCAGCGCTCCGCCTGAATCAAGAATTTTTTTTGCAAGAGGTCTGTTAGCTGAAGGATATACTTCATCTATTCCGCTTCCTAAAACCGCGTAACCGGGTACATTACCCGCAAGGTTTCCGCGGTGAGACATCGCGTCAATCCCAAGAGCAAGTCCTGAGACTACAGAAATACCGCACCGCGCTATGTCAGCTGCAATTTTAAAAGCCTGCTCGCCTGCTTCGCGGCTTGGCTTTCTTGTTCCTACCATTCCCAAAAGCGGCTTACACGGATTTGGAAGAGAGCCTCTGTAAAAAACAACTGGCGGAGGGTCATATATTTCGCGTAACAGCGGAGGATAAGCGTCATCAAGCCATGATCCCCAGTTAATCGATCTCATTTTGCATATTGTACCGATTCGCCCCGCTTTATCGTTTATCTCGCTTATATCCCAGAATTTTAAAAGAGTACGTTCAAGAATTTTTTCTATATCTCTTTTTGTCTGTAAAAATAAATCTTCTTCTGTCTGCAATGATAAAAGAAGCTGTATTTTCTCTGTTGCTTTTATTCCAGGTAAAAGAGAAATTATTAAGCCTAAATGTTTATCCATATAAAATCCCCTGAATAATATCCTTATTAATAAGCGCTTCTTCCCTCATTTTTTTATCGCGTGTGCGGTCTATGATTCTGTCATAAATTTCCACCGCCCGCTGGTATTCTTTCTGCATGTAATGCGCCCTTGCAAGGACAAACATCGCTGAATAATCAGTTGTCTGTATTTGCAGATAACGCTCAAGGTATATAACAGCGTCTTTTGGCCTGTCAAGCTCAAAAACATAAAGGACAGCAAGCGCGTACATCGGTCTTGTGTATGTAATATCAATATCCAGCGCCCGAAGGTAAGCCTTCTCTGCAAGATTAAAATAATTTTCTCTTTCCCTTCCGTGCGGATCAGAAAATCCGATGGAAGACTTTGCCACATGCGACGCTGAAACTCCCGTTAAATAATACAGAACAGAGTCTTCTGTGTTAAAATAAACCGCGCGTTCAAGGGCTTCAAGCGCCTGTGAATGCATATTCCTGTCCGCCAAACGTATCGCCAGAATTTTCCAGTAAACTCCTGTCTGCGCTCCTTCCCTTACATTCCTTTCTATTTGATCTTCGTATAACGCGATAGCTTCCCTTAAACCTTCGATTGTTTCAGGC
>Ga0209755_10000354_pt1 | contig 86531 bp, 74 predicted proteins | sample TergutCo191P1_FD_187301 | JGI IMG/M metagenome (GOLD analysis project Ga0209755, IMG submission 187301) | Cornitermes sp. P1 segment gut microbial communities from Petit-Saut dam, French Guiana - Co191P1 (SPAdes) (version 2) | ecosystem: Host-associated > Arthropoda: Insects > Digestive system...
CGTCAGACGTTCCAAACCATAAGCAAGTTCAGAAGAAACGGGGTTGCATTCGAAGCCGCCCACCTGCTGGAAATAGGTAAATTGGGTCACTTCCATGCCGTCTATCCAAACTTCCCAACCAAGCCCCCAGGCGCCAAGAGTGGGGTTTTCCCAATCATCTTCCACAAAGCGCACATCGTGTTTTGAAACATCAATGCCAATGGCTTCCAGAGATGCCAAATAGAGATCTTGGATATTATCTGGCGAAGGCTTGATTAAAACCTGAAACTGGTAATAATGCTGAAGACGATTAGGATTTTCACCATAACGACCATCAGTCGGACGGCGGCAGCCCTGCACATAGGCTGTGCGCCAGGTATCTGGGCCTAAAGAGCGCAAAAGTGTTGCTGGTACATTGGTGGCAGCCCCCACTTCCGTATCGTAGGGCTGCAAAATGACGCAGCCTTGCCGCGCCCAATATTGCTGTAACCCCATAATTACTTCTTGAAAAGTAGGCGGCAACAAAGCCGATTCGTTACCCGGTATTTGTTCTCTGTCTGCTTGCATGATTCTCCTTGAAAGTGGTATATAAACTTCAGGTTAGTGAAGCACTGACATGTGATCAATCGGCCAATAAATACAAATTGCTCGTCCAGACACCGTGGAAGTTTTTATCGGACCAAAATAGCGTGAATCTTGCGAATTGGTGCGATTGTCTCCCATCACCCATATAGTATCGCTTGGAACAGTGTATGGATAGGTAATAGTTGGTCGCAGCGGATCAGATGGTTTCCCCAAAGTGTAGGGTTCACTAAGCTTTTCACCATTGACATAAAGTGCCCCATTGCGTAAATCAACCGTTTGTCCAGCAACCGCGACGCAGCGTTTAATCAATATTCGCCCAGGAATTTCTGGATCTTGAAAGGTTACAATGTCACCTTGCTTTATATCGCCTTTGTAATAGGAAATCTTTTCTGCGAAAACTCTGTCTCCGGTCATGAGGGTGTTTTCCATAGAACCAGAGGGAATTAAATAGCCCTGAATAACAAAAGTACTAATAAGGAAAGAAAACAGCGCAGCAAGACCCACCATCACAAAAAAACTGATAAAACCCCTCAGCCTTCTTCTGCCCTTCTTTTCGGCATGTTGTCCTGCATCCACGTGCGCAATTCCTCCTAGCAAACTCGATAAATGTGGCTAGTTAACTAACAAAATAATAGTGTATTCAATAATAGCTTCTCTTAGCCAGTAAAGCTGTCTTCAGATAAAGATTTTATAAATTCACAATCTTTTTTACTCAGTTTTTCTTGGCATTTTGCCAAGTCCAAAAGATCTGGCCGAAGCTTCCAGGTTCTTTCGAGGCTTTTTTCTCGTCGCCACTGTGCAATTTCCGCATGATTACCACCCAAAAGCACACGAGGAACAGCAAGATCACGGTAGGTTGCTGGTCGAGTATAATGCGGGTATTCCAGCAAACCATCACAGAAGCTTTCATCTAAAGCACTTTGACTATCGCCTAAAACTCCAGGGATCTTTCGAACCACCGCATCAATAACCACCAGAGAAGCCAGTTCCCCACTGGTTAGCACATAATCACCAAGAGATACTACCTTATCAGCTAAGGTATAAGCTCGTTCGTCAATGCCTTCATAATGGCCACAGATAAACAAAAGGTGTGGCTTTTCGCTCAACTCGCACGCAATCTTTTCGGAAAAAGGTTCTCCGGTAGGACTCAAAAATAGGGTGTAGGGCTTTTCACTTGTTTCACTTGCGGAAGAAAGGTCGCCATAAGCCTCAAAAATTGGCGCACACTTCATGACAAGACCAGAGCCGCCCCCATAAGGGTCATCATCAGTTGAGCGATGTCGATCGTGCGTCCAATCCCGCAAATCGTGAGCGCGAAATTCGAGTAGCCCCTTTTCTTGAGCAATACGCATCATAGAAGTCGCCATAACAGAGTCAAACATTTGAGGAAATGTGGAAAGTGCTTCAATCTTCATATAAAACCTTATTTCCCCTGGATTTTTAAATCATATAAGCTTTGTGGAATTGATACAGAAATCACTGCGTGCTCCTCATCAATCTTTTTAACGAATTCATCAACGAAGGGAATGAGGAGGCTACGTTCTTCACCCTGAATTTGAATTAAGCTCTGCGCACGGTTTTCGATGATTTCAGCGACCACGCCGAGCTCTCCAAAAGAATCATCAACGACCTTGAAGCCATGAAGCTCATTTTCTTCTTGGTAAAGAGACTCAATTTTTTCTGGCAAGTCTTCCCGCTGAACTAAACAAAAACAACCTACCAAACCCTCAGCAATTTGTATATTAGTTACGGTGTCGAAAAAAACCAAATAGGTGCTTTTCTTTATTTCTTGGATCGAAACAACCTGAGCTTGCCGCGGACAATCTATTTGGGGAGGAACGAAATTGACCGCCATGCCTTCTTCCAATAAAAAAGGAAGACCGTCACTGCTAACCAGGACAAGCCCTCCCTCAATTGCTTTAGTCTTTATTATTTCGGCAACCCGCGCCCAGCTATGCATTAATCAATAAGTTCCACTTCGACATGGGCATTTGTACGAGAAGCAGCAGCACGCGCTAAAGTTCTAATCGATTTGATTACCCTACCCTGGCGGCCAATTATCTTGCCAGCATCTTCTTCGTTTGCGGAAATCTCTATTAACGTCGTGCCGTCGCCTGTTTCAGTAGAATAAATCTCAAGTTCGTCGGCATAATCAACCAGCGGTTCTACAAGAGTTTTCACCAAAGAGACAATATCGAGTGCTTGCTCATCCATGAACTACGCGCCCTTGCGAGCAGTTTCGATAAGGCGGGCAACGGTATCTGTTGGTTGCGCACCATTCTTAATCCAGCTATCAACTTTTTCCAGATCAAGATTTACCATTGCAGGGTCTACACAAGGATTGTAGCGGCCTACTTCTTCAATAAAGCGTCCATCACGAGGCGCACGCGCATCTGCAATTACTACACGGTAATACGGGGCCTTTTTTGCGCCATGGCGGGCGAGACGAATTTTTACTGCCATTTAAGTTGAACTCCTTTTAATTGTTTTACTACTTCGAGAGCATGTGCCCTGTAAAAATCACAATGTACCATGATAGGGCGAAACTCGCCTCTACGCAAGTATATGGAGCGTATTTGTGGTTACCCTACAAACTTTTATCAACCTCTTCACATTACAAACTTACCAGTTGCCAAAAAAATAAGACCTACTATATTGGAATAATAAGAAAATACTCTCGGAAACAAAGAAGGTACCATGATTAAGAATTTTGAAGAAAAACTAGAAGCCTACGCAAATCTTATAGTTGCAAGAGGCGTCAGCTTAAGCAAAGGGCAGCACGTAATTATTTCAGCGCCTGTTGAAGCCTATGATTTTGCTCGTCGTGTACAAAAAGTGTGCTTTGAACAGGGTGCGAAAGACGTCATGGTGCGTTGGAGTGACAATACCGGCAGCGAACTACGCTTTCGTCATGCAACTCTTGAAGCTTTGACAGATATTCCCCAATGGCTGGCAGATTCCTACAACGATTATGCGCGAGAAGATGTGGTTTTTATTGCGCTTGACACTGAGTTCCCACCCCCCGCTGGTCTTGACCCCGAAAAGGTGTCTGCGGCTCGCATTGCGCGCATGAAAGCAATCGAACCTTTCAGTAAATCTCGCATGAACGCGATAGTTCGTTGGAATATTGCGAGCGTGGCAACTGTTGAATGGGCAAGCATGGTCTATCCTGAATTGTCAGAAAAGGCTGGGTTGGAGGCCTTGTGGCATGACGTGCTTTCTTGCACCCGCTGCTTAGAGGGTGACCCAATTCAAGCCTGGGACGCACACGTTGCCACCAACAACGTACATCGCGACAAGCTCAACGATGCCCAGTTCACAGAACTCCATTTCGAAAGCGAACTTGGAACCGATTTGCATGTGGGGCTGCCCAAAGGATACCGCTTCTGTGGCAGCCAAGAAATCGGCAGCGATGGCACGCTTTTTATCGCAAATATGCCCAGCGAAGAAATATTTAGTGCGCCCGATAGATTGAGAGTCAACGGTATCGTAGTTGCATCGATGCCCCTTCTTTACAACAATGAAAAGATTGAAGGTTTGCAGTTCGAATTCAAAGAGGGAAAGGCCGTTTCTTTTTCTGCCGATACTGGTGAAGAAATGATTAAGCACCTGCTCGCGACCGATGAAGGCTCGTCTTATCTTGGGGAAGTGGCGCTCGTGCCCCATGATTCAACCGTTTCAAACACCGGAAAACTCTTCTATACCACCCTCTATGATGAAAATGCAGCCTGTCACCTGGCGCTCGGTGAAGCTTACCCCGACACCGTTGAAGGAGGGCTTGAAATGTCACAAGATGAACTGATAGCTGCAGGCCTCAACCATTCTTTGGAACACGTTGATTTCATGTTTGGAACGCCCGACTTGTCCATCACAGGCATTACTGAAACAGGGGAAAAGATTCCGGTATTCACTCACGGCAACTGGGCTTGGTAGTTCATAGAAGGGCTTAGCGAGGTGAAAAAATCGCCTTGTTAAGCCTAACGAACTATATAACCTCGATTAAGATTCGAGATTTTTCATCATGTCTTGAATCTTTTTCATTTCCGCAAACCCCATGCCACCCATACCGGGCATTCCACGCCGCTTTTTCTGTTTGCCTTTTTTGCCCTTTTTTGGTTTTGAAAATTCTGCGTTAGGCATGAGCTGCTTAATCATCTTTTTTGTTTCATTAAACTTTTTGATGAGTTGGTTAACATCAGAAACGTGAACACCTGCACCTTGAGCAATACGGGCGCGACGTCCACCATTCAAAATATCTGGCTTGAGTCTTTCAGCTTTGGTCATTGAATTGATGATTACTTCCATTTGGTCGAAAGCACCTTCGTTAACCTGTCCTGATGCCATTGCTTTGTCGCCACCGGGAAGAGCGCTTACCAACTTCGAAATGCCGCCCATTTTGCGAACCTGACGATTCATGTCTATAAAATCGTTTAAGTTCAATTGAGAGGCAAGTATTCTCTGCTCTTGCTCTTCTTCGTATTCTTCCTCTTGGAGTTTAGCCGCGCTTTCAATGAGGCTAACCATGTCTCCCATGCCCAAGATGCGCTTTGCCATACGGTCTGGGTGGAATTCTTCAAGAGAGGTAGGTTTTTCGCCCGTAGAAATAAACTTGATGGGTTTACCGGTGACTTGTCTTACCGAAAGAGCACCACCTCCGCGAGCATCGCCATCCATCTTCGACATAATTACGCCATCAAAATCGACCCGTTCTGCGAAAGCGGAAGCTGCATTCACCACGTCCTGGCCTGCCATGGCATCAACTACCATCAAAATCTGATCAGGTTTTACTGTCTTTTTAATATTGGCAGCTTCCACCATCATGTCTTCATCAACATGCAGACGACCAGCCGTGTCAATAATAACAATGTTGCGCATATTATCGATGGCATCCTGAATGCCTTCTTGCGCGATTTTTACCGGGTCTTTATCGTCACTTCTATAAACCCGAACTCCAATTTCTTCACCTAAAGCCTGCAATTGGTCAATAGCTGCCGGGCGATAGACGTCGCAAGCTACCAGCAGAGGAGAATGGTTTTGTTCTTTGAGCATGTGCGCCAGTTTTGCAGCGGCAGTCGTTTTACCAGAACCCTGCAATCCCACAAGCATTATTACGTTGGGAATTCTACTTCCTAATACGAGCTTTGAATCGGTGCGCCCCAAAAGTTCTGTTAGTTCGTCTAGAACCACTTTAATGACGTTTTGTGCTGGAGTAAGCGAATCAAGAATTTCTGCTTCTAAACAGCGTTCTTTTGTTGCAGCAATAAAGTCTTTTACAACCTTAAAGTTAACATCAGCTTCAAGAAGTGCCATGCGAATTTCGCGCATGGCTTTGTTGATGTCTTCTTCGGTTAGTTTGCCTTTACCGCGCAACCCGGAAAAAATATCTTGTAATCGTTGTGACAGGTTTTCAAGCATAGAAGTTAACTCCTAACAAATTAACAAGATGAGCTCTTGGCATACTCAGAAATTATGATTTTGCCAAAAACAGTCTGGCAATGATTATCACAACTAGTTTGCCGAATCATTCCCAAACTCTCCAACAAGGGCTTGGGCAAATTCCCGAGGCTCAAAATTGCGTAAATCTTCGATTGCTTCCCCTACCCCAATTTTGTAAATGGGCAGTTTTAGTTCGTGAGAAATTGCGAGGGTGATTCCACCCTTTGCCGTACCATCAAGTTTCGTAATAATTAATCCGTCTAAATCAAGGGCATTGTTAAATTCTCGCGCTTGTTGAAGTCCGTTTTGTCCCGTAGTTGCATCAATTACCAGCACAACAAACACAGCTAAACTTGACCGCTTCCTAACTACTGATACTACTTTGCCTAATTCGCGCATAAGGTCATCAGAAGTATGCAGCCTGCCAGCGGTATCTATAAGCACTGTGTTAGCGCCCGCTGTTTCAGCTTTTTCAATAGTCTCAAAACAAACACTTGCAGGATCGCTGCCTCGTTCTCGAGTAACGATTTCCACTTTTGCTCGTTTTGCCCAAATTTCTAATTGCTCAATCGCTGCAGCACGAAAGGTGTCGGCACTGCCTAAAAGAACCTTTTTGCCTTCTTCCGTCGCTTCATAAGCGATCTTTCCTACCGTGGTGGTTTTTCCCGAACCATTGACTCCCACAAACAAGACTAAAGCTTCATCGAGATTGAAAATATCTTGCTCGGCTTTCGTGAAAGTATCAGCAATTTGATCATAGAGCATTTCCAAAACCGCCAAAGCATCGGGTAATGCTTTTCTGGTGGCAGTATCGCGCAGCCCTTCAACAATATCGAAAGCAGCTTGCGGGCCAACATCACTTAAGATCAAAGCCTCTTCAAGACCTTCCCAAAAATCTTCATCTAAACTGGGTCCTCGGTCAAGCAATACATTAATTTGCTCATTAAATTTTTCCCGTGAACGGGAAAGCCCGCTTGTTATCCTGTCAAATAAACCCATGCTAGTCCTCCGCAGACAAGAGTGCGCGTTCAAGCTTTTGGCTTACAACTTTACTTACCCCATCTGCTTGCATGGAAACACCGTATAAAACATCAGCCGTTTCCATGGTGCGACGCTGGTGGGTAATAAGAATGAGCTGAGTTGTTTCACGAAGCGAATCAAAGTAAGCACAGATACGGCGCAGATTGATGTCGTCGAGGGCTGCTTCGACTTCGTCGAGAATATAAAACGGAGTTGAGCGTATGCGATAAATCGCGAACAATAAAGCGAGGGCTGTGAGAGATTTTTCCCCGCCAGAAAGAAGCATCATTTTTGTTATGCGCTTGCCTCTCGGTTGCGCAGTAACTTCGATACCGGTTGTTTCCATGTTTTCAGGATCTACCAGCTTCAGTTCGGCTGAACCACCGGGGAACAGTACGGCAAATATTTCTTGGAAATTCAAACGAACCTGCTCAAACGTATCAGCGAAAGCATCTTTCATACGAGCATCAATAACGCGAATAATCTTTGCCAAAGCACGCCTTGCAGCAGTCATATCGTCGAGCTGAGCACTCATATAGTCAAAGCGCTTCTTGAGTATTTCATATTCAGCAGCTGCATCTGGGTTGATAGTACCCATATTTGCAATGCGCCGACGCAACTTAAAAGCCTGATCTTCGGTAGTTGCTCTATCTTCAAGCTCGGGAGATTCAAGTGCTTGCTCGAGAGGAGTTTTGCAATCTTGAACAATAGTATTGACCGCAGTTTCAACCTGTATTTCCAGGCGCCCTTTTTCAACCTTAGTTTGTGAAAGCTCTTCATTTTTCTTGTCGAAGACATCGTGAGCACTTCGAGCTTTATTGCGAGCATCGGTTATAGCAAAATGAAGGCCAGCGGTTGTGTCTTCTTCACTTGAAGTAACTGTTTCCAGCTTGCCCGTCCAGGTTCCAACAGAATCTGAGAGAGCTCCCAAGAGGCCCAGTAAAACTTCTGCACGATCTTTGGCAACCAGTTTTTTGATCAGAGTTTCCCGAGAAACTTGATCTCCTACGGTAAACGACCTAATTTCTTGATCGTTGGTAGCAAGCATTCGGCGTTCGTAGTTTTCACGTTCTGTTAAAGTAGCAACTTTCAATCGGGCCTTTGAAAGCTCTTCGTCTTTTTCTTTAATCCGCTCACGCAATGGAATGGCATCGTTTTGAGCTGAAATGCTGCGCGCTTTCATCGCCTCTAATGAAGCTGCCAATTCCTGCAATCTTGCATTGCTTTCCTGGGACTTAGGCTCGGCAAGAGAAAGAATTTCAAGAGCTTCTTCTCGCTGCTCTTTCAGAGCAGTTAATTCTTCTTTAAGAGAATTGCGATTATCTTCAAGGCGTGATTTTTCTTGTAAAACCACTCCGAAGTTACCCTCAGTTGAAGCAAGCTCTTGGGATAGCTTTAAGCTTTCTGCTTGAGCTTTCTGTAATTCTGAATTTGCAGCTTCTTTGTCATTTAAAGCTTGTGTCAACGCAATTTCGAGTTGAGCCAATTCATCATTGAGATCTCGAATTTGACGCTGGCGGGCTAACTCAGAATTTTCGTCTTGAGTTCCCAGAAACAAGGTCATTTTGCCATTTCCCCAGAGAACAAACCCTTCAGCCGTCGCAAAGCGATATGCTGAACCGCATTTTTTATGGGCCTTTACTGCTTCAGCCATGCTCTCACAAAGATATACATCCCCCAGCAGTGCTTCAAGAGCAGGCCTCAGAGCGGCTGGATATTCTAAAGAAGCTAGTAAAGAAGCACCAACAGCAGGCTTTTCAAGGGTATTTGCCTTAATATCTTTTTGGGGCAGTAAAACTATGTCACCTGATTTTTTTTGAGAGCTTAGATCTTCCGCAAGTTTCACAGCGCTTTCATTGTCTACAACACAAAGAGCATTAAGATCGGTACCGAGCAGGCTTTCAACCAGCTTCTCAAGTTCTTTCGGAATAGATACTTCTTTTGTCAACGATTCTATGGGGGTGTTGAGTTCTGTTTTGTTGTCAAGCACCCAATCGTAAGCTTCATTAGCCGACAAAGTAGAACGCAACTGCTCTTCTAAGCCCTTAGCCTTTGCGGCAACCATAAAACTTTTTTCCTGAAGCACTTCAAAAGCTTCACGCGTTTTTTCCCTCTGTGAAAAAGAGGAAGCACTTGCTTCACGGGCTTTTTTTTCTTTTTCACGGAGTTCATTCAAAAGTGTTTCTTGTTTTTCATAATTAAGAGAAGCTTGCTTCAACGCTATCTCTGCTTCCTCTAATTTGTTTTGCAAATCAAAGCTTCTCTCTGCAAGCAGTTTTTCATGAACCTTTGAACTTGAAATTTTTTCGAGGTCTTCTGCCTGAGTTGCACGGATTGTTTCAATTTCTTGGGTAAGTTTTCTTTCTGTTTCAGAAAAATCAGTAATACTCTTTTCAAGACTCGAACGCATTGACAGCTGACTTGCCTGTTCGCTTTGGAGAGAGTCGGCTGCTTCTTCTGCGCTTGCTCGTTGCGCACAAGTTTCTTCAAGCTGTGCTTTGAGTTGTTTGTTTTTGCCTTGTGCTTGGATAAGCTTTTCTTTATTAGTGTCGAGATTGAGGCGAATATCAGTTTCGTAAGAAAGAGAAATCCGCTTCTTTTCTTGCAACAAAAGCCGAGCAGAATCAAACCTTTCTAAAGCAGATTGCGCCCGGCGATACTGACGGGCAACTTCACTGGCACTACTGCTTTGTGCCTGAATCTGTTCTTGCAGTTCGGCCATGGAATTTTCGGCAAGCTTAATAAGTTCACGTGCCTTTTCTAATTCTTCGCTCAGGCCTGCTTCTTGGTCGCTTGTAATCTTCCATTTTCCTTGAAGGATGCGCAAATCGTCCACGGCTATTTTCAAACTGAGTTCGGAAAGTTCTGCAGCAAGCCCCTGATAAGATTGGGCACGTTTTGCCTTGCGTTCAAGGGGCTTTAGCTGACGTTCAACTTCAGTTGCTATGTCGCGAACCCGAGTGAGGTGGTTGTCCATTTGTTCCAGCTTGCGTTCACTGCGAAGCTTGCGTTGTTTATGTTTGAGCACCCCGGCTGCTTCCTCAATTAAGGCACGGCGATCTTCCGGTTTTGATTGCAAAATCATATCCAGGCTGCCTTGAGAAATAATAGAGTTGGTACCAGTTCCCAAGCCGGTATCGTGCAAAATATCAAGTACATCCATACGACGAGCAATGGCGCCATTGATAAGATATTCGCTTTCGCCGTTTCGATACATTCGACGGGTAATTGCAACTTCGTCATATTCAATAGGCAGCGTTCCGTCTGAGTTATCTAAAACTAAATCGACTTCGGCAATGCCAACTGATTTACGGGCTGACGAACCGGAAAATATAACATCTTCCATGTTCTGTCCCCGTAAGTTTTTTGCACTCCGTTCTCCTAAAACCCAGAGAACTGAATCGGAAATGTTGGATTTTCCTGATCCGTTAGGCCCAACTACCGCAGTGATTCCTGGTTCAAAACCAAGGACACTTCTATCTGCAAATGATTTAAAGCCTTTCAGGACAAGGGATTTTAGATGCACGTTTTCTACCCCTGCTTTTTCTTTTTCGCGTTAAATTGTTTTGCGTTTTGTTGTTCAGTCTTTTTGCGTGCTTTTTCTTCGGCTTTAGCGGCAGCAATCAACGCCTTAGCAGCAGCCTTTTCTTTTTTAAGAGCCTCTTTTTCAGCAGTCTTTTCTGCATTTGGACCAAAAAATTCACCTAAAGAAGCTAAAGCACTTTTTGCCGCCTGACTCTCAGCCTCTTTTTTTGTACGCCCTACACCACGCGCTAACCCTTGCACGCCAGCAAAAACTTGAGCTACAAAGGTTCTATCGTGAGGTGGACCTTGAGTTTCAACCAGCCGGTAGGTTGGTGTTATACCATCTTCTTGAAGCTTTTCCTGCAAAGCGCTCTTGGGATTTTCTGGTTCTTTTGCCATCTCAAAAGACATTCGAGGAATCAGGGTTGCTAAAACAAAGTTTTGAGCTGCTTTAATGCCCCCGTCTAGATAAAGTGCAGCAACAACTGCCTCGTACACATTTTCCAGAGCAGAATGAAGGCCGCGTTTTCCGGTGCCCGTTTCAGAAGAACCAAAGACAATAACGTCTTCGAATCCAAGCACAGCAGCAGCAGCAGAAAGGCTGGTTCCAGAGACAAGGGCGACCTTTATTCTGGTAAGCCCTCCTTCATCTAAATCAGGGAACCGATGAAAGGCAATAGCGGCAACGATTGCACCTAAAATTGAGTCTCCCAAAAATTCAAGACGTTCATAAGAAAACTTGACCGATTTTCCTTCAGTTGCCGAGGGGTGAGTGATTGCGGAAAGCAGCAGCGTTTCGTCAACAAAACGATAACCCAAGATTTCTTGGGCGCGCGCTAGTTTTAGATTTTGCTCTTCACTCATTGTCATATTACTAACTATCTTGTTATATTCTGGGCAACCAAACTATTTTACCCTATATCTGTCAACCTACGAAACGGTTTCAGCGATTAACCTTGAAACATCTTTACGAACAAATTCTGCGGTAGTATGAATGCCATTTTTTATAGCTAAAACACTCGAAGAACCATGACCTACGAAGCAAGCAGATTTAACCCCCAGTAAGGGCGCTCCCCCATAAGTATCAGGGCTAATCTGTTTCACTAAAGCACCCAGTTTAGTTTTTATTGCAAGAGCACCAAGCTTGGTTAAAGCATTTGTGTAAAAAACTTCTTTAATGGATTTAAACAAAATTTTTGAAGTTCCCTCAATCGCCTTTAAGCAGATGTTGCCCGTGAAGCCATCCGTAACAATTATGTCAAAAGTTGCCGCCAAAATGTCGTTTCCTTCAGCGTTGCCAGCAAAATTAGGAACTTTTTGCTTGAGCAAAGCGTGAGCCTGTTGAGCAAATTCCGAACCCTTGGTTTCCTCTTCTCCAATATTGAGCAGAGCTACTCGCGGATTTTCAATCTTTAGAATCTTTTCAGCGTACACCGTTGCCATCTGAGCAAACTGCACCAGATATTCTGCTTTACAATCGGCATTAGCACCAATGTCACACAGAACAACTGGTTTTACCGGGGACGGTATTACGGTACACAACGTGGGACGAGCTACTCCTTTGGCGCGCCCAATAACAAGGGTGGCTGCCGCCAAACAGGCACCCGTAGAACCAGCCGAATAAAAGCCATCAGCTTTTTCTTCTTTTACTAAGCGACATCCTACAACCAAAGATGAATCTTTTTTGCTTCGTACCGCATTAGCAGGATGTTCATCCATATCAATAAACTCAGTAGTGACCTGAGTACTGCAACGTGATTGTCCGGCAGAAAAAGGCTCTACCACATCTTGGGGGCCACAGAGAATTATTTCTAGGTTTTCATCTTCAGCAAGTGCTGCAGCAACTCCATTTAACACCACCTGGGGGGCATTGTCTCCACCTAAAGCATCAACACTGAGAACAACCTTTTTAGCCATGACCCTTCCCTTTCATACTACATAAAAGTTTTATTGATTAATTAAATAAACGAAGCCCCTTAGGATGCCTCGTTCGTAAGGCAACCCAAGGAGCTTCGTTCAATAAGCCCTCTTAGTTTTACTTACTCAGTCTCGAGGACTTCGCGGTTCTTATAGTAGCCGCAATTTTGGCAAACATGGTGCGGAAGTTTCACTTCTCCACACTGGGGACACACGCTCCGTGAAGGCTCAACGAGTTTCATGTTGGCGCTACGACGAGAGTGCGTTCTTGCTCGCCCGGTCTTTCGTTTAGGGACTGCCATGACATCTCCTTCTTCAAACGGGCTTTTGCCCGATAATATTACCTATAGAGCTAAATACACAAACAGTGATTGTATCAAAGGTAATTCCCCAAAACAAGAGCCTGGTTTCGAGATTTATAAGAACCAATCTTACCTACACTTTTTGTAGGGCTCAATTATAAGAAGATTTCTTTTCAAGATCTCTTTCAATTTGCCTCTTCTGCTCTACGGCAGCCGTGTTTTCGTTTGCGATCATATGAGACAAAAGCAAAACCGCATAAATACCAAGAATTACAATTTGAATCGATAATGCTAGCTTAAAACCGTCTGGCGCTATCAAAATGAATAGTACCCCAACAACAAATTCTATAAAGAAGTATATCGATGAAATAACATAGAGTGAAAACCCAAAAACAGCGGCGCTTTTTCCTTTTTTTATTAAAAAGGGTGTAGCAATAAGGAAAAGGTATGCTAAATGAATAAAGCCATAGGAAAGCCAAACGGCTACATTATGCTCAGTTCCGCCAAGCAAGAAAAAGAGAACATTAAATACAACCAAAAACACGAGGTCAAGCATTACCCACAATACAAAAGTCTTTTTCATTTCGCTCTCCTACATTCGGGACATGATTTCAGCCTTTTTTTCATCAAATTCAGCCTGATCAATTAATTCAAGTTCAAGCATTTCTTTAAGCTTCTTAAGAGATTCAAGCGGGTCATCTTGAGGCGTGTCTGAACTGTTTTCATGAACCCTATTTTGCTGAGATTTATCAGAGGACTGAGAAGTGGGCGACATAGGTGCTTGATAATTCATAGGCGCAAACATCTGATTCGCCATGTTGCCAAAAGCGCCTCCTGCAGCTAAGCCCATTCCAAGACCTGCACCCGCCTCCGCAACTCCACCAGCACCAGGGTTTTCTGCAAGAGCACCCAAAATGTTTGCAGCCTGCTGCCGACCCCAATCATCCCCCAAAACATCCATAACACCTTTATCGGCATGGGCATGACGCATTTTAGAAATAGCTTCCATACCAATTTCATCATAACGACGACGCAATTCGTCGTCGTCGAGATCAAGTGCAGCAACGGAAAAAGTAATAATTTTTAGACCATAATCGTCAAAGACTTCAGAAAGAAACGGTTTAATAGTTTCTGAAAATTCATCTAAACGAGACTCAATTCCTAGAAGTTCAGTTTCTGTTTGATTGAGTGCTGTCGTAATAGATGATTTTATTTTCGACTGAAATTCATTCGTAAAATAATCATCCAATAACTCCTGCTGACCCATAAAATTAATATTGTTTCCCATAAGCTTTGTGATGAACTTTTGAGGATTTTCGATTTGAATCTTATACGCGCCTCTTGCGCGAAGCTTAGTTGCAATACCAAGTAACTTATCTCGCACTTGAATAGGAGAAGAAGTGCCCCAAAAAACTTCCATGCTATGAGCTTTTCGCACGAAATAAACCACACAATTAAAGGTGCTTATGCCACCACTAAAAACGTTTCTTAGACGACTAATAAAAGGATAGTTTTCTGTTGAGAGCTGATAAGTTCCGTTTTCGAAAGTTTGCTCGACTACCCCGCCCTTTATAAAGACAGCCTCTTCACCCGGCATTACAATAAGCGTTGAATTGGTATTGAAATCCTCTTCCGGCTGCCGCCACACCAATAAAGTCCCATAGCCTGAGTTTTTAATTACATCTGTCCAGTGTTTCTTGCCACCAACGTAGGCAGCTTCATTTGGATTCTTCGGAAAGAGTGCCATAGTTAGTTTTCTCCTTCATGAACTGTAGCATAGGCGCACTGAACGCGCCTATGCTACCTAAACTATTTAGGACATTGCTTGTTTTTTGTTTTTTAACAGATTTCTCATTGCAGTAATTGAGCGATTGATAAGGTCTGAATCCTTTTTTCTAAATACAGCCTCAATAGAAGTGCCACCAGAGGTGGTGAGCTTAAAGAAGTCATAAGAAACTTTTTGTGAACCTTTTTGTGAACCTTTTCCGCCATCAACATAAATGCTACCCTGTTCAACCTTGACTGCAACAATATCGCGATAGAAGTATTCTTCTGTTGTTTCGAAATTGTCTGGGTCAATTATCGAGAACTTTCTTGTATAGCAGTGAACCTGGTCGTTAGAAAAGAAAAACACTGTTGCTGAATACTGCGACGAACGCCAAGCTCCATCTTTCCCCAACTTGCTCATGCCTCCGCCACCAAAGCTATAACCATGCACAGAAATTGGTTCAGCTTCGGTTACTTCGTCAGCATCAATTCCAAGCTTTAAAAGAGCTTCAGCTTTAATGTTTCCAATTGACTTTCCACATACCTCGTCTATCTCACGATCTGAGATTTGCGACGCAATATAAAGAAAATAGATGGCTGCTGCTCCAGCAGCACCCCAAATAAGAGCCCAGAGAATCTCTCCACCTGCAAGGGAGCCTAAAGCAAAAAGAAGTAAAACCACTCCAATAATTAGCCCCACTTTGCCTGAAGTAAAGTACTTTTTGTTACGATTGTAATTCATAAGAACAAGCCTCCATTCATTGATTTGCGCAGTTTTCTGCACCTTAAACACATTGCTCACCAAAATATTTATCTGAACAGCAACTTCAACACCCAAGAAGCACTGCAAGACACTACTACCTACCTGCATACCTTTTTATTCAAGCACTTCCTTCTCCGCTTTAAAGCTGTTCTGGCCGCGCAACGCCCAACAAGCTATAGAGTTGTTCTATATCAAACTGAGATACGCCACTTGAAAATGCGGTGTTTAAAGCCTCTGTATAATGTGGGTAAGTATTGAAAGATTTGCGCTCATAAAAATCGTATTTAATGTAGGCCAAGAAATAGTAAAAGATTCCTCTTGGCTCAATCATAATTGCAGCGTTTATATATTCTTCTATTTTTGTAATCGTGGCTCTCACTGCGAGAAAAGCTTTTTTACCATTTAGAAGACAAATAGCAGCATAAAAAAATGTTTCAGGGTTGTCGAAATTATCTTCGATTGCTTTTTCGAATGCCGCGAGAGCCTTATCATAGAGTGAAAGTTTGAGATAGCACATTGCCAAGCCATTGTTCAAATCCCTTGCTAAAGGTTCATCTTTCAAAACCTCTCGATACGATGCAGCATATTGGTTTACCATTGGCAAGGGCATATCGTATACGCTGTTAAAAGTGGAAATAAGAATCGGCTGTTTACAGTACTTACATTTTGTTTGACCGATATCAGCTGGCTCACCGCAACCCCTGCATCGTGTATCATGAACCTGTACCTGCATGCCTACCGACTCCTCCTCAAATGCAATTAGATTTGTTTACTGTCTTATGCAATGCGAATCTAGACAGAGGAGCGTCGCAGATACTTCTGTTTGTATCTCCCTTGCTTTCACCAATAGAATTCCTTGCTTTATAAACTATAAGGAATAGGCGGCAAAGAGAGAAAATATTCTAATTTCCAAAAATAAGGGGTTTTGAGCGGTCTATCGTCCTGAGCGAAGCGAAGGACCCATGGATTCTTCGGCTACGCTGGATCCTTCGGCTTCGCCTCAGGATGACATGGGAGTTCAGGATGACAGGGGAGTTCAGGATGACATGGGAAGGATGACATTACACCTCTTGTCATCCTGAGGCGTAGCCGAAGGATCCCATAACGCAGTGAGCATAAGCGAACGAAGTGCCCGACAGTCTTTTGTCTCAAGATGACAGGGGCATTCGTTGACAAATGAGGGGTTTACCACTTCCAGCGAAACAGTTTTTCGCTTACCACTATTTCTTCTTTTTCATCAAGGGGGCGGAAGAGATGACGTTCCAATAAATCGTTTAATTCTTCGATGTTGTCTGGATCTATTGAGGCCGCAAACCAATACTCAATAAGTTTGCTGCGGGAAGCTCGCATAGGAGCATCAAGAAGCCTTGAAAAATACGTAACTGCCTTTTTCTTGGTAAAAGCAGCAAAAGATTCCCCTTCTTCATATTCAAATTTGTCCCGCATGACAAGTACATCTTTCGGAAAGGAACGTATGCGTTCTTTGGTCGCAAGAATTTTTGAAAACCCAAAATACCAATCTATGAAATAATCATTCGTTTTTGTTTCTTTAGTTGCTGCAGTCGCATTACTAATTAAAAGATTAAGAATCATAAGGAACCACGATAAATATGCTGTACAAAAATATGAACGATTTGAAATAGCCCAGTTTCTAATCGAAGTTTTTAATTCTTCAACAGAATTATCAGAGCGTTCTATCGGTAAAAAACAAGACTTATCTTGATTCCAGCACTCTTCAATCATTTTGGTAACAAGGGCTTCAGGTGGAAGCTCGGGAAGCATTTCAATGAGTTTATTAAGGGCTTCCTCATAAACCAACGATAAAGCAGAAGCAAGAGATTTTGGGTCAGGATTTGATGAACAAAGAGCTGCCAAAACCTTTTCTGTATAGGAATCTGTTATCACAGAATCTTGAACTACTTCCTCATAAACGCCTATCGCAAAGCACACCGCATCAAAGAATTCCCACTTTTTTATCAAAGCAGACCCTTCTAGATGAAGAAAGGTACGCAAAATTACTTCTTGCAAATCTAGCCCGTAAATTCGCCTTTCACCAATACAGTCTTTAAAAAAAGTATCTGTTTCTTGGTCGTTGAGTTTTAGTTTAAAAGCAAGCCACAACCACGCAAGCTTGCGCCTGCTAATTCGAGCGCCCGAAGGAACCTTTTCATTGAAGTAAGCATTCAGTGCTTTCGAAGAATGCTCAGAATAAATCTTTCCGCCACTTTTCCAATTCCGAATAGTGCGGGTAGTAATTCCATCAAAGCGTACACTTAAAACTGCCTCTTCTGCAGCATTTGATTTTTTCTCATCGGCAAAATAACTCTCAGCAGTTATGCGTAACTCTTCATCAATTTCCCCTGAGAGGTTTTTAAGATCTTCTTGGAATTCTTCCACAGTATAACGCTCTAGAAACAACTCAATAAAATCTGAAAAGGTTTTTCGGTTATTTGTAGACATCGCTTAAGCTTTGCTCCTTAGGTAAAGACTTTCTTCCATCATGTAAAAGAACTCATGGAAATTTCTTAGCACTGAGACGATAAGAATACTCTAAATCTGCACTGATAGCTCCCTTCGTTTTTTCTGGCCATAATGCCATTGCTGAAACTATTTCACTATTGTCGAGATCGAATACTTCTGCTTCGCTTCCCCGCTTTAAAACATCTTCGTAGAGTACTACTTTGCTTGAAGACGAGAAATACCCATCAAGGATTTCTGTGTGAAAATAAGCATCCGCAACTCTGACTGATAAAGCTGCCCAACGAAGATTTCCCGTAATAGCAAAAATGTTGCTGGGTAACACGTCTGCAAAATTGCGCATATCCCCGGTGCTCCCTGAAGCGAGAAATAGCTCATATATTTTTTCAATACCATCAAAGTTTTCATCGTTAAAGCTTACCTGCAGCAAGTTCACCAACTGTCTTCCCCATACATGATTGATGGCAGCAAAGTCTTTTAGTTGAGATGCATTTTCGATGACAGAACGGATATAACAAGCGGCAAAATAGTCAGCAATAATTGAGGTTTGAAAAGCCTGCTTGTTAACGAAGATTCCATCCCATTCAGCCTGTGAAACAAAGCTTTTATTCATGGTTGAAGTGTCAAGAGCTTTCCCTGCTTCAACTACCCGAACACTATAAGCTAGAGCAGGTATAGCACTAAAATCACCCTCCGTATAATGGTTAAAATGCCGATCCAAAAGCCGATATAAATCACTTAAAGATAAATGTTTTTCATCTTCTGCCTGGGAAAACGGTAGTATTTCTCTCAGTAACACACTCAGCAAATCAAAGCGTCTGATAGTTTCTGCTTCTTCTAAAGAACAACTTTTTCCCGCTAAAGCAACAAGTCTGTCAACAACCATTTGAGCATCTGGGTTTGCGCAATAAAATATGTTTTCCGACAAAAATAGACTCCTGAATTCTGTATTAGTAAATTCATAAAGCTTAGCTTTTCCGCTTAAAAGAAATCGGGTTTTTTGTGTTTGCTTAAATGCTTCAGCAAAGAAAGCTTGAATGAGCTCTTGGTCCACCAATAGATGAGCATTATCAATTACCAGAAGGAATTCAACAGCTGCGCTTTCGCACGATTGAAATCCCAATAATTCTCCCAGTTCTTTCGCTGCTCTTTCATCTGCCTGAAGCGTACCAAACCCACCAAATAGTCTTCGCAAAATAGCCGAAATAATGCTTCTCACCCATTCAGAGTAATCGTGAACGAGGGGAAGTTCTGCCGCATCGATATATAGAGGAATAATTTCTGAATACTCAAGAAGGTGCCGACAAAGCATAAATACTAAATCAGTCTTACCGCTTCCTTTCGTGCCATAAAGGAAAGCAGGGTTTTGCTTTCTTGTGTCGCTCATTGCGGGAATAAGATCTACCTTTTTCTTGTTACGAGAAAGAACTATTGATTCAAAGCGAACCGCCTCGCTGTATTGGTCAAAAAAGAGTTGCCGTTCCCACGTTCGAGCTCGTATACCCGCTCTGGAAACGGTGGTACCACTGAGCACCCCTTTAATTTCCTCAAGCCTTTCTTTGACCTCACTCAGGCGCTGCAAACGAAGTTGCTCTTTCGCAACAAAACAGTCTTCGAAGAAAAGTGTGAGCAGGTTTTCGACAGCAGCATTGCCGCCAGTTCCACCAAAGCGCTCTGTCACGCGATTGCGAAATATAACCGAAATATGTTCACAGGTATAGATATCTGGGGCACCAAACAGCATTCCGTAAAAAACCATAGCAAGACTATAGATATCACTTGCCCTTGAAAGTCGCACACTGCTTTCATTTGAATCAATAAAAGATCGCACTTCAGGAGCCATATATATTGGGTTATAGGTTATTTCATCTCTTTCAATTTCAGCATAGAGATCGTTTTCGATAAGCTGCGCATTACCAAAGTCAATTAATACAGTTGAGCCTATTGTTTCTACAAAAATGATATTTTCCGGAGAAATATCACCATGAATATAATGGAAATTTTTGTTTTCATGAACCAAATCTAAAACGTTAACCAGCGAAAGAAAAACATCGATAGCCTCTAACAAATTGAGTTGTTTTTCTCTCATAAGATCCGCGAGCAAAGTGCTTGCTGCACTCATGTCTCTCAAAACACCAACACTTACTTTTTCATTCACGCCACTCATATTATCACCGTCTGGCGAGTTGCTCACAATAAGTGGATTAGTCAAAATTCTTATGGGTAGTATTCCAAAATTAAAGCGTGATAACGCCGCCGTAATTGCAGCCTCACGGTCAAGTTTCTTGATAGGTATTTCCCCAATTGATATTTTTAAAGCGTAATGAACGCCAGCACAAGTGGCTGAATAAATTACACCAAATCCACCTTTTCCAATAACGCCTCCAATTAAATATTCTTCATTGCCCGAAACAATACGCGAGCCTGGCTCAAGAACATATTCACTAGAAATTGTCAGAATTGGCGAAATCGTTTTCATAGGATTTGCCTTAATCGATGATATTCGTTTAATTTCTTATCGAGCCAGTCTTCATCGCGCTTTGCTTTATTTATCTGCTGAATTGCCATTTTGCATTTTCGTTTAGCAAGCCATCGATTTACTGACCCGACAGAAACACTCATCAAAAACCACACGCCCAAAGCTCCGAAAGGAACAAGAACCCAGACGGTTTGGTAGTGCACAGAAACAATGAGAGCATAAATGATAAGATTTCCAATTCCTACGATTGTTCTAAAAGATGTTGCCACATAAGAGGGACGCATAGTTTTATCGTTTTTTGTTTCTACCGCAAAAAAGCCAATCAATAAAATGCTTACGACTATTGTTGCAGGGGTAAAAACTAAAAAATGAATGAAAGTCTTTTCACCCGGAGAAGTTACAACCCCTAATACCAGCAACGCAATAACGTAAGGCTCTAAAAGGAGCATGTCGTTTCGGGTAAACACGTAGGGTCTTTCACTACCAGGCAATTGAAAAAAATATGCCGCAACATTGAAAGCAGAAGAAAGTAGCAAATAGAAAAGCGAGAACAGGTATATACAGTTTAGAAGATTATGGGTATGAACATGCAAAGAAACAACATGACCCCGCTCTGCTTCCACCATATAAAAGAGAAGGCAAACAAAACTGATAACCATAAACATTGATTGAACAACGCTTTGGTAAGGGAAGCCACGCTTTGCATAATTGGTTAAATCTCTTGATCGCGACATTAGTTTCAAGACGCATACAACACCGCCAACACCGCAAATATTTGTGACTACACCAACCGTATTATTATGAGCAGCAGAAACATCGTAAAGCGGACTGATAATGTCTCCGGTAAGCATGCAGTAAGCAAAAGGGGTTACGCCGAAAGCAAACAAGATTATGGCAATTACTACTTGATGATCAAAAAGAAAGTTTGGGAACAATATATTCACTTTTCGCGTATTTTTAATATCAAGGATGCCCTGAAGGAGGCTCATTACCGCAATAATGGCTGCGATAAAAAATGCAGCAGGTTCTGCTTTCAGAAAATACAAACAAATAAAAAATGTAACCTGAATAATGCAGATCAAAAATAATTCTTTTTGGAGTTTGTTAATCAAAGGAGTTGAACCCCTTCAAATCTGTCTGCAACCGTGCATAAAACAAACTGTCGCAGTTTTAAACCACCGCTAACCCGAAACATGTTTCCCCTTGATCCTCCTGCATTTTTCCCGTAAGAAAAAAAGAATACTCTTTAAGAGGTTTTTTGACAATGCTGCAATCTGCATCTATTTATAAGAATACTTTTAGAAGAATTTTTCTCGTTACGGGAAAAGATACAGGTGGCAATTCTATTAATAATAAGGATTACTATGTAGGATTATTGAAGTTCTCGCATAATTCTGATAGTATAAAACTGCTGTTAAACGTACATTTTTCTTTATTCGTGCACTTTCTTGAGAAGGGCAGAAGAATGTGTGTTGCATGCAATCCTTTTTGTGGACACTGTCGTCCACCCAAAAAAAGAGTCGCTACTTGTGCCCAGTGCGGTACCGTAAACCGATGTGACATCTTTATACAATACCCGCCTGTTACGAGAAACTGCGAAACTTGTGGTGCCGATATAACGGCCGAAGCAACACCTCCAACTAAATACTGTAAGAACACTAAACGGCTGTGCGCAAATCCTTGTCACTATAACACCATTGATCCCGACCCCCGAGTAAAGCGAATCTGCTGGTATAATTCCCCACCTCCTCAACCGAAAGAGACCATTCAAAAAAATCCGACTCGAAAAGCTGAAAGCATATAATGCAGTGAATGGCAGTTCAACAACTCCTCGGATTACCCAACTCAGATCAGAGATCGGGAAGGCTCTTGGCAAAAAGGAATCTTTGCTTGATAGGCGTTTGTTTTCATTAGGTCTTTTTCAAGCTTGGCTTTTCTTGGTGTTTCATAGCTCTTCAGTTATACAATTTGAACACAGCGCTTTCGATCTAGTGTATCCCCTCACCTGCATTTTTGCTTCAGTTACCCTTATTTTTGGTATATTTCTAAAATACAAGAGGCGCACTCGCGTAGTTTTGCTTATTATTTCAGCTTGCCTAGGGGCTTTGGGAACCCTTGGTATACACTACTTTTCTTTGGGAATACCTGCTCTCATTTTCGAATCTGCCCTTCTAGGGATTGCTATTGGAATCTTTATACCTTTTGTAGGAAAAATTTTTAGCTCCGTTGGGCTAGCTATTGCAGCCCGGCAAACCTTTCTTGGCTTTGCCCTTGCAGCTGCTTCTTACTATTTGGTTCTTGGATTACCCTTAATCATGAGGGCGTCTTTCATTTCTGCCTTCCCTCTTGCTCTTGCTGCTATTATCCTTTTTCCTTTGGCAACTTCAGCCCCAAAGAGGCTTCATGCAGAAAGAACCTCTCAAGACGAAGTGAGAGCCATTATTCGTTCCCGCCCTATCGTATTCTTTTTCATTGGTGTAGGGCTTTTAGGATTCGCATTTGGGGTGAGTATGACTTTTTGTAGCCTCCACGGATTTATGACCTTTGATGCTGCAAATGGATGGAGCGTCTTGCTAGTTGGCATAGGTGCACTACTCTGCTTTTTCATATTTATGGCAACTAAAAGAATTTTTGTTTTCGAACGCTACTTTACGCCTGTTTTACCTATCATTGCGATTGGATTAATACTGTTGCCTCACGAACCATTTGTATCGACTATCCTTATTATTCTTGGGTTTCAACTTGCAGATATAGTAGTTTGGGTTGTTTTTTCTTGGATCTCGCACCATTCAGGGCTTTCTCAGCGAGTGTTTTGTGTAGGGAAAAGCTCAATGTATATGGGAATGTCACTCGGTGCATTGTCTATTCTCGCTCTCTCTTTTTCTCCAGAAGAACATACCCTCCCTCTTATAATCGCTTCTGTTGCCACTTTCCTTATATTGTTCATCATAGTTCTTATTTTCAATAATAGTAATGTTACAGCAGCCATAAAATCGTCTTTTAGTGATTCTGATTTCAATTATATTGAAAAGGCCATGAGGCTTCGCTGTGACGAATTTGGTCAAAAGTATAGGTTGACGAAACGGGAAAAAGAAATGCTAGCCTACCTTGTGCAAGGTCGAAGTCTGCCCTATATAGAGTCAATCATGTATATTTCACATGGAACAGCAAATTCCCATCGAGATCATATTTATGCGAAAACAAAAGTTCACTCAAAGCAAGAACTTCTGGATTTGTTTTTTGGGCTCCCCAAAAAACAAATCCATGAGTATCCAAGAAAGAAAAAGCTGTGAACTAAAAATCACTTTTTAAATAAGCAGGGCAGGAGTTTTATAAATCCTGCCCTGCTCACGCTGTTTTACGTACTGGTTGTTAATCTAAAGCACGGAGCTCCTTGTCGATAGCAAGCAGCTTGTCCATCTTTAACCAACTCACTTTTCCTCCTTGAAAAAAGTGCAGCTGATTCAGGGAATATTCCAACTTCATCTTCAGATTCTCAGGATCGGTAAAACCAGGAACATACTTCTCCAAAATATCGACAGCCCGAGGATCCTTGATCACCTCCACTATCTTTGTATTTCTATCCAATCCCATAACGGTACTCCTAACCGAAAAACTAACTAAACCGAAAAGTACAACATTACTTCTATAGCACTACAAAAAAGCACCCATGTGACTATTTAAAATATTAACTTAACTTGATTCTTGACGATTGTCTACGCTCAATGCATATCCTCGTATGCCAGCAACAAAATATTTTTTGAAAAGACTTGCCGCAAACCAATACAGGATAGTACCTGCCTCGACTATTCAGTTAGCATATCTTCCATCAATAAATTTATACACCCACAACTCTATTCCTGTCAAGAAAAGCGGTTCCTTTCGCCTTTCGTAAAACGGCTAAAACAAAGCTGTTTTCGCAGATGAAAACCTATCAGTCATTTTGTCCGATGACAATCTTCAATAATTCAGTTTGATTATCTGATTCAAATATCAACAGAATTGCCTACTATCCATCTAATATTTTTCTAAATCCGCAATATAAAACATACCCTAAATCTCGGATCTATATAGAAAGCATCGAGTAACTAAATGCGAAAGGAGGTTTCCTGCAAGGAAGCTATCGTCCATCACTTGGTTCACAAAGAAAGCTTAGATTTTTTTCGAAAGGATAGGTGAGATTCGTGAGTTCATGGAAGTATGAAGAGGATGGTTATACCGTAGTCGAGACCTGCGCTTGGTCTCCTCCTGGAGATCATCCAGTTGGATGCGGTCTTAAACTCTTTGTTAAAGAAAATGGAATGCTCGAAAAGGTAATCGGACTTCCTGATCACCCTATTACCAACGGTCGTCTCTGCCCAAGATGTTTGGCTTTGAAAGAATATATCTATCATCCACAACGTCTTATTTACCCTATGAAACGTGCAGTTGAAGATCGAGGTAAAGATGCTTGGACACGTATAAGCTGGGATGAAGCTTATGACATGATTGAAGAGCAAGTTGCAAAGATCAAAAAAGAGTATGGTCCAGAATCAATCTTTACGGTTATTGGTACAGGACGTGATATGTGGCATACCAACCCGTTTATTGCTTTTGGTGCTCTGGGAACACCGAACTTCTGCTACATTCACAGCGGATGGTCATGCTATGGTCCGCGTTGTGCTATTAGTGCTTACACCCTGGGTGCTGGTTATCCTGAGGTAGACTATGCAGCTATGTTCCAAGACAAACGCTACGATCACCCCGATTATAAACTGACTGAAGTACTTATGGTTTGGGGTAAAGAGCCTCTTAAATCTAATGCTGACGGTCTATTCGGGCATGCCTTTGTTGATATGATGAAGCGAGGAACAAAGATCATTTCGGTCGATCCCCGTTTAACCTACTGGGGTTTAAATGCAGAAATCTGGTTGCAACTGAGACCCGGCACCGACACAGCTCTGGCTCTTGCAATGCTGAATGTTATTATTAACGAAGATCTCTACGATCATGACTTTACTGATAATTGGGTATATGGCTGGGACGATCTTATGGAACGCGTTCAAGAATATCCCCCTTCTAAAGCAGCTGAGATTTGCTGGGTTCCCGAAGAGGATATTGTTGCAGCAGCTCGATTGTATGCTAATGCAAAACCAGGCAGTTTAAGCTGGGGTCTAGCAACCGATCAAAAGTGTAACGGCGTGCAGCTTGCTCATTCACTTTTGGCTCTTATGTGCTGCACGGGCAATATCGACGTGCCTGGCGGCATTATTGTTGGCGCTCCATCATTTGCCGCACCAATGTGGTGGGGCTGGGACTCACTGCCTCCAGAGCTTCAAGCAAAACGTCTTGGAAGCGACAGCGGAATGGGCGGAGACAGATATCCAGCCGTTACCACTGCAATTTCAACGGCTCAACCCGACATGCCACTTGATGCCATGGAAACAGGATATCCCTATCCTCTTAAAATGGCTTGGATTATGTCGAGCAACCCCATTGCTTGTCCTTGTGCTGCACCAGAACGTTGGGACAGAGCATTTAAGAAGCTCGACTTTGTAGTCGTTGCAGATCTTTTCATGACTCCTTCATGTGCGTCTTTTGGAGATTTGTTCTTGCCAGTTTCTACTTTTGCGGAAAAAGACGGAATTGTTAATACCCACTATGGCTCACTTTCTATGTTTACAGGTGCTATCAATAAGGCTATTCAAGTTGGCGAATGCAAGTCTGACGACGAAATCCTCTTGGAACTCGGCAAACGCCTCAACCCCGATGTATTCCCCTGGGAAACTATGGATGAATTCCTTACTTGGGAACTAGATCAATACATTCCCGGAATGAGCATCGAAGAACTGCGCGAAAAGAAATGGGCAGTGCCCGAATGGAATTACCTGAAGTACTGTAACGGTCTGCAGAATTTCGACGGACAGGATGGCTTTGTTACTGCTTCTCGCAAGATCGAATTAAGCGAGCCGCTCTTTGCTGAATGGGGAGACGATCCACTACCCTATTATGAAGAGCCTCCTTATAGCCCTATCAGCACACCAAATCTGATGAAAGAATACCCATTCGTTCTCACAACTGGTGCTCGCTCGTGGGTATATTTCCACTCTGAGCAACGTCACGTAGATACTTTGCGCGAAATCCACCCAGATCCAATTACAGAAATCAATCCAGAGACCGCAGCATCACTTGGAATAAAAGAGGGTGACTGGGTTTGGGTTGAAAACCAGTTTGGAAAAGCAAAGCAACGAGCCAAGCTGTTCCCCGGTATCGACCGGCGTGTTATTCACTCACAACATGCTTGGTGGTACCCTGAACGCCCCGCAGTTGATGGAGAATTTGGACCACAAGATGTATTCCTTTCCAACATCAACAACCTTGTACCTCATAAGCTCATAGGTAAATTAGGGTTTGGCTCCCCTTATAAGTGCATGATTTGCAAGGTTTATAAGGCAGAAGACTGATGACGCAATTTTGTCTCTCTTTGGTTAGCCATTGAGATCTAGTTTTCAGCTAAGTGGATGAATACGATGATATCGTCTTTAGTAAGACAGATTTTGGAAGAGGTGAATTTTGATGTCTAAAAAAGGTCTATTGATTGACTATAAGTATTGCACTGGGTGCCACAGTTGTGAGGTAGCCTGCAAAAACCATCTTGGTCTCCCCGTAGGAAAATGGGGAATGAAACTCCAAGAAATTGGACCCTTTGTTATTGAGGCAGGAACGCCCGATAAGTTCGAGTGGATTTGGATGCCAGTACCGACTTCTCTATGCAATATGTGCGTTGACGAAGTTGCAAAAGGTTACAAACCAATGTGCGCTCACCATTGCATGGGCAATTGCATCGAATATGGTACTTTGGCAGAGCTCACTAAGATTATGGAATCTCGCCCAGGTAAACAAGCGCTCTATATGCCGAGATAACATTTGTTTATAACGGTATTTGCACTGTTCCCTTATGCAGTTTTATGCTTAGATGGGATGTCGCTAAAAAGCGGCATCCCAGACGGGCTGCAAGATTATTAGGGGTTTTGCCCATTAACTAGTAATTATTTACTCTATTTTTGAGGTACCCACTAAGGAGGTTTTAGCTATGCCAAATTATGATTATCGATGCACAAAGTGCGATGAAGTCTTCCCAATAGAGCGAGATCTAGGATATTTAAATGATGAAGAGTGCCCTCATTGCAAGGCTGTTGCTAAAAGAATTTTTGTTGTTTTTGAAAAACAACCTGAAATTGGTGGTGGCGCTTGTTCTTCACATGCAAATATTGATGGAGTGGTTGCAAAGATGGAAAAGCTGCTCGTTAATGACTAGAAAACTTTATCGCTCCCCTAGTTTTCCTTGTTAGCCCCTTCCAAGTTATGGAGGTTATTATGAAGCCACAGACTGGCGATGCTGTGTTGATTCGACATCGCGTTACTACCCTTGATGGAAACGAGATTGAAAACAGCTTTGATAAAAGACGACCTATGAGATTCACTATTGATTCTGGACGGGTAATTCGCGGTATGAATGAAGCTGTGAAAAACCTTGAAGTAGGCCAAAGAAAGGAAATGGTCATTTCGGCGGTTCAAGCACACGGTGAATATGATGAGAAAAAATCCAAATATGTAAGAAAAACAAGGTTCCTTGAAAAAGTAACCGTAGGACAAAAGATAACCTTTGCAGGAGAACTCGGCCAGCAGGTTGAAGCTCGAGTATTACGGGAAGAAGATGATATTGTCGTACTGGATACCAACCATCCCTTAGCTGGTAAAGAACTCGTGCTTGATATCGAATTATTAGAAATCTTGGAAGATAGCGTACAAGAACCTTTTATCTGAGTCGTTTATGTTCGGCCTTGGTTGAATACCTATTTCGAAAAAGTAACTGAACTAATTGGAGAGGAAGTGTTATTTCATGTGTTACAGACCTTCTCAGGCAACAGGAAATCCTGTTTGTCTTAAATGTAGAAAAGAAGTTAGCCCCGAAGACACCGTATGCCCTCATTGTGGTGCAACGGGGGATGCCCTGAAGACCACCTTACCGGTTAAGTCCGACGCCCCAAAAGCTCCTGGTGCTCCCAGTGCCCCGAGTGCCCCCAAAGCACCAAGCGCTCCAAAGGTACCGCCTTCATAAGAGTATAAAACTAATCCACAGTTTTGAAAGCATTAGAAATCCTCTTTTGAGAATCTATTTTTCTTCAAAGGGGAAATCCTTCAGCACAGAAAAAGGATTGGGCTTATCTTCCTGCGCCGCATTTTCTTCAGTTTCTGCGCAAGCGCATTGAGCTACATTAAGATTCTCGCCGCATTGGGGACAAAGCCCTTTGCACTCTTCATTGCACAGCGGAATCATAGAAAGCTCGAGCAAAAGTGCTGCGTTGATTATTTCAGTCAAATCAATGCAATTGCTTTTGGGGAGATAAGAAAATTCATCTTCGTCCAAATCTTCGGGAGGAAGAGCATCCTCTGAAATGAGGAAATAACCTTCGAGTTCTCCGACGATTGGAAAATCAAAACCTTCAAGACAGCGAGCGCAGGTCGCGCGAGCAACACCCTCAACTTCGCCAGTTACCAAAAGGGCATCTCCAGTATTTGTCAAGCATACATTCCATTTAAGCGGCTCTAAAAACTCATACAAATCTGGGCCGGCCTTAAGAACCGACAGCTCAAAGTTGCCGTCAAAAGTCGAGCTCTCCGCAGGGGCGAAGAGCTCGTGGGTTACGTTTATCAGGGGATTTTCTTTCATCGCCCAATCATCGCGTTAGCGTTTAAGCGGTCACGGCAACGACGGACATTGCCCAACAAGGTATCGAGACTTTGTTCAACATGACCGAAAACTTCATCAGCGTAATCTTCTGCGCCAGCACGGGTTTGACGTTCAAGTTCCCGCGCGTCTGCAAGCAAAGTATCTGCTTGTTGCTGCGAGATTCTTACTATTTCTTGTTCGCTGGCAATAGTCATAGCCTGGCTACGAGCATCTTCAATCATGCGATTAGATTCGGCTTCAGCATCGTCAAGCAAGCTTTGACGTTCGCGCACAATTTGGCGTGCATGGGCGAATTCACTCGGGAATGTGTCGCGAATTTCATCCATAATCTCGAAGGCAGCAGCAATGTCTACCTGGCGTATATTATTTTTTCCGAAGACTGGCTTCGAATCTTCTAACAGAATTGAGAGCTCTTCAAGTAAGCCCAGAACTCCTGTTTCGTCCATGATAGTCCTTCCACATTTACCTACTGCGTTACTGTTGCGTTAATAAGCGTGAAGCTGCGTTTCCACACTATGATACATTTTAACATGAAGCAACTAATTTCTAAAACACCCTGCACAAAGCGCACATTAAGCGAATTTTGTTTCCAGGGCAGTTTTGACGCATTCAGGAACAAATCCCCCTACTTCACCTTTGAGGCTTGCTATCTCTCGCACAATTGAAGAAGAAAGATACATAAATTGCGGCGGAGACATGATAAATACCGTCTCAATTTGCTTGTCAAGTTGATAGTTGAGAGCCGTCATTTGAAATTCGTATTCAAAATCGGTAATCGCTCGCAAGCCTTTTATTAAGATCTTTGCGCCGATTTCGTTTGCAAAATCCACCAATAAGCAATCGAAACTGACTGCCGAAACGTTCTTTAAATGCTGAGTTGCTTCTTTTACTAATGCCAAGCGCTCATCTACAGAAAACAAAGGATTTTTCCCGGCAGATTGTGCAACACCTACTACAACTTCATCAACCAAAGTTGACGCCCGGGTAATGATATCTAAGTGCCCCGCAGTAATAGGGTCAAAAGTGCCGGGTATAAGTGCACGTTTCATGATTCCTCTTGCCTACTTTCTCCTTGTATTTGTCCTGGAAACTTTATAGCAGAGTTTTCACCTTTTGTGTCTGAAAATATCAAGTGTTGTGTCTCCGTAATGCTTAGAGGCCACTGACTCCCATTTTTTTGACCCAAAACACGCAATGACCGCAGAATCACTTGCCTTGCTGTGTTCATACGATACCAACGTTTCTTGCGTAAACAAACCTTGTTCGATTATTACATCTAGCAAGTGAGAGATTTTGGTTGGTTCGATAGCATACGGAGGGTCGAGAAATACGATATCAAAAGGAGTTTGAAAATAAAGAGGCGGGTGTTTTAAAATATCAGTACTTTTTAAAACATAGGCAGAACTTTCAATATTTAAGACAGCAATATTTGCACGCAGAATTCGTAGTGCCGCCGAATCCTTCTCAAAGAACGTTACGTGCGCTGCCCCCCTACTAAAAGCTTCAAGCCCTAAAGCGCCGCTTCCCGCAAAAGCATCTAATATGATGGTACCTTCAAGGCCGCCTCTTGCGCTTATAAGAGCACTCATCAGCGCTTCTCGAACACGATCAGTGGTAGGACGAGTTAAATCTCCTTGAGGAGCCTTGATGGGCCTTCCCTTATACTCTCCAGCAATTATGCGCATAAGTACTCGCCTATAGAGGCTACAGAGAGAAAGAGGCGGGTATATGGGGCAGCAGGTATTGTCATTTAGCCACCTTGAGCCTTATGAGTATCTTTGAAAAGAATGCGCATTTCACGGCCGAGTGGTCGGTACGCTTCACTGGTAAGGGTTGGATCAGTCTCGAGAATTGCTTTTGCATCAGAGTGTGCGGCTTCAATAATTTTTGCATCACGAACCACGTTAACCAACTTGAGAACCGTAGCACCATGTTGTCGATTTCCTAAAATATCACCTTCGCGACGCAACGACAGGTCAAAGCTTGCCAATTCGAAACCATCCTCTGTGCGTTCCATAGCTTCTAGTCGCTCAAGAGCGGTAGGTGCTTTAGAACCAGAAATAAGATACACTTCACCCGGTTCATCCCCCCTACCAACGCGCCCCCGCAACTGATGCAGCTGAGCTAACCCAAATCTATCAGCATCTTCAACAATCATCACCGAAGCATTCTGCACATCAACTCCTACTTCAATTACCGTTGTCGCAACAAGAATTTGAGTTTCACCATCACGAAAACGTTGCATGACCTCTTGTTTTTCTGCCCCGCTCATTTGTCCGTGCAAGAGATCTACCTGATAATCAATGAAAGTGGTATTTTGGAGATAGCGAGCTTCTTCTTTGGCTGCCTTTAAGTCACTTTCTTCTAGATCACTTTCAGCTTCAATACTTATAGCAGCATATTCGTAGGTCTCATTTTCATCGCTAAAGATCACTTCAGTAGATTTTTCTTTAGGTCTATCTTTGGGCTTTTCTTTTTCTTCATCAGGGCTCTTGCCGACCAATGGGCATACCACATACACCTGACGCCCTTTTTCTAAAGCGTTCCGCGCCGCATCGTAGGCGCTTCCGCGTTCTTTTCGATGAAATACTTTTGTCGAGTTGCCTGCCGTATTACGTGGTCTTTCTTTTAGGTATGATAAGGTTAAATCGCCATAGAGCGCTAAAGCCAAAGAACGCGGAATAGGTGTTGCTGTTAAGTAAAGCGCATCAGGTGCTTCACCTTTTGTCAAAAGCTTGGCACGTTGATTCACGCCAAAACGATGCTGTTCGTCGATGATAATTAAAGAACAGCACTTCATTTTTACATCATCTTCAAGCAGTGCGTGAGTACCAAACAAAACATCGAGGGTGCCTGCTGCTGCTTTCAAAAGAATGCTTTCGCGATCTGAAGTCGCGGTGGATCCCGTCAACACTTCCCACGTTATTCCTGCCTTGTCAAGTAGCGGACCGAGCTTTTCTCCATACTGACGAGCAAGAATTTCTGTTGGTGCCATCATAAGCGCCTGCGAATAGGTATCTGCACAAGCCGCAAGCCCAAAAGCTGCAACAATAGTTTTGCCGGTACCAACATCTCCTAAAACCATGTGGTTCGCCGTTTGCGAAGCCTCCATCACCGCTAAGACATCATTTTTTGCTGCTATTTGCTCATCGGTTAAAACAAAAGGAAGATGGTCTACAAGTTCTTTCATGCGCTTACCGTCAATTTTGTGAGCCGTAGGATTCTTGCCCTTTGCCCGAAACTGCCCCTCTGTCATCAAGTAGAGCTCTAAGCTCAGCAACTCTTCATAGACTAATCGTCGCCGGGCAGCATCGCGTTCAGCAATAGTTTGTGGGAAGTGAATGTTTTTGAGCGCAGCCTGCCTACTGGGCAAGCGATAGCGTCTGCGCAGTTCAATGGGGATCGGGTCGTAAATCCCTCTACACATCTGCAGGGCATTTGCTATTAAGCGCCGCATCCATGCTGAACTAATTTTCCCGGTACTAGGATGGACAGGCAAAATAAGACCTAAAGTCTCGTCGAAGCTGTCGTCAAGTTCTTCAATAAAGGGATTGGTCATCCGCTTGAACCCATAGTTGAATTCAAGTTTTCCTGAAACAGCAATACGCATGCCTTTACTTAAAGATTCAGCAAGCCAAGGTTGCCGAAAGCACGTAATCATCAGCAAGCCAGAAGAATCAACCAGACTTATTTCCACTAAATTCATGCGTGGTTTTGGTTGCTTCAATTTAATTTCATGGATGCTTCCCATAATGGTACACATTTCACCTATGGTGCTTTTTGCAACCGTTTCAACTTGAGACATATCAATATAGCGGCGAGGATAGTGTGTTACCAAATCACGAACACTTTGAATGTCCAGGTTTTCTAAAGCTTTAGCACGAGCAGGACTAACCAGCCGAACGCGAGTTGCAGCTCCTTCATAGTCAAGAGTTGCAGAAAGGCGGTCAAAGGTTGTATCCCCCGCCGCCTTACTTGTTTGTGCGTTCATAGTTGGTTCAGCCACCTCTACTACCCTTAGCTGGTAAATTTCTTACTCAACAGAAAGAATAATGGGGTAAAGCGGTTGTTCGCCTCGATGTGGATCAATTTCAAGCTCGTCATACTTTTCTTTGATACGACCCAGCAAACTTGCAAAAGCTTCTTCACTCATATCTTCACCTGCAAGAATTGTCAGGTTATCCGCATCTTTAGCTTTCATTTTTTCCAAAAGGCTCATTACAACATCATCTACTGAACTGCCCACCGCTAAAATAGCGTCATCAGCAATACCAATCACATCACCTTCTTTAATAGGCTTATTGTTGGCGTCCTTAGATTTTTTTATTGCCGTGGTAATTTCGCCCGTTTTCACGTCTTCATAAGCTTGCATCATGGAAGCAATATTATCTTCAAGGCTCGCTGATTCATCGAAACCAAAAAGTGCCGCAAATGCCTGAGGAATGCTTTTAGTAGGAACAACCCCGCAAGGTATCTCAGAAATTTCGGCACAGCTTTGAGCTGCAAGAATAATATTTTTGTTATTGGGTAAAATAATAACGGCATCTGCATTAACGGTGTTTACCGCATCTAATAAATCTTTGGTGGAAGGATTCATGGTTTGCCCGCCAGAAACGATCACATCAACACCAAGGCTTTTAAGAATCTTAGCGTTTCCTGAACCGGATGCAACGGCCACAAAACCAAGAGGCTTATGTTCTGCAGCTAAGTTTTCTGCTTCAATAGAGGCAGTGCGTTCTTCACTTTGTAAGCTCATGTTATGAATGTGGACCTCTGAAATTTGCCCTCTTTCAAGCATGTAGGCTAGCACCTGATCGGGGGTATCAGTATGAACGTGAACTTTGAAGTTCGGACTGGCGCCCACCAAAAGTTCGCAATCCCCCAAAGTTGCTAAGAATTCAAGACCCTTTTCCATATCCAAAGAATCTGAATACACCAGAAATTCAGTACAATAGCGATAATCTGAACCCGCCCAGTCTTGAATTTGCTCTATTTCAGCTTTCGCGGCGGTTTTGCGCATGAACACCAAATCGTCTCCGATTGTTTCTTTCCCCGTGAGAGCTGAAGAAAATGCGTCAAAGAAAATCGCTAAACCAAAGCCACCGGCATCAACAACATTATTTTCTTTAAGGACTGGTAGCAATTCTGGGGTACGCTCAACAGAAGCGTATGCTTCTTCAACAATAGCCTCAAGAGCATCGTTGGTGCTTAGCTTTTTCTTGCGAGCCGCTTTCGCAGCATGAGCACTATCTCTCAGCACCGTGAGTATCGTGCCTTCAACAGGCTTTCGAACTGCCTGAAACGCAACTTCAACAGCACGCGCAAACATGGCGTCAAGGTCTTCAGTGGAAACCCCTTCACCCCTGGTTGAATGCTCGACAGATTCACGTCCTTCGCAAAAGCCCCTTAAAATCTGCGAGGTAATGACACCGGAATTGCCGCGGGCACCCATAAGCGCACCGGTTGTAATTGCCTTGCGGATTTCAGCTGAGGTTGCCCCAATCTTTAAATTGGCAATGTTTTCTGCCACCGATTCAAGAGTAAGAGCCATATTTGTTCCCGTATCCCCATCAGGCACCGGGAAAACGTTGAGTCGATTTATTTCTTCTTTTCGTTCACTGAGTTTTTTGCTACCAAACGAAATCGCTTTAAGTACATCTTGCACTGAATATGAGTCTGACATTAGTTTTCTAACTCTCCTTAGTATCGTGCCGTTAGGCACACGCACTCTTTAAAGACTACCCTTGCCGATAAAACTACTTGCGCACCTTTATCCCCTGTACGTGCACGTCAATGCCGTCTAAGGGCACTTTTGCATACTGAGAAAGCACAAACCCAACCTGATCGACCAGGTTTTGTGATACCGTATTTATATTAGTTCCGTATTCAAGCACCACAAAAAGATCTACGTGAACGCCAGCATCAGTATTGGTGATTTCAACCCCCCGACGCAAACGTGAACTGGGAAGTATCTTTGTAAAGCTATCAACCGTACTAGGCGCGGCCATACCTACAACGCCATAACATTCCAGGGCTGCATGACCCACCATGTCGGCAAGGACTTCATTAGCTACATGAAGTTTACCTGGTATTTCGTTACTCATGATTTTCCTTTCGAGCTGCGCTATTGATTCTATTTGTCTCGGTTAAATCTGACCAAACAGTATAACGCAATAGGACTTGTAAGGGCATAAAGACCAGACTACCTTTTCTCGATACTCCACGAAAAATTCTTTGTTAGGCTTGGGATGGTGTCTTCCTTTCATCTGTTTCACAAACACAGGGCACGACTTGAAAACTCGCGATTGTCTACGAGCGATTTTCAGCAGCTACCTGAGCAAACTGGCATTCACAGGCTTTGAATACTTCGACTAAAGCGGGGTCAAAATGACTTCCTGCCCCTTGTTCGATAATGCCACAGGCTTCTTCGTGGGAAAAAGGCTTCTTGTAGGGACGCTCTGAGACTAAGGCGTCATACACATCAACAATTGCCATCAAGCGTCCTTCTAGAGGTATAGATGCTCCTCTTAACTTTTCAGGGTAGCCAGTTCCGTCCCACTTTTCATGATGTGCTGCGGCAATGAGTAAAGCATGTTCCAAGAAAGCGTGCTCTTTCGTCTTGCTCATCATGTGACGAATAACGCCAACCCCCACTTTTACATGAGTTTTCATGGTTTCAAATTCTTCAGCATCAAGCTTTCCTGGCTTATTCAAAATCGCATCACTAATTGCTATCTTTCCTACATCGTGAAGCTGCGCTGAGGATAAAAAGAATTCTTTGTCCCAGGGGTTTACTTCATCGAAATAAATTTCTTCTTGAAGCATTTCTTCAAGCAGTATTCCTAAGTATTGTTGGGTTCGAGAAATGTGGCCCCCCGTTACTTTGTCGCGAGATTCCACTAAGTCAGCCACGGTTGATAGTACGGCATTTTGCAAATCAACCACTTCAGTTGTTTTATCACGAACCTTGATTACTAAGTTGTCTGCATAGTCTTGTAGAACTGCTTGATTTTCAAGTAGTCTCTTTTTTTGTTGCACAATAAGAAGTTGATTGTTGATGCGCTTTATCAATAAGGCACCAGAAAACGGCTTTGTCACATAGTCTGCTGCTCCTAAATCAAAGCCTTCAATTTCGCTGGTTTCATCATCTTTGGAAGTTAAAAATATTACGGGAATGTGTTCATAACGGTTATCTGCTTTCAGCCTTTTGATTGCTTCATAACCATTCATTTCGGGCATCTCAATATCGAGCAAAATGAGTTCCGGAGAAACATTTTGCAGGAGCTCGAATAAACGCTGCGCTGAAGGAACAGGATACACTTCGAAAGTATCTTTAAGTAAATCTCTGCCCATGGTAAGGTTCGCTTTGACATCATCTACTATGATAATTTTGTTTCGATCACCACTCATAAGAACCCCTTATTTGTCAATGTCAGCGAGCTCATCTACCAGCCATAAGAAATCTGCTTCTTCTGCTATTTCTCGACAAAGAGAAACTTGCTCACTATTGAAGGTATAGGTGTATGACTCAAGCTCACCAAGAGCTTCATCAACTCCATCCATATCGAATACTTCAGCAGCTTTCCGAAGCTTTAAGAGAAGCTCAATATCGGGTTTTTCTCTTATTTGCTTTGGTGAGGCAGCTTTTATAAGCTCGAGAAATTCCTTGATATCGGCGACCAATTTTTCTGCAAGATCGATTAGTTCTTCATTATTTTTTGATACAAACTCAAAGTCGCCAGCTTTTGCTGCCTTTTCAAGAATTTCAGCTTTATTGCCAATATCTTCAGCACATACACCACGACTTGATCCCTTTACTCCATGCACAACAATTGCATAATCAGGAAGAGAAGCTTTTTTCACCTTTTTCAATTTTTCAAGCAATTCCGGAGTGTTTGCTGCATATGAACTTAAAACGCTGATAAATAGTTCTTTGTTTCCGCCCAGACGAGTAACTGCACGTCTTACATCCAAATCGTAGTACAAAGAACCTAGATCACGACGATCAAACCCACAACGTCGCTCAGACTGAAATCGCCTTTCCGTAAAAACCTTGTTCCGAGAAACCTCTGAAACCGCCTCAATGGACGCTTCAGATTCCAGAGTTTTTTCCTTTTCTTTATCGCGCACCCAATCACGAATAACCTTATCTAAACGGTTGATATCTATAGGTTTGGAAATAAATGCCTGAAAACCATTGGAAAGGAATTTTTCTTCACTCCCAGAAATAGCATTTGCCGTAAGAGCAATAATGGGAATGTTTTTCGCGTATTCAGAATCGAGCCTGCGGATCGCTTGCACCGTTTCGATGCCATCCATACCGGGCATCATGTGATCCATAAACACCGCGTTGTAGTGCTTTTCCTGGCTCTTTATCGCGCTTAGTGCTGCTTCCCCACTTTTCAAACAGTCAATCTGCATGCCGTAGGGTTTCATAAGACCTTTCGCAACTTCCAAGTTTATTTCCACATCATCGACAACTAGTACGCGAGCGTAAGGCACATTAATTCGCTTTAATTTTGAATCCCTCTTGCGCTTGTGTTCATAGTATTTAAACTCACTCAAGTTCTTTGACATTTCCGCGCCAATAACCGCGTCGTTCATTTTTTTCTGAGGAATCTTAATCGTAAACGTTGAACCTTTTCCATACTCAGTTTCAACCGTGATTGTGCCATCCATTAAATCGAGAAGATGCTTCGCAATGGGTAAGCCCAGCCCTGTTCCCGTTACTTTACGGTTTGCCTGAACATCCATTTGTGCATAATTATCGAAAAGGTTCTTGACGTATTTTTCGCGAATACCAATTCCTGTATCACGCACGCGGGCAACTAAAAAGATATTCTTCTTGTTGATGTTTTCAAAAGTTAATTCAAGTTCGACCGATCCTTCATTGGTGTACTTAAACGCATTGCTTAGTACATTATTGAGCACCTGTTTGATTCGTTGCTCATCACCAATAAGCTGAGCGCAGAGATTCTCGTTGACCTTTAACAGAAACTTGATGGGCTTTTCATCCATAAACGCTATACACTGAGTTACCGAATCATTTACTAAACTGGGAACCTCATATTGGGCTTTATAAATCTCATATTTGCCAGCTTCAATTTTAGAAATATCTAAAATGTCATTAACCATACTGAGCAAGTTCATACCTGAACTGCTGATTTTTTCGAGATTTCGATATTCTTCATCTTCAAGGCTTCCCGACTCCAAAGTTAATTCAGAAAGCCCCAGAATTGCATTTAAGGGAGTGCGCATTTCGTGGCTCATGCTGGCAAGAAAATTACTCTTTGCCTGACTCGCGTCTTCGGCTTTTTTGAAAGCATTTTCAAGTTCAGCCGCACTTCGGGCAATCTCTTCTATCATGCGATTTTGTTCCCGCATATCACGAACGTATCCGGCAACAGCGTAGCCCTTACCGAATTTTATTCGAACCAGAGTAACTCCAGCAGGAATCTGTTCACCATCAATTGCTTGATGGAGCCAATCAAGCACAACAGTGCCCTCTTTAAAGGCTCTTCGAATTGCGTTCTTCGCACTTTCTGCTGAAAGGCTTCCGTCCGGCTGATACTTGGGAGACAGAGCGTCAAAGTTATCAAGATACTCTTGCCGATCTTTCGTTTTGAAAAAAGAAACGGTTTCTTCATTACAGTAAAATACATGAATATTTTCATCCCAAAGACTTACCGATAAAGGCGTAGAATCGAGCAGAAGAAGCGCTCGAGCATGTTCTTCTTCTAATGCCGCTGCTCTTTCGTAGGCTTGCATTTGGATTTTTTCAAGCATCTTTTTTTCTTCGCGAAGATCTCTTGAATATCCAGCTATCAACGTTTCGCCGTGGTTTTCCACTTTCACCAAGGTAACTTCCACGGGAATCACGGTTCCGTCGGGTAATTCATTTATCCATTCGAAAACAAGTCGTCCCTCTTTGAGAACAGTTTCAAGTTTTTTATTGAAGACCTCTTCCGAAGGAGAACCGTCGGGCAGGAATTTTGGATTGCGCTTAAAATAACCGTCGATGTATTCTTGCTTAGTTTTGAACTTATAGAGCTTGAGACACTCTTCATTGCAATCGATTATTTCGAAATCACTATTCCAAAGCCGAGAAGCCAAAGGAGTAGCGTCAAGCAATAAGGTCAGCCGATCATGCTCTTTCTGAATCTGTGTTGCCTGCGGAGAAGTGCTGTCGCCATACATAACCATATCACACCCCCTGATGCAATAAAGTTGTTGTTTTCTTTAACTTTATTAACCTATGGTTAAGTATAGCGCATTTAATGCATTTGTGCAGCTAGAGCCATTTTTTAGAAAAGACTGTCGGTTGCTAATGCAACCTCCCTATATGCACTTCGTTCGCTTGTGCTCACTTCGTTTTGGGTCCTTCACTACGTTCAGGACGACAAGCAACCCTGTCATCCTGAATGCCCCATCACCCTGAGTACCTCTATGTCTCCCTGAGCGTTAGCGAAGGGTCCATGGATTCTTCGGCTGCGCCTCAGAATGACATAGCTGCGCCTCAGAATGACATAGCTACTCCTCAGGATGACAGGAGTCCTCAGGATGACATGAAACAAGAAGGTGCCGCGTAGTTTATACGCGACACCTTCTTCAGGAGGGGATGGCTAAAATGCTTGGGGACTATTCGTTTTCTGCAATAAATTTTCCGGTAAGATACCCAAATGTCAAACAGCATGCACCGTAGTTTATGCCTTCCATTTGGAAAGTATAGAATCCAGAGTAGAAGTCACCGACCATGGTACCCACGTTATAAAGTCCCTCAATCGGATTATCATCTTCATCACACACACGCATGTTGTCATCGGTGCGCAAACCTCCAAGGATCGTTAAAAGACCAGGAGTTCCAGAAGCTTTCTGACCGTAAAAAGGAGGGTTCTTTATAGGGAAGAGGTTTTCTGCGCGCTTGAAGAAATCTTTATCTTCCTTAGCAGCACAGAGTTCATTATAGCGATCAACCGTTGCTTTTGCTTCATCGGGAAGACCGAGTTCCTTTAAAAGATCCTCAAGCGTATCTGCCTTCACGTAAGCACCTGAAGAAACACTTTTTTCCCAAATCTCTATGACTTCTTGAGGTGTTGCTTTCTCAAGAATTCCGTAAGCACCTTGCCCCGGATACCAATCAGGCAAGTTGGAATAATCGACATCCCAAATTGCATAAGACTCTCCACCGGGCTGTAAGTATTGAGCACGACCACCCATAATATTGGTGCAATATTCATTCATAAAACGAGCACCTTCGCGGTTAACAATAAGACCCCAGAAATTCTGGTAAGGATTTGGGGTTGCACCTGCATTAATGGTAGCACCCATTGGGGCATTAGGATAAGCTTTTTGCCAAGCTGCTCCTACCCACAATCCCATTGACTGTCCGTCGCCTGGGAAAAGACCTCCAAATACAAATTCTTTATCGTAATCAACTTCTTTAGCATCATAAAGTTCGTCAGAAACCATCTTTGCTGCCTCAGGAGCGTACTTTGTCATCATTTCACGATTTGCTGAAAAGTCACCGGTTGCTAAAACAACCGCCTTGCTTGCTGAGTATTGTGCGAAGGAGCCATCTTCACGTTCACAAATAACGGCACTTACTCTGCCTGTTGCATTATCTTCTCCACGAACTAACTGACGACCAATGTTCTTATAGAAGATTTCGCCACCTTCAGCAAGAATCTTTTCGGCAAAGGTATTTACCACAAACGGCTGCGTCATGCCAACTGTTCTCTCTTCATCATTCACCCAACCGTGAGCTGAAGGTGCTGTATAGAAAATGCTATCAGGAGTCATGTTTGCTGTTCGTTCAATTGCCGTTTGAAAGCCAGCACCTTCCATGATATCAATAACCCAATTCATGGCTTCTTCGCTCGCTTGGAAGTATTTGTACCATTTCCGGTGGTCAACGTTATTGTTATTCATTGCCATTTCTTTAAGAATATAGTCAGGTTTCTGTGGCGCAAAACCTTCTTTTTCCATGTGCTTTGAATAAACGGCGTTATTTGATCCGCCGCGTGAAATCGGCTTTGAGGAAGCTGAAACGACAATTACTTTTAAACCTTGCTTGAGCGCCGAATAAGCAGTCACTAAACCTGAAGTGCCTGATCCAACCACCACGACGTCTGCTTCTAAAGTTTCAGCAATATCAGTAATAGGCTCTGGGGGAAGTTCAAATGCCCATTTTCTATTAGCAAGCTCAGCAGTCATATACTCTCCTGAAGAAGAGCTTCCACCACTACTAGATGCACCTTGCTGGGTTGGAGCACAGCCCGCAAGCGCTGCTCCTCCTGCTGCTATGGCGCCCGTTGCAAGCGCCCCTTTCAGAAAATCTCTTCGATCAAAATTCATAATTCTTTCTTCCTTCCTTTCTTTTGAAACATTCGGTCTTTTTCACTCTTTACTTTCCGAATTTTTTTCATTTCCGGCAAGCCACTAAAAATAAGAAACCTGCTAGACCACGATTTTTTCTCCCTTAGCTAAGGCTTCTCCCAAAACACGACCAAGAGTAATAGCGCGTCCATGACTTATGCCTGGGGTAAGCAGTGGGTAATCGTCAGCAAAGAAATTGCCGCATGTATTGCCACCTGCATACAGCCCTTCGATGGGATAATCGTCCGCATCGCAAACTTGCATTTGGTCATTGCAGTTCAAGCCAAACTGACAAGTTAAGGGGATAGCTGGCACGGTGCTCGCGTAGAAAGGAGCACTTTCAATACTTGAGGTCATCCAAACCTCATCTTTAAGAAAGTCCACATCTTTGCCACCTGCACACAGTTCGTTGTATCGTTTTACTGTTGCTGTCAGAGCATCCACATCAGTAATTCCCAGCTTTCCTGCAAGTTCATCTAAGCTATCAGCGCGGATGATAGTTCCTTCGCTAATCTCTCGTTCAATAATATCGTCTACGTCGTCAGGTACTGTTTGCTTGAATTTAGGCGAATCTGCTCCACCCATCATCTTTGCGATGTTTTCGCGGAATTTGCCATCAAAGAGCGACCAGGCTATGCCACCAGGTTGCACCATGCGGGCATTGGAGGTTGATACTTCGTTGGGGGTTTCATTGGAAAAACGCTTTCCTTCTCGATTAACCATAAGCCACCCGACACTCATTTGCGACAAAGTCTGACCGCCGACCGCATGAATCATCGGAGCAGCCGGTCCATGTTGCACCGCTGCGCCAGCCCACATTGCCATCATATGCCCAATACCATCATTTGCTCCAGGAGGCATATAAGCAACAGGGTCAGCCCGCAAAACGATAGGCGCCCATGCTTTCAGCATATCTTCATTTCCGCTGATGTCACCAGTACAGAGAACTACACCTTTTGAGGCGTTATATTGAGTGTAGGTGCCATCTTCACCTTCTGCAATAACTCCAATAACCTTCGAGCCTTCCATAGCAAGCTGCTGTCCTAAGGTATTGAAAACAAACTCAGCACCATTGCTTTCTGCTTGCTGCATCAAAACGTCTCCTAAAAGGTTATTAGCCCATCGCCCATCAGGGAGCATCATGGATGCTTCTTCGATATTATCGAAAGTGAAAGAATGTGCCGTTGGATACTGCTTGTAAAACAATTCTGCGTCGGCAAGGTCACCGCGGGTACCCGTGCCTTTTACCACTTTGTAGCCGTTTTCTGCCATAAGAGCGATCAGGTCGTCAAAGATTGGACCACTTTTTTCAACCCATATCTTGAAAAGATTCTGGTTTATCTGCATTGCGTTCCATTGTGCCGAATATTTAAGAATTTCTGCTTTGTCAATTTCAAGGCCATTATCCTTTTGGAATTTCGTTCCAACAGCACCGTTGTCGGCTCCTCGAACCTGATACTTTTCAGTACGCTCTAAAACAATTACTTTTGCTCCATTAAAAGCAGCTGCAGATGAAACATTAAGACCTGCAATACCTGCTCCAACCACTACGATATCGGCTTCAACAGTATTAGCAATATTGGTGATAGGGTCTGGCGCAACTTCCCAAGGCCTTCCATTGACTGTCGCAGTATTGCTGCTGCTCGATGAGCCTGATGATGCTGGAGTGCATCCCGCAAGTGCAGCGCCGCCCGCTGCGAGAGCTCCTGTTGCTAAGGCTCCTTTAAGAAAATCTCTACGGTTAAAATCCATAATTCTTCCTTTCCTCCCTGCCGAAACATATTGTTCCCTTGGCTTTACGCAAACAAAACAAGTAAAACGACGTTTGCAGTGTCTTGTTTTGCGTCCTTGGCTTTTAGTATTAAGTAAAAGGAGAAAAATAATAAGCCCCAAGGTGGGGTAATCAGGATGTTTTAGAACCCCTCAAAGTGAGGGGTTCTAGAGAGGGTTGCCAAAAAAAGAAGAGACAAGCGAGTTAAATATTTGGCTGTTCGTTCCAGCTTTCCACAAAATCAATAAGCTCTTGCTTTGAGTGAACATCAAGGTTTTGATAAATGCTTTTTATATAACCTCGAATAGTATGGCGGGAAAGATTGAGAGAGGTTGCAATAAAAGGAACATCTCTTCCGTGTGCTAGCAGGGTCATAACTTCGCCTTCTCGCTTTGAAAGCGTTTGGGCTTCCACGATGCTTTCACAAGCAAGCTTAAGCGGATTCGCAGTAGCCTCAGTGCTGGATTCCTTTACCTTTACCTTGCTTGCCTGCTTTCCTTTAGTAAGATTTCGCCATATCTTCATGGCGAGGAAAACACAGATGAATGCAATCGTGAGAATTGAAGCAATAACCGTAGCTCGAGAAGAAAGAACAGCATCATCAATGAATGAACCAAAAAGGCTTCCACATAAACCAGAGAGATAAAGAAAGCATGCCATTAAACCGTACACCGCAATAATGCTCATTTGTTTTGTCTGCGAGAACTGGAGGCATGAAACCATAACTGCAATGGAAAGCAGAGCAAAAACCATCATGCTTAAAAATGAGAAAATATACCAGTGCTCTTCGGGAATGAAAGGGAAAAAAAGACACGCAGTTGCAAAGATTGGAGTAATCCAAACAAATATTTTAGAAACATTGGTTTCCCAATCCCCCAATTTCCAAACAAGAAGGATTGCAAGCGCTCCTGCAATGTTTCCCAACTGTGAAGTGATTGTTTTAGAATAAACGGACATATGCGTATTGAGGTAGGTAGTATCTATAAGAGGCTGAAAGAGCGATAAAACAATAATGCAAGGAATGGCAATTCCAAAGCCTCGCACAATCTGACTTATCGCACCCCTTTTCGAATCACTGACAAGGTTTTCGTTTGGATCAAGTGACATTATTTCGTTTCGCATGCTTAATACGAGAAAGACAATACTCAGGAGAAGCAGGACTGATATAAGGTTTATGAAAGCTTGCGGAGCATTAAGGGCAATAAAGAAGACCGTGAGCGTAGGAATAGTCGAAAACACGGAACCGCTAATCAAAATGCCACAAGCTTTTTTCAATTTAAAGCTTGCAAACACCGTCATCCAACAAACCATTCCAAACCCGCACCCGAGACCAATAAAAATGCCACCAAGGGAAAGGACAACCTCCGGCAAAGATAGGCTTGCGCCTAAACTATACCCCGACAGTAAAAAGCCGACCAAAAGCAAGCTGACGGTACCAGAAAAAAGAATTCGCGAAAGATATGCGGGAACAATAAGGTAAAGAAGAACCACTATTGCAAAGCTAACGCTAAAACCAAGGCTTGCTAAGCGGTAAAACTCTGAGCTCATTTCGGACAAGGCTGAGGGCATGAACGCGAGTTGATTCCAAAAAGTGAGCGCACTTAAAGCAAGGAGGCAGCCAAACCCGACTCCTGCAATAAGCATTCTTCCATAGTTTCCTTGCATAAACTATCAAGCATCTCTCACAGAAATGCTTCCCCTCCCTTCCTTGCTATAAGTATAGCACCAAGAAGCGACTGCTACTGATACAAGTCTGGCTTGATTGGTCATCCTGAGGCACCACCTGTCATCCTGAACATAGTGAAGGATCCATGGATGCTTCACTATGTTCAGGATGACAAATAAGGAAAGTCCCTTTGTCGTCCTGAGGCAAATATGTCGTCCTGAGCGTAGCGAAGGACCCATGGTGTTAATCCATGGATCCTTCGACTTCGTTCAGGATGACATGAGGCTAGATCCTTCGACTACGCTCAGGATGACAGGCCCCTTTAGGGTGTCATGCAGGTTCCTATAAAATCAGCATCGAAATGGTAAGGATGATAGCGCAGACAATGCCAAGGACAACAAACAGCTTTGCTCCAAACTTTAACCATGTCGAGTATTCGACTTTTGCCAAAACCAGACCGCCCATGATTGCGCCATTCGTAGGCGTAAAGAGATTTACCAATCCATTACCAGCACTAAAAATCATAATCATAGTTTCTACCGAAAAACCAAGCTTATCGGCTAAAGGACCCATGATTGGCATAGTAACTGTTGCCATGCCAGAAGATGATGGAATCAAGAAACTCAGCACGATATAGAGCAAGAAGCTTAAAGGTGCAAATACCACTGCTGAAACGCCTTGCAAAATGTTAGCCGCATTTTCAAGAATCCAATCTGACATGCCAGTGGTGCTCATCAATACGGTGATTGAACGAGCCAATGCAATGATTAAAACGACACCCATCATGTCTGCCGCACCAGCAATAAATGCTTTCACAAACTGACTCTCAGACAGTCCACCAATAAGACCAATAATAAGCGCCATTATCAAGAACCAGGTTGATGCTTCGTCAAAATACCATTCCCCAAGAGGAAGACTGGTTAACCAAGAGCTCCATCCAAGAGAAACTTCTTCAGAATTCGTAACAGTTGCATCAACATTGCCAGCAATAGCCAGGGTGCCATCGACACCTGCATCATTCCATCCCTCAGTAATACCATCCGCATCAATTGCGGCAGTAACTTCTTGGCTTTCAGCTCCAGCATTAAACACGTTTACCCCAAAGTCTTCCCAAGGAATAAAGCCAACAATCATAACTATAAACGCAATACCAAAAACAACCAGCGTAGCTTTTTGACGGCCAGTAATTGCCTTTTTCTTACCTTCGCCGCCTTCTTCTGAGTTTTCTGCAGATTCTTTTGCGCCACCAAATTCTTCAAGAGCTGCTTCTTGCTCTTGCAGAGTAAGAATGGTTGATCCTTTATCCTTCTTGACCTTCTTGGCATAGCGCATGACAAACACAATAGAAATCGCCAGAGTTACCAACCAGAGAATAACACCCAATGCAATGATAACTGCTTGATTAACCTCAATGCCGGTACCACTCAGTGCTGCAACGGCCGCTCCCACCGCAAAGGGATTCACGGTTGAACCTAATACGCCAGTACCAGCACCTAAAAGTACCACTCCTGCACCAACCAAATTATCAAAACCTGCAGCAATCATAGTAGCTGCCAACAAGAGATAAAACGGTACGGTTTCTTCGCACATACCGTAGGTGGTGCCGCCAATCGAAAAGATAAACATCAAAATAGGGATGAGAATCAATTCGTTGCCTTTGAGCTTCTTTACCAATGCGGTAATGCCCGCGTCCAGGGCGCCCGTTTCCGTTACAATTCCCAAGAAACCACCCAAAACCAATACGAACAAACACACAGGTAAAGCCTCGGTAAAGCCCTTTACGGGTGCGGTTGTTACGTCATAAATTGTTGCTCCCGTTACTCCGCCGCCTCCGAAAGCGGAAACCACTAAAGTGATAAGAGCGAGTGCGACCAGCATGACTACCAATATGGTAAACGAACTTATTGATCGCTTTTTCCTGTCTTTTGCTTTTGAACTTTTACTCATTTTAGTTCCCCCTAAAAACATGCCCAAAGTTGCCTAGTTTTTCATGATTAAATGTTTTGGCAAAGCGGGTTTGCTTTGGGTCAAACCCGCCGTGCCACCGAACTCTAACTACTAATAATGGTCCCAGTTTCGCCCCGAAGAGCACTTGCTGCTTTTTCTAACGAAGTGATAAGTGCTTTCCCTTTTGGATAATGCTCCAGATAATCAAGACACGCTTCAACCTTTGGCAGCATTGAGCCTGGAGCGAATTGCCCCTCTTCAATATAGGCTTTCGCCTCTTCGACCGTCATGGTGTCAATTCCTTTTTGATCTGGTTTGCCGAAGTTAACGCAAACTTTATCAACTGCGGTAAGAATAATAAGCATGTCTGCTTCTGCATCTGCCGCCAGCTTGGCACTAGAGCGATCTTTGTCAATAACCGCAGGAACTCCTACGTATCCCCCATCTTTTTCGATAACAGGAATTCCACCGCCGCCCGTACAAATTACGATGTAGCCATCTTCAACAAGATCGTTTACTACATCAAGCTCGACGATGCGTTTCGGTTTTGGTGAAGCAACCACTTGACGCCACCCGCGACCAGCATCTTCTTTGTAGGTATAACCTGTCGCTTCTGCTTTTTCAGCCGCTTGTTCTTCTGTTAAGAAGTTACCAATTGGCTTCGTTGGGTTTTCAAAAGCTGGATCATTTTGATCTACAACCGTTTGCGTAATGATTGTCGCAGCGCTTTTCATGATGTTGCGAGTTTTTACCTGACACAATACTGCCTGTTGCAAATGGTAGCCAATATACCCTTGGCTCATAGCACCGCTTTCCATCAAGGGCATATCGGGGAAAGCATCGCCTTCGTTTGAAAGAATATCGAAGGCAGACTTTATCATTCCCACTTGCGGACCATTGCCATGACAAACAATTACATCGTATTTTTCTTCCACCAGGTCAACAACACTTTTTGCGGTGACCTTAACCAACTCTAATTGTTCGGCAGGGTTTTCGCCTAAGGCGTTTCCACCCAAAGCTATTACGAGTTTCCTGCCATTTCCTGTGCTATAAGGCATTTGCTAGCCTCCTTTACGTCCCTTAAATGCTCTTTTTACGAAAGTGTTGCATACATTACGGCTTTGATTGAATGCATACGGTTTTCTGCTTCATCAAAAACTTTTGATTGAGCTGATTCGAATACATCGTCTTCAACTTCCATTTCCGTGATACCAAACTTGTCAGCTATTTCTGCGCCAATGGTGGTCTTTACATCATGGAAGGAAGGGAGGCAATGCAGGAAAATCGCGTTTTTGTCTGCCATCGCCATAACTTCTTTTGTTACCCGGTAAGGCGAAAGCAGTTCGATGCGTTCAGCCCACAATTCTTCCGGTTCACCCATGGAAACCCAGATATCGGTATAAATAACGTCTGCATCAGTACAAGCTTCTTTAACGTCTTCAGTGAGAGTAACCGATCCACCAGTTTCGGCGCAAATTGCCTTGCACGTAGCAACCAGCCCAGCTTCGGGCATCCGCGCTGCAGGGCCGCAAGCAACAAAATTAAGCCCAAGCTTAGAGCAAACAACCATGAGCGAATTCGCTACGTTGTTTTCTGCATCGCCCATGAAAACGACCTTCTGCCCATCAATCCCATTGGGAAAGTTTTCCTCGATGGTCAGCATGTCTGCGATCATCTGAGTGGGATGGAATTCAGTGGTAAGACCGTTCCATACGGGAACTCCTGCATTTGCTGCAAGCTCTTCAACGATCTCTTGCGCATACCCACGGTATTCAATACCGTCATACATACGACCGAGAACACGAGCAGTGTCTTCAATCGATTCTTTTTTACCCATCTGTGAACTACCAGGATCAAGGTAGGTAACACCCATTCCCAAATCGTTTCCGGCTACCTCAAAAGCACAACGAGTACGGGTCGAGGTTTTTTCAAACAGCAAGACAATATTTTTTCCTTCGAGATACCGATGGTTCGTTCCCGTGAGTTTTAGGTTCTTAAACTCCTTGGAAAGCTTAATGAGATAACGAATCTCTTCAGGAGTAAAATCCAACAACTTCAAAAAATGACGACCACTTAAACTTCTAGGCATAATAGCACCCCTTTCAATGTGTTAATAAATTCAAGTATTTGAGTTTTCAGTAAACTGTAGTGTTCTTGAGAGACGATTAGTCTTCGCGCCAAAGCGGCATGCTCATGCAGCGTGGACCTCCGCGACCGCGTGAAAGTTCTGCAGACGGAATTTCAATCACGTCTAAACCGTGTTCTTTCAGAATCGCATTGGTAACATCATTGCGCTCATACACAACAATTTTACCTGGTGCAATTGCGAGCGTATTTGAACCGTCGTTCCACTGTTCACGTTCTGCAGCAATGCGGTCATTGCCACCGCAGTTGATAAGATCAACCGGATGTCCCAGATATTGCGCAAGCACATCTTTCAAAGTTGCATGAATCTCTTTCACCTTAAGGTCTCCACCTTGACCAGGGGTAATCTCATAGATTGCCAATGGCCCCAAAATTCCTGGATGAACCGTGAATTTGTCGGTGTCAATCATGGTAAACACTGTATCAAGATGCATGAAAGCACGAGTATTCGGAATATCGAACGCCAAGATGGTGTCAATCGCTGAATCTTCTTCGGCGAAAATTGTTCTCGCAAGAGCATCAATTGCGTCTGGTTCAGTGCGCTGCGAAATACCTATGGCTAGTGTGGTTTCATTGAGGTTAAGAATATCGCCACCTTCAATATGGAACGTCGAATATCGATCGTAGTATTTCTTAACGTCAGTAAAATCAGGATGATACTTAAAAATGTATTCCCCAAAAATAGTTTCACGATTGCGCGTTTCATAGGTCATTCTGTTGATGCTTACACCGTTTCCAATGGTAGCAAACGGGTCACGCGTGAAGTACAAATTTGGCATTGGAGCAGCCACTAGTTTAGCGGTGTCACTAACTAGATCTACGAGAGACTTGCTCTTGTCAGTCTGGAGCTCATCGAGCTTAATGCCTTCCATCGTTTTTACTACTAAATCGTAATTGTTGGGATATTTGTCGTTTAAATAGTCGAAGAGAATTTTCTGATACCGTTCAGTACGAATTCCGGCTTCCAAAATAAACTGCTTTAGAAATTCTTCACGGGCATCAGGGTTGGTAGCAAATACTTCTGCCATCAGCCCTTCGAGATAGACAACATCAACTCCATTTTCCCTAAGTTTTTGTGCGAAATAATCGTGCTCCTCTTGCGCTACGCGCAAAAAGGGAATGTCATCAAACAAGAGCTCTTCCAAAGTATCAGGAGTGAGATTGAGCAACTCTTTCCCTGGTCTATGGAGAACAACCTTTTTTAATGGCTTAATCTCGCTTTTTACATTAATGCCTTTCATGCTTACCCCCAGTTCCTGCATATTTCTATGCATATCCTTATACATGCATCTTTACATGTACTAACCGCTTTACCACTGCTCGCACGGTAGTGGTGCTTTTGCATAATTACTGTACCTACTGCATTAATTCAGCTATTCGATTGTTTTTTCGGGCTTAATAAGAGCCATCCACCAAAGCCAGAATCCTCCTCTTGAAGAAAAAAAGCAATATTAATAATTATAAAAGTAATAATATTTACGTGAACGGTTATTTATTTCCTGCTAACGGTAATATTCAAGGAGATATTGTGGTTATTGATGCTTCTTTTTGTTTATGCATTTTCATATGTTAATTCGCAGATTGCATTAGGAACCTAAAATTCTACGAACTATTCCTAGCTCTCAATCTTGAGGAGAATATTTGCGAGCAGAATCCAGAAAGGTATTCATTTAAGTAAAGTATATTTAGAGAGGTTGCATAAGCAACCGACAGCCTTCTGGTGCCCCGGCAGGATTCGAACCTGCGACCTTTGAGCTAGAATTTCTTCTACAACTCTAATTCTGGATGCGAACCGCTTCGCGTAAATGATCTTTATACTTTCCGTCAAGACTTTTTCCTGCAACAAGCAAATCTACAACATAAGCAAGTTTAGTTATATCTTTTCCTTGCTTGATTAGTCGTTTCAAATCTTTTTTGAAACGACTTGTTTGCCTGATTTTATACTTACTCATTGACAAGTTCAGCTTCTGTTTCGCTTAAAATTTCAGTAAAACTTGAATAGGTTTTAGCTTTTGAATCGCGCATAAGTATTTCAGCTTCTTCAAATGCTGCAATTGTTTCAGAACTGTAGGTGCGAACCTCAAAGGGTAAAGCATGAACTCGCCGAATTTTTGCAAAAAACATCCTGATTACCGTAGGAACGTCTAAGCCGTTTTCATTCAAGATGCTTTCAACATCTTCCTTCAAATCAGGTTCTACACGAACCTGCACAAGTGCTGTATCAATTAATGGAATCTCCTTGTTTATTTCATCCAAACTGCTGTAATTTCCCCAAACACATATTCACGGATTTCACCGGGATCTGTATATGCTCCAGCGAGATAGGCTTTGGATTCCTCAGAATAAAAATCCTCCGCAGGTACGGCAGTAATTTGCGTCAGCTTACATTCAATGATAAGTCGGGCTTCCTCAAAGGCTACGTTGCCGGTCGGCGTTTCAATTAAAGTGAGTTTGGTTTCCTTCATCTTGTCGCTGTCATGACCCGATTTCAAACCCAATAACATAAATTCCGCTCTGTACTCGTCTGGAAAATAGGAAAGCGTATATGCTTGGTGCCTTTTAATCAATCCAAGCGTATAACGCCTTGCAGCAAAAATGCACATTGTCGACGGCTTTCTGAAGTGCATACCCATACCGCCGCCGCTGGCTACCATCGAATTGCAGCTTTCAGAGGTTCCGGCTGTAACCACAAAAAAGTCTTTGCCAACAAGCGTAAATACATCGCCGGGGATTTCTTCCGGAGTAATTTGTTTAAATATTTGATTGAAATCCTGTTCGCCCATAAACAACCCTTTTTTTCTCCTGAGCATTCATTTTCAACTGGTGACAAATTGTCACCAGTTTCATTTCCTTCTTCTGACAATTCCTTGATGAAACAAACAATAAATTTTAGATATAGAATTCTGCACTCTATGAATCAGGCTCGGTCTACTAATAATTTTGGTTTGAAAAATGGTAGGAGAATTATTGCCTTCAACAAGTTCTACTCTTCTAATGAGCTTAAACATAAATCGTGCGGCTTGAACTCTAGGTGCCATATTTTTTCTATCGAAAAATTCTCGAATCCCTTATCGATATCAATACTGGTGCGCCCGGCAGGATTCGAACCTGCGACCTTCGGATTAGAAGTCCACTGCTCTATCCAGCTGAGCTACGGGCGCATATTGGTGAAGTGTGCTGCGACATTATACCCCAAAGTTCTTCATCCGCAGCATTTCTGTTTCGTTTTTTCGTTTTTCTTTGCAAGATGTTGGAAAGAGCTAATAATCGCTTCACATTAACCAGGTTTTGATATATCATATCAAAGTTCGTGAGCAGGATTATGTATGTTTAATTCTGTGCAAACAATGCGGATGTAGTTCAATGGTAGAACTTCAGCCTTCCAAGCTGACCACGCGAGTTCGATTCTCGTCATCCGCTCCATAAACTTCCAGGTCAACCAATGTTTTTGGTTGACTTTTTATTTGCAAGATATTTGCTTATGGGACAAAATGGATCCTTCGGCTACGCCTCAGGATGACATACTTACTCAGGATGACATACTTACTCAGGATGACATGTACAGTACAGGATGACATGGGAGTCTCAGGATGACATGTACAGCACAGGATGACAAGGGTACCTCAGGATGACATGGGAGTCCAGGATGACATGTACAGCACAGGATGACATGTACACTCAGGGTTACAAGAAAATATTCTTAAACCAATAATACCACCAACCAGGAATCTCCCGTAGCGCAGCTACATAGGCTGATGCACCTTCTTTAGCTCCATCAGAGGGCACGGTCAGCACGTTATGGTCTTCGGTTAAATAAAGCATTTTTATCCTTGGCATATGATAGAAAGAACTCACCGCTATGACGGTTTGAAAACCCTGCTTCTCGGCAATTTCAATAGTATTCTTTACGGTTAACTCTGTACTGTTTCCATTCCTATCAAGAAAAATATCTTTCGCCGGAATTCCACGATCCACCGCATATCGCTTCATAGCTTCTGCCTCATTCACGCCTTCAACACCTGTGCCACCCGACATTATCAGGGCAGAAACATAACCTTGGTCGTAAAGATCAATTGCGGTATCAACCCGTCCCGCAAGCGCATTTGAAAGTGTTCCATTGGGAAGAACCTTAGCTCCCAACACAATGGCAGCATCTGCATGAGTTCGATAGTCTGTCATTCCAAAACAAAACACCTGACCAAGAGGGAACAATACGCCGCACACAGCTACCATTAAAGCAGCAGTCAAAAAAGTTTTTATCGGTGAAGCAGGAAAGAGTCTTTGAGTCTTGGCTTTTTCTTCCTTTGCGTCTTCTGCTGCCTGCACCACCGAAGCTTTAGTTTCAGTTTTCTTTAAGGCACCGTATGAAAAGAAGATTGTTATCCCCAGAATACAAAAAGCAAAGGTGACAAATAGTGAAAAAGGAATGGGAAAGCCAAGAGCAATAGTGCCCTTTCGCCCCAGTTCAGCAACTATCAATGCGTTTGTGAAGGCAAAATGAGCAAAAAAGAAACACGTTGCTGTACCTATTATTCGCCATTTCATTTGCTGGGGGATTTTTAGGGTAAAAGATATTAAAACCGCAGCAACTAAAAGATGGAGTAGCCCTGATAAGGCAAGCGGGAAACGCTTAAGGTCAATCCACCAAATATTTGCGTTATAGCCACCACCGAAAACAGCATTTAACAGGCTCAAAATAATATAAACTGCCAAGAAAAAAGCAAGCCCCCGAGCGAGGGAAATCAGAAACCACCTAAAGGCAAACTTCCGCTTGTTTTTTCGTATCGTTTTTATACCGATTGGAGTATCGGGTGTACTTTGACTTGCTTCTGGCATTACTGTCCCCTTATGGTGGCAGAAAACGTGTCGGTTTATTATTACCTGTATTGAGTGGTACCAATTAGAGAGATAGTTTACCTGCAATACGCACAGTTCACGAAAGGTACAAACGCCTTCACAATATAAACCGTACATAAATAATCCTTGTCTCTGCCCCATTAGGTGTGATATAGTGTTCAGGTTTCTGTCTTAAATAGCATAACGCTCAAGGATAAATGGAGAGATAACTATGTCGAAGGTATGTGAGATTTGCGGAAAGTCCCCTTCTGCTGGGCACAATATCAGCCACTCCCACAGAGTGACTAATCGGGTTTTTCGCCCGAATGTCCAAAAGGTGACTATTAAGCTTAACGGCAAAGTCAAGCAGGCTAAGGTATGCACGAAGTGCATGAAGGCTGGCAAGATCGAACGCGCATAAGCTTTAATCCCTCAACTAAAGTTGTAAAAGCCCGCTTCTGTGGGCTTTTTACTTTTCTTAGGTTTGTCTCGTCCTGAATGAAGTTGGGCATGTCATCCTGAATGCAATGAAGGATCCACGTGGTTGAGTTATGGATCCTTCGGCTACGCCTCAGGATGACAAGAGTTCCTCAAGATGACAAGGGGGCCTCAGGATGACATACTACGTCTCCATGTCATCTTGAGCGAAGGGTGCGAAGCACCCGAAGTCGAAGGACCCATAACAGAGTGAGCGATTAGCGAACGAAGTGCAAATAGAGAGGTTGCGTTAGCAACCGACAGTATTTTGTATCATGGATCCTTCGGCTACGCCTCAAGATGACAAGGGGGCCTCAGGATGACATGAGGTTCAGGTACTTAGTGGAAGCGGACGACTCCGTTTTCCCCTCGATGGCAAGTTTTAATGAAACGAACCGTTTTATCCTGCGAATTCATAATCACTGATTCGGTGGTAGTAGAACCATCAGCTATTGAAACCCCTGAAACCATTTCGCCATTAGTTACGCCACAAGCAAGAAATACTGCTTCATCAGAACGCACCAGCATATCCATGGTTAAAACACCATCTAAATCAACTTCAGCTGTCTTTTCAGCGCGGGCACGTTCATCATCGGAACGGAAACGGAAACGCCCCATAAACACGCCTCCAATTGCCTTCAGACCAACACAAGCCAAAACGCCTTCAGGTGCGCCGCCTGAACCCATATATAAATCAATACCGGTACCCGGCACAGCAGTTGCGATAGCTCCAAAAACATCTCCGTCATCAATAAGTCTCACGCGTGCACCCGCATCTCGCACAGCCTGAATCGTTTCAGCATGACGATCACGATCCAGAATACAGACATTCACTTCTGAAACAGGTTTATTAAGCGCTTTCGCTACTGCTTTAACATTTTCTTCTGGAGTATTATCAATATGAACTTTGCCAAAACAAGCAGGTCCTGCGGCAATTTTTTGCATGTAAGTGTCAGGAGCAAACAGCAAAGCCCCCTTAGGAGCAATAGCGATAGTAGTCAAAGAATTTGGTTTGTTGGCTGCACACAAATTAGTGCCCTCCAAAGGATCAACCGCGATATCAATTTCTTCGCCACCGCGCCCTAATTCTTCGCCAATATAGAGCATAGGGGCTTCATCACGTTCCCCTTCCCCTATAACAATTCGTCCTGAGAATTCAATGTCGTTAAAAGCATCGCGCATAGCAGTTGTCGCTGCCTGATCTGCGGCTACCTTATCTCCCTTACCAACCCAATCGGCACATGCGATGGCGGCAGTTTCGGCCACGCTTAATATTTCCATAATTCGTGCAGCTTGCATAGCTATCCCTTCCTAGTTGACACCTTTCGGTTCATTTTACACACTCTAACCTACCCGTACCATACGAACCGCAAAATGAGCATCAGATGAGCCCGGTCGCAGTTGGGTGGAAAGGCTCGCTTTCCCAGCTATAGGCTCTAGCCGGAAATTTTTACCCCGTTCGCTTTTAAGAAAGGTTTCAATTACTCCCTGGTTTTCTTCTCGCGTTACCGTACAAGTAGAATACGCCAGAGTTCCGCCTACTTTTACGAGCTTAGCGGTCTCTTCCAGAATCTCATAAGAAATTTTCGCCATAGTAGAAATGCTCTCTTTTTGAAGGCGCCAGCGAATTTCGGGATGGCGTCGCAGTGTTCCCAAACCAGAACACGCAGCGTCAATAAACACCATTTCGAAGCTTTTTGGTTTAAATGTTTTATCGAGCTTGCGTGCGTCGATAACATGAGTTTTATCGAGCCTAGCGTCATAAACCGCAAGCCGATCTTTCAGAATTTTAATCTTAAAGCCATGAAAATCAAGAACCTGCAAAGGAATCTGTTCGCCATAGCGACGGCGTGCAGCACTTTGTATAAGAATACTTTTCGTGCCTCTACCAGCTCCAACTTCAAGAAAAGAAGCTGGAGCCTTTTCGGGCAGGATACTTTCCACAACCAGCTGTGCCGCAGCGTCACTTACTAAAATTTTGCCTTCAGCGAAGAGGTTTTTTACCCCCGCAGCTTGCAAACTTTTTCCATCCTTCACATAAAAGCACTCTGCCATTGCTTCTTTATTAAGAGATACTTTAGCAACTTCAGAACCAGCTTCTCGAAAAACTGCCTGAACCTCTTTGCTGGTTGCTTTAAGCGAATTTACCGCAATGAACAAAGGGGCGGGTGAATTAGATGCTTCCAAGAAGCTTTTAGCCGCAGCAAATCCGAGTTCGTTCACGAGCAAATTGGTCATCCAAAAAGGAAATGCATGCAACCGGGAAAGCGCCTCGAAATCTGTTTCGGGGTTCCCAAACGGGAAGGTTTCTTTATCAGCAACAATCTTTCGCAACACCGCGTTTGCCAACCCAGCAGCCTTGTGAGTAACCGAACGAACAAGGGCTACCCCCTGGTCAACTGCCGCATAGGGCGATTTTCCCAAAAAGATAATTTCATAGCAGCTAATACGCAAAGAATCGCGAACCCGGCCTTCTAAGTTTTTCGAAGAATGGACACTGCGATCAATTATTTCGTCCAAGGTTCCCTGGGTGCTGACCACCCCCAAAACCAACAACGTGGCAAATGCCTTGTCTGCCGGAATCATATCTGATGAATCAATTTGAGCACCAATTATTTCTGATGCAAAAGCCTTGCGCGTACGGATGATCCCACATACTTCCAACGCTGCAAGCCGTGCCGGACTTGCCGAATAACTTAACTTCTTACCCTGCATTTTGGGGTTCCTGCCCGGATAAATCTTCTTGAGTCACCACACGCTTTGGAGCCTCCCATAAAAGATTACCCTGCTTTATCCCCTGCACCCCCACCGCAAACGATTTTGCGTCCATTGTGCCTTTCCCGTCGGGTTTTACTTCTAAAATTTCAACAGCAAAGTCTGCAGTGCCTAAAAACAAACGTTTTTCAACAAAGCACACTTCCCCGCTATTCATTTCTGCCGTTAAAGATAGTCCATATTGATCTCTTGAAATATCGCGAGCAGTTATGACCGTGATTGCGCGTCCCGCTATAACACAACGCGCTGGATGAGCGTCACTTGAAGCCTGAATCTTACGAACAATTAAAGTTGCAGAATCTTCCGGGCACAAATTCAACTCGCCCTTTTCTATTTTTTGCGCGTAAGTCGCAAGCTCATCATTTTGAACCGTCCAGTCCGCCGCACCCTGTTCGAGATGAATAAGTGCCGTCAAAAGCGCATGCGAACCCAAGTTAGCTAATTCATCTGAAAGCTTATTGGCCGATTTGTCTTCAATGCGAGTAGTTCGACAAACGCAAAATTCGCCCGTATCCAAACCTTCGCGCATACGCATAACACATACCCCTGTTTCTGCATCACCGGCAAGAATTGCCCGCTCTATAGGGGCAGCTCCACGCCAAGCAGGCAAAAGCGATGCGTGCACGTTCAGGCATCCATACACAGGAATTTCAAGCACTTCTTTAGGCAGAATAGCGCCGTAAGCAGCAACGCAAATACCGTCAAGGTTAAAGGATTTCAGCTTTTCTATAACTGAAACATCTTTAAGAGTTGGTGGGTCAAAAACGGGAATACCCAGCGCTAATGCCATTTTCTTTACCGCAGAAGGTTCTGGATTTTGACCTCGTCCTCGTATAGCATCAGGGCGGGTATAGACCGCACATACCTCATGGTGTTGCACTAAATCTTCGAGTATAGTTGCCGAAAAATCGGTTGTTCCCATGAAAACAAGTTTCACCTGTTACCTGCTTCCTTTTCAGCTTCACGATTAATGCTGACTTCACCGGGCTTAGCCCCAGCAGCAAGCACCTCTTCATATTCACGCAATGCTTTAATGCGTTCAAGGGGGCCACACTTTTCAAACAGAGTTTTACCGTCAAGGTGATCAATTTCATGCTGCAAACAGCGCCCTAGCAAGCCATCGCCTTCGATTACCCAGTCTTCCCCTTCTAAATCGGTGTAGGCAACGGTAACAAAAGGCTTCCGCTTCACTAGAACTGAAATTCCCGGGCAAGAAAGGCACCCTTCCTCTTCTACTAAAGGGTCGCCATCTAGCTCTAGAATAGTGGGGTTGATCAAAACTATCGGGTCGCGTCCTTCTTCTTCATCACTGCAATCAACAACAATAATGCGCTTCAAAACGCCAACTTGTGGCCCAGCAAGACCACAACCGCTGTTAGCATACATCGTCTTAAGCATTTCTTTTGAAAGCGCCTTAAGACTCTTGTCTCCCGCTTCGCAAGGTTCACACACTTGGCGAAGTAAGGGATCTGGGGATACTACTATTTCCATGCTTCTTTCTTTCATATTCGTAACGGGGAAAGTATACTGCAAACCTTCGGAACTATATATAAGTGTTTTCAAATGTTACATCAAACACGAGTTTCGTGGTGCTGGCGGCGATTCATTAAATCCTTTTGTAGAGCCACCACACTTTCAAAAATCATTTCAGCATCTTTTGGGTCAATACTTTTACCATCTGCAAGCTGTGCTTTCAATGATTCAATAGCGTCTTCGGTGTCGCCAATTCCTAACTCTTCAACCAAAAAAGCTGCGGTCTCTGAGGAATTTGTCGTTTGGGTCATAACTCCTGAAGTCAAAATACTAGAAGCGCCCGGCTCTGCACCGGATACAAAAGCAACTATTTCTGCAGCAGTGATAGCGGGATTATCTGCAAGCGCTTCGAGCAGTTTTTCAGCAATTGTTTGATGGATGCTTTCATGCCATTGAGTTTTTCCCAAAGCGTCTGCGTGATTGAGGGCAAGTAAAGGGTTTTGTGCACAAAGGCTGAGAAATTCTCTTTCGAAACGGCGGCGATTTACTTCAGGTTGAGGTAGCTTTAAGGTTGCTTCTTTTTTTTGCGTTGCCTGTGCTTGTCCGGCCTGTAGAGGTTGCTCAGCCTGCGTTGTCGGCGAAACGTTGCCTGTTTTCCCGATTCCTTGAGATTGACCTGGACTTATTTGTTTTTCTTTGGCTTCATAAACCCGCGGGCGCTCGAGATTTGCAAGGCGATCGAGAACATCATTTTCTCGCATTCGTACCCTTGCCGCAATCTGGACAGCATAATCTTTTGCCAACAAAGAATCTTTGATAGGAGCCAAAATGGAAAGCGCTTCATTCAAGGCCCGACTTCTACTTTCAGCGTTTTTCATATCATGGCGACTTAAACACTGCTCGATCCCATACGCAATCAGCGACTGAGCTTTATCTATGAGCGTCTGCAAAGCTTCGGCACCCTTTTCAGCTACAAAATCTGCTGGGTCTGCGTTGCCCGGCAGGGTAACTGCCATCAGTTCGATTTTCGTATATCCTGCCTCAGGCGTAATGCTGTCATCAATAAAAGCCAATGCCCGTTGTGCCGCCCGCTGCCCTGCAGCATCTCCATCAAAGAGATAAACCACCCTGTTTTTTGCATGGCGCCCAAGAGTGCGAATGTGCTGTTTTGTCAGAGCCGTACCTAAAGTAGCTACAACATTGGTAATGCCTGCTTCATGCAGAGCAATCACGTCAGTGTAGCCTTCAACTACTACTGCAACTCCTGTTGAGGTCATGGAAGCTTTTGCCTTATCAAGGCCATAGAGGACTTCAGATTTATGAAAAATGGGAGTTTCTTTAGAGTTCAAATATTTTGGTTCACCACTACCCAATACGCGCCCACCAAAAGCAATAGGTGTTGCGTGAACATCATGAATAGGAAACATAATGCGGTTAAAAAACCTGTCGGCCACCTGTCCCTTTGTAACCAAGGCCACATCGGCGTCTATCATTTCTGAATCTTTGAAACCTAGTTTTCTCAAGTGGGAAACGAGCGCTTTGTTGCCTGGCGCAAAACCAAGCTGCCATGATTTTGGCACCTCTCCCCCAAACCCGCGGCCAGCCATATAATCGCGAGCTGCCGCAACCGATGCTTCTTTTCCCCGCATAAGTTGAACATGGTAAAAGGCTGCCGTTTCCTTGCAAACTTCGGCTAATCGTGCCTTATAGCCTTTTGCCACTCCAGTATTGGATCCTGTTTCCGTAATAGAAATGTTGGAACGTTCAGCAAGCTTATAGACCGCATCGGGGAAACTGAGGGAGTCCAGTTGCATAATAAGACTAAACACATCGCCGCCAGCACCACAACCAAAGCAATGCCAAAGCTGGGTGGCAGGATCAATTTTGCACGATGGCGTTTTTTCTTCGTGTATAGGGCAGCAGCACCAAAAATCTCGCCCCTTTTGACGCACTAAAACCCGGTCGCTCATTACTGAAACGATGTCGCTCGCTTCACGAACTTTCCGGATATCCTCTTCGCTAAAACCTGCCATGATAACCGGAGAAATTATTTTTCTTTCCGCAAAGCAAGAAAGGTGAACAGTCCTGTTCCAAACAGCAGGCATACAACCATGAGCGCTCGCAAAATGACGTGCATACTTTCGACTGCATCATCAAAAGAAACAACAAAAACGCCAATACACATCAGGGTTAATAGTGCACAAAGAATTGCTAACAAGAGAAAGTATTTTTTCTTTTCTGATGTTTTAGTTTCTGTTTTCATTTCTTTGCCTATTCTTCCAGCAGCAAACAATTCTCTTGCTTGCGCAGCTTACAATACAGAGATAAATGCTTTGTTTATAATTACTCTAACTTTAACATACTATGAAGCTCACTCCTGCCACAAGAGGCAGGTCTCAGATACGTTACAATATTTTGAGAATGAATGGTGCACTTTCAGATAGGACAATAAAATGGCACAGGAATCTAGTGGCCTTGAAACAGGTAAGCAGGCAGCCTTCAAAAAGTCAATGCCTGGATATTTAGATTTGAATCCACAGGTAGCTGCTCAAATAGAAGCAGATAGGGCAGGTAAAGTTTTAAACCCTTATCGTTTCAATGATGTTGACGTTGTTCGAAGAGAAAACAACCCCAACGATGCCGCAAGCCTGACTCGCCCTGCCTTTGGACGCGATATCGAAAAGATTATCAACGTGCCAGCATACAATCGCTACGCCGATAAAACACAAGTGTTTTCCTTCGTTCAAAACGACGACATCACCCGTCGTGGGCTTCACGTGCAGTTGGTTTCACGCATTGCGCGCAACATTGGAAACGTCCTGGGGCTCAATATCGATCTTATCGAGGCAATCGCGCTGGGGCACGATGTGGGACACACCCCTTTCGGTCACGCAGGGGAAAAGTTCCTGAACAAGATCTACCACAAACACACCGGGAGATACTTTAATCACAATGTACATTCCGTAAGAGTTTTAGACAAGCTGTTTCGCCGCAACATTAGCCTGCAAGCCCTTGACGGAGTTTTATGCCACAATGGCGAATTTGAACAGCAACACTTAAAGCTGGGAACGCTAGCCAATTTTGATAACCTTGATGAACTGGTGGAAAGCTGCTGCGTTGACGAATCAACCATTAAACACCTGCGCCCTTCAACTCTGGAAGGCTGCGTGGTCCGGGTAAGCGATATGATCGCTTACTTAGGAAAAGATCGCCAAGATGCGCTCGATATGGGGCTAATAGATACCTTAAAGTGCTTTGACACTGACGTAATTGGGGCGACTAACGCCAAGATAATCAACAATCTCACCGTAGACATTGTGAATAACAGCTACCACCAAGACCATATCTCAATGAGCGATGACGTATTCCACGATTTGAAGCGCGCCAAGAAACAAAACTATGAAATGATTTATTTCCAAGAAGGGGTAATTAGCGGTGCGGGAAACATCGTGGAAGACATGTTTTCTGATATGTATGAACTGCTGCTAGAAGATTGCCAAAATAGAAACGAAAATTCTCCCCTGTTCAAACACCACGTCAGTAATCTTGTGGCAAAATCAAGCATGATTTCAAAGAGAAGTTATCTTGAAGAAGAACCCAACCAAATCGTGGTGGACTACATGGCGTCAATGACCGATAGCTACTTTATCGCTTTGTACCAACATCTTTTCCCGAAGAGCAATAAGCACATTTTTGGACAAGGTTACTGTCACGATTTATAGATTCTCGCGAATCCAGGAAATGTTGTTGAGCACTGTTTGGATTAGTTCTTCTTCAGAGTTAAAGCGAATCATGGGGCGCAGAAAATCAACGAATTCAAGTTTGAGTTCTTTGCCGTATATCTCACCAGAAAAATCAAGTAGATGAGCTTCACAAGTAGCTATTGTTTCTTCTTGAAACATAGGCGAAACACCAACAGCTACCGCCGATTTGTAACGCTTATTATCAACACTTGCCCAAGCAGCATATACCCCATCGCCTAATGCCTGAATCATAGGGTTGATGCGCAGATTTGCTGTTCTAAACCCAAGGTCTGCACCTTGACCACGCCCAGCAATAACTTCTGCCGCTAAAAAATATGGATGCCCTAAGAGTTCGTTTGCGCGCCTAATTTCACTATCTCTCAAAAGGCCCCGGATTCTCGTAGAAGAAATGGGTGAACCATCAACGCTTTCAAGCTCATGGGCGTCAATCTGTGTCCCAACCCTTTTGCCCCAAGCCTGCAGCTCTTTGATGCCTCCAAGAGCTTTCGTTCCAAAACGAAAATCAGCGCCTACGTGCAAGCTTTGAGGCGCATATCCGTTAAAGGTTTTCTCAAGAAAATCGAGCGGCGCAAGCGCAGCAAAGGAATCGGTAAAAGGCAGCACCGCCACCATATCAACCCCACTTTGAGAAAGTGCCTCCAGACGAACTTCATTCGTCATGAGCTTTTGCAAATGCTGTGGATTGAAAACTTCATCGGGGTCTTTGTCGAAAGTGAGAGCAATACTTTTTCCCCCACATTCCCCTGCTGAAGCCTTCGCGCAATCAATTAAAAACTGATGCCCTAAATGCAAGCCGTCAAATACTCCGAAAGCGCAAGCAGAACCCGCAAAATAGTCATGTCCAGATTCTTTGTTTACTATTACAATTTCAGCCACGCATAACTCCTTCAGCAAATACACAGGATGGTTTGAAGAGCTCGTTTGTTTTGTCGTATTGATATATTGCCAATAATACCCTATCGGTAACGACTGATACGAATTCATTGTGAAGAAAATCAACCTCGGTAGGTTTAGGTTGAGAATGATTTGAAGGCTTATGAGTCGAAGAGATGGATTCTTCGACTGCGCGCTTCGCGCTTCGCTCAGAATGACAAGAGGGTGCACCGTCATAACAAGGGGGTGCACTGTCGTTGGGAGTGTCATCCTGAACGAAGTGAAGGATCCATGGGACAGTCTGTGGATTCTTCGACTGCGCCTCAGAATGACAAGGGGGTGCACCGTCGTTGGGAGTGTCATCCTGAACGAAGTGAAGGATCCATGGGAGGGGTTTGCCGTTTTTGATATCGGGAATGATAGAGGTTTCGACTTCTAATAGGGGAAAACCTAGCAGCTTCACGGGATCAAGAATTGCTTCAGTTTTGGAAACCTCAAGCTGCTCAAGACTAACACATTCACCTAAAGAAAGAATACCTTGTCTGGTGCGTTCCAGCTTTCCCACATGGCTCGGACACCCCAAAGCCTTCCCCATGTCTTCTGCCAAAACGCGAATATAGGTTCCCTTTGAAACCCGAACTGAAACTTCCCAAGCTGGTGAACTGCCGTCAGTATCTTCTATGCTCAACAAGCAAGCTTCGTATATTTCTATAGGACGTGGCTGATGTTCAATTATTTTTCCCGCACGGGCAGCCTGGTACGAGGTTTCACCATCAACCTTAATGGCGGAATAAGCCGGTGGCACTTGTTGATGTTTCCCCACTAACCCGGCAACAAACTCTGCCGCAAATTGAGGGTCAAAAACCCTTTGTGGCACTTCTCCCTTTTGGGAAACAGTACCTGCGGCATCCCCCGTATTGGTTGCTGTTCCAAATACAACCTTGAAAATATATTGTTTATCAAGGGCTTGTAAATAGTTTACTAAACGAGTTGCTGGACCGACACATACTGCCAAAACGCCGCTGGCAAGCGGGTCAAGGGTGCCGGTATGCCCGACTCGACGCTCAGAAAATATCTTCCGCACGCGCCCCACAACATCATGAGAAGTTAAACCAAGAGGCTTATTAATACCCACAACAAAAGAAAGGCCTGATTGTCCTCGCTTCAACTGCTTTTCCTCTTAAATCATGGCTTCGATTGCGGCGCGCACCAGATGATTTGCTTCTTTTAGGGAAGCATTAATAGTGCATCCGGCAGCAGCTTTGTGTCCGCCCCCATTGAACTTCTTGGCGATAAGCGAAATATCAGTTGTGTCTTTTGCCCGCAGGCTCACACGGATACCATCGGATGTTTCCCGCAAGAAACAGGCTACACGCACTCCTTCAATTGAGCGCAAGACGTCAATCATCAATTCCGCATCTGCTTTTTCTGCTTTACAGCTTTCAAAATCGGCCAAAGAAAGATAACTAATAGCATATGCTTTCTCTTCATCAAAGAGCATTTTCGAAAGCAAAAGAGCCTCAAGTCTTAACGATGCTAAGCTTCTACTTTGGAAAAGTGAAGCGGCAACTTCTGAAGGGTTTACGCCAGCAGAAACCATTTCTGCTGCTGCATTAAAAGCTTTCACATCAGCATTTTGATAGCGGAAACTACCGGTATCAGAAAGGAGACCAGTATAAGTGCACAATGCCATATCAGGAGTAACTTCGACTTGCATTTCTTTTATTAACTCCCAAACAATCATAGTTGTTGAAGCCATGGAAGGATTGATATAAGAGTATTGAGAAATGCTGGTTTCAGCTTGATGATGATCGATGGTAAAAGTTGTTTTTGCACTCGCCTGAAGAGTGGCGGCATCATTACCAATACGGTCGAGAGCAGATACGTCGCAGACAATAAATACGTCTGCACTACCACCAAATTGCCCTGCAGGAATCATGTCAGATACCCCCGGAAGCACCTGCAAAGCAGGGTCTATAGGAACATCATTAGCCAACAAGCAAGTTACGGTTTTTCCCTGTGAGCGAAGAGCAAGTGCCAGAGCTAACTGCGAACCGAGGCAGTCTCCATCTGGATTTACATGCCCGCAGATAACGAAGTTATCGAGAAGAGAAAACTTCTCGGCAATTCCTTTGAGATCGATATTGGTTGCCGGACTTAACACGAGTTATTCCTTGATGCATCCCGTTCCAACGCTCGAGTAATTCGCTCTGCTTCGTCCACCGTTTGATCCAACATGAAACGCAATTCAGGAGCAACTCGCCACGAAAGTTGCTTCGCCATAACCGAACGGATGCGCCCGCTTGCAGCCTTGAATGCTTCTCCAACTTCATCGTAGCGTTCAGGTGCCGTTGAATAATATACGTTGCAAACACTGCGATCGAAACTAACCTCGCAGCCCACAATAGTTACCATCTGAAGCCTTGGATCTGAAATCTCAAACAAAAGAATGCTTGAGATAACTTCCCGTGCTTGTTCATTCAACTTTCTTGTTGCATTACTTTGTTTCATATCATCCTCCAGACCATCGTGAACGACAGTCTTGGTTTTAGTTTTATTCTGTACGTTCTACTTCAACAATTTGGTAGCCTTCAATAATATCGCCTACCTTAATGTCTTGATATCCTACTATGCCAATACCACATTCATATCCGTTACGAACTGATTTCACGTCTTCTTTAAAGCGACGTAAACTATCGATTGCCCCTTCGTAAATAACGGTTCCGTCACGCACAATGCGAACCTTATCATCGCGACTAATAGTGCCTTCAAGAACATAGCTTCCTGCAATTGTTCCAGCCTTGGGAACTTTAAAGAGGTCACGTACTTCAACGATACTGGTATCTTTTTCCACGATATCAGGAGAAAGCAAACCAACGCGAGCAGCATTAATGTCTTCAATAGCTTGATAAATAATGCGATAAAGCCTGATATCGACTCGTTCTTTTTCAGCCTGTTGCTTCGATTTACCCGTTGGACGCACGTTAAACCCAATAATAATGGCGTCACTTGCAGCCGCCAACGTAACGTCTGTTTCAGTAATTCCGCCAACAGCAGAATGAACAATATTGATACGAACTTCAGACTGATCCATCTTTTCAAAGGCGTCAACCAAGGCTTCAATTGAACCTTGCACATCGGCCTTAACAATAAGGTTAAGGTCTGTCTGTTTGCCGGATTCGATACGACTAAACAAGTCTTCAAGGCTCATGTGAGACTTGGTTTCGTGTTCGGAAAGGCGTGCGCGCAACGCACGTTCTTCTGCAAGTTTGCGAGCATCGCGCTCATCTTCAAATACCCTAAATTCATCGCCTGCTGTAGGCACTGAACCCAAGCCCAGAATCTCAACCGGATCTGCTGGCATAGCAGATTCAACTTGCATTCCGCGAGGGTTTAACAACGCGCGAACACGACCGTACGATGTGCCAGCAACTACCGTGTCGCCCGGGCGCAAAGTACCGCGCTGTACCAAAACAGTTGCAACAGGACCGCGTCCTTTATCGAGATTTGCTTCTATTACAAATCCTGATGCTTCTGCATCAGGATTAGCTTTCAGTTCAAGAACGTCTGCTTGCAAAAGAATGGTTTCGAGCAAATCATCAATATGAAGTCTTTGCTTAGCAGAAACTTCAACGAACATATTAGTGCCGCCCCATTCTTCAGGTATAACACCATGTTCGACCAGCTCTTGACGAACTTTATCGGCATTGGCGCCTGGCTTATCAATCTTGTTTACCGCAACAACAATGGGTACGCCTGCTGCTTTTGCATGGTTAATAGCTTCCACGGTCTGAGGCATAACGCCATCGTCTGCAGCTACTACCAAAACAATAACGTCAGTTACTTGAGCACCGCGGGCACGCATAGCAGTAAACGCTTCATGGCCAGGAGTATCGATAAAGGAAATCTGACGCTCTCCAATGTTTGCAACCGACGCACCAATATGCTGCGTAATGCCACCAGCTTCACTTTCAACTACTCCGGTATTGCGAATAGCATCAAGCAGTGATGTCTTACCATGGTCAACATGACCCATAACCGTCACTACGGGAGGACGAGGCTTCAAATCGTCAGGACGATCATTGTGAACTACCGTATACTCTTCTTCAGGAGATACAACGCGAATCTTTCGCCCGAGATCGTCTGCAATTAATTCAACTAATTCATTGTTCATTGACTGGGTAAGCGTCAGCACCTGTCCCAGCATAAAAAGACGCTTAATAATGTCGTTTGGTGGCACAGAAAGCAACTCTGCAAATTTGGAAACAGTTACCCCTTGAGGTATTTCCAAAACAGAATCATCCAACACCAATTCGGGATCAAGCCCCTTTTCAATTGCGTCAAGCTCCAAACGCTCACGGGCTTCAGCTTCACGTTTTTCTTTGCGCTTTTTGCGACGCCCCTCACCCTCGTTTGCCGCTGCTTCGACAGCACTGCGAGCTTCCGCCAAAACACGATCTCGCTGCAGCTTTTCAACTTGCACGGCCATTTGGGCATAACGGTCATCACTTGATTCTGGTTCAGTTAATTCTGGTACATCCGTTTCAAAGCTACGCTTATCTTTCGCAGATCGCTTGTCACTTTTTTGTTGAGCAGACTTCTTGCGCCCTTCGGTTTTTTCAGGTAAATCTTCTCCTGCTGGCGCTGCTTTTTTCCCTTTTTGTTTTTCAGGTGCTGCCTTTTTCTCAGGCTTGGGAGCATGCTGCATGCGCTCGGTTTCGCTTTCAATCTGCGAAAGCAAATTATTAAACTTCGATTTCGCCGGTGGTGCAGGTTCTGTTGACACTACTGGCTTTTCTTCTACCTCGGCTTTAGCAGTTTTGGTCACAGCTTTTTTACCGGACTTTTGCGAAGCGAGGGCTTCTTCAACTGCCTTCTTCTTTGCTACCTCTTTTGCTCTGCGCTCAGCCTCGGCTTTTTGTTTAGCAAGTTCTGCTTCTCGTTTAACTCTTTCTTTTTCACTTTCAATTTGACTGGTAAGCTGTGCAAAACCGCCACCAGCGGAATCTTGAGAGCTAATGAGCACCTTCGCAGGCTTATCGTCGTCACTTTGTTCGAAAGCGATTTCAACATTTGCTAGATTCTGCGCAAATTCATCAATTGGCTCACTGGGCAATACTACGGCACCGCTGCGTTTTGCTCGTTCAGCTTCGCGCAGTGCACGTTCTTTCTGCACTGCGGCACGACGTTCGGCTTCTTCTTCCGCTTTCTTTTCCGCAGCAATGCGCTTCTCTTCTGCAAGCTTAAGAGCCTCTTTATCTTCGAGCTGGCCAGCACGTTGCTTTAATTCAGGCTCGATGTTTTTCCGTATCTTGGCAACATAAGCATCAGCTAAGACACTGGCATGACTTTTAGCAGGAATCTTCATTTCTTGAATACGTTCAAGAAATTCTTTACTGTTCATGCCAAATTCTTTTGCCAACTCATGTACACGCATGCTGGGCATATAAACTCCTCGTCTTTCTTCTAGCTATTAGGCGCTGTCGCTGACAGGCTTTCAACTAGTAATTCATAATCATGAAGCGAGAGTGATGAGCGGAGTGCTCTATCAATCTGCTTCTTGTTATACGCGCGTTCCAGGCATTGCATGGAACACACATAAGCACCTCTTCCCTGCTGTTTCCCTGTTGGGTCGTAATTAATCTGTCCGCCATTACTGCAAACCAGCCGAATCAAAGCAGCTTTGTTCGTAGTCTTTCTACAAGCAATGCAGGTACGCTGCTGCTTTTTAGTCTGTTCAAGGGTGGCTGACGACAAGTACTACTCCCCTTCGTTTTCCGCGTGAACGCCACAGAACCGCTTCCCTGGGCGTGCGTGATTGCGACACCGTACCCCTTCTTCATTGATATAAGCACAAATGCCCGTTTCATTTTCTGGGTGAACATCCTCATCAATAAGCATATTATCGGCAATGATGGGCTCTCCTGCAAAAGACGCGCTCTTGATATCAATATGCCATCCGGTTAGACGTGCTGCCAAGCGGGCATTTTGTCCTTCCTTGCCAATTGCCAAAGAAAGCTGATCATCAGGAACGATAACGGTTGCATAATGGTTGCTCTCATCAATCGTAACCCGGGTAACCTTAGCCGGCGAAAGCGCGTTTGAAACATATATTGCAGGATCTTCGTTCCACTGAATAACATCAACTCGTTCGTTGCGCAGTTCTTCAACAACCATACGCACGCGCGAACCCTTGGGGCCAACGCAGGCACCTACGGGATCGAGATTTGCCTCCCGGGAAGTTACGGCAATCTTGGAACGAGCACCAGGTTCGCGGGCAATCGACTTAATTTCAACCATGCCGTCATAAATTTCAGGCACTTCAATTTCGAAAAGCCTGCGAATAAGATCGGGGTGAGTACGGGAAACTACGATTGGAGGACGCGCCTGATCGCCACGAGTTTTCGGAGCATCAGAATTCGGGTCGCGCACTTCAATGATGAGTGTTTTCAGCCGCTGATTGTGGCGATAGTGTTCCGTTGCGGGACGTTCACTGCGTTCGTTCGGAAAACGCTTCAAATCGTAGTGAGGAAGCTCCGCTTCAACACCATCGCGAATTTTAATTATGGTGAAATCAGGTGTTCCTTGGAGCACCGTTCCGGTAACCAAATCGCCCACACGGGAAGAAAACTCTTGGAAAATGCTTTGACGACCCGCCTCACGTACTATTGCCGCAATAACGCTTTTCGCATTCTGAGCCGCAATACGACTTACGTCATCAGGAGTTACATCGCGTTCTTCGAATTCGCTATATTCGCCTGTTTCTTCATCTGGTTCACCTTGGGGAACAAGCTCGTAAACATAAATGCGCCCACTTGCGCGTTCTATAGTTACCCGTGCGTCCCATTCGAGATCAAGAATATGCTGGTAGCTCTTGGCTAAAGAAGCCTCCAGGCGCTCAATCAAATAAAACTCATCAATCTTCTTTTCATGAGCAAGAGCCTGTAATGCCTCGATTAAATCTGAACTTGCCACAGTCGTTCCTTTCCTTTTTCACCTTCGAAAAACAAACCTTGGTAGCTATCCGCTAAAATCAATCGTACCTTTAAGTTGGGCACGTTTTACGTTGGCATATTCGATAGGGTATGCAATTCCATCAATTTCTAGCTGGATAATACCTTCTCCAATTCCTCGTAAAAGCCCTGTCCATTTGCTTCTTCCATCAATCGGTGAGCTTGTTTGAAGCACCACCGTTTCCCCCACAAAGCGCTGAAAATGTTCGACAGTACGCAAAGGACGGTCGATACCTGGAGAAGAAACCTCCAAGGTATAAGCACCAGGGAACGGGTCAATTTCATCCATAGTAGCGTTTATCCATGCTTGTGAAGACGCGAGCTCATCGAAGCTCACACCTTCAGCCGTATCGATAAAGACCCTGATTGTTGGAGCTTTTTTTGCCCCGACGACCTCGAGAGTTACAATTTCAATACCGTATTCAGCAGCCCGTTGCTCAAGCGCTTGAAGCAGACTTTGTTCCTTAGCAGTGAGCACGCAGACCACCTCCTGAGATAAAAAGAAAGCGGGGTAACCCCACTTTCTCGCTGTTGGACAAAGTTTTTAAATGCGCATCCTAATTACGAATAAACGCACCGAATATTTATATCACATTTTGCATGATATAGCTAGAGCTTTTGTGAATCTCGTTCACATTGCAGGAGTTCAAGCAATTCTTCTTTTGAATGGATGTCGAGCTTGTTGTAAATATTAGCAATATGCGTACGCGTTGTTGATATGGAGATGAACAATGATTTTGCGATTGCTGTCGATGAATGACCTTTAGAGAAAAGCATTAAGACCTCACGTTCCCTTGGAGACAAACCGAACTTCGACGATATCACATTGAGAGCATCACTCCATTTCGAATAGTGCTGCTTCCCAGGTGTTTCATTATCCGCCTGGACTGAGTCCGGATTAGGATACCTGGTCTTCTTCACAAAACAGGTCAGGAATATCACCAAGAAAGATACTATAAACACTTCGGCAATTGCTGCCATGTTCCAATCAAGATAGGCATTAATAACCACGGTGAGTGCCATAGATATTGCAAGCCCGAAGAATAGCTTCGTAAACTGGGTGCTCAACAACCAAATCGTTGAAACACGAAACAATCGAGCAGTCTCCAATATCGCGCCAGAAGAAATAAATACCTGGATGAAAGCAAAAGTCAAAAGGTAGAGGACGCAAATAGTCCTTGCTATTCCAGAGCTAAAAGGCAAGAGAAATTCACCGACACAAAAAAAGACCGAAGTATAATTGTAAAGAAAATTCTCAACCTTGTATTTGAATATGGCTTTTAAAAAACCAAAAAGGATGCAGGCAAGTATTAAACTGATCGCAATAAGTACGAACAGCGTAAAGGTATCAAAGTTGAGAACAGAGTAGACAATCGGAAATCCTACCAAAATCCCAACAGCAATAAGCGGCGCAATCGTTGATCGTGCTGTCTTCACAACATAATAATTAGCCTTGGTATCTTTCTTTGAGGGAAAGGTAAGTTCTTTCATTTTTGGCTCAATAACTAACTGAAACAGCAAGAAAAACAGGAGGGCTGATGCCACGATAAAAAGCATGGCAGAAAATACGCCGAACACTGCAAAGAACAAACCGACTGTCGCAAAACCGAAGCATATATCGAAATTGAAAATCAGTTTCTTGTGCTCAAGTGATGAAAGGAAACAAAACCAAAGCACCATATTCACACAAAGGGCTGAAACCAAAAAAATGACACTGACAAAAAGTAAAATAGTGTTGTTCTCAAAAAACATCTGCAAAGCGACAGCAAGCAACACAAGGACAAAAGCTCCTCGAAGCAAATTAGCCCGCACTTTCTCGCAAGCAATCCTATCAGTGAGAAACCTGAAAGCAATCAAAAGGAGTAACGCGGCACAAAAACCTCCGCATAAGAAAAGTCTTCTTTGCTCAGGACTAAGAGTGCTATTGGCCATGAGTAAAAAAGCTATAGTAGAAATAATAAGAAGTCCGAACGAAAACCCTGTAATGGTTATTAAGGGATCCTGCATTATCACAGGTTTATGATCTGCTTTTTGCATATCTGTATCCTATCACTTTTCCAAGAAATAAATAAATACAGCGAGAGCTTCATAACAAAAAGTTTTGGCTATAAGCTAAACTAAATGCTTTTTGTAATCCACATGCCCCACCTTCCATGGTACACAAAATCAGAAAAGGTAGGGCTTATTATCTAATAGGATCCTTCGGCTATGGATCCTTCGCTACGCTCAGGATGACATGTCATCCTGAGCGGAGGGTGCGCAGCACCCGGAGTCGAAGGATCCACCAGCAATCGCCTGCCTCTCCTACAGGTGAAGCAGGCGATATTGCTATGCTGTTGCCAATTTGCAGATTTCTAGAAACCAATTACTAAACGTGTTTACACTACTCAAGAACATCATTTGACCGGCATACTGTCAGTCCCTAACGCAGCATTCTTTCCTGCGAAGTACCCATGAGTTGCAGCATAGGCGTTACAGAGTCCCGGAACTACATTTTGATACCCACTACCGATACGCCATCCAGTGCAGTTACCAGCAGAATAGAGGCCAGGGATCGGCTTCCAATTCTTGTCGACAACCTGAAGGTTCCTATTGACCTTAATACCACTGCTCATGCCATAGAAATGATAGTTCTCCTTGAAGGCTTTGAACGGTGGGGTGTCGATCGGGTTAAGGTGCCAAGGAGCTTTTCCGAAGTCCTCATCTTTGCCATTAATGCACTGCTCGTTATAGCGCTCAACAGTTTCTTTGAGGGCAGCAGGATCCAAATCAATTTTTTTCGCCAGCTCTTCAATAGTGTCTGCCTCATAGGACTCAGAACCGCTCGCGATCATGTCCATAATTTCGCGGGTCATACCAGGGATCGGAAGCAATGGCGGCATATTGAAGTTGTCAGATCCTAGGATCTGCCAAACATAGTTTACACCATCAGGCAGCTCGAAGATGGGGAAACTGGTTGAAAGGGATGAGAAACACTCGTTGAAGAATCGCTTGCCCTGATTGTTTACGGCCAAAGGAGCTGCGAACGAATACCCGTCGATAGACCAAGCCTGATAGGAAGGATCAATCTCTTCCATAATAGCACCAGCCCAGCACATCATCTTATGGCCGGTACCGTCGTCCATTTTCTCCGACGTGGTGATCGGGGCGCTCTCAGTTGATTTGGCATTGTAGGCATTGTAGGTGTTGATGAATTTTGCCATAGACGGATAGCAGAAATTATTGACCATGTCTTCATTACCACCATAGGAACCCGCACAGACGATTACGGCCTTGCTGGTTTTATAGTAAACGTTTTCATTGTTCTCGTTTGTGGCGATAAGACCCAGCACTGCACCATCTGCATCTTGAACTAACTTCCGAGCACAGGTATTAAAGCTAATGGTTCCGCCCTTCGCACTGATCCAATCGTGGAAAGTCCAGATGAACGGTTCCAAGCTATCTTTTTCTTCAGGGTCAAAGTCAACATGGAAAGAAACTATGTACTGGTCGAGGTCGGACTCGTGAAGGGCTTCGCCCATCATGATCCTTCCGGGAAGCCCTGCAGGCTCGAGTACATTCTTGTGAATCTCATCGAGTATAGCGCCGCTGTTATGTCCCCACAAAGCAACCAAGCTGGCATCGCAGCGCAAGTTCGACTCGTTAATAACCTTAGACATAACCATATATTCATCATGCTTCGGTTGCCCGTTTTCAATCTGATACTTTGAGTTGAAGAAGCCAATGCCACTACCGCTAATATGAGGGGAACCATTCCTCTCAATCATATGAACTTGGGCGCCGTTGTTAAGCGCTGAATAGGCTGACATGACACCAGCAAGCGCCGAGCCAACGACAACAATCTCGGTTTCGATAGTTTCGACACAATCCTCCGGCTTAATCGAAGGAGGTGTTCCCAACCAGTCGATGCCTCCAGAAGAAGCAGAAGGGGATCCCCCGCCTTGCTCTGAGCTGCCACCGTTTGGTGCACTACATGCCGCAAGCGCACTAGCACTAACAGCACCTGCTCCTGCCAATGCCGCTCCCTTTAGGAATGAGCGCCTATCCATTGCAGTCTTTTTTTCTTCTTTCATTAAATTCCTCCTTTTATTTCCCTATCCTTGCTCTTTGCCTCTTTGCTTTTCAAAATGGCAAAGATAACTCTACGTTACAACGTGCATTTCAAAAAGGGCTCTCGTGAAGCTATTTTTTTGCCAGTAAACAGCCGCCACCAGTAGTGATTGTCACCACTTTTCCCTGTACTCTTCTCGCCGTGCTTTTTGCATCGGATAGCCACCCAATTCAGTGACCTGTGTCCCCGGAAGCACATCACCTTCCTGGAAGGGATATATGGTGACGAGCATATTCTTAATGGGGGCAGCAATGCCGTAGGGGCCAGTGACATCGCCCGGTATACAATTGTTCGGATTCGAGTCAAAGGTCCCAAACAGGTTCGGCTCGGCGCCTTCCTGCTCAGGGAACCACCAGCCATGCTCTGTATGGATGACACCGTCTTTGACGATGGGGGTCACTGAAGCTACCTGCCTGAAACGACCCATGTCGTTTTCAATCCATACCCATTCCCCATCTTGTATGTTGTAGCGCTCTGCCGTAGCGGGGTTAATCTGGACTAAGGGCCACGGATGCAATTCGCGCATAGTTTCTAGTTGACGGTTTTCGCTGTGGAAGAATTCGAAGGAACGACCACCGGTAACCATAATCAAAGGATAGCGAGTAAGAAGCTCGGGAGTTGCCACAGGGCTTTGGTACGGCTCGACAAAGTAGGGGTAGGGGTTCATGTTCCATGCCTGGTACAAATGGGTCACCAGTTCGAATTTGCCTGTTGGTGTCCCGAAGCCCACTGCCCCATCAGCACGGAGCATCCCCTTCTCATACTTGCGGTAGGTGGCATTCCAGTTGTCGTAAGCATAGCAACCACTTTCTGCTATATCCATGAAGCTGCCTTCAAACTGCTCTCCAGAGAAGTTGTACATGCTGTCAAACAGCGCGAAATCATCGCCCGATTGTTTGTTGCGTGAATGAACGTTCTCTTCAACATTTCCTTCCAGCCAAAAAGCACCCTCGTTTCGCAGGTACCATTCGAGAAAACCTATATCTTCCTTCCAAGGGAACGCCTTCGGATTTAAGCGCCTACCCATTTCGAGGATAATCTCTTCATCAGACTTAGCCTCGTAATACTCGGAAGCCTTGATCTGCACCCGTATCGGTGTCCACCAAGAACGGATTGAATTCCGCTCCGGAGACATCGCAACCGGCAAAAGGAGATCGCCGCAGGCAACCGCCGTTGGGGTAATATATGGGTCGCAGACCACCACGAATTCATGCATCTTCAAGCAGTCATACACACGAGGAGCATCAAGCCCCGGGCAAGCCAGCGGGTTCGACGACATAATCCAAAGCATCTTTTGCGCGTTCGGGGCATTCTCTTCTTGGGCAAACATCATGTCGCGGGTGTCACCCCAAGGGAAGTTTTCCTTAGGCTTAACGATACGCTTCGACAATATGTCTTTGTCTAAGAAGTCTTCACTGATGGAAGTTGGGATGTTGAAAGCATTGCGAACTAACACCACCCCACCCGGAACGTCGATGTTCCCACAGATTCCCAACAAATCCATGACGGCCGTGTCGAGGCCCATAGCACTGGCTTGCTGTTCGAAGGGAAGGCCCCACTGGATCGTGCCTGGCCGTGCCTGGCCATAAAGGCGGGCAGCACCATATATGTCCTGCGCATCAATACCGCAAATCTGAGCAGCCCATTCGGGGGTTGAATCCTTGACTGATTCAGCGAGCGCCTCGAATCCATAGCACCACTTCTCTACAAATTCATGGTCGTAGAGATCTTCAGAAATAATCACGTTCAACATGGCAATAGCTAACGCGGCATCGGTTGCCGGTCGAATCTGAAGGAAGTACTCTGCCTTCGATCCCCACCAGGTCAACCGGGGGTCGACCGAGATTATCTTTGTGCCCAGCTGCATGCATTGAACCAGCCAATGCCCTAGATAACCATCAGCATTCGAACGCAGAGGTTCGTTGCCCCATATTATGCATACCTCGGGTGCTACCCATTCTTCATTGTTGTATCGGTCTTCGTGGGTCATTGATGCATCAACTATAAAGTAGTCTCCCGCCGACGCCTGCCCAGCCATCAGGCGAGGAAGGTAGCAGGATATCCCCGTAAAATACTGGGTACAAACAGTCGGAGTTTGGAAAGCCATGAAACCCAAGTAAGGTACCTGCCAGTTGATGTTGCGACCTGTTCCGTGAGCAACGCTTACGGTTTCATGACCGAAATTCTTTTGGTAGTACCTAACTTTTTCGGCGCAAAGATCCAGGGCCTCTTCCCACGAGATCCGCTTCCATTTGTTTTCACCTCGTTCGCCTTCACGAATCATGGGGTACTTCAAACGTTTCTCGTCATTACACGACTCAGCGATGTTAAGACAACGTATACAAAGCTTCCCGTTAGCCCAAGGGCTCAGAGGATCACCTTCGACTTTTTCAAGCTTCCCATCCTTGACATAGAGTAAAAAGCCACAGGAATTATGGCAGCCGGGAGGCGACCAGTGATTCGATCGTGTGACGGTATATCCGTCTTCCTCCCATCGCCACTCTCCTTCGTGATATGCCTTTCGGTCAATGCTGTCTAAGAATTCCTTGTAGTTGAACATGCTAAGCTCCAATCATTTACCGAGACTGACTAGTAACATGTTTCTTAGCGTGTTAACAAAGCAAAACGGGTCTTTCCGTCGATCTTCTTGACAAGGTCCTCGACTTCACCGTAATACATACACCACGCCTGGCAATGCTGGACGCACATGGGCATTTTGCCCTTAGCCACCCGGGATCCGCACAGGGTGCATGCTTTGGTCAACATAGGAGCAAAAGTCCATTCCCAAGAGCCGTCCTTCTCGCATTTCCAAGGACCTACTTCTTCGATCTTGATCCCGAATTCACCCTTGGGAAGATTGAGATACTTTTTACATGCAACCTCACAGCTATGGCATCCGGTGCAGTACTCATAATTAACTAAGATTCCTTTTGTCATTGCTTTCTCCTTTTCAAAAACTTACGGTTTCAGTGGTTCATATTCGCGGAAGCCACCCAGTTCGGCTACTTGCTTGCCCGGCATGATGTCGCCTTCCTGTACCTTATAAATCTTTGCGAGCAAGCATTTGATCGGAGCGCCACAGTTACCAGGACCCGATTCGTAAGCATGCGTCAAATTATTCGGATTGTAGTCAAAGGCACCTGCAAAGTGCGGCTTCGCCAAATCCTCTTCTGGCTTCCACCAGCCATGCTCTGCAGAGATAAACCGTTTATCCATGCCTGGAAAGATGGTCGCTTTCTGCATGCAGCGTCCATCCTGATTTTCAATCCAGATCCAGTCACCTTCATTGATTTCATATTCCTGAGCGGTTTCTGGAGAGATCTTGACGAGCGGTTCCGGATGAAACTCCCGGCTTGTCTGTGATTGGCGATGCTCGGTATGGAAGTATTCGTAAGAACGAGTGCCATTAATGAAATAAAACGGGTATTCTTCCAAAAGCTCTGGTGTGGTGTCGCGGCCAACGGAAACCGGAGTGTAAACCGGATAAGGGGAAACGCCCCACGCCACAAACAGGCTCGGTATCAATTCGATACGGCCAGAAGCAGTATTGAATCCTGGCTGTCCGTCAGGGCGGAGAATCCCTTTTTCGAACTTGCAATACGTTGCATTCCAAGGGTCAAAGGAATAGCCGCCCTTTTCAACGAGCTCGTCGAAATCCTTGAACGGGAACAAAGTATTTACTTGACTTGAAGTCAGGTTCATATCTATGTCTCCGCTGGAAGAAGCTGAGAGGGCTGTGCCGCCCTGTGCCTTGCGGATACTGCCGTCTTCATCGACAACCGCCAGGTCGGTGAGAAGATAATCATTAATCATATCGATAGGCGTATCCCACCGGACAAAAAGTTTTGGATTAAGGCGCTTGCCAAGCCAGATCGCAATTTCTTCGTCAGTTTTAGCTTCATAAAAGCTTGTGACCTTCTTCATGGCGCGCAACGGAGTCCACCAGGGACGAACCGAGTCACGCTCAACGCTCATAGCGATAGGAAGGACGAGATCGGCAAAAGCGACGCAAGAGGGTGTCATAAAAGGATCTGCATAGACAATGAAAGGAATCTCGCTGAGATACTTGTAAGCGCGGGGTGCCGGCTCTTCATGCCCAGCAATCGCATTGCAAGACTGCATCCAAAACATCTTGATCGGATAAGGATCGGCAGTCTCGAGAACCTTCGCCATAGCATCAGGGTTTGACATCCCCATAAAGTCGGCTCCATCGTAACCTGCGATGGCTTTGTTGAACTTCTTCGCAATGGTATCAGGGTCGGCATACAGGTCAACCGATGAATACCCTGCATTGAGCTCATAAGCATTATGAACAAGGATGTTGGTGCCAGGACGATCGATGTTGCCCGTAACCGACATGATACCAACAACGGTTTGAGCTAAATGGATGGAGGAAGCCGAAGAAGCATCAAAGGGCAAACCCCATTGGATCATCCCACGCTCAGACTTTGCATAGAGGCGGGCAGCATCTTTGATCATTTCAACATCAAGTCCGCAACGCTCAGCTGCCCATTCAGGAGTATATTGCTGAACATGCTCTTTAAATTCATCGTAGTACGCTACCCAGTTTTCTACGAACTCATGGTCAATAAGATCTTCGTTCATGATGACGTTCATCCAGGCAAGTGCTAGGCAGATGTCGGTTCCACTATTCACTGGAAGCCAATAATCTGCTCGAGCACCCCACCACGTCAACACCGGATCGATGGATATGATTTTTGCCCCTAACTGGACACAGACATTCAGCCAATGACCAACAAAACCATCAGCATTTGATTTCAGTGGCTCGTTGCCCCATACGACAATCATGTCGGGAGGAAGCCATTCGGGGTTGTTATAGCGATCCGCATGCGCAACAGCGGGGTCTGTGATCAAAAAGTCACCCAAAGGCCCAGCGGCGCCACAGACGCGAGGTGCATAACAAGAAACCCCTGAAAAATAGATACCGCCAACATTGGGGGTGCCAAAACAAGCGCCGGCAATAAAGGGGACCTGCCAGTTGATATTTCTACCAGTGCCATGCCCAACAACGATCGATTCACGGCCGAACCCTTTGTCGTCGATTTCTTCCTTGATATATTTCTCTACGATATCAAGAGCTTCTTCCCATGAGATACGCTCCCAATTATTGTCGCCACGTTCACCAACACGTTTGAGAGGATACTTAACACGAAGCTCATTGTTGACCATTTCTGGGACAGCGATGCAACGCATGCAGAGCTTGCCGTTAGCAACCGGATCAAGAGGGTCACCTTCCACATGATGGAGCACTCCGTCTTTCGTGTAATAGAGCAATCCACAGGAATTATGACATCCTGGAGCAGTGTAGTTGTACGTTCTGGTAACGGTGTAACCATCCTCCTCCCATGAAAGCTCGCCCTCATGATATGCCTTACGATCGATCCCATCGAGGTATTCCTGGTAATTAAAAGCCTGCATATCCTCTTCTCCTTTCAATTTAATGTTTGACGGCCTATTCATGTCATTCCAAAAAAGCATTGCAGAGGAAAGCCTTTGGTTTAGCCGCCCTCTGAATCATCTTCTATTTAGAGCAAAATCAACATCATGCAAAACCATTGAATTTTGCTTTTCGCCTCACCTAAAATTTATGAAAGGCCAAATCGATGCTGTTGCTCCGTTTTTTTTGGTTTATATTGCAGAAAGAACGTGGCTCAATAAGAATCTTTTTTGTTCAATTTCTTATTCGAACCCATTCGTTATTCTTGACACCTTTTCCAGAAAACGAGGTAGTAGCATATGCTGAAAAAAGCCCGTTTGGTCGTTCTCATAGCCTTCTTGGCGATGTTCACTCCCCTGTCAATGGATATGTACCTTCCCGCACTGCCATCAATGATCAACTACTTCGACACCGATCAAATAACGATGAATTCGACTTTGTATATCTTCTTTTTCCTCATGGCTATCGGCATGCTTGCCTTCTGCCCTTTGAGCGACAAGTTCGGCAGGAAAAAAATCCTTATTCCCAGCGCGTTTGCCTATTGCTTTACCAGCCTTGCCTGCGCCTTCTCAACTACGATTTTCGCCCTGATATTTTTCCGTGCTCTCCAGGCCTTGTGTGTCGGATCGCTTGTCGGCCTATCCACAGCCCTCATAAAAGATGCTTTCGAAGGAAACCAGCGAAGCACGATGCTTGGCATTAGCCAAGCTATGTCTCTGATTGCCCCTGTGGTGGCTCCCCTCATTGGTGCTTATGTCCTCACCTTTTTTTCATGGCAAGCAAATTTTGTGATCCTTGCAGGACTTGGAGCAGTTTCCTGCGTACTTATCCTCACCCAGGAAGAGACCTTGCCTGAGACCAACCGTCTTAATTCAAGTGTGTTTGGGGCTTGGCTCCATCTGGGAAACGTCATCAAGGATAGAAGCTTTACCTTTTATCTTTTGGCTACCTCAATAGCACCCATGGGTTTCATGGCGTATGTCGCCTCATCGTCATATATATATCAGAACCAGTTTTCGTTGTCAGAGATGCAATTCGGCAGCTTTTATGCAATCTGTGCAGCGGTTACCGTTTTGGCTTCACTCACTTATATCAAGACCTCGACAATATTTAAAATGAAGCCTTTGACACAGTTTAATATGCTGATGATATTAATATCGGGGATTCTCATCCTCACTGTTGGGAACCGAGGGCCGATAGCCTTCCTTCTCAGCTTCCTCCCCCTAGCTTTCTTCTCCACTTCACTGAGGCCTCTTTCAATCTCGGTGCTTCTGAGTCAACGTCCTCAAGACGCTGGGGCCGCTTCTTCGCTCTTGAACTTTACTCAAACGATCATGTGCTTCCTTGGGCTGGTTTTAGGGTCTTTTCCCTGGGCAAACTTAGTGAAAAGCCTGGGATTAATCATCGTCTCTTCGAGCATATTTGCATTAGGTATCTGGATTATCATATTGCAATCAAAAAAGATCCGTCTTTTCGCCTTCGATGAAGTAGACAAGGATTAATGAAGGGATAGTTATCAAGAAAGGGACTGCACAAAAAAGCACAGCCCCTCATTTCGTTCTTCAGAGTTCACTTACTTACCAGGAGCACCTGGTGGTTTTGGGGCGACAGGAGCACCTGGCGCACCGGGAGGCTTTGGGGCACCAGGGGCACCGGGCGCGCCGGGGGCACCAGGGGCACCAACCGAAATAAGCTTGGTGCCACACTCCACACAAATAGTTGCTTGTGCTTCATTTACTGTTTGACACTTCAGACACTTATTTTCAAAAGCCTCAACACTTGCAGGTCTAAAACACATCTTTCCTCCTTTGGTTACTGCAGTTTGTTGCTGGTGCAACGAAACATGCTGTCCCAATACCCTAAAATCATTTACTTATTAAGGAGACTAATCCTCCCATTTCAGCTTCTTGCCGAAGCCATACATGCCCAATATCATAAGAAGAGCAAATACGGCAATGCCAATACCTACCAAGAATGAGCCATAATATTCACCGGTTGCCCCAAAGGGTGCCGCAATGACAGGCGCAGCAAAGGAGCTGAGTAAGCCTACGCCGATCATCATAGTTGACCAAATCCTGTCAAAGGCTTTCAAGCCGAATACCTCTTTAGCACACAGAGGCAGCTGAACCATTACGAGGATCATCTGTACACTGGTAAGCAAAGTAAAGATAATAATGATCGCATCAGGCGTATCTGCATTGCTGAAGAAGAAGCCCACCCAACCAAGACAGATAAGGGCAACAACGATAAGCGTCGTCTTCTTCGCACCAATTTTGTCTGAAATACCACCGGTAATTGGCCCAATAAAGTTGCAAATACCCGCCAAAGAAACGAGAAGTGCACCAAACATAGCCGGCCTACCCCACGCGTTCATAAACTCTGGATAGAAGTTGTTGAAGCCGCCAAAGAAGCAAGCAGCAACCGCAGCAAAGAACAAACACCAGAAGGCAACAGATTTGATAGCCGTCTTGAAAGAGATACCAGAAAGTGAAGATGCACTCCCTCGTTCCGCCTTCAGTTGTTCTTCGTATTCTGGAGTCCACCCGTAAGGCTTCATCTTCATCTTCTCAGGATCTGACCTTAAAAAGATAATGCCAAGCGGGATGATAATGATCAGGAAGATTATGCCGTAAGTCAACTCAACCGTACGCCAGGCATCAGGGCCCCCGATCGAATTAATGGCTGATTGGATTATCAGCGGATTCAAAATGCCACCGGCACCAGTTCCTGCATTGATAACACCCAAGGCAATACCTGTCTTTTTCGCAAACCATCTGTTTGCTAAAAATGGGCCGCCAATCATGTAGTAGAGACCGCCAAAAAGGCCGACGCAGACACCCGAAATATAGAACTGCCAAATTTCGGTATACTGGCTCATCATCGTAACTGCAATCATCTGACCAGCGAAACCAACAGGAACGAGGATACGAGCATCAAATTTGCTCCAAAGTTTCGGAGCAAACAGAAGAGTAAATGCCATACCAAATCCGTAGAGGGTAACCCACCAAACAATTTCAGGGATGACTTTCGGCATCAGCGCTCCGATATCATCGGGAGATGAAGCCTGCATCATCGCTATCGATAGCGCTTGTTGCGGCAAGTAAACGCCAATTGAGGCCATGGTATATCCAATAGATGCAAAACTCACTAAAAACATCATTCCAACGATTACCCAAGGGTATACCTTATTGCTTTTGTATTCTGTAGCAGTCGCACTCATCAAAGCTCCTTTCTTTCTGAATAGTTTTCTGCAATCCTTATCAACCCTTGCTTCATTGGGAAGCCTTTCCCAATCCTGAAAAGAATTGCGCTTTTGTACATTCTTACCTCCGATAATTCTACTTTCATAAGACAGAAGCCTTATCGAAGACAAGCATTCCACCTTCCCAGAAACCATCCTCCTCTCTCTGAAGCATGCCACCATTCTGGCAACGCTGGATCAAGTATTTCTCTAAGAAGATTTACCAACAATCTGGTAAATGATGCTCTTTACTATTGCATTGGTGCGGACTATATGAAAAAGACACTCCGGATTCAATCCTCCATAATGGTGTATTTCCTGATATAATCCCGTGTTTTGGTTTGGCAATACCATTCGCCGTGCTTTTTCCTTCGCATATAAAGTAAACTTATAGGCATACAATGAATGGAGGGAACTGATGGCAAACAACCCAAACTCCTCGGTCGCCGACAGGGTTCCAGAAGGAAGCGATACGTCAAAACAAGATGAAATCCTTAGTCTCATAGATGACCCAGATACGCTTGTAGCCGTACACACAAAGCTCGAGCGGGAACTTCAACTCGAAGCGGGGAAAGCCTCGCACTCGCGGATGATCACCATCGTAGCCCTCGGCTTCCTTGCTGTTATCGTGGCTTATAATATTGTCAATGTGTTATTCCTGAAGAATAACGTCATAATGCTTGCTGCTTTCTCGCTTGGACCTTGCATTTTCTTATTCATAGGTGCCTTTTGGGGATATCAGCCGATCATTTTGATCAAAGGTCAAAAGCAGTTCAATCAAAATGGGCGCTGGCCTGAATACCTAATACGTCTTACCTCAAATGCAGTGATTAATTACTCACTTGTTAGCGGAAAAACCTATATCCATTCCTATGAAACGATCCGTGCCGTAAAAGAAACGCCAAACCTTGTTACCTTGCTCACAAAAGACGCGGTAATACCCTTAGAAAAATCAGGGCTGGTCAAAGGATCTCTTGAAGACCTTCGAATCTTGTTAGATCAAAAAGTCAAAGCCTAAGCTTAGTATTATTACGTCGGAAGGTCGTCGCCTTCTTTCCATTCCATAATGATGGTATCGCCTTCTTTTACTGCAAGATAAGTGTATGCTTCATCGCCAAATTCTATATCTTCAATAGCAGCATTAAACTTGTTTTTTGGAGGAGCAAACTGCGTGTTCCCATACACTTCTTTTTCACCATTTGCCTTCTCTGAAATAAAGACATATTGCCACTCTTGTTCATTTTCATAGAAACCAGCCATAGTAATTCCTTTCTCCCAAGATCTTATTCAAGGCCGACGAGTTCAATAGAGAAATAGAGCTCTTTTCCAGCCAAAGGATGATTGAAGTCGATTTCAACGAAGTCGTTGAACCTCTTCAACACCTTGCCCTCTATCGGTTGAACATGGTATGGGGTCTTCATTTTGATAACATTGCCCTCTTCCAATAAATGACCATTCTTTATAAGCGATAGCTTTGAACGCTGAACAGCTTTCTTTTGGTGATATCCGTAAGCGAAATCTGGAGATATCGTTATCTCCCTCTTTTCACCGACCTTCATATCCATCAGGGCATTTTCAAATCCTGGAATAATTTCATGCCTACCAAGCAGTGTTGTTGTAGGCTCTCCAGGGCGCAGACTACTGTCAAATACCGTACCATCCTCAAGTCGTCCTTCATAATAGAAACTGGCAACCGGGAACTGGTCTCTTTTCATTTGTTCATTCTCCTGTTTCATTAGAGTTTCCATTCACGGTGGTTGTGCTTCTGAAGCATGACTCTTGGCGCAGTTCAGAAGCACTATCCACATCTTTCAAAACACAAGAAGCACGACTCAAAGTTTTTAGGCGATTAATTCTCTTGCTTCTTTTTTCTTAACCTTTTGGTACAAAAAGTACCTGCTTAGGCTTGCGCTCCAATTCGATCGCAAGCTCTTCTACGGTGCCATACTTGATAGCTAAAGCTAGGCAGTTATGAACACAAGCCGGATCTTTCCCTTGAGAGAGACGTTCCGCGCAAAGATCACACATGTCTGTCGGGAAAGGCAGAAAGTCATATTCCCAAACATCTTTTTCGATCTCCCAAGGCCCTTCTTGCAAGACCTTGATACACCATTTACCAACAGGGATGTCCTTCCACGTCTTGCCAGCTACCTCACATGCCTTGCAGCCACTACAGTATTCATAGTCGATTAACAAACCGTTGCGTGCCATTCGCTAACACCTCCTAGCTTTTCATAGTCTTCATCCTTTGCTTTCCGCACTTCGCAAATCATGCATTTGAAAGGTGCACCAAAGCCGAGCTTGCCATTATGGTTCAGAGGAACGAGAGCGTTAATATTCGAGCGGAAAACACCGAAAAGATGAGGCTCTGTTCCGTCTTCTTCGGGGAACCACCATCCGTGCTGCGCATGGACGACGCCAGACTTAACAACTTCACAAACCTCAGCCTTTAACAAACATTCCCCAAACATGTTGCTAACATGAACCCATTCGCCATTACTGATGCCGCGAGCCTCTGCATCCTTTGGGTTAATCTCGATCAGTGGATGCGGATTAAGTTCACGACAATAATCTTGCATTCTATTTTCTGAATGGAAAAATGCGTGGGTACGTGCGCCCGTGGTCAGAACCAGTGGATAATCTTTCGCAATATCCGGAGTTGAAACCGGACTGTAAGGCGGTTCGGTGTAGTACGGCAACGGGTCGTCACCAAACTTAGCGAAGGTGGTCGAATAAAGCTCAATTCGACCAGTAGGCGTATCAAATCCGGGCTGCCCGTCAGGGCGAAGGCCACCTGTCTCGAATTTACGGTAGGTTGTTGGCCGCTGAATCACAACCTTTTCTCTTAATTGCGCAAAGGTCATTTTTCCACCTTCAGCATACATACCAAGGCTTGATTCTTTTCCGGCTAGATGGAAGTCATCAATGAAATCCTCATACGTTTTATAGCGGCGGAAATTACGCGGCATGAGACGACTTCCCAATTCCATCATTATCTCGAGATCGCATTTGCAGTCACCCGGATCACAGGCCTTATTGTTCGCGCCAGTCGTAACCGGGGATGCACCATAATGGGTTGCCACAACGGTGTCATGTTCGGCCATAGTTGTCAAAGGCAAAACAACGTCTGCGCAACACTGAATGGTTGGCGTAATGAAACAGTCGGTCGCAAAAACGAAGTCAACCTTCTTGAGTGCCTGATGCCACCTATGCGGCTCGGCAGCACAGGTGCCAGCGATAAGATTTGTACTCATGATACCAACAATCCGGATGGGATAGGGTACCCCCGTATCAATGGCTTCAAGCGTCATGTCTGCATGCGAGTTGCGACATAATGCCACGTAAGCCGGGTATTCCTTCAAACCAATTATCTTGTCTTGCACCTCTTGTGCTAAAACTTCATAACCAGAGTCGGCACCGCTGAGAACATCTCCGCCCGGTCCAAGAAGCTGGCCTCCGGGAACGTCAATATTGCCAGTAATCGCCATCAAGCAGAGCATACCATGCGCATGCTGAACACCATTGGGCTTTTGATCGGTTCCAAGACCCCATGCGATGCTTGCAGATTTTGCGTTAGCATAAAGCCGGGCAGAAGCAATAATCTTCTCTTCTTCCACACCA
>Ga0209755_10000355_pt1 | contig 86486 bp, 95 predicted proteins | sample TergutCo191P1_FD_187301 | JGI IMG/M metagenome (GOLD analysis project Ga0209755, IMG submission 187301) | Cornitermes sp. P1 segment gut microbial communities from Petit-Saut dam, French Guiana - Co191P1 (SPAdes) (version 2) | ecosystem: Host-associated > Arthropoda: Insects > Digestive system...
AACGCAACTTCAACACCTCTGACCAATTTATCTTTTTACGCGACCGCTTGTACGTCCTCACCGCCACCCAGTTGTTTCATCTGTGTATAAACACGGGAGAACGCACAAATATAACCACGAACTTTTTCTTGAACCGTTTTTGGGGCGACACCGCTGGGAACATACACTTTATCGGCATAGACGCAACCCAAAACAACGTTACTGGTATCATTGATGAAAATGATAACTTCACGGTAAATATTACAACGGCAAACTTCCAAGTTATTTTTGTACGTCCTGTAAATTGAGGCATCCCTAATGACAATCACACGCATTGACCCGACCGACACGGCAAAGCAAACCGAACTTAACAAGTTTTATATTGCCCACAATCTTGAACTAACCGACGAGGGCGAATTCCCATATCCTTACAAAGACGTTGTTTTTAGTTATGAACTCCATGACAATTCGGACAATTTTGTTGGTGCAGTAACCATTTGCTCTTTCAATGATGACTTTATGGTTGGCGCAATTTGTGTTTTACCAAAACACGAGAACAAAGGTTATGGAGGAATTCTTTTGCAAAAAGCAATCGATGAACTATCTGGAAAAAATATTTTCACAGTCGCCAAGAAGCCAGACTTCTTTGCAAAACACGGCTTTAAAGAAATCAAACGCAAAAATGACCCATTGCTCTCGGATTGCTACAATTGTCATTCTTATCAAAAAAACTGTTTCCCAAAGGTTATGAAATTGGGAACAAACAAAGTTTAATTTGAATAATCTGAAATGGGAAATTTGTTTTTCCCTAAAACTAATGAAGGAGATTATTTATGAGAAACTTTTGTAACTTTGACCCTTGCGGGTGCAATCACCCACGACCAAGACCAAATGCTTGTGTTTGCAACTGCAATTGTGGAAAAGATAACGAAAACCCACCTACACCACCAACCCCGCCTGTTACACCTGGCGCATTTGTCGCGGCAGGAGAAGAATTCTGGAACGTTCCTACAACCCCTGAAACGACTGCTAAAATCCCTTTTGAGGAAATCAAAGTCAACGAAGGCGATGCAATATTTTTCATTCCTAGAACAACAAATTTCGTTGTTTTGAAAAATGGCGAGTACACCGTGGAATATAAAATTGCACATCTTGGCAACCCAGCGGTCCCAGAGGGCCATCACCCAATGGAAATCACGGTTAAACTGATAAGCACAATCCACGGAGTTCTTGATTCGTTCACAACAAATACAAACGAGCAATCGGTTTCAAGAAGTCGTACATTGATACTTCAGGCTGGTGAAATTCTTTCGCTTGAAATCGAATTCCAAGCATTTACCGAAGTAAAAGTAAGAGATTATGAAATTTCAATAAAGCAAAACTAATCCACTAACAGAAAAAGCGGCAGGCAAATTGGGCTTGCCGTTTTTGTATGATTAATTGACCTTGTTTATTGGTTTATTCTTTGCCGAGATTATTGTTTCAGTCCAAATTTCGAACATATTTACCAGTGCTTCCTTTGTATAATACGCATTATGCGGTGTGACAAAAATGTTGGTCTTGTACTCTTTTGTTAAATCATCGCTCTCAAATGCGACCCCGCCTATCTCGTGTTTTTCACATTTTTGCGCAAGTCTTTTTGCCACATCTTCAAAGCCATTTGCTATAATAACAACTTTCATATTTTTGTTGAATTTCGAAATGTCGTTAAACAAGGCCAGGCTCTCTTTGTTTTTAGAAAGTGTGACAAACAGATATTCACACTTTTCAATCATCTCATCAAACCCCATGTATAAGGATTTATTTTTCTTGTCTTTACGGGAATAATAACAAACCCGTTCCACACCAACAATATTTTCAAGCATGTTGGCAAGCCTTGCCCCGATATCACCAAAGCCAACTATACCCGTAAAAGCATTTTTCATGTCGTCGGCGATGAACTCTTGTGCCCAGTTCATTTTGCCTTCGCGTAAAAACAATGGAAACTTTTTTGCAAGCGCAAGTGCCATGAACAATGCTTTTTCCGCAACCGCATTAGTTGAATACTTTGGAACATTCGTAACTACAATCCCTTTTTTCGCGCAATAATCGCAATCAACCCACTCGTAACCAGTTGTTTCAAGACAAATTGCCCCTAGGTTTTTGATTTTTTCAATCGTTTCATTTGTAAAAGTCCAACCAACTATATCTGGGTCCAGTGCAATAACTTTTTCATCGGCATCGGCAAAAATTTGTTCAAAGTTATTTTCCTCGATAAAAATGACTTTGGCATAATTCTGTTTCAAAATTCTGATTTGGTCACCTGTAAAGTCCGACTGCTTGCAAAAAATGTATAATTTCATGCTTAATCATAGCAATGTTTGGCGCTCCCGTCAAGAATCGAAGGTGTAAGAAGCGAAATTTTTATCTTCATTTAATTTTTCAAATTTGAAACCAAGAGATTCAAAGAACCTTATGCTCACAGTGTTTGACAAAGAAATGTTCGCGGTGAATTTGTCGACTTTACAATTTAAAATTGTTGAATAGTTTGTAATTAAATCCTGCATAATTTTCTTACCGTGACCTTCGTCAACAAATCTCGGGTTTACAACAATAGGATTTATGCCAACTTCACCATCGCTTTTATTTAATATCAAAAAGGCAACGATTTTCTCGGACAGCAAGACAACTTTAATAAAGTCGATATCTTTACCAAGTTTGTTTTTTTGATACCACTCGGCTTGTGCTGACAGCGGTTCATTAAACATGGCGAATTTATCTATGTCAGGACTGTGCCATCCGTCAATGGATTTGTGTTTTCCATGGTTGTAATCCTGCCAAACGAATTTCATGTGTACTCCTATTAATCGGTCTTTGGCGCTCCCGTCAAGAATCGAACTTGAATCTAACCCTTAGGAGGGGCTTGTACTATCCGTTGTACTACGGGAGCGCGAAGTGCGACCGCAAGGTTCTGACGCAGTCAGGTTCTTACGGGAGCGTGAAGTGCTCACGCAACGATTGAGCAATACGAAATCGTTACAGGGAGCAAGTAGAACACAATATACCGCAAATTCGCTGTGCCGTCAATCTTTAACAAAGTTTTTACCAAAACGTATAATCCGTACCTTTGTGAACAAATTTTTTTCAACAGCCAAGAGTCTATTGATAATATCCTCTTTGGTGCAAAAAAAGTTGCGGTCAAGAACCAAAATTTGTTTCCTTGAAAAAACCTTTTTAATATTTGGGATTTTAGAAACCTTAAACTCGACACCCCTCATACGTAATGAAGCGCAAGTATATGCTTTGCACGTAAGACACTTGACCTCGCACCCGCTCTTTGATAAATATTTACAGGTTTTTCTTCTTTTAATATTTAGCAAAAAAGTATAATCATAAGAACAGCAACACCCGCCGTGTTTGAACCCAGTTGAATCTTTTCGGTTTACAAAACACTTGCCGTCCACAAATTCGCAATGGTTTTTCTGTTTAAAATCACTGTCCAAAAAATTGCAAATCGCATCATATACGTATTCGTAACGCTCACGTTTTTCGGTGATTTCCAAAGCCTTCTCAAGTTCAAACATCTGGTTTTATCATATCATAAACCTATTGACAATGTCTATAATATGCGCAATAATTGTCGAATGGAAATCCTATGCGAAACAAGCGTGAGGCACGTTCATCTTTCACGCGCGGACATTGAAACACTCTTTGGCAAAGGCACAAAACTGACCAAAGACCGCCAACTCAGCCAACCTGGCGAGTACCTTTGTAAAGAGCGTGTGACCCTTGTTGGTCCCAAAGAAACCATTGCAAACGTCGCAATTGTTGGTCCCGCACGTGACAAGACCCAGGTCGAGATTTCGCGCACCGATGCATTTAAACTTGGTCTAAAGGGCGTCCCAGTACGCCTGAGCGGTGACCTTGAGGGTACGCCTACTCTTTCAATATTGACGTTTGGCACAAATGGTGAACCAAAATCGGTCGGTGAGGCATCAACAATTATCGCAAAAAGACACGTCCACCTTGACCCAAAAACCGCAAAAGAATCAAACCTTGAAAACGGTCAAATTGTAAAAATCAAATTTGACGGAGAACGCGCGTGCATCCTTGAAGAAGTTGTTGTACGTGTAAACAAAGAATACGCGCCCGCTATTCACATTGACTCGGACGAAGGCAACGCAACCCTCTCTGGAAGAACCGCATTCGTTATCAGATAAACAAAAATTTTGGTTGGGCAAAAGTCGGTATCACTTCTCGTGGAGTCATGCTTATTTCACGAAAAATTGTCCAAATGTTTTCATAGTTCCAAAGACCGCTTTGTTCAGTAAGAATGTTTATCTCGGGAAACATACCACCTTGCCCCTGCGAGTACATATTGCTGGAATCAAACGTAAGGCGCAAGTGCGACAAGCGCCGAACGTCAACATGTCGGTCACCCTGCCACCACACGCTTGTGACAACTTCTGTGTTGTAAATAATGGAGATTCCAGCCGACACATTCACGCCTCCGCCCATATAGACGTTAATGTGAACCGAGGTTGAACTCAAACGATACCCTAAAAGTTCACCTGCTTCATTTCTAATTGGAAAGAAACGGTGGTCTACCTGACGCAATTCGCCCTCATGAACAATTTGTATTGGATTCAGTAAAAATCCACCTACACCCATTTGAGTAAACTCTATAACACCAAGCATTCGGGAGTTTCTTATATAGTGCACAGACCAATCGTCACGAAAAAAGATTTGATAACTAATCCCATTTCTTGGAATATGTGCGGCCCCAATCCAAGGGTTTAGCGTCCTGCACGGACTCGCCCAAACTATAAGACCTGCATATTCTTCGCGCAACTGTTGTGGAAATTCACCCAGTTCCATCACTGTTTGGACCAATCGAAGGTTTGCCTTGTTATGCCTAAAAATAAATTGCGGATTCATCGCAAACCAGAAAAGATGGTTTCCAACTTCTTCCTCGCCACGCAATATTTTTTTGAACAAAGCCTCATACTCTTCGTTGCTGTAATCAACAACAACCCAGTCTGGCATTTCAAATGAAAAAGCAAAAAACTTTGGATAATCTTTTTTCGGGTTTAGGATTTCAAGCCCAGAATTATTTAACGCGTCCAACAAAATCGGCGTGCTTGTGTTAAAAAGTTCTCTCTCTGGTGTCGGTGCTGGTGTTGGCGACGGGTCACCCCCTGTGCTCGGAGGCGCTGGTGGGTTTGGTCTTGGTACAATGCTCGTATCTGGACTTGGTGCCGAGTCGTTTGTGACATTAGAATTATTCTGTGAATTAAACGACGCACATCCTACAAATGCAAATACACAAACCAGCAACACAGCGGGCAAAATTAAAAGTTTCCTTAGTTTCAAATTCATGAAATGATTATATCAAAACTCCAATCAAATGTCTAGTTAAATCTTAAAGTCAAACCAACAAACATGATGTCATAAGTCTATCATTTCATAGTCAACAAAAGTGCTTCCATCAAAAGTTATTTTTACAACATAGGGATTTCCAATTTGTCTGCTTTGCTCGAACCCAAACGAATTATCAAAATAATTAATAATTGTTCCAAGCGATACACCGTGCGTGCCGATAACTATGTTTTTGTTCTTGTGCTGTTTCAAAATTTGTTGCAATGCGACAACGTTTCGTTTTTGTACTTCAAACAGGCATTCGCCATTTGACAATTTGTACGAAAAGTCGTTCCACTGTTCTTTTAAAAACTCTGTGGTGAATTTTACACCTTTCCCTTTTTCTCGCTCTCTAAAATCCTCGACCAGTTTGATTTTTGTGTCTATAGTTTTTGCGAATGGTGAAATAGTATCAATGGCACGCACATAGGGGCTTGAAAAAACTGTGTCTATATTTTTATCTTTCAAAAATTTCGTTACAAGAGAGCAGTCCCTTCTTCCTCTGTCGGTCAAAGGTTTATCTTCGTTCCTTGACTTTTCTTTATTCTGAACATAGTTATGGTCGACTTCTGCGTGCCGTACAAAATAAACAGTAGTCATTTTCCTCCTCAGAAAAGTTCTATTCTTGTCGAATGTGGCAGAGGGGACAGGATTTGAACCTGCGAGCCCTTTCGGACTATCGCTTTTCGAGAGCGACACATTCGACCACTCTGACACCCCTCCGTATATGGTGTAGTACATCATACATTAAACACAATATATGGTCAAGATTTTATTCCTAACATTGTTTTGATTTTACCGATAACATCCGCGGTTGGTGTTTTTACATCTTTCAATACATAGGGCATTTTTAGGGCTTCCCACTTGTGCGCGCCCATTTGATGAAACGGCAAGATATCTACTTCTTTGACGTTTCGCAAACCCTGCAAAAACTCCCCAAGCGCAACTACCTCTTTGTCCAAATCCGTATATCCTGGCACCACCACATACCTCACCCACATTGGGATTTTTTTGTCAGACAAATATTTTGCAAACGCAAAAGTATTATCCACAGACTGCCCCGTCATGCGTTTAAACGTGTCGGGAATTGCGCTTTTGATGTCCATAAGCACAAGGTCGGTCAAAGACAAAATTTCTTTCACAGTTTCGTTTAATGGAACAGAACCCGATGTATCCAAACAGGTGTGAAAACCTTTTTGTTTTAAAACACGAAAAAGTTCCAACACAAATTTTGCTTGAACAAGAGGTTCACCGCCACTCACGGTCACACCGCCCTCTGCCCCGAAAAACGATTTGTACTTTTCGATGTCCTCAACGACTTCGGCAACTGTCATCGTGCGGGCTTTTTTACACCCACCGTCCCAAGTATCAGGATTATGACAATATATACATTTAAGACCACACCCCTGCAAAAAAAGAACATAGCGAACCCCAGGCCCGTCGACGGTTCCACAAGTTTCAATCGAATGAATTTTGCCAGATATCAAAGAGCCTCCAATGCTACATTTTTTCTTGCAGTGTTCGCGCTATGACTTCAAGTTGATGCGCACGCGAAAGACGTGTAAACTCAACCGCGTAACCACTGACCCGAATTGTCAACTGGGGATATAGTTCTGGCCTCTCCATAGCATCAATAAGCATCTCGCGCCTAAACACGTTAACATTGACGTGCTGACCGCCCTCTTTTACATAGCCGTCAATCATCGACACAAGATTAGAAATTTGAGATTCTTCGGTTTTTCCAAGAGCCTCTGGGGTAATCGAAAACGTATATGAAATCCCGTCTTTCGCGTACTCGTACGGTAGCGATGCCACAGACGCCAACGACGCAATCGCTCCCTTTTTATCGCGCCCGTGCATAGGGTTCGCACCAGGGGCGAACGGAGCCCCCCGCTCTCTACCACATGGGGTGCAACCTGTTTTTGCACCGTAAATCACATTTGATGTAATTGTCAAAATCGACATCGTCGGAATCGCATCACGATAGGTCTTATGTGCACCCAAATAAGTCATAAACTTTTTAACAATCTCGCCCGCGAGTTTATTAACCTCTTTGTCGTTGTTTCCAAAAGCAGGATATTCTTTGTCGCCCTCATACCCTGTTATGATTCCATCGGCGTTGCGAATGACTTTGACCTTGGAGTTTTTAATTGCAGACAACGAATCAACAACAATCGAAAGACCCGCTATGCCCGTCGCCTGGGTTCGCTGAACATCCGAATCATGTAACGCCAGTTGCAGGCTCTCGAAATTATATTTGTCGTGCATATAATGAATGCAATCGAGCGTGTTCATATAAAGCCCCGCAAGCCATTTAAGGGTTGCATCAAATTTTTTCATAACATCGTTGAAATCAAGATATTCACCCTCCACAGCATCGGTTTTCGGAGCAACCTGTACACCGCTGACTTCATCGCGACCGCCGTTGATTGCGTACAAAAGTGCCTTCGCAAGGTTCGCGCGTGCGCCGAAAAATTGCATTTGTTTTCCGACTTTCATAGCCGACACACAACACGCAATTGCGTAATCATCGCCAAATGTAGGACGCATAAGGTCGTCACTTTCGTATTGGACAGAGTTCGTATCTATTGACACTTTGGCACAAAATTTCTTAAATTTTTCAGGCAATTGGGTTGACCACAAAACGGTGAGGTTCGGCTCTGGCGCAGGTCCCAAGTTATAAAGCGCGTGCAAAAACCTAAACGACGTTTTAGTTACAAGTGTTCTTCCGTCCTCCATCATGCCGCCCAAACACTCGGTCACCCAAGTTGGGTCGCCTGCAAAAAACTTGTTGTATTCTTTGGTTCGTAAAAACCGAACAATGCGCAACTTCATGATAAAGTGGTCAACCAATTCCTGCGCCTGCTCCTCTGTTAGGGTGCCGTTTGCAATGTCACGCTCGATAAAAATATCAAGGAAACTGCTCACGCGTCCAAGGCTCATTGCTGCGCCGTCTTGTTGTTTTACCGCCGCCAAATATGCGAGGTAAGTCCACTGTATCGCCTCTTGTGCCGTACTTGCTGGCCTTGTGATATCAAAGCCATAACTTTTTGCCATAGCCTCAAGTTGCTTAAGTGCCTTGATTCCCTCGGCAATATCTTCGCGCTGTGCAATGATTTTCGCGCCCAAATACCCCGCATGGGCTTCCCTGTCTTTTGCCTTTTCCCCAATCAAAAACTTTGTTCCATATAATGCAACCCGCCTGTAATCACCAATAATCCGCCCCCTGCCATAGGCATCAGGCAAACCCGTGATAATCCCCGAACGCCGTGCATTTCGCATTTCTTCGGTATAAACATCAAACACGCCGTCGTTATGGGTCTTTCTATGGGAAAAAATTTCCTCGGTTTTTGGGTCAAGTTTATAACCAAATTCTTCCAATGCGGTTTTTACGGTACGAATACCGCCGTATGGAAAAATCGCACGCTTAAGCGGTTTATCGGTTTGGAGTCCTACAATTTTTTCCAACTCTTGGTCAATATAGCCAGGTCCATAGGCCGTAATCCCAGACGGTTTTTTTGTTTCTGCGCCCAAGATACCTTTTGCGTTTTCGCGTTTTTTAAGGGCAGCAACCTTTTTCCAAAGGGCTTTGGTTGCGTCCGTGGCACCAACAAGGAACTCCTCCCCGCCTTGGTACGGAGTCACATTTTTCCGTATGAAATCCGCAACATTGACTTCCTGTTGCCAAAGTCCTGCTTTAAATTCGTTCAATATAGCCATACAAAAATTATATCCTAAACACGAAGGCAAGGCAACAGGTTTTTATCGAATTATTTTCTCGTTATCGGAAATTCTTTCCGCCATTCTCTTCATTATAAATGTATTCGATGTATTTCCACTCTCACCATACAAATCTAATTCAATCAGCCTCATGACTTCTCCGAACTCTGGGTTTTGCTCCCCGAACAAATCAACCAAAGCATAAAATTCATCACGTGATTTTTCAAAATCATCCACCGCTTCATTATAAGTGAGTTCGGCCAATTCAACCGTCATATCACGACCGCACTCCTTTACATAATCATCGAATTGCAACTTATAGTCATGAATCTTGCGCCGTTTTTCATCAAGGGCACGAAAAAGCGCAACAATATCCGCCACCTTTACTGTTGGTGGTGTTTGTTTTTTGTTTTTGGGATTGAACACGGTCACTTCTTTTTTCATAGGTGCGATAATCATCGTACCAATAGTAGCATATTTATTTTGCCAAGTCAACGATATTCAAAATATCATCAAGCGACAACTTGCCATAGCCTCCCAAAACAACATCGGTTGGAAAAACCGTTTTGACGACCTCTTTGGCTTCCGAAACATCAATGTTAAGTTCTTTTAAACTAACAGGCAAGTTCAGTGACTTGAAAAACTTTTCCAAATAAACGATACCTTTCTTCATGGTTTCGGCATCGGTTTTGCCCGTGGCCTTCATGACCTCTTTTGCGAACTGAAGAACCTTACCAGGCTTTTTCTCGGCCATGTACTTAAGCCACGCTGGGAAAATAATCGACAAGCCTTGACCGTGCGCAAAGTTATAATGCCCCGATATAAATGACATCTCGATTGGGTGGCTTTCCCATGCCTGTATATTGCGACCAAGTGCCAACATCCCGTTATGCGCAAGGGTCCCAAGCAAACAAAACTCCGCCATACTGTCATATTCAGCAGGGTTTTTGTAGACCTTTGGTGCAATCACAAACATTGACTGAATCGCACCTGTTAGCAACTTATCGGTCACAACAACATTTTCTTCGGGCGAAAAATATCGCTCTAACAAATGCGCCAAGATATCACTCGCGCCATATGCGACCTGCTCTTTCGGGAGTGTTGCACACAATTCTGGGTTCACAAACGCAAACGCTGGGCGCAAACACTCACGTGACAAAACTCTCTTTATCCCAGTTTTGTCATCTTTAACAACACTTGCCGTCGACCCCTCGCTTCCCGCAGCAGGTATCGTAAGCACGACACCCAACGGAAGCGCACCTTTTAATTCTTTTTTTGAATCATAAAAATCCCAAATATTTTTGTTCACCGCACCCGCACAAATCATCTTCGCGGAATCAATTACCGAGCCTCCCCCGACCGCCAATATAAAATCGATTTTGTTCTTTTTGACCAAAGAAATACCTTCAAGGGCGTGAGAGCGCAACGGGTTCGCCGAAACACCTCCATGTTCGAAGTATTTGATGCCCAGATTTTTAAGAGCAAGTGTAATGCGCCCAAGGAGTCCGCTTTTCACAATCGAGTTCTTCCCGTAGTGAATCAACACACGTTTCGCTCCCTGATTTTTGATTTCCTGAGCCAAGACACTTTCGTCATTCTTGCCGAAAATTATCTTGCACGCATTTTTGTAATTAAAGTTTGTCATGTTCATGATTATATCACGCGGTAATTTACTTGGCAACAAATTTGGGGTTGTGCAACCTTAAAAACAGTAGTATTATAGTATGTGGTCATTGGAATCTGTGGAAAATTCGGGAGCGGAAAGTCATATATCGCCAAACAAATAAGCGAGCAAACGGGCTTCGAGATTTTCAACCTTGACAAATTGATTATTAAAAAACTTATGCGCCCGCACATTCGCTGGATTGCGCAAAAACGCCTTGGAACCAAACTAAGTTTAGAGCACACTCACCTGCTATCGAACCTTGGCAAGATGAATAAGAAACTTTTGGGTATTGAAAAACGGATGATACTTTCGTGGGGTAACAAAAAATTAAAGAAACTTGTCAAAAGCGATAAAATTTATTTGGTCGATTTTTTTGGACTCCCGATATCAAAGCACTTCAAAAATTTCAAGGCAAAAGTCCTTGTCCAATCTCCCGAAGAACAAAGAATTGAAAGATTTATGACCCGCAACAATTTTACAAAAGAACAGGTCGCCAACATGGATGCAATCCAACAAGACATCGTTGATTTCGATAAATACAATTTTGACTTCACAATTTGGAACGAGTATAAAACAACACCCACCCTACCAACGGAACTCTTAAAATTTTATTAAGACATGAATTTTGGTGGAGAGTATCGGATTTGAACCGATGACCCCCTGATTGCAAATCAGGTGCTCTAGCCAGCTGAGCTAACCCCCCATACAACAGTTCCAAACTGTAACACAAAGATTGTTTTATTGCAATACTTTTTTGCTAAAAATTACTGTTCAGAGATTTAAATTGTGATAATTGTGTAGTCTATCACAAAGACTACACTATATATAGTGTTTGTAAAATCAAACAACTTTTGGTATACTAACCATATGTCGGAAAATATATCAGAAAAGGTTGATTTAAATCAAGAGGGAGATTCCTCCCCCGAGCAAAAAAAGTTCACCTTTAAAGACACAAAGCAACACCTGCTTGTTTTCCTGCAAGGTCTTGCCTTGGGCGCGACGTTTCGCCTCCCTGGGGTTTCGGGCGGAACCATTGCAATCATCATGGGTGTGTACCACAAACTCTTACACGCGATAAACCACATTTTTTCCGAGTTCAAAAAAAGTGCCATCTTCCTCGGTGTAATCGGGCTTGGTGGGATAATATCGTTTTTTCTACTAAACCGCGTTTTACTCGAAGTCACCGAAGCAATCCCCGCAATCTCGGCGTACTTTTTCATAGGGATGATAATTGCGTCCTTCCCCGCTATATATAAAGATAGCCAAATCAAAATTCGCCAAGCCTCACGAAAACAGATACTGATTGGTCTGATACCGCTATTGATTGGGCTTGGCATCATTGCGGGTCTTGGCGCGATACAAACAAACGTCAATCTTGACTTTACAGGGTTCGCCTATCATGCCTACGTGGTGGTCGCAGGGATTTTAGGAGGCATGGTGTTCATATTACCAGGTTTAAGTTTCATGTACTTCCTTATGATTTTGGGAATCGACAATGATTTTGCGACCGCGGTCGACACGTTTGACTTTTCGTTTATACTACCCTTCGCAATCGGCATGGTCATCGGTCTATTGATTGCGGTCAAGGTCGTATTCTTGCTTCTGAAAAAATTCCGCGCACCGACGTATCTTGTTATTATGGGCTTTTTGGCAGGCTCCATAGTCCTACTCCTCACCGACCCGCAATTTATCCCGAGGGGCGCGGATATCGGTTTTTCAATACTCGCACTGTTTTTGGGTATGGCACTTATCGCTGGGATTACGTTCGCAGCACGATATGTTACCGCACGCAAATCAAAGAGCGACGCGACTAGTCTGTAAAACCAATCTCTACAAACCTTGGCTTGGCATCATCCCGTTTCTTGTTTAGCCTTTTTGCATAATAAACTGTATCAATACCTTCCCCACGCAAGGGGTCGTTCTTGATTGTCTTAACAAGTTCATATCCCCGTTTTTTCAACATCGGTAAATGCGCCGTATTCGTACCCCATGTTCTTGTTCCATGAACGTCGGCCTTTAAATAATCAGGAAGATAATTTTCATAAAAATCGTACATCAAAGTCCCATAACCCCTACACCGAGAACGCGGGTCAACCGCAACTGTCGACAGGTAATTCATCTTACCGTCGGTAAGGCCGCGAAAGTTTTCAATGTCACCCTCGGCACCTTTCGGCAGATTGTTTAAATAGTCGTGCCGAAAACTCATAAAGCCTTCGATATATCTTTCATTTTCAGGCAAAAGCAAAATATTCACTTGCTTCATAAGTCCGCCATAATACCGCATAGGAAAACCGTGTTTTACCAACTCGGAAGGGTCAACATCTTGGAAATCATGAATCCCCCATACGCTGTCTTCCTCTATTTTTTTATCGGTCGTCCCCCTACGCAGACTCAGCGCAGGAACAAAATCTTTTGCGGAAGTACAAAGAGGTGCGAATAATTCCGCGGCCAACTCCGCGCGTCGCCCCCCCCAGAAAGCAATGAACCAGGCCCAGCGACGATGATTATCATTCCATTGCTTGCACGAAAACGTGAAACCATGACTCAATTGTAGCCACTCATAGTCCAAAAGTCAAAAGAATTTGTTGGTTATTCCACGGTAACACTTTTTGCAAGGTTTCTTGGCTTGTCAGGGTCAAGACCCATAAAGTACGTTTTATGGAGCGCAAACAACTGGGCATACATAACCGCAAGACATGACGGTGTCGGTGGAACTTCCCAAACATGGCTATCGCGCGACCGAACTTCGGACTCGGAATTTTTGATTTTTGCGGCGGCTTTTTCATCCTCGGGAACCAACACAATTGACAAAGTATCCGAATCCACAAGTGCCAACGTACCGTGTTTCAACTCCCCCGCGGCAATCCCCTCGGCGTGTTTGTAGGTAATTTCTTTGACCTTAAGCGCAGATTCGTTGGCGATAACCGTGGTTAGACCTTTCCCTAGGAAAAACATTTTTTTGATGTCTTTGTATTTTTTCGCAATAGATTTTATCTCGTCCGATTTTTTGACAATGTCTTTTGCAACAACAATATATTTTTTGAAATCGACCTGCTTCCCAAGCACGTGCGCGGCAACAACTTCACCGACCAAAGCCTGAGCAATAAACGCTTTTGTACTCGCAACCGCGATTTCTTGACCCGCTTTTGTTGGTAAAGACATATTTGAATAGCGACAAATGCTACTGTGTTGAGTATTACAAATCGCAACGGTGAACAAACCTTTTGATTTAAACAACTGGAGCGCAGACAACGTGTCCGCCGTTTCACCGCTCTGCGAAATCACAAACGCGATATCGTTTTTACCGATAATTGGACTTGAACAAAGCAACTCACTGGCGATATGAACAATGACGCGCTTAATCCCCAAGGTCGCAAAGTGTTGCGCGATATATTGCCCTGCAAAAAAACTCGTCCCGCACGCCGCAATGTGAATCGTGTCACAAGCCTCAATCCGTTTTTTCAAATCACACAAATCGGGAAGCGACGGACATTTTTTGTCATCAAAATACAAACGCAAATTTTCAATAACCTCGGGGATTTCGTTAATCTCTTTTTCCATAAAAGTCGGAAACTTACCCTTTGAAACGGGCACAGTATTCATCGCGAACTCGACGGGTTTTTTATTCTGTTTTTTATCACCCGCAAAGAAAGTAATCTCTTTACCAACAACTTGTGCAAACTCCCCGTCCTCTAAAACAAAAACATTTTTGCACATACCTGAAAGTGCCCTTGCATCGCTTGAAAAATAAACACCGTCCGCACCCTCGCCAACGCAAAGAGGCTGTGTACCTTTTTTTGCCGCAACAATGGTGTCAGGGTCGTCTTTTGAAATCACCAAAAAAGCATAAGACCCCAACAATGACTTGCACGCCGCACGCACACGAGAGGCAAGCGACCCAGTTTGTTTAACAACCATATTAGGGATTACTTCGGTGTCGGTTTGGGATTTGAATTTAACCCCCGATTTCCCAAGTTCCTCGCGCAACGCCGCATAGTTTTCAATAATACCATTGTGAACAACCGATACCGAGCCACAATACGACGTGTGAGGGTGGCAATTTTCAACCGTCACCCCGCCGTGCGTCGCCCAACGGGTATGCCCAATCGACAAACCGACGGGGTTTTTAACTTTTGCTTTAATCGCGTTTTTAAGTTCCGACACCTTGCCAACCGATTTTACAACCGAGATTTCACAACCTAAATGGAACGCTACACCCGCACTGTCGTAACCGCGATACTCCAAAGACTGAAGCCCGTCTGCCACGACCTCGACCGCGTTTTTAGTTCCTAAATATCCAAAAATTCCGCACATATTTCCCTCCAAAAAAATCTCAACCTAAGTATTACAAATTTCGTACATCGCCGCAAGCACTTTTTCACGCAAAGCAAACGCACTTATACGAATCCAGCCTTCACCGTTTTTCCCAAAACCCACACCAGGGGTCACAACAATACCGCATTTTGACAACAAAAAATCAAAATACCCCCACGAGGTCATACCCTCGGGACACCTCACCCATATATATGGCGCGTTCTCGCCACCAAAAAACTCAACCCCTAGGTGGGTCAATGTATCGCGAATAATCTCGGCATTCCGCATATAGTAGTCAATATTTTCTTTAATAACATCCTGACCCTGTTTGGACATAACAGCAACCGCCCCACGCTGGATGATACTCGAAGCCCCATTAAATTTTGTTTGTTGTCGCCGTGACCAAAGATTGTTTAACTTTTTGTTGCTAATATCAAACGGCACAACGGTCCAGCCACACCTAAGCCCCGTAAAGCCCGCCATTTTTGAAAAAGAACAAACTTCAACCGCACATTTTTTTGCATTATCAATTTCGTAGATAGACTTTGGCAACTTTTTGTCGCGAATAAAGTGCGAATACGCCGCATCAAACAAAATCACAATATCGTTCTCAATGGCAAAATCAACCCATTGTTTTAAATCTTCACGCGTATAAACCGCCCCAGTCGGATTATTCGGCGAACACAAATACACAATATCGACGGATTTAAGGTCATCACTTGGCATAGGTAAAAAGCCGTTTTCCTCGGTCGCGTTCATATAGACAATTTTGTTGCCACTGATAATATTTGAATCAACATAGGCGGGATACACTGGGTCGGGAATTGCCACGGTAATCCCCTGCTCGAAAACCTCCAAAATGTTTCCAAGGTCCGACTTTGCCCCGTCCGAAATAAACACCTCGTCGGGGTTTATATTTGTGTTTTGCAACGCATACCACCCTGAAATGTGTTGTCTAAGTGACGTACTACCCCTCTCGTCGCCGTAACCAGTCACAGTTTTTTGCCGAGATTGTTCCTTGCACGCACGCGCCATTTCTTTTGTCACAAATTTATCAATAGGCAAGACAATATCCCCGATACCAAGGCGGATAACCTCCCTGCCTGGATTTTCGTCCATAAATTTTTGCACACGTTTTTTTATATCAACAAAAAGATATGACTCGCCCAAATCGTCAAAGTTTTTATTAATCCTCAATTTCGATTACCCCCTTAAATGAATACTCGCACGGCCCCTCAAGTGTGGCACCATCGGGATAGACCACAACAAACAAGTCACCGCCGTCACAGGTGACCTTGATACGCTCGTTCATTTTGCAAAAACCGTTTTTCACGGAAGCAACACATGATGCAACCGCCCCCGTTCCGCAAGCCATTGTTACACCGCTTCCTCTTTCGTACACGCGCATTTTTAAATGGTTTTTTGATATAACTTGGACAAATTCGACGTTGACACCGTCTTTAAAGTATTTCGCACTTCCTACGAAAAACCCTATATCTTGTATGTTTATGTCGCATACATCCGCAACATATACGATTGCATGCGGATTACCCACATCAACATGGGTAATAAAACCTGTACCTAGGATTTTATACCCACCCATATCCACGGTTGCAAGTTCTGTTACTTTGTCGAACTTAACAAACTTGGTACCGCTCTTTGTTTTTATGCGGAAAACATTTTTTACTCCAGAACTTCGGTCAAACAAAATTCTTGCAACACACCTAATTGCATTCCCGCACATGCTCCCCTCAGAGCCATCACTGTTATACATACGCATTTCTGCATCAAAATCTTTGGAGCGTAAAACAAGAACCAACCCATCGGAACCTATTGATGTATGTCGACTTGCAATTTGTTTTGCGAAACTTTTTGGGTTTTTGACCGCTTTACGAACGTAGACATAGTCGTTGCCGCATCCGTGCATTTTTTGGAACGGGATTTTTGACATGTCGTTATATATGCAGGTCCGACGCATATGGCGCACACACCGACCTTAATAGGCACCCCAAACATGTCAACAACGTCGTGCCCAGGCTTGATTTGATGATACTTTGTAACGCCAGTTCGCAAACTTGTTGACGAGTACGACACACCTTTTCGCGAGATAATCTTAAAGTCATCATCCCTAGTTCGCAACCCAGACATATCGCACTGCCCCACTTCGAGCATTTTTGATAGGACATAAACCACATCGTTGCTCGCACGAATTTTGTCTATAAAGAACAAAAATACACCGTTCTTAATAAGGTCCTTGGCATCATTTTTTTTGGCAAAACCCGCAATGTACTCCCTAACCGTATCGTTAAGCGACGAATACATGACAACAACATTTGTGTTCACACCCGCCCAACTCATACGCTTAAAGTTTTCAAAATTGTCGATTACAACAAAAAATTCCTCGGGCGTAGTCACATCATAAACAATAGTCGGCAAATTAATGCTCGGCACCACACGTCTTGTTGCCTCCATACGGCTTTTAAGTTTTTCTCCTCTAATAAATTTTGACATGTACGCACGGCCATAGAGGTTTTCAATCGTGTTGTTTCGCGCAACTTCAGCAGCAGTATTCAGGTAATTTAAAGAGCGTGAAGTCCGTATATTGGTTGCAAGGGACGCAACTTGTGCCTTTGTCGAGCCCTCAATAACGCAAACTCGCCCCCCTGCTTTTAAATGCACAGACACCAAAAGCGTCGCCCCAGCGGACACAATATTTGTTTCAAAATTCACACGGTTCGCACTGTCGACAAGGACGGCAATCGCCCTACCGCCAAGTGCCACAAAAAAAGTATCCGCCGTATGCGAAAAAAAACACGCCATTTTGTCCATTTTTGTGTCGAAAGAAAACCTGTGCGAGCCAACAATATCGTTGCATTCAACGGGGTGACCCTTGACGATTGCGACCGAGTTTTTGACCCTCGCCTCACCGATTTTTTTGGTTACATAAGATTTTGCAAAGACCAAATCCTCACTGCGCTCAACAAATTTTGTCTGCATGAAACGCACAGTTGGTTGTTTTATAGCAAATAGTTGACGCTTTCCGATTTTTGGCGGACGCGCACACCCAAACCCGCGCCGATACACCACCCCAATAGGCGACAGCGCACACAACATCGCCTTGTAAATTTGCCGACGCTTGAAATGGTCGGAACAAAGTGTGTACAACTCGCCAAGCGCATACGCGTGCATCAAACGGTCGATTGGGTCGGAAACTTTTGGTCGCAAAAGCGGGTTTATATAAAGTTTCCCCAGCCACTTAAGATAAACATCACACCTTCGCCGTGTCATTGGGAGGCGCAATTTCAACTTGTTAAAAATTTTGACTTCGGCATTAAGTTTTTTAAAAACCGTGTGTTTTGAAACCAGGGTCTTATTAAGCAAACCCAACCGCGTGGTTTTTCGTGGCCACAAAGATATGACACACGCCACAAAAAGACTTAAAGAAAACGCCATGGCCCAAATCATAAATTGAGTATTGCCATTTTTTAATTTTTGTGCTACAATAATTTTAATGAGTAATTGGAATGATATGACAGATTGGATGAACGTTTTACCGCCGTCGCGCCCTACAGTCGTTGAATTGGAAAGAATTGCGGAGAAACTTAAAACCATCGACAAAGAAAAAGCGGTTGCCATATTGGGAAGCACACCAGAATTTTGCGACCTTTTGGCGGATTTTGGGTTCGAGAGAATTGTTGCTTTTGACAAAAGTCGCGAATACCACAACAAAATGTGCCGTGTGATGACGCAACCAGACAAAGTGCGCTTAATTGGCGGAGATTGGCTCAGTAGCCTAGAAAATCCGCACCTTAGGGTTTGGGACAAGAAATTTGCCTTGATTTTGTCGGATTTGACAATGGGAAACGTTGATTACAGGCACCGAGCGGAATTTTATCAACTTATTGCAGGCAACCTCGAGCCCGACGGCGGGATGTTCATTGACAAAGTTCTCTGCCACGACAGACCGCATTTGAAACTCGCTGACCTTTTTGCAAAATACGAAAAATTGCCTTTTAACCTGCAAACCCTAAACCATTTTTCAAGCGAGGTTTTGTTTTGCAGTGAACTGTTGGAGAAAAACCAAAAGGTCGAGAGCACTAAATTTTACGAAATTATTGCTAAAGAGGCTTGGGATGCTGGAAGAAATCCAAAGATTCACAAGTTCCTTACCAACTGCAACCTCATCACGCCAAAAGGCTTCACTTGGTACTATGGAAAACCATGGGACGAATTGAAAGACGAGTACGAAAAACCGTTTAGTAAAAGCGAGTTTGTTCAGGACACCGATGAACAAAGCCCCTACTATTTGCGCGGAAGGCAATACTTTCACACCTTGGAAATCGAATGATTCTGGGTTTTTAGTTGGGTTTTTTCCAGGTTATTTTTGGGTTTTTTCTGGGTTAAATCTGGGTATTTCGTGGGTTGTTTTTTTGTTTAATGCGGTGCAACAAAAAATGGCTTGCGCCACTTTCTGGTTATCAATAAGCCGTGTTCTGTCAAAGACATCACACTTCTTGCGCAAGCGTAAGCCGTGTTCTGTCTTGGGCAATCATCTATCTTGGATGTATGTTACCATACAACTCGCGCGGTGTATGCACTGGGGACGCTGGCTACGTTTAAATCCCAATGTCTTACCTTGCACCAAGTGGGGTTTACATTGCCACAACTGTCGCCAGTCGCGCGGTGGGCTCTTGCCCCACCCTTTCAACCTTACCACGCTTCTCACGTTCGGCGGTTTGCTTTCTGTTGCACTTTCCTTCGACTTGCGCCGACAGGCCGTTAGCCTGCACTCTGCCATGTGGTGCACGGACTTTCCTCACAACCGTATGGACAGTTGTGCGATTGCCTCGATAACAAAAACAGTATAACACACTTGCCAAAGCATTGCAATACACAGTTGCCATGTCTTGTGTTTTTGTCAGCAATAGCATGACAATTCGGCGACACTGGTGTGGTGACAATCGTCACAGTGGTGTTTGATTGAATCCAAAAGTTCGTGCGCCGCCTCGTCGTCACAGCCATCACACTTGCACGCACCGTGCGAGAACTTACCAACATGTTTTGCCCCACATTTGTCGTAAAAAACACCTTTGCCACTGGGATAACCGTGTTTGAACTTGCCTTCAAAGGCCTTAACACCGTTGTCATGGTAATAAACACCCTTTCCACAGTACTCGCCCTTGTGAAATTTGCCCTGGTACGCCAACTTGCCGTTTTCATGCCAGTCCGTGCCCTTGCCCTCGCGCAGGTTGTTTACAAAGTTACCCTCCGCCAGTTTTTTACCGTTTTTGTAATGAACACACCAGCCATGTTGCCTCGTATTGCGAATCTCGCCCTCAAAACTGATATCACCTTTCATGTCATACATGGTGCATTTGCCGCTTGGGCCGCCGTTTGCAAAGTTCCCCTCGAACCACTTTTTGCCGTTCAAATGATACGAAGTTCCTTGACCGTGAAACTTGCCGTTTACAAATTCACCCTCGTATTCTTTCTGACCATTAGTCCTAAAAACCGTGCCTGTGCCATGTTCAATGTTGCGCTTGTTGGTTTCGCCCATGTATTGGCGACCTGTGCGCTTGCCAGAAGAATCAAAGTAAAATATCGTTTGCATACCCTATAATAACAAAACCCCTTGGAAACACCAAAGGATTTTTGCTATATTTTGGGTAGTCTATCAGATAGATTACTCCATAATCGAGATAAACATGTTGTCAATGTCAAGGTCTGCACGGATAGATTGGAGGATAGACACGATTTGTGCGGCCTGAACACGTGTGATATTTTCACTGGCGCGAATCAAAACGTTTACAAAACCATTTTCTTTGTTGACAATAACGTCTTGGAAATCTTGGGCAAGGATAAGGCCTTCTGCTGTTGTTTCAAACGCAACGTTTGCACGGATTTCAAGCAAACGGGCTTCGGCACTGGCAACCGTGGATGCGTTTTGGCTTGTAGCAATAAGGTTTTCATAAATCATGATGTCGCGTGTTCTGTTATCAGCACGGGTAGAACGGAACATGTTAAAGAGGTTTGTTTCCATCTGTGCCCCGCCGCCACCAGTTTGGACAGAGTTGTTGTTCATCGTAAAGTTAAGATAACCTGTTACGAAAAGCAAAACAAACATCACCGACAACACAAGGTATTTTTTTCTTTTTGTAAAAAGTGTTTTGACCCCCGAAGTTGTTTTGCTCATAGCATTTTGCAATTTCTGAGGAGTTTTTGTTTTTACTTTGGTTTTAACAACCTTGTCGCAAGGCTCTTGTGCACACAAGGCTTTGGTTTCCAAGGTTTTTGCTTCTTTCGGTTTTCTGGTTCCTGGTCCTGGTCGTTCGATGATTTCCATTTTCCACTCCTTTTATAAAGTAACCATATATATGGCGCGGTCATATGCGATAGAACACTAAGTTGTACGTGCAAGAACTTCTACACGGACCCCTGGGTCACCGACAAGTGTTTGTACAGCGCGCAGGATTGCCAATCGAACACCTGGGTCGGACGCACCACTGGCAACAACTACGACACCGCGGATTTGGGGCTTGGTTTCCGTGACAACAATTGGGTTCCCGCCCACGATTATCGGGGTCTTTGTAACTGTCGTAGTCGTTGTAGACGCACCCCCCGTCCCCGATTGTGTTACAGAGCGTTCATCAATACTCATCGCAATCTCCAATGTGCTGGAACCCACCGCGGTAATCATTGTTTCGACTCTCCCAGCCCCTTGTATGTTTGAGAGCACCGATATAAGTTGCCTCTCCATATCACGAACAAAGTTGGTTTCAATAGTCGTTAGGTTGTTACCATTGTTGTTTGACCTATCCCCTGTTGTGCCACTTGGTGTAATAAAAATCAAAAGCATTATCGCTATGACAATGACCGCGGCGTAGATTTCGATGTGTTTGACTCGCCGTATTTTTTCAAACGCACCACGCATACTGAACTTGGTCTTTTGTTTTGCGACGGATTTTACCGTGCCTGCCTCAGGCGAAACAACGGGCGCAGTTGTTGGAGTGGCAACGTGAATTTCATCCGCACCTGCATTCACGGCTTCGGTTCCGCCAGGCAAAACGGTAGACACGGACATAGGATTTTGAACTTTAATCATGTAAATACCTCCACAGCGGAAGGCTGGACGCCCATTACCGCAGTAACAATAGATATGATTGCCGCCGTGTCGTTTCTTGTCGAATCATGGGCATTTACAAAGACTCTGTCACCCACCAACACAACAATCACGTTGTTGAACCCTTCGCGCTCTAGGCGACTTTCCAGTGTTGGGATTAGGGCATCGCGCCTTGTGGCTTCGATTCTGGCTACAACCTCGGCATCAACCATTGAATCAGGGTTTCGGAGGTTGCTCATGATACCGTTTAGAAAACCTGGTAGGGGTTGAACGATTACAAACAAAACAAAGAACGCAAAAACCCCACGGATGAATTTTGACATCCTCGATTCCGTCAACAAGAGTTCCAAAATGACACCTATGACCGTGATGCCGACGATTGTTAAAAGCCACGCGCTCATCTCAACACGTTTCCTGTTAGCATCACCAGACCTATTGTAATAAAGTACATAAACGATGCGCCGATTAAAACCGCGGCAAGCATCGAAAACGACTTGACTATACCGTTTAAAAAGTTCGAGATTCTTTGGTCAGCAAACGGTTGTGTAATAGCCGCCGCCAACTTAAGTGCCAATATCACAACCGCAATTTTTATGATAGGCCCAAGCACAACCCCCAACAAAAGATATAACCCAGCCATCCCTGTTGCGTTTTTTATGAGGACGGAACTCGCCATGATTAGGTCGAATCCTTGGCTTAGGTATCCGCCCAAAAATGGGACGTAACTCGACATGGTGAACTTGGCGGCACGTATTGATATCCCGTCATGCGTGGCGGCAACCAAACCTTGTATCGACAAAAACCCAAGAAACACGGTAAATGTTATGCCAAGTATCCACTTGTAGAGGCTTTGGAAAAACCCGTTGAATCGGTCATATTTTGTTGTTGAGGACAAATTACCGATTACATTGAAAACCAGTGTTATAATAAAAATCGGCATAATCACGTACGAAAATATTTGCATGACTCCGTTCGATAGCATCAGCACCGCGGGTTGATAGACCCCCACCGAAACGTGGCCTCCAACGGTCGCCATCATCGTCAGCAGTATCGGGAAGATGATGTCCATTTGGGCTTTCATAGAAGCCAATGCCCCCGTCGCCATCATTGTTAGGTCGGCAACCAAAAACATTACAAGCGTCACTATGACCGCTAGTGTTGTAAAGTGGATGACACTTTGTACTCCTTCGCCACTTTTGTCGCTCCTAAGATTTTGGATGAACCCCGTCAAAACTGCGGCACCTACAATCATGGCTATGATAGGCAAAATTTGCAAAATTGCACCGCCCGCGATTGACAACAATGCGGCAAACATATTTGGGTAATCCGTGGCGAACTCCCCCGTCAGGATTCGCCCTATCATCGTGGTAAAGTTATATCCCCCAAACAACACCCCGCCAGAGCCCAAATTTGTTGCCATTTGGTCGAGGTCAGAAAAGTCTATGTTATTCAGGTTGTTAAAAACATTGTCGTGTAAATCATCCCTTATATTTGTTCTCATGGCACAATTCCTATCACTATGTCGATTAGATTTGATATTATCGGGAGTGCCAAAACAAGAATAACAACCTTGCCCGCGAGGATTACTTTGTTTGCCATAGAGGAACTCCCCCCGTCTTGGCAGATACCTGCGGCGAATTCTGTGAGATAACCGATACCGATAATTTTCAAAAGTGCAGAAAAAGTTTCGTTCCTAATCCCAGTTCGGTCTACGATAGAGGTTATTGATTCTATCACGCCCGAGAGCGAATTTATGACAAGCATAATAACGATAATTCCGCCCGCGACGCCCAAGATTGCGGCGATTTCAGGACGTGTTGGTTTTAACAACAATACCGCGAACGTCGTCAGGATTGCCACGCCAAGAACTCTTAAAAGGTCCATTACCATTCTTATGTCACCTCTACAGCAAGAACAAGTCGCGCACTGTGTTAAACAAATCGGATATCATCCCCAAGACCATTACGAGGCAGATTATGACGGCGGCGAGGCTCACGACGGTTGCGATGTCCTCTTTGCCACTGTGTTTCAAGATGATGCACGCGACGGATGCCAAGATACCAACTGCCGCAATTCTGACGATTATCTCTATTCCCAAAGTGCACCTCCCCGTTTTTTTCAGAGCAGTAAAATCACCGCGCCAATGCCCATCAATATGAAAAGTTTCAAATAGATAGACGCGTCGGTCTTGAATTTTTCCTTTGCTTCGTTAAAAAAAGTGTCGAAAATTTGACGTTTACCTGCAATTTTTTTCCCTTCCTCGAAAACCCCGTGTCGTCCTAGGTCGTAAAACAAATCGGTAATAGTTGTAAGTTCGTTGGCCTTTAAATTGGTCCATTGTATCTCCATGATTCGTTCACGGGTTATGTCTTGTTTGTTTTCGATTAAAGACAAATATTTTTGCAAAACAACTCGGAAATGCTTGGTATAGGAGTCACCATATTTTGCAATGATGCGCTGAATCGTGTCGCGAGAGAAAGAAATTTCAATAGCCATATGGTCGCAAAATGCCACAACGGAAGCAAAAAAAAGTTTGCGCGCCCTATATCGGTTCCAAACATAAAAGCCCATACCAAGGCACAATGAAAACATCAGGGCGTAAATCACTTAGACCACCACGGGTTTTAAAAACCTGTCGTAAACGCAAACCACGTGCCCAGCCGTATCGCGCGAAGTCAAAACCACGTACCTGTCAAAAACTCCGTCAGCCACAAGGTCGCGAAAAACAGGGCGAGAGCGCAAATCATCGACCGATTTTGCGTGAACCGAAGCAAAAACACAGACACCGCTTTTAACGGCTTGTTTAACCATTTCGACGTCGTTTGTGCCCCCGAGTTCATCCACAATGATAACGTCGGGCTTCATCGACCTGATGCCGTTTTCAAAGCCATATGTTTTTGAACAACCCGTCATGACGTCGGAAAATGCACCTACATCAAGTTGGTTCTCGCCCATATATGTAGCCGCAATTTCACCGCGCTCGTCCACCACAAGGACGTTCGGCATTTGGTATTTGTCCGATAGTTGCCAGGCTATGTCCCTAAGCATCGTCGTTTTACCGCAGCCAGGTGGACTTATGATAAGCGTATTCAGTGCGTTATTCGTAGAAAAAACATACGGCAAGATTTGATAAGAGCAACCGCGAATTTGGTGCGGAACACGGATGTTTAACGATTGGACGTTTTTTATTGTTGTGACTTTACCGTTTTCCAGAACAACTTCTCCGCAAACACCGATACGAATCCCACCGCGGATTGTGATAAATGCCTGCCTCAACTGGTCATTAACGGCGTACAGAGAATAATCTGCGGCTTTGTGCAAAACGGTTTCTAACTCGGTTTTTGAAACAACAATTGCGTCGGAAACCGCTTGGGTAACGCCTCCGCGCGTCAAAAAAAAACTTCGACCCGATATGGATACCACACATGGGCATCCAGACCTAAGTCGAAGTTCGTATACTTTACCAATTGGAAGTGCGGCAAAGTGTTCTTTGATACTCTCGGGCAAGATATCGTACAATATCGTCATGCCTATTGATATTAGCGAGTGTAATAAAACATGATTGTTGTAGAAGCGGTATGTACAATTTGCAACCAGGTTCCGTTAAAGAAGTATCTGATTTCCCCATTAGCAGCAGGTGTTGTACGTGTTGTGTTGCCTGCAGTAAGACGGTAACCATTGATTGTAATGTGGCTGAAAGTCAAACCATTTGCAGCAAAGTTGTATGGTTCGCCCGCACCTACTCGGAATGAGAGGAGGTCACCGCGGAACCACTCGTTAACACGGTCCCCTGCAACTCTGAAGTAACTGAAAGGTCGACCTGCTGTTTCACCATTGACACGGGAATCGGCAACGATTGAGATTCTTTCGGTTGTGCTGACCGCTGCGTACCAAACTTGGATTGTTGGTGCAGTTGTGAATCGGCCACCTTCCCTGTTTGTTTGGAAAAAGTTTTGTTGTGTTCCGCCAAAGAAGTGTGAAGTTGCATCCCCTTGACCGCGACGGAACTCTGTGCCGTTTACAACAAATTTAGCAAGTGTGAACCCAGCAATTTGGTCCCAGCCATTGCCACCCTCAGTTGTAAGGAGAAAGTCCCAAGCCTGGTTTCTGTTCCATGTCATTCGGTAAGAAGCATTTGGAAGTGTGTGACCAGGGATTGTGTTAAGAGTGTGCAAAGTAACAGTGATTGTCATTGTTGTTTCGGTAACTATCCCAGAGTTAACAGGCGTATACCAAATAATGATTGTTGGGGTTGCACCTACTGGGAAGCGATTTCCGCTGCGGTTTGTTTGGAACAGACCGCCGTCCTCGGTGAAGAATGCTGAACGTGCACTGTTTGGTTGACCTGTGCTGTCAGATTGTCCTCGGAAAAAGGTGCGGTCGCCTTCGATTTCAAAGTGGCTAAGTGTAAAACCTGGGAATTGGTTGTATCCTGTGTTTGAGGCGTTAGTAAGACGAAAATCAAGAGGATTATTCCTGTTGTGTGTTCTTACGCTGCCTGTGTATGGACCAACATTTGTTGTTCCAACGATGCGACTTTGTACAGTCACTGTAATGTTGTTTACTGGGGCTGGGGGTGTACCACCAGAAGTCCCAGTCCAAACATAAATTACAGTAACTGTAAAATCGGCTGTGAATCTTTGTGCTGCACGGTTTGTTTGGAAGAGTCTTCCATCCGAGAAGAACACAGATTGTGCGTTGTTTTGACCACGTTCAAAGCGGACTCCGTCGATTTCAAAAGCAACAAGGTTGAAGTTCGCGAATTCGTTGTAACCTCTGCCATTAGCATAGAGATTAAAGTCAAGCGCGCGGTTGGCATCAATAGTGGCTGTACGTGGTTGGAACGGTGGCACACGGTCTGAACCTTCAACACGCGATTGAACCGTGTATTGAATGGTTTCACTTGCGCCTGCGCCCCTCACGTTGTTGCCGCGTATCAAGAGTACGCCTGCGATTGTTCCGAAGACGACGAAGATACCTACAACGATTAAAGAGATGACTGTTTTTAACATTAGAAATTCCCTCCTTTTTTCCTTTCTTTTCTGGCAACAAGATAGTGTTAAAAATTCTCTGAGGGGATAATAACACAAACTTTTACATTTGTCAAGAGGTAATATTCTGTTCTTGCAAGTTTTTTCTAAATATTGCCAGGACTCTTTGTTCTATGCGGCTGACCTGAACCTGGGAAATACCAAGTTGTTTGGCAACCTCGGACTGGGTCGCGTTACGAAAGTACCTAAGAAGGATAACTTTTTTCTCGCGGTCCTCTAGGGTTTCCAAAAGATTTTGAATTACAATCTTGTCCACGATATCACCGCGGTCCTCGTTTGGCAAACGCTCGGCAAGTGACAACGCATCCCCGTCGGATTTGTCAAACAAACCAAGGGGCAAACGACTTGCCTCCATAGCATAAATAATTTCCTCGCGTGTTACGTCAAATTCTTTCGCGAGTTCATCAACCGTGGGTTGAACCTCGTCGGCTTGATGCAGGGCAAGATATCTTTTGATTTTTACATACAAACCCTTAACCGAGCGACTGACTTTAATCTGACCGTCGTCGCGGAGAAACCGTTTAATCTCCCCCGCAATAAGCGGCACGGCATACGTTGTGAATTTAACACCAAATTTTTCATCAAACCTTTTGTGAGCCTTGACCAAACCCATGCACCCAAGTTGATACAAATCATCATAATCAACCCCCTTGCCGATATATCGTTTAACAATACTTTTTACAAGGGGCGAGTAACGCGAGAGTTCAAGGTCTTTTTGCTCTGTTTTTTCATCCACGTTTTAGGCACCTCGGTTGGTTCCAAAAACTTTTGTCATCTCGACAACCGTACCGCAATCGACTCCGTTACAGACGGCCAAACTATCCATAAAAGACTGCATCACCGTGAACCCCATGCCAGAGCGTTCTTGGTCAGGTTTGGTTGTATAAAAAGGTTCAAGTGCCTTATCAATGTTTGCTATTCCAATACCAAAATCTGTGACCGTCACAGAGATACCCTGCTTTTTGGACTCGCGCCAAAGTTTGGCTTCGATTAAAACCGATTTTGTACTGCTGTGAACAACACAATTTGTGACGGCCTCGGAAATCGCGGTCTTTAGGTCGTTGATTTGGTCAACCGTCGGGTCCAACTGCCCAGCAAAGGCCGCCACCGCAGTCCGCGCAAAACTCTCGTTACTGCTCACGGCGTCGAGTTCCAACCTCATCGAGTTCATGATTTCTCTTTTAGTTTCTTTCATGGTTTTTGCTCCTTTACTTTGATTAGGCATATGTTACTCCTCCGTCACGACGTGGCATTATTGAATACAGACCCGTCATTTTAAAAATGCGCTCGGCCTGAGTACTTGGGTTCGCAATATAGATAGGGATATTTTTGTCCTTCATTTTTTTATAGCGGCCAATCAAAACCCCAATCCCCGTGGAATCCATGAACCGCAAATTTGCGAGGTCGATAATTATTTGCGCACTCTGGGCAACGGTCATCGCCTTGTCAAGATTTACGCGCGTGTATTCTGCGGTGTATTCATCAAGTTCGCCGTCCAAAGAAATGAACAACGTGTTCTTGTGAACGCGTGAACGTACTTGCATTTTTGCCACCTCCTTTTGTAAGGTGACTATAACCAAAAGACACGCCCCTTGACGTGTCTTGTTTTGTCGAAAAAATTGTTATAAGTGCGGATTTTAATTATGTGTCCTGAAACCATGTGGTTATGGAATCCTTGCTTTCAACGGTATGTCCACAATGCCCACATTTGTATACGTTATAATAATCAAACTTCTCTTTTGTTTCGTATCTGTTACTGTTGTAACTTGTTTCTTTTGTTTTGAACACACCTGTTCCAACTTTTTTTTGAGGTTGTGTAACCATAGGGGCGTTTTCACATTTTGTGCAATATTTTTTTGGATTTAAATCGTCGCTCCAATCTGGATACGAACTCCCAATCGAGATATTGTTGTCAATAAGAAATTGCTTTACGGTTATTCCTTTCTTATCCTTTAACAATTTAAACTCTTCTAATTTTGCACGGGCTTCTTGCTTTTTTTGCTCTTGTTCAACTTTTGATTCATCATTCCATTGTGAAATTTTACACCAAATTAAAAATCCGACGACAAGAATAACAACTCCCACCACAAGAGCTACTATTGATTCAAAAGTCCAACCTGTACCACCATTTTCATACCCGTTGAAATAACCATTATACAGTAATAAAAATTGCATTAAAAAACCTCCCACCCCCTTTCAGCCTTTCAGCCTTTCAGCCTTTCAGCCTTTCAGCCTTTCAGCCTTTCAGCCTTTCAGCCTTTCAGCCTTTCAGCCTTTCAAGGGCAACAGAGGTATATTTAAAAAGCATACACGATTTTTGTCGAATGTCAACCTTTTTATCCACGAACAATAAAAAATATAATCATAGTCACGACCCCCGTAAAACAAAACAGAAGCCCCAAATGCGTCAAGAGCGTATCAAGCATTCCAATATTTGCACGGCGTTTGTCGCCGCCCCCTTTCTAACATTATCGGCAACAACGACCATGTTGATTGCATTTGGTCTTGACTCGTCAACACGCAACCGCCCAACAAAAACCTCGTCCTTATTATCCGCGTTTATCGGCATTGGCAAAACACCCTCCTCCAAGAACACAACACCAGGTGCGGTTCTTAGCAGGTTTTTTGCAACCTCGATATCAACGGGTTTTGGGAACTCGGCATTGATTGAAATAGTATGACAATTTTTCACAGGCACGCGTATGCAAGTCGATGAAACACCAATATTTTCTCGCCCCAGAATCTTTCGGGTTTCAAAAACCATTTTTTCTTCCTCGCCATCGATGTGCGTTATAACATTGTTTTCGATTGGGTATTTGAATTGGGGGTTGTCCCCTGCACCCGAAATAGCCTGATACGTCGAATAAACGACCCTCGTCAAAGTAAATGCGTCGTCAAGTGGTTTCAATGCAACAACCGCGGCAATGGTCGTGCAGTTTGGATTCGCGATAATCGCGCTGTCTTTGATTAAAGCAAGTTCCCCCGCATTGCACTCTGGCACGCACAAAATTTTGTCTGCGTCACGGCGGAAGGCACTGCTGTTATCAATGACTACCGCCCCGTTACTTGCAAAAATCGGCGAGTACTTCAAAGACACATCCCCTCCCGCGGAAAACAGTGCATAGTCAACTTTTGTTGCGCGTGCCGAATCTTCGGTTAGTGCCAATGTGACCAAAGTTTGCCCACAAATCTCGACCTCTGCCCCGCCTTTTGTGTTAAACAAAATGTACTCGGCGTTTATGTTGCGCTCGGTCAAAACCCGTGCAAACGCCCGCCCGACCAGCCCCGTCGCCCCAACAATTGCGACGCGTGGTTTTCTTGCATTTTTTTTCATGAGTCTATATACTCTGACACATATGCCTTGTGTGAAAAAAGATTCCCAAAAAACCGCCCTTGTAATTGGTGCAGGACCCGCAGGTCTTAGCGCAGCAAGAGAACTTGCGCGCATCGGGTTTGCGGTAAAAGTTTTTGAACGTTCAAGTCGCGCAGGTGGACTTGTGCACCTCATACCGCCGCGCCGAATCAACAAAGATGCGATTTTGCGCATGGCAAAAAACCTTGATATAACGTATAACACCGCCGTTGATTTGGGCGAGATTGGTGCTTTGGCAAAAAAATACGATGCGGTCATAATCGCCACAGGTACGCAAAAAAATCGCAGTTTGAAAAACTTTGACACCCACAGCGACAAAATTTGTTTTGCAATAGATTTTTTGGAAAAAGATATACGCCCAAAATCTGTGGCTGTCATCGGTGGCGGTGATACGGCAATAGATTGTGCAATTGAAGCAAGAGAGCGCGGGAGTTTGGCAACGGTTTATTACCGCAAATCTCGCGAAGAAATGCGTGCCTTGAAATCCGAGGTAGCCCTCGCAGAATCGGCGGGTGTAGATTTTGTTTTCAATACTCCGCCTGATGACCTGGGTGCATTCAAAGAGGACCTTATTGTCATTGCGATTGGTCAAGACCCAGACGTGCCAGAAAACCTGCCGAAAAATGTGTTCTTGTGTGGGGATGCTTTTTTGGGGGCAACAACGGTCGGCAAAGCAATCGTTCATGCACGTAAAATTGCCACAGAAGTTGGAAATTTAATTTAAATTTTGTTCCATTCCCATTATTATGATTTTGTCGTTCTTCCAATTTGGTTTTGCAATAACCTGTGTATAAAGTTGCACATCAAAATCCAAAAAGTCCTCGATTGCCTGACGCGACAATATACCAATCCGTTTTATAAGTGCCCCGCCTTTACCAAGGATAATCGGGCGGTGGGATTTTTTTTCACAAATTATGTCCGCGTGAATTTCTACGCGCGTGCATTTTTCAATGTATTTCGTAATGATGACGGCAACACCGTGCGGAATTTCAGCACGGGTGAGGCTCATCACCGTTTCGCGGATTATTTCGGACACGACTTCACGGATGTTTTGACTGGTGTAAAACTCGTTCTCGGAAAGAGATGCAAGTTCCCCTGCGCCAGAAACTTCGATTAAAGTATTTAGCAAAACGTCAATATTAAAGTCCTCTTTTACCGAAATAGGGATAATTTCATAGACGTACTCAATGGCATTCAACTTGTTCAGTTTCGGCATAATTTTGGATGGTCCAACTTTGTCGGCTTTGTTGACGAGGACAATAACAGGAATATTTTTGTTTTCATAATTTTTAATTCGGGTAATTTCGGCATCGTCAAATGTCACGGCATCCAAAACATAAAGAATCACATCCGCATCGGCAACCGCGACCGAGATACTTTTACGCATGTGTTTTCCAAGCAAACTGTCATCTTTCGTCATTCCAGGCGTATCAATAATCTCAAAGTCACCAACAAAACCGCTGATTTTATCGCGTGTAGTGCCAGAGTTGTTTGTAACAATGCTCACTTTTTCAGAAACAAGTTTGTTCACAAGCGAACTCTTGCCCACGTTTGGGGCACCGATTATTGCGACTTTAATCAACGTGAACCTCGGGTGGGAGTGGAAAAATATCAGAAATTTTCTGCCATGAATAGGTTTCATCATTCGCAAAAATCATGTTTATATCATTTGAAAACTCGGAAATAATCTGGCGGACTTTGCCACTTGGGTATGGGATTTTTCCTCCGCACCAAAAACATATAGCCAAAAACCGCGTGTGCCCCTCGGAAATAGCCTTTGCAATTGCGACTTCGCCCGCGTCCAAACTTGCGCCCAAGACCCCGTTTTCAATGTTACACCCGCCGAAGATGATGTTATCGTCGGTCATGATGGCGCACCCAACTGGCACGTTGGTATACGGGCAATACGCGTTTTCGGAAAAACTGCGCGCGCGCTCTATCAATTTAATTACAAGCTCTTTGTTCATTCGTCCCCCTCGTGGTGAAAACCCAACAAGTGCAAAAGGCTGTGTTCAATCAAAGCCTCGTGATTTTTTTCTTTGATGTTTATAACAATGTCGCCGAGTTCGATTTTGCCAGTTTCTGGGTTAACGTCCATTGGGAAGTTTTCCTTTGTCGGCAAAACACCCGCAGTTATATCAAGCATCGGAAATGAAAGAACGTCGGTGACTTTGTCCTTTCCGCGGTGCAATTTGTTGAGTTCGCGAATTTCCTCGGGCGTGACAATATTGACCGTGTAGTTCACGGTTTCTGGGTCAATGCCTTGCCTTTGAAAAAACTCTTTCATGCCAAGAGTTTATAACATTTAATTATTAAATACAACTGTATTATTAATAGTTTTAACAACATTTGTTCCGTCTACGATTTTGATGATTGCGGTTGCGCGCTCGCCCGTTACCAAGATATCGCCTTTTCTTACGACATCACCGATAGTGACGTTAGCAATGCCCGAGAACACCACAATGTGCCCAATGACGCCGTCGACATCCGAGATTATATCCCCCGTTGATATGCCTGGAAATGCCGTGTCTGCGCGCTGAACCGATATGTGGAGGTGGCTGCCTCGAACGTTTATGCTGGTCGATGCTATGAAAGGAAACTCTCCCGTCAAATCAATTGCTAGGTTTGGGTCGCGGGCAACAGACTTTCGTACAAGCCCCGTAATGCCCCGTGTGTTCAAAAAAGTGGATACCTGAGCATATTCCTCACCCTCAAGTCCATCGACGCGTACGCGGAAGATAAACTGGTTTAAAACCATAAATGCGACCAAACAAACAACTACCGATAACACCAATGCGCGCCTCACATGCAAATAGTTCACAAGGGTCACGATACTTCTGTTGTCAGTAGACGTAAATGTTCTGCGCCCAAGCATTTGCACCACTGCGGCCCTGTGTTCATAATTTACCGTGAACCAGATAGTTTGTTCTTGGACAACCAAATCTTTCAGACCAAAGGTTTTAAGCCTGTTAATAATTTTGATATCAAAATCAACAAGTTTAAACCGAACGCTTGGTCGAAGACGTTTCAACATTTTCGATTCTCCCATTAATTTCTATTTCGTTTTCATCGAACCGCCCAATGCGGAGTTTTTGCCCATGCACGGTAACCATGCCCGCGCGCGTCGCCACGGAAATCATGGTGTTTGAAAAATCCCTAAGGGCCGACACCCCGCCAATTACGACGTCCGTATTGTTGGTTTGACGAATGAAATATTTTTCCACTTTAATCTTTATTCGGGTTGCTGCCTTTTCTTTCAAACAAATCTTTAAGAGCAATAATTTTCCGCATATCTTCTTTGGTCAGTTCAGAACCCTGGGTTTCTTCGCCATCATAGTCGAACAAGTCCGTATTCGGATTCCACTTGTCACGGTGATAGTTCATAATCGTATAGCGTTGCTTTTGGCGAACACGTTCAACCTGACGCTCCTCGTCTTTTTTCTCACCGTCCTGCGCTTGTGGTACTGTGCCCGAGGATGATGTGGATGTGACAGTTGATGCTGGTGTAGGTGCCACCGCAACCTCTGCCACTGGTTCCGCCGTCTTTGGCTTGTCGGCTTCCTTCACACGGCTGGACTTTGCCCGCTGTTCACTTTTCGATACTTTTTCCACAAACCAAAAAACACCTGCGAGGATTATTGCTACTACGCAAGCGACTACCAAGACAATGATTGTTGAAGAATCCATTTAGCACCTCACGCAAGCCGAGTTTTCTTTTGCTGTCCCGCAAGAACATCGCCTTGGCTTGTTCCAGCAATTTTCTTGCGCATTTGGGTATCCGAAATAATATTTTCAAGATTGTAATAATCTTTAACCGAAATCTCGCCGCGCTCAAGAGCCTCGGCAAGGGCTTGGGGCAACATTGCTTCTGCCGCAACAACACGGGCGCGCATCTCTTGGGTTACGGCACGCATCTCCTGCTCTGCCGCAAGCGCATTTGACCTGCGCTGCTCGGCATCTGCCTGAGCAACAATTTTTCGTGACTCCGCCATGTCAATCTCTAGTTCTGCACCAACGTTTCTGCCGACTTCAATACGACTGATGTCAATAGACAAAACGTCATACGCCGTATCGTGCGAGAAATTCCGCCCAATCAACTGTTTACTGATGTGGTCGGGCCTTTCAAGAAGTTCCGTGTGCGTTTGCGCATTACCGATACAGGTAACAATTCCCTCGGACACGCGGGCAATTATGGTTTCTTCCGTCGCGGAACCGATAATACGTTTAAGGTTTGTTTTAATGGTAATCTTTGCCCTAGCGGTCAATTCGATACCGTTTTTGCACATGGTAGTAACCGTCTTTGTTTCAATAACGCGCGGAGTAATCGTTCCGCGAACGGCCTCGTTAATATCACGACCCGATAGGTCAATCGCAATAGCGGTCCTAACAGGCAACTCAATCCCCGCGTTACAAGCCGCAATACACGCGTTCACCACATTTTCAATGTTGCCCTTTGCCTGAACATGGGTTTCCAGTTGGTCAATTGAAATCTCAACCCCAGATTTTCTGGCCTTGATATACTGAATAACAATAGAGCGCGCATTAACTTTTTTTACATACATCCGCATAATCTTGAACATCGGGACGTATGTACCCGAAACAAGGGCGCGAAACCACATGCTTGGCAAAAAGACAAACAAAAGGATAACCACGAAAATGGTTGCTATGACAATAAGTGCAATCGTTGATGTGTCCATCACTTATATCTTATAGCACAAACGTCGAAAAATGTCAAGATGCTTGTTCGTCAGATTCTTTTTTTGCAAAATATCCGTACACAAGCGCCGCCGCCACACCACCAAATAGTGGCGCAATGATAAACACCCAAACTTGTGCAAGCGGTTCTGCCCCACCCATTATGGCGGTACCGATACTGCGGGCTGGGTTTACGCTTGTGCCTGTGAGGTGGATTCCGATGATATGAACAAGCGCCAATGCAAGACCAATAATGACACCAGCAAAATTTCCAGCAGTCGAACCCTTTGCCGTCACGAACATAATTGTGAGGATAAATATAAATGTCAAAGTAAATTCAATAAGTAGTGCCGCGACAATACCGCGAGCGGTCCCTTGTGATATTGCCGCTATTTCACGGTGGCTGTTTGACCCCCACATGGTTCCGATGACTTCCAAAGAAGCAATTTCCATGATACCGAACAACAACGCCGCACCGAAAATCGCGCCAAGAACCTGCACCCCCATGTAAAAGAACATGGTTTTTGCATCCATGCGACCACCTACAAACATTGCCAAACTGACCGCTGGGTTTACGTGGCAACCGCTGATAGGTCCGATGATGAAACACAACACCAAAAGTGCCAAACCAAAACCGAGCGCACCCGCAACAACATTTCCTGTGACCATGGCCGCACCAACACCGCAAAAAACCAAAATCGCGGTCCCCATGAATTCTGCAACATACTTTTTCATAGTCTGATTATACACATTCCTTTTAAGTTAAGTCAAATTCCTTAGAACCGTCAGGAATCAACAAACCACTGGCGTCACGTTGGAAATTCATTCCTGCAAACTCCTCGGACATTAATTCACCTGATGTTGGATTGATTACTGAACCACCAACAATCAACCCGTTCAAATCACCGCCGATAAGGCGCAATTTTTGTGACACTGGTTGACCTTGGAAATACACAGGAGGCTCTGTTCTTGTTTCACAAGGAGGGAGATTTTCAAGCCCACCAAAATTACCACTTGGGTTAAATTGCAAACCGAACATACGGTCACGTGTTCCACTACCAAAAAATCCATCTTCTTGTATATTAGAAGTATTATTAATAATACGCGGTGATTGAAATTCACTTGGCATTTGTGTCCAGAAACTCCACACATTATTGTTGTGAACAAAATCTCCACCCACTTCATAATCTCCAAATTGATTATGCATATTTAACACAGCCTGTGTATGTATATTTTGGGCATTTGTAATCACTCTTCTTGGTATAATAGGAAGCATGGTGCCACAGGGTTTCTCATGAAACGATTTACCATTGTTAACAAACCATTCTTGAACCATTGCAAGACCAACAGTAGAAGGATATTGGGCAAAGGCACCTTCATTGTAATGGAAATCGACAGGAAGTCCCGGGATAATACTATTACCTAACCAACGATTCCGCAAGTGGGGACGAAGTGCAGCACTTGGTGTACTACCGAGAACAATTCCAGGTAAATCACCACCCCATTCACCGATTAGACCGTTTGGAAACGCCTTCATTTCTCCACTCCAACCTAGAAGACCGCGATACTCAAATGATTCAGTTTCTGCATTTCGAATTGATGCACTGATAAGGTCGCCAACCCAGTTACCAGCATGAGGAATAGTGTCAAAGAAAGCACCTCTTTGAGCAGGGTTCATGTTGTATAAGTCAGGGGCAAATTCCCTCATAAAAGCAACGAGTTCATACGGAAGTGCAGGAACCTCAATAGAAACATTGTTTGAAACCAAAGAATTTTGGAAATTGCCATTTTGTTCGGCCATAGTGACCGCAGTGATATTATAATTTCCGCCTGGAGCCAAAGTTGGCCGCAAAGTTCTAAGGTCAAGAGTTGGTCCTTGGGTAGAAACAATTCTTCCGTTGATGTTCAAGAGGAATTCGGTAGCACCAGCAGGCAGGTTACCCAAGTTGAGTATCATACTGTTAGCAGGTAACAACAACACAGGTGTTGGCAAATTAGGAAGTGTTGGTTCTGGCACATTAAATTCAAAGTTGGCGGGTTCTGAAACATCCGAGTTGTACGCCACACCATCTGCCGATATTGCACGAACTCTGATAGGCAAACTATGGTCACCTGGTTGCAATCCCAAATTAAGGTTCAAAGTATTAAGATTTTTTGTTCTAGCGTTAGGGTCGTCGATTGTATATCGCAGTGTTATTTCATCCCCAACATAAATTGCAAAACCAACAGCACTACCGCACGCAGGTGTCCAAGAAAGTGTGTTACCATCAATAGCGACACTTGTAGGAGGCAAAAGCGGTGTTGGGTCTGGACCGCCAATATCGGTTGACCTAGCCTCGAATTCGATTCCATTTGCGACAAGTTCTGAATCCCTAAAATATTCACTTCCATCTTCGGCCAATGCACGAACATTAAGTGTAACCGTTGTGCCAGGTGCCAAACCCAACAATGCAGTGCTAAAACCCGTACCATTATTAGGAATAATAAATTCTGTTGGGTATCCGTCTACATAGACACGAAAACTATGGGCAACATTCATGGGTGAATGGCTCCACATGAATGAAGCACCTTGACTGCGTAATCTCAAATTTGTTGGTGCATTAAGTTGCTCCCTTGTATCAATCGGTTGTCCTGGACCTTTATACTCCATGCAATCTTCGTTAATACATTCTCCGTCTATGAGTTTTCCCCCGCACTCGCTGCACTTTGGCGGAGGCACTACGGTAATTGTACAATTTGGGCATTCTTCGCCTGGTTTAAGTAATGCACCGCAGCCGTCTGGGCATGGTGTTCTTTGGTCCTCGACTGGAGGTTTTGGCGCATTTGGTTGGGTACAAGACGTAAACACATTGACTGCACCTGTTACCGCCAATGGGAGGACGACTGCGCTAAGTAGTTTTTTTACTGGTTCTTTCATTTGGTTTTCCCCTTTTTTTCCTAAAAGTCTTGTCGTTATAATACATGAACTTGCGGATTTTGTCAACGATTTTTGCGTGTAAAAATGTTACCTGGGTACTTTTGAACAAGACCGCGCATTTCCATATTTGTTAAAAGCGAAGAAAATTGCCCGAACTCCATACCTGTTTGTTCAATCAAGTCGTCGATATGAATTTCTTCTTTTCCAATAATGTCCAATACGCGTTTTTCATCAAAAGATAATTGTACGGGCGGGAGTTTCACTTTTGGTGTTTTGCCCTTGGGACTTGTTATACCAAAAACAGATAAAACATCATCAGGTTCGCAGGCAATTGCAACGTGGGCCTCTTTGATAATTGCGTTTGTGCCACGGCTTTGCAGGCTTGTGACATTTCCAGGCACAGCAAAAACGTCAATACCAAGTTCAAGCGCAAAATCTTTTGTTATCATAGTACCGCTTTTCAGGTCGGCCTCGACAATTAGGAGTGCACTCGCGAGTGCCGCAACAATTCGGTTGCGCGCTGGGAAAAAGAATTTGCTACTCTTTTCATTTGGCAAGTATTCGGAAATCAAAAGTCCTTTTTCACCAATTTTGTTTTGCAAATCCCGATTCGTTGAGGGATAAAAATAATTTACTCCGTTACCCAAAACCGCAATCGTGTTCTCGGCACCGACTTCGCACGCACCTTGATGCGCTGCCGTATCTATCCCGTCGGCAAGACCGCTTATCACAACCGCGCCTGCTTCTGCGAACTTTTTTGAAAAACGTTTTGCGACCTCTACCCCATATCGCGTGCAAGTTCGCGTTCCCACAATCGCAATAGACGGACGTTCAAGCAACGACAACTCACCCTTGCAATACAAAACGGGCGGAGGTTGGCGAAGTTCGTTTAATCGTGACGGATAATTTTTATCTCCTCTGCGGATGACGTGAATACCCTGTTTTTTAAACTCTTTGATTTCTTCCTCATCGTGAATCATATTTCATATTTCCTATCAAGACTTCGATAACCAATAGCCTCGTTTATGTGGTCTTGGGTGATTGTTTCACTCCCAGCAAGGTCAGCAATTGTGCGCGCGACTTTCAAAATTCTGGTGTATGCACGGGCTGATAGATTCAACCTCTCGAACGCCATTCTAAGTGCCGATTCGCAAGATTCGTCGATTTCGCAAAACGTTTTCACCTGTTGCGTCGTCATTTTTGCGTTTGAAAAAATATCGGTTCCCCTAAAACGCAAGGTCTGAACATCGCGGGCTTTGGAAACACGAGTTTTAACATCGGAACTTGGCTCCCCTGTGGCTTTGGAAGCCAAATCATCATAGGTCACATTGTTTACATCTATGTGCATATCGATTCTGTCCAGCAAAGGCCCTGACAATTTTTGCAAATATCGTTGGCGCGCGGTTGAACTGCAAACACACTTTGAAGTCCGCGAACCAAAGTGACCACATGGGCATGGGTTCATGCTTGCGACCAAAGTAAACGACGCAGGATAATCAACCGTTGCATGTGCGCGCGCTATTGTGATTCGGTTGTCCTCCAAGGGTTGGCGCAAAACCTCCAAACAGGCGCGAGAGTATTCCGCCAATTCGTCCAAAAACAAAACACCGTTATGCGCCAAAGATATTTCACCAGGACCCGCGTGACTTCCCCCGCCTACCAAAGCGACACGACTTGCGGTGTGGTGAGGACTCCGAAAAGGGCGGCTTGCAACAATACCTAAGTTACTCCCGTCGGTGTTTAAAATTCCTGCGATGCTATGAATTTTTGTGGATTCAATACTCTCATCTATGGTCATGTCTGGCATAATCCCAGGGAGGCATTTGGCGAGCATTGTTTTACCGCTCCCAGGTGGGCCTATGAACAAAATATTGTGACCGCCCGCCGCCGCGATTTCGAGGGCACGCTTTGCCATATATTGACCGCGAATAAATTTAAGGTCCTCGGAAAAAGTGATATTCTTTTTGATACTGTCAAAAGAATTCACAGCGACCTGTTCCAAAATTTTTTCTTCACCATTAACCCACCGAATTACATCACCAAGGGTCTTTGCATGAAAAACATCTATGCCCTCGACAAAACTGGCTTCATCCACATTCCCATGCGGGATAATTACGCGTTTGATACCGCACTTTACCGCCGACAACAACATCGGTAAAATCCCGTTTACACGGCGCAAGGTCCCATCAAGTCCCAACTCCCCGATAAAAGCCGTCCCCTTTGTTTTGTCCAGAGTTTTTTTACTAAAAACATCATCGCCACTGGCCGATAAAATCCCAATCGCAATCGCGAGGTCATATATCGGACCCTCCTTGCGCATATCCGCGGGGGCAAGGTTTACAATAATTTTCCCAACAGGAACTTTGAACCCCGTGTTTTTAATGGCAGATGTCACACGCTCGCGGCTTTCCTTAATGCTCGTGTCTGGGAGCCCAACAAGCGTAAACGACGGCAAGCCTTTCGCAATGTCAATCTCGACGTCAACGACATAGCCGTCCACCCCGTCAATTCCAAATGATTTTATCTTTTGAATCACAAACGCAATGTAACATACTCAGAAATTATCTGGCAAGTCGTTCTCTATAAGCAACACATCCCCTGATTTCAAAAGTGTCGGGAACAACCCTTTTGCTTCATCAATGTTTTGTGCATGAAAAATTTTTTCCCTTGAAAAACCCGAATCCAAAAGCCCAGAATTTATGGCTTCTTTGTTCGTATCACCAACGATAATGACGGAATCTGCGATACTTGACATCTTTTTTGCAAAGTTATAGTTCTCGAAATACTGGTGTTCCCCCAATTCTACCATACCTGGGGTCATGACAATTGCGGAACCCTTATTCTCATTTTTAAGACCCAACAAAACATCAAGTGCCGCACCCGCACCCGAGGGGTTAGAGTTATAACTATCATCCAAAATATGAACCCCTGTTGGTGCAACACTGTGTTCTAATCTGTGCGGGACAGGGGGGATTTTTGTTACTGCATCTTTAATTTGTTCATCGGAAACCCCGAGTTCCCTCGCCATCTGCGCGCACAATGTCAGGTTCAACTGGTTGTGTTTTCCAAGCAACTTTGTTTCAAATTCTTCAACTTTAATATCATCGTCCCCGTTTATAAGAATACCGTTTAATTTTGAAACAAAAGTTTTTAACTCATAGATTTCTTTCCGTGCGTTTTCAACAGTTTTGAAGGTTTTTAGGTGTGCCGCCCCGATACTTGTGATAATCCCATGATGAGGTTTAAAAAGTTCGCACATCTCTTTTATATCACCTGGGTAACGCTCGCCCATTTCCATGATTAAAATTTCTGTGTCTGGTTTTAATTCGCCCAAAATCGTCCTCGCAAAACCCATTGGAGTATTGAAACTCGCGGGGCTTGTGACGACTTTGTACTTTTCAGACAACATTGCGCCCAAGATGTTTTTTGTTGTGGTCTTTCCAAAACTGCCTGCTATTCCTATGCGGATTAGGTCTTTGTGTTCTTTTGAAAACAATTTTTTTTGGGCTCTGCGGATGAATTTTTGTTTTATAAGGTGCTCTATCGGAATCATTAAAACCGAAGCCAACAACACAATAACTGGCAATGCAAGTGCGAGCAACGGCAAGTACCACACATGTACAAAAAACGAAACCACGAATGACCCAAGTTTTGCCAAGAGATTGATTGCGACAAAAAGCCTTATGACGCGCGGTGTATATCGGAGCGGGACTTTTGCTTTTTTGTTCAAAGAAAATATTGCGGGAAAAAACCTCTTTGAAAACAACCATGCAACAAAGTTACGTTGTCGATAGCCTTCAAGTTGCAAAATGTGTACGAACTTAATCGACAACCCAAATAATAAAAGCGCGGTGATTACGGATAAAACAATTTGCAGTGCTAACATTTTTCTACCTCCAAGAAATTAAATACGTCGTTTATAAACCGCGGTGTGTCATCAAGAAACGCATAATGCCCAGCGCGACTGTAAATTTTTAAGACGGCATTTTTCTGTAACTTTGCCCACCGCCTCGCCATGTACGGTGGTGTCGATTTATCTTTGGAACCAAAAATCAAGAGTGTCGGACTTTTTATAAGCGAAACCTCGTAACTCAAATCGCGGTGAATAATGTTTTGAAAAGTGCGCTTTCCCGTTCGCGAGAGTTTCCGATAATCCGAACTCCCTTTGCCGATTTTAAAAGTTTTATATATACGAATTCGTGACCATTTGACGATGCTGAATTTGGGTCTTAACCCCGCCGCACCCGTCAGCACCAAACGCCTAACCATGTGGGGGTTTCTTGCAACCAAAATTGCGGCAACTCTACAGCCAAAACTGTGCGCAACAATATCAAAGTGCGACAACTTTTCTTTTGTGATTTGTTCTTCAACAACCTCTACATAATCTTCAAGGGTCATGACTTTTTTTGGATTACAATCAAAATCAATCATCACACATTTTGTTCGTGAAGAAAAAAATCGTGAAATCGGCGCAAAAGAATCTGCGCCTGCACCCCATCCGTGTAGGAAAACAATCGGGCAAGACATAGTATCTTTGTATGATTATTTTTTTGGTGGAGTTACTTTGAATTCACTGTCATAATATGGGGCAAGTTTTTTTACATCTGTGAAATCTTTGTTTACAAACTTTTTTTTCGCGAGCAACACAAGTTCATCATTGTCGTCCATAGCACCAAGCGCAATCACAGGTTTCCCAAGTGCAAACGCCCAGCCCTTGACCGCGACCACGCCGACGCGTGAGCCTGTCCAACTCCCAGGGCCTGTAACAACCGCATAGGCATCAACAACACGGCACCAATCCCCCACGATTTCGTTCAGGGTTTCACTGTGTCTGCGCCTTTCTGGGTTTGTCCGAACCTCGACCTTGTTTGCCCCAACAAGTGCCACGAACAAAACCTCTTTGGTCGTGTCAATCAATAGTAATTTTTCGCTCTGTTTCACTTATCACCTCTATCTTAATATTTATCGCGTCGATGTTCTTATAAACTTTTTTGTCCACATTGTTGTACGGCCATTCGACAAAGAAAACATTTTTACCACCAAGTATCTCGAAAAAATCCGTGTTCAAAAGTTCGCTTTGGTCTTTGATTCTATACAGGTCTGCGTGAAAAAAATTTTGGTCACCAACCTCGTACTGATTAATGATTGTAAATGTTGGACTTGTAACCGCGTCTTTAACCCCAAGAAGTTTCAAAACCCCTTGGACAAAGGTTGTCTTTCCCGCCCCCATCTCTCCATGCAAAAGAACCACCCGCGGGCGGTCTTTTAACAAATTCGCAACAAGTTCATATTCTTGCATCTTTTGATGGTAACGCAAAAAGGCTTAATAATGCAAACAGAAACAGCACAGAAGCGATAATTATATAATAAATGTTAAATCTCACAATGAAACTGGTAGCCAAAATTATAACCCCTAAAAAGATGTAGGACTTGGATTTTGTTCGCATAAACATGACGCGTTTGAGTTCATTAAGTTGTAATCGTTGTCTTGTTTTATAATGCACAGTAAAGTCTGGGAAGATTTGCGCAGGCTCTAAAAGTTGTTTATACACATCGGTTCCGTCCATTAAAACAACTTGTTTATCCAACGAAGCAACATACGCAATCACACTTGGGTGGAACGATTCGGATGCAATGTATGTTATCGCACCTTTGTTTGTGGCGGAGATACACTTTACCACATCGTCGACTGTCGGGTTGATTTGGAATAACAAAAACATATTGCACAAGGTTGGATTTTCTTCGTGCTCATCCACCGCACGGTAGAACTTCAATTTTTTTTGGGTAGAAACAACTTGCCTCCCCAAAATCTGGAAAGCAGTTTTCATTAAATTGAGTGTCTTTGCCTGCGCCTGAAAGCGGAACTGTAGCATAATCTGGTTGATATGTTTTTTTTCCTCCCGCGTAACTTTTGCACGGGCACTGCGCCTTATTTTAAGAATATAAAACAAAGTATTAACCGCCGCCGTAATAAAAAACGAAATTATAAACACAAGCACAATATTCGCAACGTAAAAAGACAGCCACAAATACGCCAACATAAAGACGATAAACGACCGAGCAATTAAACCTGTAATCCCTGCAACCATGGTATGGTTATTGACCGAATTATTGGGTATCAATCTTTTTAAGTTCACGCTTAAGGCGCGATATAATCTTTTTTTCCAAACGCGAAATATACGATTGCGAGATACAAAGCATTTCGGCAACCTCTTTTTGTGTGCGCTCCTCACCACCAACTTCGCCAAGCCCAAACCTCAGTTGCATAATCTCCTGCTCGCGGATACTGAGTTTATTTACCGCAAGCCACAACAAGTTTCTTTCTACCCCGACATCGAGTTCTTGCTGGACATCGTCTTGTCCAACACAAATAACGTCACCAAGGCGAATTTCACTCCCGTCACTGTCCATGTTAAGTGGCTCGTCAATACTTATGTCGCCGCGATTTTTCATGACTTTTCTTAGGTGCATCAAAATTTCGTTTTCAATACAACGACTGGAATAAGTTGCCAGTTTAATATTCTTTTCGTACTTGAAACTATTGACGGCTTTGATAAGCCCGATACTCCCGACAGAAATTAAATCTTCAATATCAAGACCTGTGTTCTCGAATTTTTTTGCGATATATACAACCAACCGAAGGTTGTGCTCGATTAATTTTTGTTTTGTTTCGGGCTTGCCAAGATGGAGTTCCTGTAACAAAACTTCTTCCTCGTCTTTTGCGAGGGGTTTGGCCAGGGCCTCGGTTCCGTTAATGAAATACACAAAGTCGTCATCCCAAAGTTTGGCTGTTGTAATCCGATGAAACAGTTGTTTCGCCTTGTCGAAAATATTCATGTCGCCAATGTATATGATTGGGGTGTGCATTTCTTGACATATATTTAGAAAAAGTGTCAGACTATAAGGTATGAAGTATTTTGCTGCTTTGATTGCAATTATGTGCTGCGCCATAGTGTTTGCTGGGGTCGCACGAACCTCGGCCGACAACAATACAGTTTACGCAAGTTTTGCCGCAGGCTCTGGGAACGCATCGGGGGCAAGCGTATCTGTCGCCTCAACCCAGGTTGCCGTGGGTGCAACTTCGCCAATCATCACTTTTAACGCAGGCGCGCACCACAGGGTCAGTAATCTTCAAATAAATGGTACAACAATAAATGTAACATATATGTCAGATGCCGCAACATTTCAAAACTTCCCCAGCGGGCCGTTTGAATTCAGGGTCTGGTTCACAGGTACAACACAGCAAACCTTGCAAATACAATTTCGGTTCAGCGACGACGGAGATATTCCGCTGCAAAATGTTAGCGTAGTCGCGGCAACCGCATTGCGAACAATTACAATAGATGCAGGGTTTGCCGCAGGGTCTGGAACCGCACCGAATGCGACAATTTCTGCGGCAACTACACAGGTCAACGCAGGGGCTACTTCACCTATCATTAACATTAACGCAGGCAGACACCACAGGGTAAGTAATCTTCAAATAAATGGTACAACTATTAACGTAACGCATACATCCCAAAACCCTGTGATATTTCAAAATTTTATTATAAGCGATATCCTGTTGTTTGAAATTAGGACTTGGGCAACAGGCGGGGCCCAGCAAATGGTTCACCTGCAATTTCGGTTCACTACTCCGTCTGCCGCCCCGCCGTCCAACATCACAATAAATGCAACAACACAATTAACCTCCGTCGCAATTGCTGCGAGTTTCACCAGCGGCTCTGAAAACATTACGGGTGCGACAATTTCACATGCTTCAAGCCAAGTCAACGCAGGGTATACTTCGCCTATAATTCGTTTCACCGCGGGCGAGGAACACAGAATTCAAATGAACCAAATCCGTATTAATAACACACCTATTCAAGTACATGACATGTTTGAATCCTCGGCGGTTTTCAGAAATTTTACAGATGTTAATAACAATTTCTTGTTTGAATTCAGAGTTTGGTTTACAACTGCAACACGGCAGGTAATGGAAATACAGTTGCGCTTTACAAACAATAATGCCCTCCCGCCACAAAACATAGCGATAACTGTAGGAACCCAATTAATGACGGTTATAACGACGATTAATGCGAGTTTCGCCGACGGCTCTGGCAATGCGCGTGATGCGGTCATCTCTTATACTGCCCCAGGCGGAGGACAGCAAGACAACCGCTCTGTCCAAACCCAAGTTTTGGCGGACGGCACTTCCCCAATTATTCGCTTTCATGCGGGCACGCAACACAGAATAGATGGCTTTTTCCATATAAACAATGTGCCAATTGCTGTTGGTCATGCAACTGCTACGGCTCCATTTCAGTATTTCACCGACGAGAACGGAATCCTTTTGTTTGAATTCAGGGCTTGGGTAAGCGGTTTGGACTCTCGGAATTTGGACATAGAGTTCCGCTTTAACAGAGATTACGCAACCGTACCAAGCAGTCTATCCGTGGTCGTGAGAACCGTGTTTTCCTCTGCCCTTGACCACAACAGTGATAACGAAGGCGGCGGCAACGTTGACAGTTTGTTCCTCTGGGTCGGTATCGGTGCGGGTGTAATTATTGCGACACTTATAGTCATCTACATTATAACGCGCATTAAAAACCGAAACGAGTTTATGTAATTCACACAAAAGAAGAATTTAACAAAGCATCGTATTTAACAACATCGCGGAAACCCTTCATGCTAAGACCCAAACGCACGTTTTCATGAACCGTTTTTGTTTCACCAAGCACTTCGATTTTGGAGGGGGCAAAAACAAACATCTTGGAACTCTTTCCCACGGTTGCAAAGTCTATGTAACGGCCTTCCGTAATGTTTTCTTTTTCAAGTCGGTTCATAACAATCCTATCCGCGGGGATATCAGGAAAAATTTTCAAAAACAACGATATAGTAATAATCACAACAGGCGCACCTGATTCGGGGTCAACCAACCTGTTCCCCGTGTCGATATAACTTTTGGCTTTGAAACTCTCGTCCTTGTACGTAATCACAATGTCGCGAATCATGTTGGAAACCATATGTTTTTTTGTCATGTATTTAATCAACTTTGACATCATAAAGACAAACAACACCGTGGTAAAAATCTTTACGGACATCAGCATAGCCATAGCCGTCGCAAAGTTTCTGGGCTCAAAATACAACAATAGCCCCATCGACAACACGGGGACGACGATTGCAAAAACAATACCAACCGCCACACAGAGTATGACTTTTCGAAGGTACATCTTGCCACGGATGTTTCTAAACATGAAAAAAAGCAACATCGAATTTACCACAAGGTTATCAATAATTGCGTATTCAACGAATATAGTCACACACTATGTTTATGCGATGCCAGTTTTATTTAGAACAAAGACTCGAATTCATCCAACATGGCCTCTGCAGGAATTGCGATTGAGTAACTAGCAGGTGAAAGTCCAGCAAAACGTAAATCACCTTGACCTTGGTTAATAAAGATTTTGGACTGTGCGTGCACACCCACAAGTTTACCATTCTGGATAATTGGAGAGCCACTCATCCCACTGACCGCAATTTCCCCCAACTGTGGTGGATATCTGGTGTCGATAACACGAAAATTTCCTACTCCGTCTTTTGTTTCAAATATTTCAATCACGTAAGACTGCACACCCACCGATGATTTAACGGTAGTCAACAACCTCGCACGCCCTGTTTGCATTTTTGCGACTTGCATTCCCATCAAAGTTTTTTCTGGCTCGTAACAGAGTTCAGCTAATGCACCAACATCTGTGTTTGCAATAAGTTCACCCATATGGTCACTATCCGAAATATCCAAATCACAGTACCTGTAACCGCCAAAAGAATGTCGACCGAGAGATTTGAATCTCCCTTTGTACAACAAAGTATTTCGAACATCTTTATCCTCAAGACCTTCAATGTGATGCCCATTAAGCGCCATAAAATGTCTATTGTTTTTCGACACTATAAAAGTCGATGTACCACCGTAAATACAATCTCTTAATGCAATTGCAACAGTGAGTGAGATAGGTATAACCATAGCGTTTATACCTCTACCTGTGTATCTTTTGGTGTTTTGTCTTGGATTTCAGGTTTTGTTTCAAGTGCAGGTACATTTGCGCCATTCGGCAATGCCAACCCCGACAAAAACAAAGGCGCATTTCGCGAAGTCAACAACTTGGTCATGTCGACAACGAGGTTTTCAAACCCAGGGTGTTCTAACTCACCTTTGTTGTATTTGTCCAAAACCATCAATTTCGACGGCAAGTTTGTAATCTGTTCTTGACTCCTAAATATATTTCCTCGAAAAAGACTTGGCGCAGACAATAATTCTTGATAGTCATCGTCTTGTCTTTCGTACCGCACATTGTCTGAATAACCATGCCACTTTTTTGCACCAGTGCGCTCGTTGTGTTCTGCCCGTTCTTTGTTTATTTTCCTTACACGCTCAACATCTTCATAGTGTTGTTCAACTCTATTCTGTTAGTGTTCATAGTACCCAGTCATGTAATCCATAATCTGTTGAAAAACTGGGCTTTCCAAAATCTTCAAAATTTGTTTGTTTTGCCATTCTTTGAACGCAACTTCGCCAGCACCTTTTGCTCTGGCTTTCTCTCTTTCAGCCAATTGCTCTGGAAATAATCCCTCATCTGTGTCCAGTGCGATTGCATTTTTCATTGCTGTGTCCCTTGCCTTTTCTTGGGCACGTTCAAAGTCATGGAGATACCTATGTTCTTTTAGTCCGCCATAAAAATCCTCATAACTTTGTGGAAAACCACCCTTGTTATTAACCCAGTCAATATATTTCATAGCGTTTTGGGCGTTCATTTTGTAGGTTTGATATGCCATCTCGAGGATACTCAATCCAAAATGTTGATGGGGTTGTATATGCTTTGGCGCGCACACAGCATGCCTGTTCTGTATCTTGCGAACAAGTTCAAAAAAGTCACCACTAAGTTCGTCCAGATAATCCACACATATGAACTTAATCACATCGCTGGTGGATTGTGCTTTTTTTTCTTGATTATCATCCAAATAAATTTCTAAATCATAATCTCTACCATGAGTTATCATGCCAATATATTATCACGGTTTTTGCAAACTGTCAAGATTCTATTTTTTAATTCCGATACCGCTTGGTGTCATTATGAATTTGTTTGTATCAAGCGGGCTGATTGTCCCGCCCAAACCACAAGACACCCCAGACAAGAAATCAATCCGCCTTTGTGTTTCGGCAACAGGTATACCCTCAAAGTTAATAATCACGGCCTCGTTGGTCCTTAGGTGTTCGACAATGTTAATCACTTCGGCATCTGTCCTTGGCGAGATAACCAAAATGTGGCGGTTACCAAGTGTGTTTCCACTAAACGCCCCCGAGAATCCATTGTTCGCAGGTTGTGATTGGTAACTGACGGTCGCGGCTGCAGGTTTTGAAACATCAAACAAAACGGCAGAAGCAACCTCTTTTGGTGTCACAGGTTCGGCTTGCGGTTCTGGTTCATTAACTGGTTCCGTTTGTGGTATGTGCGTCATTGCTGGTTGCTCTTCTACCTTGCCAGAGGGTTTGCGCTCTGAGGTAAATCCTTTTGAAACAAAATCAAATAATCCCATGTCTTTATTTTGTCACATATTGCCAAAAATTGTCAAACATAATTCGAAGTAAGAAAATGCAATCCATGCGGCCGAGTTTCTTATCGTCGATGCAAAGTTTTCAACGGGGTCAAGCCACAAAACTGCCAACCCAAACAACATGCGTGAAAGTTTGGCTTGGAGGGCATTGTACTGGGCACTTGTTCCTTCTGTTTTTAAAAGTCGAAACTCCCCGTTCAAATCCGACAAGTTGTTATACGCAAGCCGAGCCATGCCCGAAACTTCTTGGCGTGATTTTGAACCGCTGTTAAAATCATGCAAAAACCCACACAGAGCCTCGAACGTCGACCTAAATGTAAGCACCAATTTTTGTATAAAATCATGGTGCTCTGTGTCCAACAAAGATATAGTCGCAGCCTGTGATGTTATCGCCGTCGCCCCTGGGAAAGGACTGTGACAAATGTGGTCGACCACATTCCAAGTTGTTCCGTCGTTGAATAAGTAACCTGCCGCCCCGTTTCTGCGTGCCAACGTCGCCGCGTTCATGGCATCGGATTTGTTCCTGTTTTGAGAAACCACCGATACATAGAACGTGTGTGATTCCAAGTTCACTGTCGTCGGGTTTGATATCCTGCCAAAAGATACGAAACCAAAAATTAAATTCCCAACAAAAAACAACACGCCGATTATCGCAACAAAAAGTACAAAAATAAAAACCCTTGACCTGCGCCTAGGTTTATAGCGTTTGTATTTGTAATCGCTGTACGCATCTTCCACGATTTATGTTTATTGCGATATTTGGCGATTTATGACGAAGATACTTTTTAATCTTCCCAAATAAATTCTATATCTTTTACGCGGACGGTACTCCCCGTCTGCATACCTGCTTTATAAAGCGCCCCCACCGCACCGCTTTTTATAAGGCGTCGGTTAAAATACGCGGCGGACTCAGTATCTGTTAGCACCACCCCACGTATCAAATTGTCAATCATAGGACCCGAAACAACAAAAGCCCCATCCTCGTCAATGTCTACAAAGAACTCATTTTTGTCCTCGGTAATATCCAAAGTTTTTTCCGCCAAAGTTTTTTCCACACGCGGGAGTTTCGCAACCTGCTCACATACAAAAGCCAACAACTCATCCACACCCTCGCGTGTTGCACAAGAGATTGTAAAAACTTTTTTGTTTTTTAAATAAGGTTTAATTTTTGACTTAAAGTCCTTCACCTGTTCAGTTGTTGCGGAATCGATTTTGTTCAGTACAATAATTTGTGGCTTTTGCAAAAGTTCATCCGAGAACAACCCAAGTTCCCGATTGATAATTTCAAAGTCACTAAACGGGTCGCGCCCCTCTTGCGCAGAGATATCAATCATGTGCAGAAACAAACGTGTACGCGCCGTGTGCTTTAAAAAATCGACGCCAAGACCGCGCCCTTCGTGCGCTCCCTCAACAAGACCTGGGATGTCGGCAAAGATAACAGAACCGCCGATTTTCGCGCCATGGTCACGCTGTGACGCCAAAACGCCTATGTTCGGGTGCAAAGTAGTAAATGGATAGTTCCCAATCTTTGGATTCGAGCGCGTGACAATCGACAAAAAAGTACTCTTTCCCACATTTGGAAAACCGATAATTCCGACGTCCGCGATACAGTTAAGTTCCAATGTAACAGTGTGTTCTTTGGTCTTGATACCCGTCTGTGAAAAGTTCGGGGTCTGTCGCCTGCTCGTCGCAAAGTGTGCATTACCTCGCCCGCCTGCCCCGCCTTTAAGTGCCACAAATTGTTCCCCATCATTTGTTATGTCCGCAACAATGTTTCCACTTGAGTCAAAAATTTTTGTCCCGAGCGGCACAGGAATTTCTATTGCCTTGCCAAATGGTCCGTCCTTTCTGCCTGGGCGTCCGCTTGTCCCATCCTCGCCCTTATAATTTTTTACAAAGCGGAAATCAATCAGGTTATCCACCCGTGTTGTTCCAACAAAAATAACGTCACCACCGCGCCCGCCGTCACCGCCGTTTGGGCCTCCGCGCATTGTCATTTTGTCACGATGAAAAGACGTATGACCATTGCCCCCGTCGCCCGCCTTTATGTGAATTACAACTTTGTCTAAAAACATGAACCAAGTATACACCACCGCTCATATGATGTAAACATGAACCAATCAGATTTGAAAAAAATTATTGAACAGTACAACAAACTTTCAGACGAAGAACTAATTTTTGAATTCGCCAAGTACGCAGCGGAACAAGAACAAAAAGACGGTGGTGAGAGCATGCGAAAAACAATAGCGCGCCTCAAACCTTTTTTGAACAAAGAGCAACGTGAAAAACTTGACGCCGTGTTGCAAGGAACTAAATAGTCCCACATATTAATAGCAATGGCAAAGAGCATAGATATTCGCAATTGGCAAGAGCCAACCGTTCTAAACATCGCAGATTTTGGCGGGACTCCACCCCAAAAAGAATCAACCCCCAGCGAAACTTCCGCCTCTAAACATCAACACGGCGAACATCGCGAAAAGACATCCGCTTTTAAAGTGCAACAAGGTTTTTCTGGCGAACCCACCCCAGAGCCAACTCGTGAACCTGACTACGTACAGAACTCCAATCCCATACCAGAGCCCGAGCCGTCCTTTGACCCGTCTATGTTGCTTGGGCTTTTGGGCGAAAATATGTTTGATGACAACCCAATGATGGTCGCCGTCCTCCCGCTACTAAAAGGTGAAAAACCGTCAATGATGTCACTGCTCCCCTTAATTATGCAGATGAACAATAAACCTAATTCTGACGTTAAAAAAAATCTGGACGACTATACAATTATTTCTTAGTCTTTCCCGCTTCAATAGTCGCGTTCGTCACATCAATAATACCAACGTGCCCATCCGCACGCCTGTACATAACCTTGACGTCGCGCGTGGCTTCATCGGCGTAAATATAAAAATTGTGGTCGAGGGTCGCCAAATTAACCTCGGCCTCTTTATCTGACAAGATTTTGATTTCAAAAGACTTGTTCTTTTTAACCTGCGCAGGTGCAAGTTTCACAATTTGTTTAGTTTTTGAATACGCATAACGCTTTTCCTCAATCGCCTCTTTCCTAATCGTCGCACGGAGTTTTTCCTTGTTACGAACAATTTGCCGTTCTATCTTTGACAAAACACTGTCTATGTTCGAGAACATATTTTTACTCTCGGACTGGGCACGAAACGAATGGGTCTTTGTCGAGATTGTAAGTTCCATCCGCTCGGTATTACCAATCTTCGAACATACAACAGTACAAGACGCATCCTTTGCAAAGTACTTCTCAATTCGCAAAAGTTTCTTTTCAACAAGGTCTTGAAATTTCTTAGAGGTTATGTAATTACGTGTGTGTATCGTTATTTCCATATACTCAGTGTATATGAAAACTATTCTGTCGTCAAATTAATTTTTTCGCCTTCAACCGAAACGCGGACAACTGTATGCTCGCCCCCTGAAAGCACTGTTTCGGCGATTGGGTCTTCGAGTTCTGTTTGCACCAAACGCCTAATTGGGCGCGCGCCATATTCTTGGTTATAGCCTTTTTTTGCGAGGTGTTCAACAACACCTTTGCCGATGACCAATTTGAGTCCAATTGATTCCATTTTGCGACCAAGGGCTTTAACAGCGAGGTCGGTGATTTTAACGATGTTTTCAAGTGTGAGAGAATTAAACACAACTATGTTATCTATGCGGTTGATGAATTCGGGCTTGAACCGTTTTTTAAGTCCCTGTAAAACAAGTTCTTCTTCGCGGTTGCCGCTTCCCTCGCCAGACGAAAAGCCGATTTGCGAAGTCTTGGAGAGGTTTTCAACGCCCGCGTTACTTGTCATTATTATAATTGCGTTTCTGAAACTGGTGGTCTTGCCGCGGTTGTCAGATAAACGCCCCTCGTCAAGGATTTGCAGCATCACGTTGTAAATATCGGGGTGGGCTTTTTCGATTTCGTCGAACAGGACTATGCAGTACGGATTGCGGCGGACTCTGTCGCACAAAATCGCGCCGTCGTCGAAACCGACATATCCAGGAGGCGCGCCGATAAGTTTTGAAACGCTGTGTGCCTCGGTGTATTCGGACATGTCTAGTTTTATAAGCGAACGCTCTGACGCGAAAAGTTGTTTTGAGAGGACGCGGCAAACTTCGGTTTTACCGACCCCCGTGCGCCCAAGGAACATAAACGAACCAACTGGGCGGTTCGGGTCACCGACACCTGCGCGTGAACGGCGGATGGCTTTTGCAATAAATGTAATTGCAGCATCTTGGCCGATGACGTCTTTTTTAAGTTCCGATTCGAGGTTAATAAGATTTTCGCGGTCACCGCCAGTCATTTTGGACACAGGGATACCCGTTGCGCGTGACACCGCATCCGCAATTGCGTCCGCGGTTATATAAGGCGTGTCGTCCCCGCTTCGGTTTACGCGCAATTTCGAGCACGCCTCGTCAAGCATATCAATGGCTTTGTCAGGTAGGTTTCGGTCGGTGATATATCGGTCAGACAAATTAACCGCCGCAATAATCGCATCATCACAAATCATGAGGTCGTGGAATTTTTCAAAACTTGGTTTGATACCGCGAAGAATCTCAATGGCTTGGTCTTTGTTTGGCGGATTGACAATGATTGGTTGGAACCTGCGCTCTAATGCCGCGTCCTTTTCAATAAACTTGCGGTACTCCTCGGTGGTTGTTGCGCCAACGGTTTGCATCTCGCCCCTAGCAAGGCGGGGTTTAAGCATTTCGGATATACCAATTTCGCCCTCTTTGCCCGTTGCGGTCGTGATTTGGTGGAGTTCGTCGATGAACAAAATGACATCATCGCGCGTGGTCACCATTTTGATTAGGCCGTCAAGGCGGCTTTCAAGTTCACCGCGGAATTTTGTACCTGCCATTAAGGAACCAATATCAAGCGAGAAAATTGTTTTATCTTTGAGCAAAGTCGGCACATTCCCCTCGACAATCCTGAGTGCCAAGCCCTCTATAATAGCCGACTTACCAACACCTGCTTCACCAATTAGGACGGGGTTATTTTTTGTTTTACGACACAAGATTTCAATAACGCGTGCCGTTTCTTCATCTCGACCAATGATAGCGTCAATCTTGCCGTCGCGTGCACGTGCGGTCACGTCGCAGCCAAGTGCCAAAATATCCGCGGGCAATTTACTGTTGCTTTGTGTGGTTTCGGGTTTTGCTTTTTGGTTTGAACCAGCAAAAGATGTAACCATTTCAAATTCATCCAATCCAAAATCGGGGGAAACTTTTGGTTCTTTGGTAAGGAGAGTCAACTTTTTCGGGTCAATTCCCGCGCCTTTTAAAATCAAAGATACAAGAGTCCTGCACGTGTCTTTACCAAAAGAATTTATGACTTCGGTAGTTTGGTTGCATTGGGCACAAAGAACAAATAACAACGCCTCGGACACAACCGCATTTTGTCCAAGTTCCAAACTTATTTGATTTGCTTCTTTTAAAATCGCGGAAATCGTCATGTCTGGGCGATGAACCATTTTGACACTCGTGATTGTGTCAAGGTTGATACCAACCGTGGATAGGTATTTTGCGGCCAAACAACTCTGCACCGCACAAATCCCATACAGCAAATGCACAGGCATAGTAGGCATTGGGCTCGAGTCCGCGAGCGCAACATTGTTCGCGGTCTTTATTATTTTGTTTACGTTAAGCGATACGTTCATACTTTATTTTACCACAACATTTTACCCACTGCAACAAAAATGTGGAAATAGTAGGTTTTTAAGGGATTTTGGTGGGCTCCACTCGTGGTTTCACACACATATTCACTCACAAGTGAAAAACTAAAATAAAAAGGAGTTAAAGACAATTTAAGACCGCTTGAAATGGGTGTCTGTGTGGCACTCATTTTGATTGTTTATTGAAACAAAGCGGTGTTGCCTAAAATGGCAAGCGACAAAAACCGTGCGTGTGGGGGCAAGCACAAGGCTTTGCCCCCACCCACACTTCGCAAGCGGTTTTTCTGCCCTTGCCATTTTTACGCCGACAACCACGCATTTCCGTTTTTATTTTGTTTAGTCAGTAAAACATTTATCTTGATTTTACAAAATTTATACACTATAATATATTATGGCATATATGCAGGCGAAAGTCGTTGATCTGTTCTGTGGTGTGGGAGGGCTTACAAAAGGGCTGAAAAATGTTGGGCTTGATGTTGTAGCAGGTATTGACCTAGATCCAACTTGTAAATTTGCTTACGAAACAAATAACAATACGCAATTTTTAGAAAGGAATATATCAGAAGTCAAATCAAGCGAAATCAACAATTTTTACGGAAGCGAAGAGTTGAAAGTTCTGGTCGGTTGTGCTCCATGTCAACCCTTTTCAACTATGCGAAAGAAAATGGGTGACGAGTATAATCAAAACGATGACAAGTACGATCTTCTCTTGCAGTTCGGTAGGCTTGTAAACGAAACCTTGCCTGATATTGTTTCTATGGAGAATGTGCCTGCTATCAGAAAATCGACTGTATTCCCGAAATTTTTAGATATATTAAAAACTCACAATTACAAAGTTGATTACAAAGTTGTATATTGCCCAGATTATGGAATTGCACAAAATCGAAGACGTTTCGTATTGGTGGCATCTAGACTTGGAATAATAAAACTGATTGAACCGACGGACGATAGAAAAACTGTTACAGTTAGAAAGTACATATTTAATTTGCCAAAGATTGGATCAGGGGAAATATGCAAAACTGATCCTATGCACCGCACCGCAAAGTTGTCGCCGTTAAACATAAAAAGAATACAAGCATCAAAGCCTGGTGGTTCGTGGCGTGATTGGTCTTCCGATCTTTTGCTTGATTGCCACAAAAAAGAAAGTGGGCAGACATTTACATCAGTATATGGTAGAATGTCTTGGGATAAAATTGGTCCGACAATGACTACACAATTTTATTGCTACGGAACAGGTCGATATGGACATCCCGAACAAGATCGTGCATTGACATTGCGTGAGGGTGCATTATTGCAAACATTTCCTATCGATTATCAATTTATTGATCCTACAAAAGAATTGTTTTCAATTAAGGACATAGCAAGGCATATAGGAAATGCCGTTCCAGTAAGATTGGGGGAAATTATTGGGGAAAGCATAAAAGAACATATAGACTATGTTAAGGCAAAAAAGGAAACATAATAATGACTCCAACAAATGAAAAACCACTTGAACTAAAATTCGATCCAAGAACTATTGAACATCTTGGAATAAAAATGTATTCACAAATCCCATATGCTTTGGCGGAACTTGTATCAAATGCTTATGATGCTAATGCCACAAGAGTTGAGATTGAATTGAATGATGCGGGAAATGACAAACAAATCATAATTTCTGATAACGGCGATGGAATGACATATGATGAGGTTAGAGATAATTTCCTAGTAATAGGCAGGCGAAGAAGAGATGAAGACAAGAAACGAGAAAATGCAAAGAAAAGAAAGATTACTGGCAGAAAAGGTCTTGGCAAGTTAGCATTGTTTGGAATTGGCAAAAACATTGAGATAGTTACTAAAACAACAAAGGAGAAAATAGAAACATCTCTGACCTTGAATTGGGATTCCATTCTTAATGAATCATCAGGTATATACACTCCACCATCAAACAAAAGGGTAAACAATTCAAATCAATGTGGAACAAAAATAACTTTGTCACAACTTTCAAGGGTAACCGATTTTGACGAATTTTCAACTGCCGCATCTTTATCAAAACTTTTCAACTGTTTCGGAAAAGATTTTTTAGTATCGGTTTCTAGGAATGGAGGCAAAAAAGTTGAATTGTCTAGGGATCTTATCTACACAAACCTAAACGAAGAATTTTCTTGGGATGTAAAAAAACTTTCAGAAAAAGTCGAAAGTGATTACCGATATAAGAACGAACTCAAAGGGAAAATTCTCTCGACCATTAAACCAATAAGACAAGATTTGCGTGGCATTACGTTATATGTAAATGGTCGGTTAGCAAATATTCCCTGCTTCTTTGGGTATAAAGAAGCAGGTCACGCTTTTTCATATGTGACTGGCTGGATTGAAGCAGATTTTCTTGACGAATTCGAAAAAGATTTGATTTCGACAGATAGGCAATCTTTAAGTTGGGACATGGAGGAAGCCGAACAGTTGCAAAAACATTTACAGAAAATGATTACGCAAATTGTAAAAGATTGGAGTATTGGCAGAAAGAACGCAAAAGAAAATAAAGTATCAGAAAAAGTAGGTATAAACATAACAGAATGGATCGACAAAGTACCCGACAAAATCAGAACAAGATTATCTAGTGTAATTATGAAAATTTCCGACAAACCTGAAATTGACAATGAAGAGTTTTCCGCAGTCATAAAGGATGTCCACGAGTTACTACCGCCATATACATATTTTCATTATCGTGAGTTGCACAACGATGTTAAATCGTCAGCGGAAAATTCTTACAAGAAAAGAGATTATTACAAGGCGTTTAGTGAATCAATAAAAAAATATTTGAATGCAGTTAAAGACAAGGCAGAAATAATAAGTGATGACGACAATCATATACTGAACACCGCTTTTGGTATTGATTCAACTAAAATTCTCAAAGCAACAGCAAAATATAGTCCGAAACCAACTGGCAAATTCCGACAAAAAACACTCGACAATATAGAAGCGGCACAAAGAGATTTGTCTGTTGGAATCTTAACAGGGGCAAGAAATGTGTTGGCACACGAAGAAGAAACATCTTTAAGAGATGAGGGTCTATTCACAGAAAAAGACTGTCTTGATATGCTTTGCTTGTTATCTCATTTATTCAAAAGATTAGATGAGTCCGAGAAGCGATAATTATTTCTTGAAAACAAAAATATACTCGTGAGCAAGCAATAGAAAATTGAACTTTTCACTGTTAGTTTTCCAAAAGCCAGTTGCCTTGCAGTTATGTTGCTCCTTGATTATGATTTCTTTTATTTTGAACCCTGCGGATAAAAATTTTTGCATTACCTGAAAGCCAAGCGGTTGTACCATCCCATTTTTGCGAGTATCTCCCATGACGATAGTGCAATACTTATCTTTTCGTAGAACTCGGTAACATTCTCTTGCGACTTGTTCAATCTTTTCAAGAAAAGGTTTTATTGGCAAATGTGATAAATCGCCGTCAATATATTCGCTATATTTTATGATATCTGCATAAGGCGGATGCGTGCAAATAAGGTCAACAGAATTGTCGTCAAGAGCAAAACAGGTTGCATCGCCTTGATAAACTTTAATTTGCGGACTGTATAACGAATCAAAGTTTAATTTGTTTGTGGTCAATTCTACGGCTTTGGGGTTGATGTCAATTCCTATTGCATTGCGATTATTGAGTTTGCATTCTATTAAAGTTGTTCCACCACCAACGAACATGTCAAGAACCAAATCATTCTCTTTCGAGTAACGCAAGATAATGTTTTTTGCAACATACGGCGAAAAATTGCCACGATACTTGGAATCATGGGTCGCCCACTTGCCACGCTCTTTGAAACTCCAAACTGTGTTGGTTTCAAGTTCAAATTGCTTTTCCATTATTTTATAACCTTTGATAAAACTCCACTTTCAAGTTCGACAAGATTGTAAATATCATCAAGAATATCAAAAGTTGCTTTCAAATCATTTTTTGCGTTTCTCCAAGATGTCCCGTCAGTTATCCAAAAAAATTTAAATCCTTTGATGTTTTTTGACTTCTCTGCAATCAATTTATAACTTCTAGCAGTTTCATTCAATTTTGAACCGCTACCATTTCCACCATAGAAATTTGTCTCAATACCATATATCGTTGTATCAGTTTTGATGACAAAATCAAACTTCTTGTTGTCTGGGATTCCAGACAAGTTTATTCCCCAATTTCCCTCGATAGTCTTCACTTTCATCTCTTTGAAGTATGAAAATCCAGAGTTTTTGATATGTTGCTCAACAATATTCTCCATCAGTGTTCCGCCACGATTCTTTCTTCCATTTGAGTCCAAGCCTACTTCAACGCCAGTAGTATAGTCAATAATGTTGCCAGTTAGATGGTTTGAAATTAAATCAAACAAGCCCGACTCACTCATAAATAAAACACACTCTTCAACATCACATTTTGTGAAATTGAAAACATAGTTTTCATTATGGTGGGTGACATATACAATTTGGTCACGAATCGCCAAAAGTATCGGGATACATCTTGCAACGCTTGGAAGTTTGTTAAATAATTCACGGAAATCTTTTTCTATATTTTTTGATCTTACAAGAGAACTCAGCGCTCCAAGTTCAATTTTTATTGAGTCCACATTTCGGTACACCTTGTTAAAATTTATATAGTACCCGAAGTCAGAAATACTAATTTTGAATTTGCTCAACCATTCATTAAAATTTCTCATTACACCACTCTCCTTTGTTTGTTTATTTCAGCATTGTTATAGTTCCGAACAATTATTTCAGTTATATCTCCACGCTTGTCTGCTTGGCAATTTATCATTCGCCTTGCCTTAATTCGCATTATACCAAAACCATTGTACAAGTCGTCAAAGAAATTATCATTCAGATCAGAATTTTTCGGATCAGAGTTTGAAAGCATAACTTTGCACCCTTGCTTGCTTAATTGTCTTACAAGTTTGGCAAGTTGCTTTTGGTCATCATCATTAAAACCATTTTGTGAATATCCAACAAAAGATGCAGATGTAGTTAGTGGGCGATACGGTGGGTCAAAATAAAGAAAAGTGTTCTCTGTTGTGTAATTCAAACATTGCTTGTAATCACCATATAAAATTGTGACCTTTTGCAGTAACTTTGAAATTAGAGTTAAGTTGTCCACATCGTAGATACAAGGGTTTTTTGATTTGCCAAATGGCACGTTATACTCTCCCTTGCTATTAACTCGGTATAAACCATTAAAACAAGTCTTGTTCAAAAAAATAAAATCGGCGGCTTTTTCAAAATCATACTTGCCGTTTAGTTTTATTTCGTTATATCGCTTGCGAATGTCCAAATAAAATTTTGCTTGCTCATCAAGGCTTAGTGAAATGAATTTTACTTTTAGTTGATCCAGTTGTTTAATAATTTCATTTACATCTTCCTTGATACAACGATAGCAATTTATAAGTTCTTTGTTCAAGTCGATAATGACTGCTTGCTCAACATTAAATCTTTGCAACACATCAAAAAGGACTGCGCCACCGCCAACAAATGGCTCTATATACACTTTGAAATCAGCAGGATAAAGTTCGCCAAACTTTTCTAAAAGTTGCCCTTTGCCACCTGCCCATTTCAAAAAAGGTTTTGCAATACCTTTGCTCATATTAAATAATATCATGCTTTAATTCGCTTTGCAATGCAAATTGAAATGTATAAAATTTTTGCCTACGGCGTGGGCTCTGGGAAAGGTTGGATGGTGCGTGATGATATTAGGTGCGTTGTCCCTTGTGTTTTCTCCCCTTTCGCCCTTGTTTCGTAGCACGAGCCACAAAAAGCAGTCAAGAGTTTTCCTGCGGACGTCTACTCTTGACTGCTTTTTGCGTTCGTGCATTTTGTGATTTGGGCGAAAGGGAAAGAAAACACGCAAGCGGTCAATGTATCGGTAGGTCAAGGTCTTTTTCGATTCCGTCAATCTTGTCAATGAATCGTTGGCATTTTATGATGTGTTGGTTAAGTGAAAACTTTATCATATCACGTGTTACTTCGTCGTTGTTCTCGGCAAATAGTTCGGGGTATTTGTCAAGGAATATTAGCATCATGTCAATCATATCGCCCGTGCGTTCCATGTGCTTTGATTTCATGGCGAATATCTTGTCAAAGTATTTTGTAAGACTTGAGAGCCATTTGCCATACTCGCGGTCATCACGTTCGTCAAAATGCCCCATGTAAACATCGGGGACATTGAATTCTATGTCGACCATCTCTCGCATTGTCATAATTCTAATCTCTTTTTTTGTTGGCTTTTTTTCATTGCTCATGATTGCACCTCACTTATTTTAACTTCTGCACCTTGTTTTTCAAGTGCTGCGATTATCTCGTCACTTGGCTTGCCTTTCTGCCACTCGTAAATGTTTTGGTCTGGCATATAGATAATTTCGTTGACCCTACGCAAGAATCCACGATAGGACGGCTCTTTTGAATTTTCGGGGTCTTGCCGTTGTTTTCGCCAATGGTGGTCGATTGGGTAATTTGAGATTATAAAAACCTTTGTAAATGTAGCAGTTTTATTTTTGCCACGTGCCGTCAAAGAACATGGGCGACCATTGAGCCATGTATTCATTTTTGTAATATCCACCGAACTATCGAACTCGTCAAAAATCAAAATGTCGTGGGCGTTGTATTCGTCAAACATACCCTTGCGAAAGTCCGTGTCATATTCGCCGATGATATGTGCGTCTTGTGGTTGGCAACCTAAAACACGCTCATAGTAACTTGTTTTGCCTGCACCCTCTTTGCCATAGATATAAACCACGTGGACGTTGCGGACAACATTTTTCCAAACGCTTTGCAAGTATAATTGTTGAGCGTCAATAATTTTAGTGCCGTTCATAACGGCGTGCCAAGAGTTATCTTCCAAAATCTGCTCGTATGGTGTGCGGTCTTTGATATAACTTTTAAGTTTTGTCTGGTCAAGTTTTCGTTGTCCTTCTTCCACCAAATCGCCCCAAGAAAAGAAATCATATCCTTCTACCCTTGTTTTCGGTTTGTTGCAATATGCCACGCAATCGTAATTAGACCCCTCGCATTTGTGTAAGTGCCAAGTTGGAAACAGTTTGTGTACAACTTTCATGTCCATAGGTCGCTTAAAATGCAAAAACCCTTGCAAGTGCAGAAGCCCCGTCTTTTCGCCACGTTCATATTGAAAGCAAAAATAATCAATGTATTCTATCGTTTTGAAATATTCTTGTGCAGATTTGTAGTCTTTGAAAAAGATACGCTCGCCAATTACAGGGATTGCGGAAGTCGGGTCATCTTTGACAAGTCGCTTTTCATATTGGCAATGGTGGAACAAAAAGAACTTTTCATTTTCGGGCAACTTGTGAAATGAAAAATCATGATGCGTCCGTGCGTAACCTTGTTGTTCCGCCGTCAATTCGTCCATGTTGACGATATTCACGTTATCCGTCACAAACGGATTTGACAAAGTAAATGCAAATCTGACGGCACGATTTCGGTTGCGTTTTGGCTTGTCCATGTGAATATTTTAGCAGTTCTTGTCGCTTTTGTCTATTGCGGTTTTTGTCGAAAAGTGATATAATTGTCTTGTGGAAATCACGAGAAAGGAGGGTGTGTGAACGTCGGCAGAGCCGACTAACTTACAAAAAAGCGGTCTTAAATTGAAATGAAAAATGACATATCAAGGAAAGACAATCAAAAAACACGTTCGGGGGAATTGGTTTGCAAGGGTGCGATTTAACGGCAAAGTAATTTCGATTTACGGGCATACACAATTAGAGTGCTACGGCAAATTAAAATTGGTGTGCGACAAAATCGAGATTGACAAAGCCCAAAAGTTTTTGCAAAAAGTTGAAAACTTAATCACACCGCAAATCAAAATGGTTGAGAACAAACCCAAGTACACTTTGCAAGAATGGTTTGACGAATGGCTTAATACTTACAAAGTGGGGCGAGTGCGACAAGCCACAATAGTTGCGTTCAAAAGGTCGTTCAAGAATTTTCACGAGTTACACGACACACCGATAACCGAGATTACAAGTTTAATGCTATCAAAAGCAATAAACAATTCGGGTCAAGGTGGCATGAAAATTCAAGTAAACAATCTTGCACAACAAATGTTCTTGATCGCATTTAACAACCGCCTTGTCGAGTGCAACCCAGCAAGCAACTTTACAAAACCTAAACGTGTTGAAAAATCAAAAAAGAAAGCATTGACCCAAGAGCAAGAAAACACGTTGATTGCCGAGTGCCTGAAAGACCTAGACAAGTACGAGCCACTATTGATTTGTTTATGGCAAGGACTACGCAAGGGGGAAATGTTAGCACTACGACCAAATGATTTCGATTTTGACAAAAACACTTTGCGAGTTGACGAAAGTTATGATGAGCAATTCCCCGATGACCTTGAAACAAAAAACAAGGAAAGCAATCGCACAATGCCGATGTTTAGCAAGACAAGAGAAATCTTATTGCGACACAAAAGCAAAACCGCACCTGAGAGAATTTACAAAGATTATCGTTCCGCCACATTGAATGACCGATTGCAAAAATTGTGCAAGGACAACGGGCTGCCACGAATAACAATTCACGAGTTACGGCACACATTTATCACACGTTGCAACGACAAAGGCATAGACGAACTTGTAACGCAGAAATGGGTCGGACACGCAAAGGGTAGTAGAATGACAAAGGCAATCTACACACATGTCACAGACGATGCCGAACTCAAATATATTCAAGTATTTGACAACAAAAAATAAAAAGTTTCACACATGATTTCACTCACAACCACCTTAACAATTTAATACGATTTTCATTTTTCCATTATTTTCTTTGTGAAAAGCCCCAATTTATCGACATATTACATAAAGTGGGTATGGGAATGCAGTGGGTAAAATGTACCACAACCTTATCTTGAAAACAAGCGATTAAAGAACTGTGCGACACGGTCAAAAAAGTTTGAACTGACATCTGGGTTTGGTGCGGGTGTCCAGTTTGAAGGCGGAATTGTTTGAACAGGACCAACAGGGCTGAAACCATTTGCGGCTGCTGCACCATCGGCAACCAACTCACGCGCTGCATTTGTTGCGGCTTGATAAGCGGCAGAACTCTCGGCCTGTGCTGCAGACAAACTTTGTGTAAGTGCCGCATTTTCGGCCTGGAGTGTGGATATGGCGCTTGAACCCGCAGAAATAGCAATACCGTTTGCAATGATGAAAGACAAAATCATTATTGTCACGGCGATAAAAGACACGACCGCGACCATTCCAACAGAGTTCAATTTAATGCGTGTTTCAAAATTTGTTTCGGTATCAACACTTGTGTATGCATCAGGTTGTATTCTGGTATTTGATTGTACATCAACCTCGGTGTCATGTCGCCTTGTTGGGTAGGACTTGCGTACATCCTCGATAATATAATTAGAATGTGATTCAGGCAAACCTGGGAGTGCGTACTCGGTATCATTGGACGTGCTGTATTGTTTTGTTGGAACGGCATAACTTTCAAATTGTGTTGGGACACTTGGTTCCTCCAAAATTTTTGGTGCAAATGTTGTTACTGGTTCGTACGTCCTTGTGTTTGCGCGCGGAGAAACGTATTCTTCTAACTCTATCCCAACCACGGGTGAAGCCGTCAAAACGGTATCCTCGGTTGGGTAATCTTCAAGCGCAGGTGCGTCGGAATATTTTGAACCAACAAGTTCGTCATAGTCCGTAAGGTTGTACTTAAGGTCAAATGTTGTACTCATGATTTTCCTCCTTTCTCTGCAACTCTCAGTTTCGCACTCTGACTTCGTGGATTTGTATTCTGTTCTTCTATTGTTGGCAATATTGGTCTTTTTGTCAAATTAATTACGGTACTTTTTTTCTCACAAATACATTTTGGTGTCTTTGGGGGGCAAACGCACGATTTTTCAAGATATCTCAGTGCGTGCTTCACAATGCGGTCCTCAAGCGAATGGAATGTAATCACCGCCAATCGTCCACCAGGGTTAAGCATCTCCACCGCATCATAGATAAACTTTTCTAATACCTCCAGTTCACGGTTGACCTCTATTCTGATTGCCTGAAAAGTCCGCTTTGCAGGATGTCCGCCAGTTTTATAGTAGTTCCCAGGAACCGCACCAGTGATGACCTTGACAAGTGCAAGGGTCGTTTCAATCGGACGAGCCTTAACAATCGCGGAAGTTATCATTTTTGCATATCGCTCTTCCCCGTACTCGCGGATAATTTCTTCTAACCGCGCGGGTGTGTAATTGTTTACAACGTGCCTTGCATCGCGCTTTTGGGTTTGGTCCATACGCATACAAAGCGGCCCGTCTTTCATATACGAAAAGCCACGGTCAGCGGTATCAATTTGGTGGCTTGAAACACCGAGGTCAGCCAAAATCCCATCGACACCTTTGATATCGTTGATTTCTAAGATTTCTTTAATATTATCGAAACTGTCATTAACAAAAACTTTTTCGCATGTTGAAATAACATTCTCTTTGTTTTTAAATGCGTTTATATCTTTATCAATGCAAATTATTTTGTCATTTGGCGTGAGGCGCGACGCGATTTGCGCACTGTGGCCCATGCCGCCCGCCGTGGCATCAACGAAAATTTTCGGTCTGTTTGACCCTCGCCCGTTTTTGAAACCCAAACCATCTAGGACCTCCTTTTGTAAGACAGGTATATGGTAACAATTTTCATTATACACCATACTTATTCAGTTCTCCAAACAATTTATCATAATCTACGCCGATATTTGTAACTTTTCCAGCCAAATAATCGTCATAGACCTCTTTTGACCACAATTCCGCACGATTTCCAACGCCGATGAAAACGATATCTTTTTTAATAGCCCCAAACTCGCGCAAGTTTTTAGGCAAGAGGGTCCTTCCTTGATTGTCTTCTTCCAAAACATTTGCACCCGCAAAAAATGCCCTAAGACTCCTTTGCACCGAGATATCACTTAGCGGAACAGAGTCTAATTTTGAACCAATCTTTTCGTTCCAATCATTTGCTGAAAACAAAAACAGACACCCATTGATGCCTTTGGTAATTGTTACCTCGCCATTAAGGTCGGATTTTAATCGCGCAGGAATGCGAATGCGTCCTTTGTCGTCAATTTGTCCATGGTATTCGCCAAACAACACGATTTACGACCCTCCTTTGATTTGACCCAAGGCCCCGACGACCGACTCCCCCAAGATATGCCAGTCGCCGAGCCCCCAAGAGCCATACCCTATTGTGCCACATACTTTGACCACTGTCAACCACTTTTATCCACTTTCGACCACAAAAAATTTCACTATTTACACAATAGGCACGAGTATGGTATATATTTACTCATGATAGATTTTTCCGACCTGCATGTGTCACTTCCTGTATGGATTGTCAGCCAAGTCTTTATGCTGTTTGCGCTTGTGACGATTGTTATAAGTATGCAACTTAAAAACAAGCGTAGACTCCTGTTGGCAGTTGGTTTGGTTTATATTTTTTACGCGATAAATTTGGCACTTATACAAAACTGGATAGTCTTTGTTACGATTGTGGTTGCGCTTGTCAGAAATTTGATTTTTGCATATTACGAACGCCGAGCCGAAAAAGGAAAACAGATATCAAACACAACTGGTTGGGTGACCGTGTTTGTTTTTATGCTCGCAATAATAATTCCAACAATTTTTTTATGGAGTTGGTGGTTTGATTGGCTTCTTGCTGCTGGCTCTATCCCGATTCTTATTGGTGCTTATGTCAAAGGAATACACCTTTTCAAAACCGCGATTATTTTGAAAGCCATTTTGAACATAATAAGTTTTGTTTTTTATCTAAACTTGGTTGGGATTATTTATGAAACCGTCGTCATCACATCAATAATTGCTTTTTATATTCGATTACTTGTGACTAAGAAGGTAGTACCCCAAGAGGCCGAGTGATTTTATGACAAAATTACTCAAGATGTTGAAAACCTATACCCCGTTCGACGATGTTGAAAAAGAACACGTTGCAAACACGTTACATTTGCTAAAAACAGAAAAAGAACCGCATTCACGGACAACCGAAATCGGACACATAACGGGTTCGGCACTTTTGTTTAGCAACGATTTCAAAAAAATTCTTTTGACACACCACAAGAAACTTAACAAGTGGGTGCAATTTGGCGGTCACGCAGACGGTGACGAAAACACTTTAAGGGTCGCGGTAAAAGAACTAACGGAAGAAAGCGGTATCACAGATTTTGAACTTTTTGAAAACAAAATTTTTGACGTAGATATCCAAGAAATTCCTGCTTACAAAAATATCCCTGCACACCTTCATTATGACATACGTTTTGCGTTTACGACTTGCGAAAACAATTTCATTGTTAACGAAGAATCTATCGCACTTAAATGGTTTACTTTTGAACAATTCAAAGAACTTCAGTCACGGGTAAAAGACCCTGGACTTTTGCGTGTAATAAAAAAATGGGGAGAATTACTTGGAACAAAGTTGCTCTCAGAAAAAGAATACAAACAAGGCGCCCGAATAATTAAGGGCGGCGGAGTGGTTGCTTTTCGCACCGAAACCGTGTTTGGTCTGGGTGCCGATGCCACGAATTGCGAGGCGGTTAAAAAAATATTTGTCGCAAAAAACCGCCCCCAGAATAACCCCCTTATCGTACATTTTCACAGCATCAAACATTTACAAGAATACCTAATCATACCACCCGAAATTTTGCCACTCTTTAGAATCAAAGCACCCCTCACAATCGTCATCCAAAACACACCAACTGATACCACAAAACCCCTCTCCCCTATTGTTTGTGCAGGGCAAAAAACGGTAGCGTGCCGAATTCCGACGTGCGGGTTTACGAGGAAATTTATTAGGGCCTGTGGTACACCAATATCCGCCCCATCCGCGAACACATCAACGCGTCCAAGCCCCACCCGTTGGCAAGATGTTTTTTCCGACCTCGACGGGCGCATCGACGCAATCATAAAGGGCAAACCCACAAAATTCGGAATCGAGAGCACCGTTGTTTTATACACCGACGGGAAACTTGAAGTCCTCCGACATGGTGCGGTGAGTGTAAAAAAACTTGCTCGCCTCACGAAACTGGTTGTAACAAACGTTGCGGATTCAGAAAAACTTAAAAAAAGCCCTGGCACTATGCACAAACACTATACCCCGTCTGTTCCCGTAGTTTTGTTTAAAAAACCCGAAGAAATCCCTGCACTTATCAAAGACAAAGCCGCGGTAATTTTGTTCAAAACAAACAAAGAACATTACAAGGGTCTACGTGCAATCAACCTTGGTAAAACTTGCGCCTGTGTCCAAACCAATTTTTTCAAGGCACTTAGGGATGCGGAAAAAATGCTCCTTGAAAAACCAAACCCTGTAATCTTGGTCGAACAAATGCCTTCTACCCAAGAGTTCGCGGGCATCAACGACCGCATTTGCAAAGCCTGTGGTAAATAATTAAATTTTAATGTTCGGTCCAACGACACAAATGGTTGCCTTATCAAGGTCAAGATATTTTTTTGCGACTTCATTAACCTGTTTCGGTGTTACGGCTTCAAGGTTTTTTAAATACTCGGCATCCGTTTCAATTTTACCAAGGGTCGATAATTGCGTTGCGTTTTTGTAACTGATTTGTTCAACGTCCTCTGATGCAAACATTTTACTGCTGCGTTTGATGTTTTTGACCTTTTGCATTTCTTCGTCGGTCACACCGTCGGATACAAGGCGAGTAATCTCGCTACGAATCGTATCAAAAACGACTCCAGTATTTTTTGGCGTACACGAAAACCAAACGTACAAATATCCGCCAAGGTCGTTCACACGTACCCCGCCCGAAATCGAATACACAAGCCCAAGTTTTTCCCTGACCGCGGTAAACAAACGCGATGACATCCCAATGGATAGTATCTCACAAACATATGTAAGTGCAAACCTGTCCGCATGGTCAAGTTGAACCGCAGGAAACAACATTGCCGCGTTGTGTTGTTCGATTTTTTTCTTGCGCTTTGCAACCGTTGCAATGGGCGCAATCGGATTAGATGCAATCGGACGAATATTTGGTTTTGCTTTTGTGCCTTTAAAATGAGGCAAAAAATATTTCTGAACCATAGCCTCGGCCTGCGCAATCGTTATATCCCCCGTGAACGAAATAATCGTATTCGGCGCGGTATAATGTTTTTTAATATAATTATGGATATCAGCAGGTCGGAAACTTTTGACACTTTTAACTGTACCTGCAATAGGATGCCCAAAAGCCGTATCTGCAAAATACGTACCTGAAGTCAAATCACTAAGCGCGTGTCGCGGGTTGTCGTCGTGCATGATAATTTCTTGGACGATAACGCCACACTCGCGTTTAAATTCCTCGTCACTGAACTTTAGGTTAAAAAACATATCTGACAACACGTCACAGCAATCATCAACGTTTGTAAGCAACCCTTTTGTGTGATAGCATGTTGCCACGTTACTTGTGTACGCGTTGTACTCTACGCCCAAACTTGAAAGAATCTTTGCAATGTCCTCGGCAGAGCGTTTGGTAGTTCCTTTGAACAACATGTGTTCTACAAAATGCGAAAGACCCCACTCGTCCGCTTCCTCGTCACGAGAGCCAACGCTTACGTGAACACTTGTTGCCACGGACTTGAATCCTGGCATTGGGCGTACGATTAGCCTCATCCCACACCCGTAGGTTTTTATAATGTTTTCCATATTGATAAGTATATGCAAAGACTTTGGCAAAAACAAGTGTTTAAATCAAATTTTCGGACACACTAGTAACCCCAAGTCCCGCATTTTGATAGAACCTTAAAATTCGGTGTAACTCGGTAAATGTTGCAAGGTTTGCCCTAAGCAAAACAAAATCACCTGCCATAATATCACGTGTTGCAGAATCAAAAACATTCGTTGTTGCATCACGTGACCACATCACGGTGCGGTAACCAAGACGTTCCGCAGCCCTGAGTGTCGCCCTATCAAACGCGCCATGTGGTGGTAAAAAAACCTGCATACACACACCCTCTTGCGGTTCAATTTCGTCCTCGGTCAATTGTACAGAGGCGGTAATTGCCTTAACAAGCGTGTGCGTAGTTTCCAACTCGGCACGCTGTTCGGCTTCTCTTTTTCCCGCCAATGCCCTGTTGTTGTGTGCGTGATTCCCAAGTTCAAAATGCTCTGCCAACTTCATTACGGTTGGACGGTTGCGACTTGCCCAGCCTCCACCAACAAAAAATGTTGCGTCAACATTGTTTTCAATAAGTAATGATGCAATTTCATTCACATACGTTGCGTCGTCCTCTAACACAAACATAAGCGAAACGTTGTTGTTCGTGCGATTTCCACCTGCCACAGGTGCCGACACCGATATAAAAACATCCGCCAAGTTTACCGTAAACACCGCCACTCCCAAGCCAACCAAAACTACGGCGATACACAAATTTGTTACAATTGAAACTTTTTTGCTCACACAAAATTATATGCCCAGTACTTATAATAACTTGCCAACAAATCAATTTTCAACTAAACTTGACCTATGACAAATGTCTATTTTGTCCGACACGCCGAACCCGACATGTCCGTCCATGACGAAGGCCGCCCTCTTACCCCAAAAGGTTTGGCGAACTCTAGGCTTGTTACAAAATTTTTATCCGACAAATCCATCGACATAGTTTTTTCAAGCCCATTTGTTCGCACCGTACAAACTCTTAAAGACTTTGTGGAGAGTCAAAGTCTTAAATTAAATTTTGTAGACGATTTTCGAGAACGACATATTTCAAACAATTGGCTTCCCAACTTTGACGAGGTTTCCGCAAAACAGTGGGAAGATTTTTCTTATAAACTTCCCGATGGTGAATCGCTTGCAGACGTGCAATCCCGAAACATACGCGCCCTTGAAAATATTTTGGTTTCACACAAGGACAAAAACATTGTTATTGGCGCACACGGAACTGCACTGTCTACACTGGTATATTATTTTGATAAAACCTGGTTGATAAAAAACGACGTATTTCCAACCTGTAAAATGCCAATGCCATGGATTGTATTATTACAATTCGACAAACAGAAACTTTTGCACATCGAAAAATTCGAAATTATTTCGCAACCAAAACGGCCTTGACCCTGCGAATACCTGAGCCAACGTTTTCTTCCTTTTGAATTTTAAAGACGCCCAACTCTTTCGTGTTCGCCACATGTGGTCCGCCACAGATTTCTTTTGAAAAATCGCCAATCGTAAAGACCTTTACCCTGTCACCATAGCGGTCACAAAACGTGCCGACGGCCCCAGTTTTTTGGGCTTCAGCAACAGACATCTCCGCCACAATCACATCATGATTTTTTGCGATTTCCCCGTTTATACGCTTTTCAATTTCGGAGATTTCGTTTGGTTCGACTTTTCTTGAAAACGAAAAATCAAACCGCAAACGCTCTGGCGTTATGTTAGAGCCCTTTTGCACAACACTGTCCCCAAATTTTTCACGCAGAGCCGCCAACAACAAATGCGCCGCGGTATGCAACCGAACCGTTTCTTGGCAACTGTCGGCAAGCCCACCCTTAAACGCACCCGCCGCCACAGAAGCAGATTTGCTTTTGTCCGAGTGTTCTTTTTTAGCAACTTCATACCCCTTAATATCGACTTTCAACCCGTGTTCTGCGGCGATTTCTTTTGTTACTTCGATTGGAAAACCATATGTTTCAAACAAATGAAACGCGGTCTGCCCGTCGATTGTTTTGCCTTTTACGTTCGCCCTCGCACGTTCAAATTCTTTCAATCCTTTTGTCAGCGTGTTCATGAATCGGTTTACTTCTTTCATAAATGTCGCGGTCACAAACTCAACATTGAACTCGAGATAACTCGCGTAAAATTTGATTAACTCCCCAAACACTGGCGTTTCGATTTTGCACATATTTGCAGCCCGAACAGCGCGCCGTATAAGCATCCTAAGCACGTATCCAGCACCTGTGTTCGACGGCATAACTCCGTCAGCAATAATAACCGAAGCCGCACGTGTATGCTCTGCGATAATTCGCGCGTTTCTTGTATCTTTGGTTTTTAGTAACACCATAGCAGGGGCAAAAATCTCGGACTCGTAAACACTTTTGTGCCCATTTACAAAGCACAAAATTCGCTCAAGCCCCCAACCCGTGTCAACATTTTTTTGTTTTGCGGGTTTTAGAACATTCGGTTCGTCCGCCACGTATTGCATATAAACATCATTCCCAAGTTCCGTAAACCGACCGCAATCGCACGACGGGTTACATGTTTTTTTCCCACAAACTTTGTCAGCACCTGCGTCATAAAACATCTCGCTGCAAGGTCCTTGGGGGCCCAAACCCGAACCCATAGCCCACCAATTTTCACTCGCAGGTAAAAAATGTATGCGTTCTTTGGGAACACCTTGTTCTTCCCAAAACTTTGCACATTCCGTGTCGCGCGGTGCATTTTTGTCGCCCTCGAAACACGTAACATGAATTTTATCTTTTGGAATCCCCAAATATTTTTTGCTTGTTAAAAATTCGTAACTCCAAGAAACTTTTTCCTTTTTGAAATAATCACCAAGCGACCAATTCCCCATCATCTCGAAAAAAGTACAATGCGAGTCATCGCCCACATCGTCGATATCGCCCGTCCGAACGCAACGCTGGATGTTCGCAATTCGTTTTCCGCCTGGGTGTTTTTGCCCCAACAAAAATGGCACCAAAGGCTGCATCCCCGCGGTCGTGAACAATGTACTCGGGTCGTTTTCGGGGGTAATTGGTGCGCCCATAACAACCGTGTGCCCTTTGCCCTCTAGGTAAGAGAGCCATAATTTTTTCAACTCTTTATAGGTCATGTGTTTAGACTACCAAAATCGTCGCCGTCTGTAAAGACCCCAACCGTTCCAAAATCATCATTATTGTCGTCTTGGCCGTCATCTTCATAATTCACGTCGGGTTTGCTGAATTTATCAATCTCGGCAAGTGCTTTGTACAAAACATATTGTTTGTATTCTTCGTCCGTCATTTTTCCGTCATCAATAAGGTCGTCATCCGATGACGCTTCAAGTTTCTCGCCAAACTCAGGCGCGCCCGCAACACGTGGAGCAGCAACAACATTACCCAAATCAACATTAGGAGTTATCACCTTTTGCGCAGGTTGTGCAGGAGTCGCAGGTGCTGGCGGCGGTGTCTGTTGTTGTACAGGCGGTGCCACAGGAGGCGGTGTTGGTGCTTGCACTGGTGCCTGCTGAACTGGTGCGGGCGCAGGTGCGGCAGACACTGGCGGAGGCGGTGCTTGAACAGGTGCAGGCGCGGGTGCTGCTTGTGGTTGAGGTGCAGGTGCTGCAGGTCCCGTCATCATCATGTTCTTGATGTCACGCATCTCTTTGACCAGTTCAATCAAAACGTCCATTTGCGTTGTGTCGGCGGCTTTTGCAGCAGGCTTTTTAGCCGCAGTCGTTGCTTTCGGCTTTGGTGTTGGTTGTTTTTTTTGTTCGTCCATACCAAGAGTATATAAAGGCTTTGCGCCCTAGTCAACGAATTTCAACCCAAGTATCGCAGCGGCCCCAATCATTGCCGCGTTATCGGTACAATATTTTTGCTCAGGAAAAAAAACAGTGCCACCAATCTCAGCAACTGCTTTTGACATCAAATCCCTCAAATATCCATTCGCACTCACCCCGCCTGACACGGCGAGTTTTCTTTGACCACTTTTTTTCATCTCCTCTATGGTTCGTGAAACAAGTTGCATAACCGCCTCGTGTTGAAAACTTGCACAAATTTTTGGAACATCAATTTTGTTAGTATAATTCATGACCGCGGTTTTCAAACCACTGTACGTAAACCCGTCCGCGCGCGGATGTTTAACAAAAGTAATTAACTCGCCAGTGTACTCTTTCGCCAAACGCTCTATATGAACACCGCCTGGGAGCCCCAACCCCAATAATTTTGCAACCTTGTCAAAGGCCTCACCCACCGCATCATCCATTGTTTGCATTACCAAAGATATTGCACCCCATTTTTTTACCGAGTAAATCGCCGTATGTCCGCCACTCACGACCAAAGACAAAAACGGAGGTTTTATATCTTTGTTTATGGCAACAGAAGCAATATGACCGTGCAAATGATTGACCGCAGTAAATGGAAGATTCCGTGCGTTTGCGAAACTCCGACCGAATATGTCGCCGACCATTACGGCACCGCGGAGTCCAGGGTGCGTAGTTGCACAAACATTTGTTACATCATCAATTGTCAAGCCCGCGACTTTCAACGACTCTGTGACAACTGGTAAAATGGCGAGGGCATGGTTTCGGCTCGCAATCTCTGGCACCACCCCGCCATACAAAGTATGAATATCGGTTTGACTTGAAACGATGTTAGATAAAACACAAATTTTTCCATTGTCGTTACAAACCACAGAGGCACAAGTATCATCACAACTACTCTCCAGCGCCAAAAAAATTTGTTTTATATTTTTTGTTTTTTCAACAAAGATTTCTTGCTTCACTTGTCCGTGTCCTTGTATTTGTGCCTAAGCCACGCATCCGAAAACTCTTTAATTTCCCCGTCCAAAACTTTTACCACGTTACTGGTTTCCTGCCCCGTGCGGTGGTCTTTTACCATAGTATACGGACACAAGACGTAACTCCGAATCTGGCTACCCCATTCGATTTTCATTTGAACGGGTTGCATATTTTTAAGTTTTCTTTGCTCGTTTTCATAATGTAAAAATTCAAGTTTACTTACAAGGTTGTTCATAGCCGTTTGTCGGTTTTGAATTTGACTGCGCCCATTCATACACGTCACAACCACCCCAGTCGGCAAGTGAGTAATCCGCACAGCCGACTCGGTCTTATTAACGTGTTGTCCGCCCGCACCACTTGCACGATAGACGTCAACCCGAATATCTTTTTCTTCCAAAACAAAATTTGTTTTTTCGATAATGGGCACGACTTCGACAGCAACAAAACTTGTATGCCTGCGTGCGTTAGAATCAAATGGCGAGATTCGAACCAACCTATGTACACCGCTCTCGCTTTTGAAAATTCCGTACGCAAAAACACCTTTGACCGTAAAAGACGCGCTCTTAATCCCCGCTCCGTCGCCGTCAAGTTTATCATTAATCTCGTAAGATAGGTTTTGGTTCTCCGCAAAACGTGTGAGCATCCTAAAAACAATATCCGCCCAATCCTGAGCCTCGGTCCCGCCTGCACCCGCCGTGATGTTTACAATACAATCGTTCTCGTCATATTTTTCCGACAACAAAGTTGCCAAATAAAACTTGTTAAATTCATCTTCAAGGCGTTTGTGCTCTGCTTTTAATTCCTCGGTAATTCCATCGAGTTTCAAAAACTCCTCGTAATCATTAAACCCTTCAACAAGTTTTTTATATGTAACAACAAATTCTTCCAAAGACTTTACTTTTTGGTTTCGACGAACATCAGACCAATCTTCTTCCTGTAATTTTTTAAGTTCACAAAGTTCTGCCTCCCGATTTTTTACGAGGCCCGCAAACGTTTCCAACAACCCAAGATAATCCATCAAATAATATTACACTTTTTTCTTTTCACGTTCAAGTCTTTTCTTGTAATCGGCAACCGCAGCCTCAACCGCCTCGCGCGCCAGCACCGAGCAATGAACTTTCTGCGGCGGCAACCCACCCAAAAGTGTCACAATCTCGCTGTTTGAAATTGCAAGGGCTTGGTCAATTGTTTTGCCTTTTATGACATCACAAACCATGTCCGACGACGCAATCGCCGCCACACATCCAAAAGTTTTGAACTTTGCATCACGAATAATGTCACGTTCAATTTGAACATAGATTTTCATTATGTCACCGCATTGCATATTGCCGACTTTGCCGACACCGTTTGCGCCCGCCAACGAACCTGCGTTTTTCGGATTGTTAAATCTATCAAGCACACCCTGATTGTACATTCTATCCCCCTCAGCGCACTGCGCTTATACTCCTAACTTTTTTTATCGCGGCTTCCAAATGAAAAATCGTATAATCAATATCCGACTTTGTCGTACCGCGCCCAAGTGAAAATCTTATTGACCCATTAATCAAGTCATACGGCACACCCATAGCCGACAACACGTGGCTCCGTTGGAGTGTTTTGCTTGTACACGCACTCCCCGTTGACACCGCAATTCCTGCGAAATCAAGTTGCATCAAAATGGCCTCGCCCTCGACACAAGAGAAACTAAAGTTAATATTCCCAGGTAACCTTTGCGACCTATGCCCATTTAGTTTCGCGCCTTGAATACGTTGTTCAATTTGCATAATCATATAGTCACGCAAACTGCGGATACGCGCATTATTTACGTTGCTGTCGCGCATTGCAACACGTGCGGCTTCACCAAAGCCAACCGCCCCCGCAACATTTACCGTACCCGCGCGCATACCACGCTCTTGATGACCGCCGTGCATATATTTTGCCACGTTCAAACCGTTCTTGATATACAACGCACCAATTCCCTTAGGACCATAGATTTTATGCGACGACAAAGACAGCGCGTGTATGTGCATATCGTTTACGTCAATAAAGATACTGGAAATCGCTTGGGTTGCATCGGTGTGGAACAAAACTCCGCGCTCGCGACACAGGTTTGATATTGTATTTAGATATTGAATAGTCCCGACCTCGTTGTTCGCCGCCATAATAGACACAACCGCGGCGGGTTTCGATAGTTTTGATACAAGGTCACTGACACTGATAATACCGTTTTCATCAACACGAACTCGGTCGATTTTAAAGCCCTGTTTTGCAAGCGCCTCACAAGTTTCAACCACCGACGGGTGTTCGATTTGCGAGATAATAATCCGTTTGCTTGGGTGCGCGTTCGCCAATGCGGTGAGTATCCAATTGTTTGCTTCCGTAGCCCCAGAAGTGAAATAAATTTCATCGGGTCTTGCCCCTATTGTTGCGGCAACATGTTCGCGTGCGGTTGCCAATGCCTTCTCGGCATCGCGCCCAAAAGAATGGATACTTGATGAATTGCCAAAGGTTGATGTGAAATGCGGCATCATCGCCTGCAAAGCCTCGCCGCAAACATGGGTTGTCGCGGCATGGTCTAAATATACGTTTCGTCTTCTCATTGTAATTTATTATAGCCTAAAAAGTTACCAATGTCAAGGCTTGTAAGACTCTAGGTTTATAAATCGAGGCTGATGCTTTCGCGCAAAACAAAGTCATCAATTTGGCGGGAGTTAAAATCCATCAAACGTTCTTCGCGTTCTAAAATCTTTTCAACATCTATCTTAGGTGCCCCAGCCAACTGAAATCTAAAAGCACCATACTTCCACTCGCGCATCATTTTGGAATCTTCTTCCAAAACAGCCATGTGTTGAACTGGGTAACCTGCGTTATGAAAGCCTTCGATATCGTACAGAAAACTGCAATCAAGGACTCGGTCATACACCAGCGGCCACACGTGATTGCGATTATTGTCAATTGGAACAATCAATGCCCCAGATTTTCGCATAGCAAACGGAGTAAACCCACAATTCCCAGATGTATATATTTCATCCGCATATCCATGCACCAACGTATCATCTGGAGTTTCAGCAATACGCATATGACGTGTGATGGTATCTTCAAGTTCACGCAAAAAATAAACGATATCAATTGCGAGGCGCGCCTGCGGGTCCTGAATAGTAACTTTTTTAGGCGGATTTTTTAGGTCAGTTTCAAACTTGCGCCACCACATACCATGAGTATAAAACCCTTCACTCCCGTCACTATGACACACATGATGTGTATCTGTGGTATAACGCTCTATATTATCTTTCTTAATAAAATTTTTTAATAAACTCACACTTATACAATAGCACAAAATCACAAAGATGTCAAGTCATACCCGCGACCCTTAAGTGCGTCGCCGATAATGTCTTTGTCCAATTCGTCTTTTAGATATTCTGTTTTCAACTCCCCTGTGCGCATACGGCGGTACTTTTGGATATTGTGTCCACGCATTTCTTCTTGCAACAGTTTAAATGTCGCCCCAACCAAACCGTCATGAATACGCATTTCTTCCTCGGACGGTTTTTGCGATTCATGGAATGGTTCGCTGTACATCGAAGAATGAATAATTGGTTTCCCATTAGGGTGCGTTCCACCACTTGATGCATAGTTTGCACCCGAAACCGTATCTGGTTCAAAAACTTTTTCGGGGTCGGCGCGCAATTCGTCCATTTCGTAACCATTAAGCCCATTCGCTGGAATGACCGTCAAATTTCCCTCGGCATTTGTGACCTCGATACACGGCATCAATAGTGCTTTTTCTTCTAACTCCGCAAGAGCAAATTCAGGGCAAGCGATTTTCTTTAATGAATCTTCTCTTGTTTTGGCACGCAAATAATATAGGTAATTTTTCATCTCGTAAGTCATGCCATCGTTTTTTGGATTTTCATCCATGGCTTCCACGAACGCGTTGAAAAACTTTTTTGGCCTTGTACTAAAAAGCACATCAAGGATATCGTCTTTTATTTTTTCGTTCGCACCGCGATAGTTTTTTCGGAAAAAGTTTCCAAACAATTCTGAATTTTTCATAAGAGCACTCCTTTATATAGAGCACTCCTTTATATAGAGCACTCCTTTATATAGAGCACTCCTTTATATAGAGCACTCCTTTATATAGAGCACTCCTTTATATAGAGCACTCCTCTACCGAGATTATAACACTATTAGAAAACTTCGTCAATCTTTTTTACGATAAGACTTTTTGGTTTTAACCCCGCCAAGCGTCCGACCTCTGCCCCATCTTTTTCAAACACAAGTGTCGGCAACGTCGTAATGTCGTACTTGTCCGCAACGGCGGGTTCGTCCGTAGTGTTTACCTCCACAAACATGATGTCCGTGAATTCGGTTTTGACTTCTGCAAGATACTTTTCCAACATCTTGCAATTCATACACCCGTTGTTCCAAAATTTTGTGATTTTTTTCATAATTTCCTCCTTTGTTTTACCTGTCAAACTGGTCCTTAAGTTTATTGAATATCGGCACCCTATCCAATCGAATTTTACCCAGCAAATTATTCACAAACGCAATCATCGGATACGAGGCCTGTAATAATATTATAAGCAGTAATATGTTCTGTCTGTCAATAACCGCCAGTTCCAAAATCTCGCGCCCATATATCGAAACCAAAATGATAAGCGTCGTTATCAAGAGCATCAAACTTGTTCTATAAAGATTAAGCGGTTGAACAATTTTCCACAACATGAACACCCCTGTAATCGTCGTTGTGTAAACCAACATTGTTGTGAACTGGGCTGGGTCCGTGAGGTCAAAGATTCCGCCGACTTGTTGGAATATAAACAAGACCGTCACATTTATTATAATAACCACCGCGCCCGAAAGTGCGTTTCTTAAGACGCTTAAGAGGAATTTCCCCTTTATCGGCTTGTCGTTAATCTCAAGCGCAATCGCAAAGGTAGGCAGCCCTATAACAAAAAATTCAATTAGTAGCATATTGATTGGTTGGAACGGATACTGCATCCCCGTTAAAATCGAGAACACAACCAAAAGCATAACAAACATTGTTTTAAACAAATAAATGGAACTGGTTTTTTGAATATTGTTGATAACACGACGTCCCTGGGCAACGACCTTTGGCAAAGCCGCAAAATCATTATCCAACAACACAAGGTGCGAAACATTTCGTGCGGCTTCCGAGCCCGCAGCCATAGCAATCGAACAATCGGCCTCCCTAAGTGCCAAAATATCGTTCACCCCGTCCCCCGTCATAGCAACAGTTCGACGCGCGTTTTTTAATTCCTTGACCAAAATCAATTTTTGCTCTGGCGACACACGCCCAAAGACCGTATATTCTTGGGCAATGTTGCGGACTTCGATTGGTGACAAACCCTCCAACGAGATATACTTCTCGGCACCCTCAACCCCCGCACGTTTTGCGACCTCGGATACGGTTATTGGATTGTCACCGCTTATGACACGGACGTCAACACCGTTTTCTTTGAACCAATTAATCGTCGCAGGCGCGTCCGCACGGATGTTGTCTTGAAGCGTTATAATCGCCATAGGTTTTGCGTCCGAAGGAATGATTTTGTTTTTGATTTGTCCTTTTGAATGCGCCAAAATCAAAACCCGATACCCCTGTGAAGCAAAACGTCGTATCTTTTCTTCGATTTTTACATTAGAGCCTTCTTTACAAATAAATTCAGGAGCCCCAATTATATACGTCCCCTCATCGGCAAACGTAACCGCCGACAATTTGCGACTTGATGAAAACGGCAAGACATTGGTCGCCCTCATAACCATTTGCGAACCAAAATGGTCCTGAATAGCAATAGCCGTCTGGTTGTTGTCTTGGAGCGCAAACTGCATACTCGAAATAATCTCGCGAATTGTGTATTCCGTAGAGTTTTTGATTTCAACAACATCGCAAACTTTCATCGTACCGTTTGTAATTGTTCCCGTCTTGTCAAGGCACAAAGTATCAACACGCGCGAGCATCTCGATACAATATAGTTCCTGCACCAAAGTTCGAGCCTTTGCAAGATTTATAACCCCAACGGCAAGTGCCATACTTGTAAGCAAAAACATACCCGACGGAATCATACCTATAACCGCGCCAATAGCATGAACAATCGCGGTATCGCGGTCCTCGACCCCAACCCCAATTTGTCGGATGATATAAAGTGATGCCAACACAACCATAAAGAAACTAATCGTCCGAATTATGATACGCAAACTGCCCAATAACTCGGAGCGCGGACGAACATATTTTGTTGCACCTTTTGCAAGTTTTTGAACATAGTTCCCACTGCCGACTTTTTCCGCCCGAACATGGCACGTTCCCGAAACAATATAGGAACCCGCCAGCAACATATCGCCTTTACCTTTTTGGATTGGAACGGACTCGCCCGTCAAAAGACTTTCGTTCACCTCAATGGTTCCATCCATAATCACACAGTCCGCTGGAACCTGCTTGCCCGTCGATAAAATCAAGATATCATCCAAAGCCACGTCGTCAATTGCGATGTCGACTTTTTCACCGTCGCGCACAACCGTAGTCTTAACACGTGAAATAAGGGACAACTTTTCAATCGTGAATTTTGCTTTAAGTTCCTGAATGATACCGATAAGGGTGTTCGCAACAACGATAATCACAAAGTACGTCGATGAATACGCCCCCACCCAAACCAAGAGGCTGATTGCCGTAACCGCCAAAATGTTAAACCATGTAAAGAGGTTTGTGAACAAAATACGTCCGACGCTTTTGGTCGAACCTTTTTTTATAAAGTTAATCTGGGCCTGACGAACCCTTGTCCTCACTTGGTCACTGGAAAGACCTTCCTCAACCGTTGGTTTGAATCTTGTCAGTACAGGGATGTTTCTTGGCTTTTTTTGTTTCTTGGAAAAATATTTTTGAACACGACTGAAATATCTTTTATAGCGGGTAATTTCACGCTTGTTGGCATCCGTAAAAACGGTGTTTGAAAAAGGCGCATTCGTAGGTATATAGAAAAAAGACCTTATTCGGCTCCACACGCTGGGCTTCGGTTGTTTTATTTCCTCGTCCGCCATATCTATAGAATGTACAGTATCACCTATCTTCTTGCAATCATTTTTTCAATTTCTTGTTTTGTAAAACTTATAACAATAGGCCGACCATGAGGGCAAACCAACGGCGTATCTTTTTTCGCAAATCGATTGAGTAAATCTGAGATATCTTTGTTGGATATCTTGTCCCCCGCACGAACTGCTAGGTGGCAACAATGTTTTATAATCTTCTCGCGCATAAGGTCAGATAGTTTTGCACCTCTGATATCTTTTTCACCCAAAACCAAAGACACAAGCGAATCAATATCGCCGCTTTGAATTATCATTGGAACGTGCGTGATTCTGTAGGCGTTGGTTCCGAACGGTTGCATTACTATACCGCAATCTTCAAGAACCGAAATAAGGGACTCTACCCTCTGCATTTCTTGCACCGACAGAGCCAATGTCATCGGCGACAAGAGTTTTTGCGTAGGAATATTGTTTGCCTTGACATCCAACATCATCTGGTCGAACAAGAGCCTCTCGTGCGCCGCGTGCTGGTCTATAATATGCAATGCTCCGTCATCAACCAATATGTAAGTATCAAATATTGTTCCCAACACCCTAACGCTCTGCACAGTTTCTGTATCCATAGTTTGCTGTACTGACTTTTGCACAGGTTTTTTAACCACAGGTCTTTCCATCAAATCAAAATGATTCATAATGTTGTCCGCAGCCATTACTTTGTTATTATCCGCCGCTTTGAAAAAAGCCATACGCTCAAGGAACTCTGTATCTTTATTCTTATCAAAGTTCACCGTGTGTTTTTGCTTAAGGTACCCATCTATCCCTGACATAACCGCATCGTGTACTATGGTTGAAACCAAATCTGGGTTTGAGAACTTTATGTTAAGTTTCCTTGGGTGGATGTTGACATCAACGAACTCTGGGTTAATTTCTATGCACAGTACAAAGAACGGATAATTACCCGTAGTTACAAAATTACCAAAAGCATTATTAACCGCACCTTGGGTTGTTGTGTCATCTACGACACGTCCGTTTACAATGATTGTTTGGTAAGTACGATTTGGTCGCGTAAATTGGGGCGACGACACAAAGCCATGAACCTTGACCCCGTCCTTGTCACGCTTGATATCAAGCAACTCCCCCGATGGTACCGCGTTGTACACAGTATTGATTGCTTCTTTTAATGTTTTTCCATTACAAGCAAAAACTATGTCACCGTCTATTATGTATTTAAATGAAACACTTGGGTTTGCCAATATAAAGCCAGTAATAATTTTTGTCACGGCGTTTTTTTCAGTACCCGTAGACCGCAAAAACTTTGCCCGTGCAGGAGTATTATAAAACAGGTTTCGCACGGTAACAGTTGTTCCGACTTCGCGCGATTGTTGTTTTTTAGAAATTGTTTTTCCGCCGTGAATTGTTAAACACGTTGCCGTTGCTTCATCTTTTGTTCGCGTCAGGAACTCGCTCATAGAAACACTTGCGATACTTGCCATTGCCTCACCTCTAAACCCAAGCGTTCCAATCGCATCTATGTCTTTTGCATCTCGGATTTTGCTGGTTGCATGTGGTAAAAAAACTTTTTCGACCTCAGAGTTCAAAACACCATGCCCATTGTCGGTGATGCGAACCAAGTCCAAGCCCCCACGCTCTATTTCAACCACAACACTTGTGGCACCCGCATCAAGGGAATTTTCCACACACTCTTTCACAATCGCCGAGGGATTCTCGACGACCTCGCCCGCAGACAAGAGGTTATAAACATGCGGAGGTAAAACATTTATCTTTTGCACAAAAAGATTGTAACATTAAACTTCTGTGGTTTCAATATCATCTTCGGACATTTCATATATATTTGCGGTTGGGTTCTTTTTGACTTTTTCTAAAAACAATGTTGCTCTCTGATAGGTTAATTTCATTTCCGCATCATGCTCGGCTTCTATTTTTGATATAAACTCTTGCTCTTTAACTGGGTCTTTCATATCTTCTTTAAATTTTGCATTACGCTCTGGGATAGTTTCAGGGTCAATCTCCTCGTAATACGGATTTAAAACGCCACCGCGGGAAATCTCACGACCGTATTTGTCTTTCACAATACCAAATTTTTCATCAAGCGCCTTCGGGTCAGTTCGCATAAGTTCCATATCAGCAACCATTTCTGCCTGCATTCCGTCATAGTCTATTGCTATTTTAAGTTTTTTAATTTCCTCTAACAACAATTTCTTATTCATTTCTGTTGCAATATCTTCTGTATTATATACGATGTTTTCTATTGAAGGCAATGTAAGTAATAAAGACCATTTATTTTTAGCAAAATCAGTACCCCCCCCCAGAATTCCAGAGTACTTGAGATACTCGAGGCATTCTTCCTTGGTGTGGGTTTTACGTATGGTTGGTCTTTCGACATCCCAATACGCTTCTTTTGTGTACATCAACCCCATAGTAGTATCAAAAACATGACCATATGCTTCGACAAAAGCATGGTCAGCCGCCGAAGAACCATCCTTATGTATTTCGCCCTCTGTTTTTACACGCAAATATTCAACATCGCCGTAATATAGTGTGCACTCGTCAAAAGCAAGTGTTAAGTCTGTTCCCTTTTCATAACAAAATCCGTTATTCATCTCTATAGTAAAAAGCAGAATAGACATTGGAATCCCACCAAATTGATATGGCCTTAATGCATCGAAAACCTCTTTTGGAAATGGTCTTACCTGACCTGCATTAACTGCTTTCATAAACCTTGCGTGGCGTTCATCTGCCCGTTTTTGCCATTCTGGTGATAATTGTGTGTTACTCATTGACTTATTTATATCACAAAATTCGCACAAAGTCAATATATATAATTATGGATAGTAGAACAGAAGCAGAAACCTGCAAATACCGTTTTAACGAAAAGTGCCCAGGCCGTGCCGCACACCTTGAAGCAAAATGGCAAAATCTTGACGAACAAGACCGTGATGTTGTTGACCTTTTGGGTGACCGAAATGCCGCCGACCGCGCGTGCAGAGCCTGTAGAGAAAGATTTAACCGCCTGCACAGCAAATATCGCATGGACACAGTTGGTGAATCAAGCGCAGAAAACACAGAAATTCTTGACTCAAGCCGTTGACAAGCCCATTATTAACATGCTAAGATACATTCCATGATGTTAGTTTTTTGCAAAACTTTTTAGGGCGCGCCACATTTGTGGACGCCTTTTTTTCTTGCAAAGACAACAAAGGAGGACAACAATGGCAAAATTTATTTTCGTAACAGGGGGTGTCGTTTCGGGGCTTGGGAAAGGAATTACCGCATCATCGCTCGGGATGCTTTTAACCCTCCGCGGGTTTCGCGTTACAATCCAAAAGTTGGACCCCTATATCAACGTAGACCCAGGCACCATGAGCCCCTATGAACACGGCGAGGTCTTTGTAACAAACGACGGTGCGGAAACCGATTTGGATATTGGACACTATGAAAGATTTTTGGGCCGAAACCTGACGGCGAACTCCAGTTTTTCCAGCGGGCAAATTTGGCTTAACGTAATCAACAAAGAACGTAAAGGTGAATATCTTGGAAAAACAATACAAATCGTCCCCCATATAACGAACGAAATTATTGATACTATGAAATCCGTAGCAAACGACGTAGACATTGTAATCGTCGAAATCGGAGGCACAGTTGGCGAAATCGAGAGTTCAACCTTTATAGAAGCCATCCGTCAATTCCGAAACGAACTTGGCGACCAAGACAGCCTGTCCGTACACGTAACATTGGTTCCATTCCTTGAGATGAGCGGCGAAATCAAAACCAAACCAACCCAGATAAGCGTCCGCGAACTCGGTAGCATGGGTGTTTTCACAGACATCATTGTTTGCAGGAGTTCCGCGAATGTCCAACTCGACACCGAAGCCCGCAAAAAGATTGCCCTGTTCTGTAACCTCGGCAGTCATGAAAACGTCATCCATAATTATGACAGTCGGTCTATTTACGAAGTTCCGCTTACCCTAAAAGAACAAAACTTTGACGATATTGTTTTGAAAAAACTTGGTTTGTGCGCACCACAGCCTGACCTCAAAGACTGGCGCAACATGGTAAAGCACATGTTTAATGGCTATCCAAAAAAGACCGTCGCAATTGTCGGAAAATATGTTTCCGTTCCAGATGCGTACCTCTCGGTTGTGGAATCGGTGAACATCGCAGGCATATCATGCAAAATCAAACCAGAAATTAAATTGGTCGACAGCGAAGAAATCGAAAAGCATGGTGCGGCAAAATGCCTAAAAGGCGTAGATGCGATAATTGTCCCAGGTGGCTTTGGCAACCGCGGTATTGAGGGCAAAATCAAAACCGCCGAGTACGCCCGTAAAAACAATATCCCTTATCTTGGTATCTGTTTGGGTATGCAAATCGCGGTCATAGAGTTCGCCCGAAACGTCGCGGGAATCAAAGGCGCAACCTCGTCCGAATTTGACCCGACTGCCGCCAACCCCGTAATCGACATCATGGAGGAACAAAAACAGGTTTCCACAAAAGGCGCAACAATGCGTTTGGGTCTTTACGAT
>Ga0209755_10000356_pt1 | contig 86446 bp, 60 predicted proteins | sample TergutCo191P1_FD_187301 | JGI IMG/M metagenome (GOLD analysis project Ga0209755, IMG submission 187301) | Cornitermes sp. P1 segment gut microbial communities from Petit-Saut dam, French Guiana - Co191P1 (SPAdes) (version 2) | ecosystem: Host-associated > Arthropoda: Insects > Digestive system...
TTATCTTCTTTTTTCAAAAAGAAGCAAATAAAAAAGGTTTGCTGTGCAAACTACCCTCGCTTGAGGCTCGGCTTTTTTGGCCTCCAAACAATCTCAAACAGGCAATCTCTACTAGGGCTTAGAGTTAAGGAGAGGGAGGGTTGCGGTCCCCTCCCTCCCCTTAACAAACCCCACCCTCCTAAACGCTTTCTCGGGTTGGTAGGGATAGAAATGATTGGGTGAATTGGGATAGATAGTGCTTTTTTAGCAATAGAAAAGATAGATATGTTTGAATAGATTGAGATATATGAAAATGGAATATGTTGTTGACAAAATATTAAAAACAATCATAACTAATTACACAATACTTAATTTGTTGTAGTTCTACTTAACCCATTTGCACCCCACCCTAAAAGCGTTTAGGTGAGGGGGTTTGCAAAGGGGGAGAGGGGACCAAGACCCTCTCCCCCTTGCTCTTTTTGCCAACTTTTTAGAAAAAAGTTGATTGAAACTGCTGCTATAAAAAAAATTGCTTAAAGCTAAAGCTACTACTAGAATAAAAGCCGCTTAAATCTACTGCTAAAGAAAAAGCTGCTATAATTTATGGTTAAAAAAATGTTGCTTCCACTTACTACTAGAATAAAAACTGCTTGCTAATATAAAAGACTTTTTGCTTCTTTTTGATAAAAAGAGCGTTTAAGGAGTTTTATGAAAAAAAATTTATCACTATTAATAATCGTCGTACTATTGAGTATTTTTGCCCTGTCTGGCTTTAGCTGCAGTGCAAACAACCTAAACAACCGCCCCATGCTAAGGTTTCACATCAGGGCACACTCAAATTCCTCTAACGACCAAGAGATAAAACTAACCGTGCGTGATGCCGTCTTAAACCATCTAGAGCCCCGCCTAAAAAACGCACAATCTATCCCAGCCGCCGTCACTATCCTAGAGCGTGAATCAAACAGCATTGTTGCCCTGTCAAACAGGGTGCTTGCCCAGCACGGGTTTAATTATTTAGCAAGCATCAGAATCGGCACAGAGTTTTTCCCATCAAGAATGTATGGCGACATTGTGATACAAAGCGGATATTTTAAGGCGGTGATTATTGAGCTAGGCAACGGTGCTGGTGACAACTGGTGGTGCGTGCTATATCCGCCGCTGTGCTATTTAGAAGCAAGAGGAGAGTTTAGGTATAGGTCGCTATTAGTAGATTTAATAAGCGGGTGGTTTGCGTAATGCAACTGACAAACTACAAACTACAATTTACAAATTAATGCAAGTTTTAGTATTAATTTAAAACTAATGATATCACTAATTTGTCAGTTGTAGTTTGTAGTTTGTCAGTTTTTATTGCTATACTTCGTCTTTTAGTCAAATCCTTTATATAACAACAATCATTATTATAATTATTTCCCTATACCCCCCTAAATCGTTTGCATAATAAATTTGTATATGATAATATTGTTAGGTTAAAGACAAAAAATAGATAAATTTTACTTTAAGGAGAACACTACCTGTGCCTAACATTAAATCTGCTAAAAAAAGAGTATTAGTCAATCAAACTAAAAACCAGCTTAACCGTGCTATTGTTTCTGAGGTTAAGACTGCTATAAAAAAATTCAATAATGCTATTGATACAAATCGCATTGCAGACGCAGAAAAGCTGTTGCCATGCACAATGTCTGTTATTGATTCTGCTGTATCAAAGGGCGTAATGCACAAAAATAATGCGGCTAACAAAAAATCTAACCTATCAAAAAGATTGTCGGATGTAAAATCAGGCAAGATTACTATAGTTATCAAAAAGGATAACAAAACTGTTGCTGCAGAAAAAGCTAAGGCGGCAAAAGAGGCAAGAGAGGCTATTAAGGCAGAAAATGCTAAAAAATCAGAAGAGCGTGCGGCGGCAAAGGATGCGGCAAGCTCAAAAGACGGCAAAAAGAAATTGACCGCTAAAGAAACCAAAAAAGCTGCTGCTATTGCAAAGGATAAAGAGATAGAAAAAGCAGAAAAAGAGGCAAAAGTGGTTGCTAAGAAAACAGCTGTCAAAAAAGAGGCTGCTCCAGCAAAAGAAACTGCTGCAAAAAAAGAAGTTGCTCCAGCAAAACCAAAGGCTGCACCTAAGAAAAAAGCAGAACCAAAAGAATAATTTCTTTAAAATTAATTAAAGATATATCAAAAAACCCTTGTTTATCTCCATTGGATAAATAAGGGTTTTTGTCTTCATCCGTAGGGGCGAACGCCCTCGTTCGCCCGATAATCACCCAAATGTTGGCATAGCCTGTGTTTGAGAACCCGTAGGGGCGATCGGTGATCGCCCGTGTAATATCGGCAGTGCTGGATTGTATATGAACCCCGTAGGGGCGTTCACTGAACGCCCGAAAACGATTAGAATCCGTAGGGGCGAGCGCCCCCGCTCGCCCGATAATCACCCAAATGTTGGCATAGTCTGTGTTTGAGAACCCGTAGGGGCGACACCCTGTCGCCCGTGTATCGGTTATAGCAGTGACACGGGCGACAAAGGGCGATCGCCCCTACAAGTCCATACACAAACAAACATCATATATATTGCAAAATTACACAAACATAGCATCATGGGTGAACGAGGGCGTTTGCCCCTACGGAAAAATGTGTGGTTATATCGGGCGACAGGGTGTCGCCCCTACGGGTTTCCATATATTCGGTATATTCGGGCGTTCAGTGAACGCCCCTACAAAAATGTGTATCTTTATCGGGCGTTCGGTGAACGCCCCTACGAATTACCCATACATCCCAACATCACCCACTTTAGCCATTAAAATAAAGACACTCATTAATTTTTCATTTTTCACTTTTCATTTTTCATTTTTCATTAACCAACAAAACCCACATCCATTCATCATTAGTCATTCATCATTAATCACCCCTCACTCCTCATCCGCCACGCAAAACGGAATCGTTATGCTGCCAAACTCTCCCATCCCATTAAACTCCTCCACCGTATCAACAGCATTACCATTCCCCGCCCAGTTTCTCCTAGCCACCCCACACATAGTATCATACACCATCGCCGCCCTCAAAATCTCATCCACTCTCTTGCTGCCATCAAGCACCATGCCAAAACCTCCGTTTATGCTCCTGCCAATCCCCGTTCCGCCGCCATTATGCAGCGCCACCAAACTCATCCCCCTTGCACAATTTCCTGCAAATACATGCGTAGCCATGTCCGCCATTATATTTGACCCGTCTTTAATATTGCTAGTCTCCCTAAACGGACTATCCGTGCCGCCCGTGTCATGATGATCACGCCCCAGCATAATCGGCCCTACTTTCCCCTCTCGCACCATCTCATTAAATTTTAATGCAATTTTCATTCTTCCCATAGCATCTTGATACAATATCCTAGCCTTAGAGCCCACTACCAGCTTGTTTTTCTTAGCATCCCTTATCCACACCCAGTTATCCTTGTCTTGAAAACGCCTGTTAGGGTCAATACAATCCATAGCCGCTTTATCTGTTGCATCCAAATCACTGTCTTTTCCGCTTAAACACACCCATCTAAACGGTCCATAACCATAATCAAAACAAACTGGTCCTAAAATGTCTTCTACATAGCTTGGAAAAATAAATCCATCCAGCTCATCTTTTCCGTTTTTAGCAATATCTATTGCCCCAGCGTCGTATACCGACTTTAAAAAAGAATTTCCATAATCAAAAAAGTATGTGCCTTTTTTGTGCAGTGTTTTGATAGCCTCATAGTGTTTTAATAGCGTAGCATCTACCCTTTTTCTAAACTCGGCTGGATTGTCTTTAAGCATCTTAGTCCGCTCATCAAAACTCATTCCCATAGGGCAATAGCCGCCCTCATACACAGCATGACAAGAAGTTTGGTCGGATAATAAATCAATGTTTATGTTGTTTTCATTAGCATAGATTAACAGGTCAACAATGTTTCCGCAAAACGCAATCGCCGTTGCTTTTTTTTCTGAAAGGTGTTTTTTAGCCAAATCAAATGCTTGCTTGGGAGTTTCGCTAATCTCTTGCACCCAGCCTTGCTCATGCCTAGTTTTTATCCTAGACATATCCACCTCTGCAATCAAAGCAACACCGCCTGCAATAACCGCCGCCTTGCCTTGCGCCCCCGACATGCCGCCAAGACCAGAAGATACGAACAGAAGCCCATCCATTTCTTTATCTAATTCAGAATTGTTGCTCGTTTTATTTGAATTGCTTTTATTTAACCCATCACTAATTGTGCATTGTGCATTGTGCATTGTGCCTTGATTTTTAATCATTCTCGCTGCGTTAATTAATGTATTATAAGTCCCATGCACAATCCCTTGCGGCCCTATATACATCCAGCCCCCAGCCGTCATTTGCCCATAGTTAGACACCCCGATTGCACACGCACGATTAAAACTCTCTTGATTGTCAAACATGCCCACCATCAATCCATTGGTAATAATCACCCTCGGTGACATCTCATGCGACAAAAACACTCCTAGCGGATGTCCCGACAAAATCGCCAGCGTTTGCGTTGGCTCTAGCACCTCAAGATACTTTTTTATCAGCACATACTGCATCCAGTTTTGGCAAACTTGACCTGTTTCACCGTATGTGACCAACTCATAAGGATAAAGCGCAATATCAAAATCAAGGTTGTTGTCCATCATGAGTTGAAAAGCCTTGCCCTCTAGAGTTTTTGCCTTGTATTTGTCAATGGGGAGTGCTTTTATATTGCCCTCTGGTCTAAAACGATAGCCATAAATGCGCCCCATGGTCTCTAATTCCTCTAAAAACTCCGCCCTCATCTCTTTATGAAATTTTGTAGGGATATAGCGTAACGCATTTTTTAATGCCAGTGCTTTATCACTTTCAGATAGTTTAAGCTCTCTTTTAGGCGCTCTTCGTATGCCCGCTTGAAATGGTTTTTTGGGTGGTAAACTTGTGATTTGAATGCTGTTGTTCATAGTTATTTATTTTCCTTCTTGTTTTTATAATGTATTGTTTGTTTTATAGTTTGGCTTACAAAGAACCCTCAGGGGAATCTGTAGGGGCGATCGCCCTTTGTCGCCAGCCGTACCCGCATTTACAGCAAATTCCCACTAAAAGCAGATTCAGCGGGCGACAGGGTGTCGCCCCTACGGGATAATGTGTTGTTTATTTTATAACCTGGATTGCTTCACATTCGTTCGCAATGACGGACAGTTGCTGCCTATTAAAGACCAAATCTACTCGTCATTGCGAGGCATCGCCGAAGCAATCCAGGTTAAACTCTTTCTTTAATGTCATTCCAAGTCACAAGAATCTCCACAATATAAAACATAAATTAAATCCATCAACTCTTTTTACTTTACACTACTCCCAACCACCCTCAACACCTCACCGCTCCTCACCAACTCCCTACTCTTTGCCATAAGCGGAGCCAAATACATATCCTCCTCAACAAAAACAACCTCTCTTCTCAACCTATCAAAAACCTTTCTCCCCACACTACTCAATCCCTCTACCCCTCTCAATTGCACCCCTTGCCCTGCCGCCATCAACTCTATCCCAAGCACCTCTGCCACATTGCCCACCACAACCGCCGCCTTTCTTGCCGCCGTCATTCCCATACTCACATGATCCTCTTGATTTGCACTGCTTGTTATGCTATCCACACTGGCAGGGTGACTTAATACCTTGTTCTCACTCACAAGTGCCGCCGCCGCATATTGAGGAATCATAAACCCACTGTTCAATCCCCCGTTTTTGACCAAAAATGCATTTAGACCATTTGATAGCTGCGGATTGACAAGCCGCTCTGTGCGTCTCTCACTCACATTTGCAATCTCACTCATAGCAATCGCCAAATAATCCGCCGCAATAGCCAAATACTGCCCGTGGAAATTTCCACCAGAGATTACATCACCGCCTTTGACAAAAACCAAAGGATTGTCTGTGACTGCATTCATTTCCCGCTCAACAATTGTCTCTATATAATCTAGTGCATCACGGCTTGCACCATGAATTTGCGGAATGCACCTAAGCGTATAAGCATCTTGCACTCTTCCATCTTCATCATCGCAAGCTTTTCTTGCTAGCTTGCTGCCACTTAATAGCTTTCTTAAATTGCCTGCCACAAGCATTTGACCTAGCTGCCCTCTTGCTTTATGAAGCCTTTCATCAAATGCATCAGTTATTCCGCATAGTGCCTCTATAGTCAAGCATGAAATTATATCAGCAGACTTTATCAAAATTTTAGCATCATATAAAGCAAGTGCAATAGTTGCACACATAGCTTGCGTGCCGTTGATTAATGCCAAGCCCTCTTTTGCACCCAGTTCAATAGGCTTTAATTCCTCTTTATCTAATGCTAGCTTGCTTGCCACTATTTTTCCCTTATAAAACACCTCGCCTAGCCCTAAAAGAGGCAAACACATGTGCGATAACGGAATCAAATCTCCACTTGCCCCTAAAGATCCTTTTTCTGGCACAACGGGAATTATATTTTTGTTTAATAATTCAAGCATCAAATTAACAGTTGCCAAATTTATGCCGCTGCACCCGATTGATAGCGCATTTATACGCAAAATAAGCATCGCACGCACAACCTCAATAGGCAAAGGCTGCCCTATGCCGCAAGCATGTGACAATATCAGGTTTTTTTGAAGCAGTGCTGTGTCCTCTTTTGAGATGGATACATTTGCAAACTTGCCAAAGCCTGTGTTTATTCCATACACCGCCTTGTCGCCGTCTATGACACTGTCTACTACTTTTCTTGCTGCCTTTATTTTTGCAACAGCATCTTTGTCTAGCTCAAACCTTTCTTTAAAGCTTTTAGCCGCCTTTGATAGGCTAGAAACAGTTAGCCCCTGTCCTGTAATTATCATTGTATGCCCCCTTGATTATGTGTTGTTATATGTTGCGGACTTAATTTTTTAATTTAAACCCGTCATTCATTTTTCATTTTTCATTCTTCATTCTTCATTTTTAATTATGTATTTCTAATCATACATATTAAACAACAATTTGTCAAACAAAATTTATGTTTTTAAAGCTATAATACTTGCTTTTATTTTTTTCACACTATATAATACTATTATTATGAAAGACAATCAAAAAGATAATCAAAATCAAGCGGTTAGTCAAATCGCTGATATAAACAAAGATTTTCCTCAGTGGTATACTGATGTGGTGCTAAAAACCCAATTAGTAGACTATGGCCCGACCAAGGGCAGCATGGTTATTCGCCCTTATGGCTATGCCATTTGGGAAAATATCCAAAGCGAATTAGACCGCCGCTTTAAAGAAACAGGGCATCAAAATGCCTATTTTCCTATGCTTATCCCTTTGTCGTTTTTGCAAAAAGAAAAAGACCACATAGAGGGCTTTGCACCAGAGGTGGCAATAGTCACGCACGCTGGCGGAGAAGAACTTTCTGAAAAGCTGTTTATTAGACCTACTAGTGAGACAATAATTTGCCATATGTATCAAAAATGGGTGCAGTCTTATAGGGATTTGCCACTTTTAATCAATCAATGGGCAAATGTAGTCAGGTGGGAAAAAACTACTCGCCCTTTTTTAAGGACATCTGAATTTTTGTGGCAAGAGGGGCACACACTGCACGCAGACGGCGATGAGGCGATGGAAGAGACTCTAAAGATTTTGCATTTGTATGAAGAGTTTTGCAAAAATGTGCTGGCAATGCCTGTATTAATTGGCAAAAAAAGTGAGAAAGAAAAGTTTGCTGGTGCTATAGCTACTTATGGGGTTGAGGCTATGATGCTTGATGGAAAATCACTTCAAAGCGGCACTACCCACTATTTTGGTGAAAACTTTACTAAAGCGTTTGATATTAGTTTTCAAGACAAAGACAAAACAAGAAAGCACCCGCATGAATCTAGCTGGGGAGTGTCTACTAGATTGATTGGAGCGCTTATTATGGCACACGGGGATGAAAGAGGCTTGTGCTTGCCGCCAAGGGTTGCACCTTTTCAAGTGGTTATTGTGCCTATTATGGGACATAAGGGAGCAGTAAATGAGCTGTGTGAAAAATTGTTTAAAGAGCTTAAGGCAGCTGGGATTAGAGTCAAATTTGATGATAGTGACGAGCGGCCTGGCTGGAAATTTAATGAGTATGAGATGAAGGGTGTGCCGCTTAGGATTGCAATAGGCCCTAGGGATGCAGAAAATGGGGTGTATGAGTATGCAAGAAGGGACAAAGCCGGAGAAAAATTTAATGCAAAGCTAGACGGGGCCGTTTGTGAAGTTAAGGCGATATTAGATGATATTCATGAAAATATGTATGCTAAGTCAAAGGCATTTAGAGATTCTAGGATAAAGCCTGTTAAAAATATGGATGAACTAAAGGCGGCAGTAGATAGCGGAAACTTTGTGATTGCGATGTGGTGCGGAGATAGGGGGTGCGAGGATAAAATAAAGGAAGAAACAGCCGCAAGCACAAGGGTAATGCCTTTTGACCAATCGGCGGACAAGTCTTTGGGCACTGCCTGCGTTTATTGCGGCAAAAAGGCAAGCACAAAAATCTATTTTGCAAAAGCATATTAATGCATTTTGCAGTAGTAATAGCATTAATTGCTAACTAAGTTTACTCCTGATTTTAAGTCTATAGATTTAGGCTGACTAGAAACTTGGTGAAAAAACTATAATTGTGTACTCGTAGGGGCGAACTTTGTTCGCCCGAAATACTCACATTTGGTGTAAATTTCCTCTAAAACTGTGTTCTACGGGCGAACAAAGTTCGCCCCTACGAGTTTTGATACATTCACATTATCTAAAATTAAATTACGCAATAATTACTAATTAGTCGTTACTATCCTAGCCTTAATACAATAAAAAAACGGTTGCCTGTTTAAAAACATAAGCAACCGTTTTTTTTCATCATAATTTAATCACTCCCATCCCCGCCTATCTTCCAAAAATCTCCTCATGCCACCTTTGCGACAACTCATCAACTATCCTTTGCTCAATCAACAATAAATACTCCCCGTCAATCCTTCTTCTGCGCATCCTCACAATATAATCCGCCTCCCAGTTTGCATAAAACGCTGATCTTCTTTGCTCTAACATTTGCCCTCTAATAATATCCCCCACTCTCTCATCTCTTGTCGGGCTTGTATAGCAGTTTAAATAAAGTGTAGTAGCCCCATGCATACGCTGTCCATTCGCCGCAAAATAAAACGGGTCTGCTGCATAAAACATGATATGGATACCAAAGTCAGTAATCGCTAGTTGCGGCGCTCCTGTTTCATCTGTCAATAGCTGCCCTAAGCCAAACTGCCTTGTCCTAAACTCTCTAGCGGCATCAGCAAACTCTTGCATAAACTGCTCTGTATCCTCTGCCTCTAGTCTATAAATAACCTGATATCCCGTGCGATTGTTAAAAATTCCTGGGTCGTTGTTCCAATCAAAAATCAAATCATGAAACGCCTCGTTTGCCAAATGCGGCACATTTCTAAATTGTCTCATGTTGTCATAAATCAAATTGACTACAAACTCTGATGAATATGCCCTAGAAAAATCTCTGTTGCCGTCAACATTTCTATATACATTCATCTCCTCTGCTATTCTTTCTCTATAAAGTGCCCTTTGCTCTGCCCTAACTGATGGAATCAAGTGTGCATTTCTTTCATCCCAACGCTCTAGCCTAGCCTCGTCTGCAGCACCAAACGGCAACAAAATATGCTTAACCCACAAATATCTGTTTGACGGAGTCCACAGCATCAACTCGCCTGCACTCATAGCCGCTGAAAACTCATGTCTGTTTACTGGAATATTGTTTGTGCCGCCAAATCTTGTCCTTTGACTTTGCAAGCGGTTTAGATGCTCTCTTGCTAAATCATCTTGACTAACTTGCACAGAATTAGTGACCATTAGTTGCAATTTTTCTAGTTTAGCTTGCTGAATGCTTGATGTGCCAATCAACAATTTAAAAGTCAAAGAGTTGCCCATAAGCGGATAAACAAACTCAATCCCTCTTGTATCTCTTACGAACCTAAAAAACTCTGCCTCTTGCTCTAAAATAGCTCTGTTTGCCCTTTGAGTGTCATCCATTCTTTGATTATAATCTGACAAACCAATAATATGCTGAGCATTGTCTAGCATCTCTTCTAAAAATGCATTGACTGCCTCTCTTGCTAGTGATCTTCTTTCTGCCGAGCCATGCATACCAGGAAACAACGCAATATAGCTAGGGTGCGGCTCAAACGCACCCACTATGCGACCATCAATGTTTGCAAAGTTAGGGTTCCACTCCCCGTGCAAAAACCATGCATCATTTAAATACCACTCATCATGCCAGCGATAATTATCTTGTCTAACTATATCAGTGCCGTTGTCGTGAGTCCTTCTATATATGCCGCCGCCAGCCTCTCTGTTTGCGTGAATTCTAGGAGAAGGAGGAGGATTTTGCATTTCAGGCTCTGGTCTAGTAGGAAACTGCGGAGACGCCCCGTCTGGTGCAGCGTCTTCTGGAGTCAACAAATGCGGAGATCCTCTGCGTTCTAAAATTTGATTCATATGACGCAAAATTTGCATGTCAATAGTGTGATATACTGCTCTTTGAATTTCTTCTACATCAGCCTCTGTCCAATATAAATTGCCCACAAAAAACTCTTTATCTGCTTCAATCATCACCAATTCTTGATTGATTAAAATACCAATAAGCTGCTCTACTGTTTCTTCAACAGACATGCCTTGATTAATAAACTGCCCCGCAAATTGATTGAAATGATTGACTAGCTGTGCTTGATAAATCCTGATTTCAGGCGATCTAAACTCTACTGGTTGTCTAACTGTCCTGATTGTAGCATTCAGTCTTTCTATTCCTAAATCTGTGCCCAGCATAGCCCCGTTTGCATCTCTTTCAAATGCAAAAACATGGTCTCTGTTGTCTCTCTGCTCTATAGCACTTGTCCATCTAGGCAAGCTAGGATGGTTCATTAAAGTAATATGCTGTCCAGTGAAAACATCAAACACTACCTCAGGATAGATAGGATCGCCAAAGCTGTTTATCTGCCTTGCTTTGATGGCACGATTGTTTGCGTCAAAATCACTAAACTCAATAAAGACATAGTCATTGCCTCGTCTTATTGCACTGCGGCTGACATATGCATTTTGCACAAATTCTGAAATAGTAGCAATAACCCTAGCGTTCTCTCTTGCATAGCTTCTGACAACAAGCCCACAGCCCGTGCTAAAAACAACGCTTAATGCACTAAAGACTAAAGCGATAGAAATAGTCATAAATTTGATGAATTTCTTTTTCATGGTTTTTTCCTTAAATTAGTAAATTGGTAATTTTCTACAAGTACCTTATATTATAGTACAACAAAAAACATATTGCAAGCAATTTTGAGGGGGGTATAAAAATAATAATTCAAAATACGCTTAAACAATGCACATTGACAATGCACAATGCACATTGACAATGCACAATGCACATTTCACAATGCACAATTAAGGATGGGGGCGATAGGATAGGGGATGTAATTACATTAATATGATACTAATCTAGTGTAGTTTTTATATTGTGTAATTTACAATTACTACTCTATCGCAAGCTCTCCATAATTGTGCATTGTGAACTGTGCATTGTGCATTGTGTATTATTATAAACTCCCACCTAACAGCCTTATCACCTTGCCCAGTGCATCCCTATCTGGCTGCACCCTAAAAGTATTGTCATTTGCATCAAATTCAAAACCTAGATCCGCCGCTTTTTTTAATAAATCCATACCCACACCGCCATCAAACTTAATACTCATTTTCTTTGCCCCCAAGCTTATTACACTTGCCCCTTGCACCTCTCCTAGGTTTTTAATCAAACTCACATACACCAAGTTTCGCACACTTGCCGGCACCATCCCATAAATATCTTTAAGCCTAGCAAGCTCTGCTGTCGCAAGCTCTATGCTATCCACCCCAGCCACCCTTTTATACTCACGCATCCTTAATTCAATGTCCTCTATATAATCCGCCCCAATCACCGCACTAAAATCCGTATTAACCTTTGTTTCTATTCTTAAAGCCCCACTATCCCCCGCAGTCTTGCCCCCTACTCCCAGCTCTGCCATAACCTCTTCTATCAGCTTTAGATACATATCATACCCCACCCTTTGCATATGCCCTGATTGCTCTCTTCCTAAAACATTGCCTGCACCCCTTATCTCTAGATCCCTCATTGCAAGCTTAAAACCTGCCCCAAAATCTGTATATCCTGCAATAGCATCCAGCCTTTTATACGCATTTTCTGTCAATACCTTGCTGCCATCAAAACAAAAAAACGCATAAGCAAGTCTGTCACTTCGCCCGATTCTTCCTCTCAATTGATATAGCTGTGACAAGCCCAGCCTATCAGCGTCTGCTATTATCATAGTGTTTGCATTGGGCATGTCAATTCCGTTTTCTATTATAGTAGAAGCAATCAAAATATCAATCTCACCCAATATAAAACTGTTTATAGTGTCTTCTAGCACACTCTCTTTCATCTGCCCGTGTGCAACACCTATTCTCAAATCAGGAAACAACTGGCAAATACTGCTTGCAAAGCCTGCAATCTTTTCTACTCTGTTATATACTATAAATGCCTGTCCGCCTCGCCCTATCTCTCTTGTGATAGCATCATATACTAGACTCTCTGTATATTCTGACACATAGGTAGAAATAGGTATGCGTCCCCTAGGCGGAGTGTCTAGCGTAGATATATCTCTTATGCCGCTCATAGACATGTGCAAAGTGCGTGGTATGGGGGTTGCAGACAATGACAACACATTTACATCATTTTTTAAAGTTTTTATTTTGTCCTTGTCGGCTACTCCAAATCGCTGCTCTTCATCTAGGACAAGCATTCCTAGTGTCTTAAACTCAATGTCCTTTGACAATATGCGGTGCGTGCCGCACACTATGTCTATTGTACCGTTTTTTAAGCCTGAAATAGTCTTTTTTATCTGATCGGGCGTATCAAAGCGAGTAAGAGACCCTATGTTGACTCCGTATCGTTCCATGCGTTTTTTTAAAGAATGGAAATGCTGTTTTGCCAAAATTGTAGTAGGGGCAATAAAGGCTGCTTGTTTTCCTTCAAGCACCACCTTATATAAAAGCCGCATGGCAACCTCTGTTTTGCCATAACCCACATCGCCGCATAGCAGCCTATCCATGATTTTGCCGCTTATTAGGTCATTAAGTCCCTCTTCAATAGCGACAAGCTGGCAAGAGGTTTCATCATAAGGGAAATCTTGCTCAAACTCACGCAAGGCAGCGTTTGACGGATCATATTTGTGCCCTTTGGCTGTCTCTCTTTGTGCATAAAGACTTTTTAAATCCAATGAAAACGCTTTGATGGATTTTTTGACCTTTTCTTTTTGCCGTGCAAAGTCTGCTCCGCCTATTTTGTTTAGCTTGACATTGTCTTCTGAACCAGCATAGGCATTTAAACGGCTCATCCCCTCTACTGCTACATACAGCTTGTCTCCACCCTCATAAGTAATTATACAAAAGTCTTTTTCTATTCCATTAAAATTTCGCCGCTCTAGTCCCTGACAAATTCCTACACCGTGTATGTCATGAACAACAGGCTCTCCTACCTTAGGCTGAAAAAATGCGGCTTTTTTATTTTTTTTAGATAGTGCCGTATGCGTATGCCCATCGTTTTTTTGCTTATAGCTAATATCGCCATAGCCAATAAAAATCTGTCCACCATCATCCGAAAAAAAACAGCCGCCCTTATATAAAGTTCCTTCTGCAATCCCTCCTATGCTAACACCGTTTTCTAAAAATAAATCCGTCAGATTTTGTTTTAATGCACCGCTCAATATGATGCAGACTTTGACACCCCTTTTTGTCCACATCTTGACATCATCAATCAAGCTTTGTTTATCCTTTGCATAATTAACAAGCTCTGGATTTTTTAAATCCAACACAACTTGAGGGCTGAATATACGATTTTGTGACAGCTGTCTATCAAAAGAAACTATTGAAAATTTGCAAGACTCAATTTTTAAGGCATCCTTGTTTAGTGCATCAAGGGCATTTTTTTGCACCTCACCCTTTTCAAACAGCGTGCTAAACCTGTTTCTATGCTCTGTTAGATGTGCATTAAAATTGTCTACAACTTGCTTTGCCTCATCAAAAACGCACACGCTATTGCAAAACTCTAATAGCGAAACCCCGTCACTCATTATGCCCTGAATAGGAACAACTGCAACTCCCTCAAGCTCACTCCCTGCCTTAAAGCTGTCTAAATCTATCACCCTGATGCTTTCTATTTCGTCACCAAAAAAATCCACCCTTAAAGGAGACTGCCCAATTATCCAAATATCTAAAATATCACCCTTTAAAGAAAACTGCCCCGGCTCTTCTATTTGCCCCACCCTTTCATAGCCTGCCTCTATCAGCTTTTTTAAAAGCTGCTCAAAACCTATGCTCTCATTCTTAATCAGCTCAAACGCTTTTAATAAAATGCTGTCTCTATCTGTTTGCCACTGCATAAACGCTTGCACGCTTGTCACAACTATGCCGCACTCTCCGCTTGCAATTTTATATAATGCCGCATCCCTTTGATGCATAATCTCTTTAGAGGACTTGTGCCCCCAAAGCACATCAGGAACGCTGGGCAAAAAGACTACGCCGTCTTTGATAGATGCAAACTGCTTTGCCGCCTCTTTTGCCTTAACAAAATCGGCACACACATACAATAATTTTTGCAGCCCAGACAAAGCAATCATCCTAGAATAAAACGGCAGCCCAAAAACACTGACTTTTTTGCCATCAGCCACCGCATCCATTATGGGGTTTTTAATAATCATACTTTTATGCATGCTTTTATGCATTTTTGCTTTAGCATCCTCTCTTCAAATTATGCTCAAAAAAACACCGCCACTTATCATAGCAGTGTTTTTTTATTCTGTCAATCGTTTTAAGACTAATTTACCCCCAAATTATTCTTTCCACATCCCAAACCACATTATCACTAATCAGCATCACTCTTGACCCGTGCAAATATGCCCTTGTTCCGCCCATCAAAGCCGTGACCATATCAGTAAGACTAAACTCATTCCAAAACCCAGCCCTAGTATAAAAATTTTGTGCTATTTCAGCGTTAGAAAAATTAAATATGATTATTATTCTTACATACATAGTTGCAATCACCCTATATTCAAAAATTTCCATCTCTGGCGATGCCCACACATGTGTCAGATTAAAGCCCGCCTCATCATATATCCTGTTTCTAGTTGTCATTGCCGCATCCCTTTGCTCTTGTGACAAAAATGCATTTAACTGAACAGGATTCCCCTCCAAATATGCCTCAATCATCTCCTCAAGCCCCACAGGCTCTCCAAAAAATGCCACATTTCCCACATGCCTTCTTGCCGCTCGTGCATGCATACTTGTTTGAATTTGTGTCCCTGAAATTCCCATAACAAACCGCATAGCAGCACCGCCCACAAGCGCATCCGCCCACGCTTCATTTGCAACTATAACCACATAGCCCATTATCACAAACCTTGCATCCAAATACCTTGCCCTGATTCCATCAACACGGCGACCAGTGCAAAGACTGCCGATTTGAATCACCATCATAGTGGGCTCTTGCATAGTATAGCTAATCACTACGCTTGCTGCATAACTAAAGCCTGTGCCTTGCGTATCTCTATTAAAATGTCTGTTTAACTCATTGCTTATGCCTTGCTTTTGCTCTAAAAATTGTGTATAGGCTTGATTGTTTTCATCAAACATACTCTCAGGTGCACCATGCATAACAAGACTAGAAAAATACCAACGGCTAAAAGCATCTGTTGCAGTGACAGCAACATATCCATATTGTGTAGTGTTGTTTTGTGCATATTCAAAGGCATCAGCATCGTCTAAATTTGCAAAAATTCTAATATCTGTCCTGTGGACAGTTTCACCCCAAATTGATAATGCAGGAAACGATAGTGCGGCTATGATTATATGCACCATGTCAGCAGAATTTGCCACAATAGTCACATGCTGTCTTGATGTCAATAGAGGATGAATATTTGTTGTGGTAATCTGGTCTAATATCTGATTAGCCGTCAGGACCATAGGTCCTTGTGCTGTTGTTTTTAAATACTCTGCTCTTAGACCTTGCGTTTGCTTATCTAAAAGATTTATCACCCCGTCTAAAATAGGCAAGCCGTCCCAGTCGTATAACAAGGTTTCTATGTGGGAAATAGCATGACTTAAGTTAAATAAATGCGGAATATCCTCTAGATCAGCGATTAGATCATTTATTTTTATAATAAAATCTTGCAAATTTCTTGCATCAATCCAATCGTTTTTTCTTTCAACTTGAGCATTAAGTACAGCCGTTTGCACACCAACAAGAGTTATTCCTGGCCAGTTTTGTATGCCTGATTGAATATAATCAACCGCCACTATCAAATCATCAAGATGATCCGTCATATCCTCTAGTTGACCAATCAAAGAATTTAAAATGCCTACAAACATATTCATATGTCTGTTTTGCTGTTGCGTCAATAAACTAGAATTTAAGTCAGCCAAAGCTATCCCATCCCAATTGTTTATGCGTGTAGTGATACCCACAATCGCAGCTCTTAATTCCGCCTCATTGTCAATGCTAGACAAGTTGCCAATCAACACATTTGTCTCTATAACAAAATTTTGCATCAACTCTAAATCAGTATAAGGAATGCGTCTAAACATCGCCTCCATTCTTAAAGTGCCGCCAGCTAAAGTGCGGTGCAAGCTATATGGCATAGGCTGCCCTGCTTGACGACCAGGATCTGCTGCAAGTCCAAACACTCTCCAATAAAGATTGTATCTTAAAGGAACAACGCTGGTGCTAGGCAATATAAAATCCTCACCCACCACAACCTGCATGGTGCTGGGTGCATCAATGCCCGCCTCGGCAACAACAAACTGCACGCTAAAGGTCTCAACAACCTCATCTGGTGTATTATCGCAAGCCGCCATCGCCAAAAAAGGCAATGCCAAAAAGCAAGCAATGCACACTAATCCAAAAAGTTTTTTCTTCATAGCAATCGGTCTCCTTATATATTATTATATCCAACATAATAATTAATGTTTATTGATTAATGATGAATGATTAATTATAAACCCAGTCTACTATATCATAAATGCATTTGTCAAGTATTTTGGCACCCCCTAAAATTCTTTGACAGGGCTGTTTATATAGTGTATAATACAATATTATGAAACACATTAAGATGAAATTAACAATGATTTTTGTTTGCACGCTTGCAATATTTTTGGGCGCTGGGTTTTCTTTTGTAGTGCTAGATGACGCATTTGCAGACTCTCCTCCTATTCCCCTATCTAGTCTAACAGGACAAGGCACGGAGAATAGTCCTTATTTAATTTCTAATGCTGCAGACCTTAGATTTTTTGCAGACTTAGTTAATGACAATATTGATAATTTTACTGGGCGACATGTTGCATTAACAACAAACATTGATTTAGGCGGCACACATGATTTTAGAATAGGCACCTCTGAGCATCCTTTCAGAGGACATTTTAATGGTCGCAACCACCTTATTTCAGGGCTTTCTTTCCATAACCCTAACGAAAGTTATATAGGGCTTTTTGGTCATATAGAACTAGCCACAATAGAAAACATTGCAGTAAGAGGCAATATTACATCAGGCAACAACAATGTAGGCGGGATTGTAGGCTTTGCAAATTTAAGCAGAATTGAAAACTCGTTTTTTGAAGGAACCATAAGTGGCGGTATGCATGTAGGTGGGATCGTAGGCAATTTAGTCGGAACTAGCACTGTTGCAAATGTTTATTCAAAAGGACACATTATAGCTCAACACACCGTAGGCGGCATTGCTGGATCAGTAAGCGGGGCATCCAATATTATCAACACTTTTTCAACCATGCGTGTGGACATGCGTATGCAAGGGGCGGCTCTTGCAGGAGGCATTGTAGGCAACCTAAGCGGACATGCAAGGGGCAATATTGCATTAAATTCTCATATTATTCCTAGAGATTATTCTCACAGAATAGCTAGCGGAATACCTGCTAATTTATCAAACAATTTTGCTTTTGACACTATTTTAAATCATCAGGTGGATGGAGTATATATTTCTGATTGGACAGGCTTTGGAGCAAGCACTCCAAACGGACAAAGCATCTCAAATGAAACGATATTAGCAATAGATTTTTGGATGGACAACAATACTTTTGGTGCTTATACTTTTGATGATACCATTTGGTATTTTTCTAACAACCGCTTGCCAAGACTATCTAGCTTTATGACAAACCCTGACATAAACCAAACAGGGCAAGTGGGGCACATCTTGCCTAGCATAAACATAAACCAATATGCTCTTATCATAAACCCTGACTTGCTTTGCGACTATGATTGTGAGTGTGACCGCAGCACCTTAAACAGGTTTGAGTTTGTTAGGACAGGGCACACAATAGGCAGAGAGCATATTTTTATTTATATAACCGCTGATACTGCCCCACTAAGATATGGCATAGACTTTTATGTTTATGATGTGTTTTATAGTGAGGGCGGAAACAGAGTGAGTGCTGGGGGCAGGATTAATGTAATAGGAGCAGGGACAGATATTTATTTAAGAGTGCATGGCATGGCACCTGAATTTGGCGGATATACTTATTTGCCGTATAGAATTGTGCCAAGAGTGCTAGATCACAGCAATTTGGTGTTGACTGAATCGCAGTTTTATTTTAGTGGAAGTGCCCACACTCCTGGTTTTAGCATTCAATATGACGGATTTATTGGGCTGGCAGAGGGCGGCAATTATTTTATAAACAATGCAAGCGGCACAAGCGTTGGCTATCATTATGTAGAGCTTGTGCTATCGGGCAATTATTCTGGCACAATTAGGCAGCGGTTTTATATCAATAGAATCACGGGCGGCGGCACGCTTGCAAGCAATGTAAATTTGGCAATAACAGGCTGGCAGTTTGGACAGTTTAATGCGACTATAAATAGCTATAGGCTGTCAGGCTTTAGCGGCATTTATCAAGAGGCAGCGGCTAATTATAGTGTGTTTATTGTTATAGATGGTCAGCCTGATTTGGCTTGGAATACTGCCAATATTCCGCAAAATGCCGGCAGACACACAATAAGAGCAGATTTTAATGCCAGCACTAATTTTGAAGCGTTTAGTCTTTATGCGTATTTTTATATTAGCCCCATTTCAAGAGGGCGAGCAAATATGCCTATCTTAGAAGAGCGCACCCCTACTACACTATTATTGGTATATCAAGGTGCAGTAGAATTTGCCATAAGAGAGTATGGAAGTGATGCCCCTCTTGTTTGGCAAACGGGGCGCATGTTTTATGCATTAGAGCCCAATACAGAGTATGAAATTTTTGCAAGGTATGCAGCCTTAGACGGCAATCATTTGGCAGGAGCAAAAAGCTATGCTTTGGAGGTTTCTACAATTCATGTGCAGTTGCATCCGCTTGCCGTTGCTGGCATAATAGGCGGCAGTGCCGCCGCTGTCAGTGCTTGCGTGTTTGGCGGACTTTATGTAGTGGCCAAAAAAAAGAAAAAGGACTAGAGGAATTGCTAATGACTAATCATTAAAACCACCCATTATCTACCAAGCAAAAATAGGCATAACTGTTTGTTTGTCTCCTAATAATACTAATATAGCGCAAAACGCTATGACAAGGAGATAAAAAATTATGGCAAATACTAAAAAGACTGGTGGGACAGGCACTAAAAAAACGACTGGTGCAAAAAAACAAACCACCACAACAAACAAAACAGGGACTACAAAACCTTCTACAAATCCAGAAAAAACTACTAGTCCTCAAACAGGCAAAAAGCAAACAACACAAAAAACAACAAACAGCCACACTACAAAACCTAGCCCAAAAACAATGCCTAGCCAAAACAAAAAACAAACTACAACTACTGGCGGCAAAGGAACAAAAGGCTGCTGCAACAAAATTAAATAGACTCATAAGTCAATAAATCAAAAAAGGGGCTAAATCCCCAACCTGCTCCTGCATAGGGCAGGTTTTTTTTATTTCCCGTCAATCTCAAAACAGGCGATTTTTTTCCTAGGGCATCAAAAAAATGCTGTTCAATATACGCAGCCCCTGTTCCGCTTCAACCTAATTTATGTCATTCTGTGCTAGAAAATAAATTTGCGTTTATTGAGCAATTTTTAATTTATGTCATTCTGTAAGAATCTCATCTGTTTAAATAAATTAGGTATTATACCCCAGGGCAGAGCCCTGGACTCCCACGCCTAACGGCGTGGTTCCACAGCAGAGCTGCGGGGTATTACACCATTTTCTGTGGTCGCAAATTTTCCCTTGCAAGCAAGAAAATTTGCTCGGCTGATAATATGGTATCGTATACGGAAGAGATCCTTACAGGATGACAAGAAATTAGGCTGAAGCGGAGTAGGGTCTACTTGATAAATGACCCAATCAAAAATTTATGTCATTAAGGAAACACTTTACACCTTTTATGCATACATTTACTAAAGGAATAAAATTATTCCCAAACAAACCCTTAAAGGAGCATTTTATTAAATGTATTGCAACAACCAAATCAACCACATCATCAAACAGGGCGACACCTTCTATCTTTTGGCACGCCACTATCACACCACTGCAGACCGCCTTATTGCACTAAATCCGCACAAAAACCCATACAACCTGCAAATCGGCGACACCCTCATCATCTGCCCTGGCCCTACATATCCTGTCCACCCAACCCCGCCGCCCACCACCTGCCCAAACACTCCCACTCCTCCCATAGGGCAAATTCCGCACCCACCCACACATCCTGTGCCCCCTATCGGAATAATCCCACGCCCTCCTATTACCATGCCTACTCCGCCTACCTGTCCAAATACTCCCACTCCTCCTATAGGCGAAATCCCTTATCCACCTATCTATCCTGTGCCGCCTATCGGTGAGATTAGACCGCCGCACCCTCCCGTGCATCCTCCTGTTCATCCCATCCCTCCTATCGGCGAAGTTAGACCACCTCGCCCGCCTGTGCATCCTATCCCTCCGATTGGACAAATTCCTCATCCTCCTGAATATGACGGAGCGGTATGGCAAATGAGAAAAGCGTGGCTAGAGCATGTGTATTGGACTAGGATGGTGCTAATTTCTATATCGGATAGACTAAAAGACAAGGCAGCAACAGTGGATAGGCTGATGAAAAACCCTGCCGACATGGCTAGAGTGTTTGAGGGACGGTTTGGCAAAGAGGCGGCAAGGATTATTGAGGGATTATTTAAAGAGCATTTGCAGATTGGCGGAGAATTGATTACGGCACTTAGTGAGGGGCGAAGTGCAAATGCCAACAGGCTTAATGCAGAGTGGTATCAAAATGCGGACAGAATTGCCCAGTATTTTGCAAGACTTGACGGGGCTTTATATCCTCTTGAAGAGACAAGGCGGCACATGTATAGGCATTTAGATATTACAAAAAGGCAGGTGACCAACAGATTGCTAGGACACCACGGAAACGAGATAGAGGCATTTGATCAAGGTCAAGATGAGGCAATGATGATGGCGGATTATTTTTCAAGGTTTTAAGACTGTTGCTGTGATTTATGTTAACTAAACTGGTTTTATTCTTGAGAACCCCGTAGGGGCGTTCACCGAACGCCCGTGTTGCTGAATTAAATGTAAATTCTTACCATTCGTGATGATGGATTGCATATGACCCCGTAGGGGTGAACGCCTCGTTCGCCCGTGATGCTGGGTTGCAATTTGTAATATCGGTAATGCTGGATTGTATATAATTTTGTAGGGGCGACACCCTGTCGCCCGATATAATCACACATTATTCCGTAGGGGCGTTCACCGAACGCCCGATAAAGGCACACATTTTTTGTAGGGGCAAAAAGTCCCCGACCCGCCCACCTTGTCATTCCGAGCACAGCCGAGGAATCTCCCCACCACACATTATTCCGTAGGGGCGAACGCCTCGTTCGCCCACCCATTCCACTGCTATAACCGATACACGGGCGACAAAGGGCAATCGCCCCTACGGGGTTCGTTACACAGCCCAGCAACACGAGCGACCACAGATCGCCCCTACAAAAATGTGTTCTATATCGGGCGTTCGGTGAACGCCCCTACAGATTCATCTGCATTCGGGCAAGCAATAACACCTGCCCCTAAAAATTCATATACATTCAAAAGCACACAATACTCCCCTACGGGGTTAGCAAAAATAGGTTATATAAATAAAATAAAGGCACCCTTATCAATTAAAATATTTAAGCTCGCCTAAACATGCGCACAGCTTATCATGGCACTTTGAACAAAAAACTCTGCCGCAATTGCCGCAGCACACAGCACTATCTTTTATAGAATGATTAAAACATTTTGTACAATTCATAAAAATAGTATGCTCAAAAAAACGATAGGATATTAATCACCCTATCGTTTTTGTTTAAGGCTCAGCGAATACCCGAATGTGTGGGTAATATGTAGGGGCGATTAGTGAACACCTGAATGTGTGGGAACTTGTAGGGGCGACCTGTGGTCGCCCGTGTATTGGTTATAGTAGTGGCATGGGTGGGCGAACGAGGCGTGCTCCCCTACGGAATAATGTGGGGTTATATCGGGCGACAGGGGTCGCCCCTACAAAATTCCCATGCAATCCATCATCACGAATGGTAAGAATTTACATTTAATTCAGCATCACGGGCGTTCGGTGAACGCCCCTACGGGGTTTCCAAAAAACAGACTATAGTCAACACATGGGCGAACGAGGGCATTCGCCCCTACAAATTCTCATGCAATCCATCATAAAGTTTTATTACACAAAGCAATGGATTACTTCCCCCTATTTTATAGACACTAAAATCCCGTCACACTTTTTGCATTCAGCTCCAAGCCAGCAAGCCCCTGCCCCTCATGCGCCGCATAAAATCCTCTTATCGCCACCATCGCCGCATTGTCACCGCATAAATCCAGCGGCGGAATAACTACCTTAAAACCATCACCAGCCCGCCTTATCAACTCCCCCCTCAAATAACTATTTGCAGCCACACCGCCAGCCAGCACAATCACTCCGCCATCCCCCCCTTTTTTAGCCGCCTCCAAAATAGTATTAACCAACATATCCGCCGCCTCTTTGTTAAAAGATGCACAAATGTCTGCTATGTTTATTTTATCGCCCTTTTGTCTTAGGTTATGCACATAATTAATCACAGCCGTTTTTAAACCCGAATAGCTTATTGAATTTTTGCCCGTAGATTTAGTAAACCTTATGTTAGCTTGCCCCGTTTTAGACAGCTTGTCTATGTTTGGCCCTCCTGGATACGGCAAGCCCAGCACTCTACCCACCTTGTCAAACGCCTCTCCAATAGCATCGTCAAGCGTTCCGTCTAGTCTAATAAATTTATTGTATCCTAACACATCAATAATGCTAGTGTGACCGCCACTCGCCACGCACGCTAAAAAAGGCGGTTGCACATCAAATTCATTTGCAAAGCACGCTGCTATGTGCGCCTCAATATGATTGACTGCAATTAGCGGAATATTTTTAGAAAAGCTAATCGCTTTTGCCGCAGACACTCCCACCAGCAGCGACCCAATCAAGCCAGGGGCATAGGTGACTGCAATGGCATCAATTTGATCAAGCGTGATGTTTGCTTTTTTAAGTGCCTCATCAATCACAGGGATAGTCTCTAACAGGTGGTTTCTTGAAGCAATTTCAGGAACAACTCCGCCAAACCGCTGATGAATATCAATCTGGCTTGCCACCACGCTAGACAAAATTTTATTGCCCAAAACCACCGCCGCCGCCGTGTCATCACAAGAGGATTCTATCCCCAGCACAAGACTATCCGCCTTGCCCTTTAGCTTTTCAAATTTTTTTGTAGTGTTATACATATGTTAAAATCAACCTTTTGGCACGACAGCTATATTAGTAGAAAGATCTTCGCATTATAAAGATCAATGGATAAAGCAAAGATTTCTCCCGTTGGTCGAAATGACATTAATTTAGAATGGGTTTCATTCTAGTAGTGAGAACAATTAAACTAAAGTGTCATTTCGAGCATAGCGAGAAATCTTTGCTTTATTTAATTCATGTCATCTCGAACGAATGTGAGAGATCTTTGCATTATAAAGATCCCATTACACGGCAGCTGCTTAAACATAACCTCAAAACCACCAATACGCAACATATCTTGTTAGCACCCCGCCCTCAAGCCTCCAGCCAAAGTTGATTCTAATTGCCTCAATGTTTTGTGCTGCCCACAATGACGGCAAAGCAAAACTAAGAAAGGAAAAAAAGTCCGAACCCACTCTTTTAGTCTCTAGCTCCACCCGCAACCTGCCCCCAAAGCTATCCCAAGTCAACAGCCTTTGTTCATAATCAAATGCAAAATTTACACTATCTGTCACATCCTCAAATACATAATAAAACTCAAAAATCGCCTCTTTTATCACAAACATCCCACCTCTATACACCAATTGCCTTATTTTAATCGCATTAAACCCTTCTTCAAACTCTAATCCAAACAACCACTCCCCCCATATCACATTATGCCAAACAAATTCACCGCCCGCCCCTCTTAAAACATGCACAAAATATAAACCCCATCCATCACCCCACACAATAATATTGCCTAAATAATCATCACTAGCACCTTCTATCCAAAAATCATATTCGATGCTTTCATCCTCTCCCCTAACTATCTCATGCCGTGCCTCCCATCTTGTCACCACCCCGTCATTATAAGCATACCCTAGCACCTTAATAGTATTAACTCCCCTCTCTAAGTCCAGCCTATCAATAAATATATTGATCGCTACATATCTTATCCTATAAAAATCATTTGCCCCTGCTTGTTTAAAATATCGTCTGCCATTAACACCCCAATACAGCAAATAATCCCCTCGCTCCCCCTCTATAGAAAAATCTAATTGCCTTTGATAAACCTCATATGCAACATATATTTCAAAAAAGCCAACATACCTATGATGCACTCCATACCAATTAATGCTAGTGTGTCCCTTGCTTACCCTAATCGTATTAATCCCCGCCACCAGATTTAAAGATAGCAAGCTTCTGTGTTCATGTAAAATCCCCGACGAACCTCTCCATACCCAGGTCACAGGCTGTCTTTTGCTATGATTTAAATTATATATATCATAACTTCTTGAGTGTACACCAGCTATACCCCTTCCTTCAAAAAAAATCGTATCATCATACATATGAAAAATAAATATATCATCCTCACAATTTATTTCTAGCTCAATAACAACCGCATCGCACTCTCCTCTATACAAACCAAAAGGCGCATCACAATAAATTTTTTGCACATCTTCTAGACGGTTAATATAATAATATCGGGTACTAAACCATCTAACCTCATAATACTCTAAAAGCACTCTAGGGATCTCTAATAAAAATAAACCAGTGCCGCTTATCCCTCCATCAGGAGATGGATATCTCCAATTATTTGCACTTTGAATAAACCTAATAATAGGTGTCATAAATCTTGAACAAGTGACCAATGCTTCAAACTCTATTCTTGACGCACTATCTGAAACCCACCGAGCTGTATAAAACCACAACGCGTAATACTCAAAAAACTCTCTTGTATAGCCATGCACTATAGGAAAACTACTGCGAGAATAACCTAAACGCAGTGAATTTAATCTATCATAGCAATCAATTATTGGAAGGGCGTTTGCCCAATTTCTCGTATCGCCATATACAAATTGTGGCATGCTGTCTATTTGTCCTACTCTTAAAACAGGCAATTCATATAGTGTATTATGACTACCAACACCATCATGCCGTGGGGTATACGGATGATTTATGATGGCTCTTTTCATGCCGAACTCATCAGGAACAATGGGATAATCTGGGGGATACGGATAGTTTGATGTGCCGTTTGTCCACTCTGCTCTTATTATTGTGTTGTGCATAGGAATCACAAACGCAAAGCTAGTTTCATTTGATATTATTTCATCGTTTAATATCCATCTAATGGATGCATTTTGTTGATCGCCGTTTTTAAAGCTGGCTATATATACTGTTGTCCCAGCCCTTGCTAGCAAAAAATTATTAGGTGTCCCATTTTCAACATCCCAATTGATTTTTTGCTCTCTATTTTCAAAAACATATCCGCCCTCAACAATCAAACTAAAGTTTTGCAGTCCAGGGCCTATGCAAGAGCAAGCATTCATGCTGGTCAAAATAGGTGCAAAAAGCACCAAGCAAACAACTAGTGCTAGCCATTTTCTTTTCATAACAAAAGCCCCCTTTTTTCTTGTTGCTATCATTATATCCAATTAAAGTCATTTTGTCAAGTGTTTTTAGAAAAAATTTTTGTAGATGGTGTCAATATATTTGTAAAACAAAAAACTTCTATGATTGTTTATCATAGAAGTTTTTTTTTCAACTTTGCAATCTATGCCGCATAAGCATATTCGCCATAATCATATCCATTGTCGCCGCCATTATTATACCCATAATCATACCCGCTGTCACCATTATCATACCCATTACCGCCATTGTCATAACCATTGCCATCGCCATTGTTATATCCATAGTCATAACCATTGTCACCGCCATTGTCGCCACCTAAATACATTCTTTCAAATACATGCACATTAAGCGTGCCCCTTAAATGCATAGCAATCACCAAATCATCACCCACCATGCCCGCACTTATGCTAGTAGGAAAATACACTTGCTCCCCACCAGCCTCATGCGCATAATGTCCGCCGCCAAACACTCGTCTTAAATCCTCACTCCACTCCAATCCGCCATTTAAATCAAGTTCATAATTTAGATCACCATTCGGTGCAAACACAGGATGATTGTTAGAAAAAGAAATATACTCCTCGCTAAACTCTGCCACAATCAAACCCTTTGCAATGTCTTGACTTTTGTCATCTTCCCAATATTTCCAGCCTGCATATGACCTAATTTGCGTCAAGCTATATTTTCCGCTAGTCGGCAATTCTCCCACAATTTCAATAACAGGAGCGCTCAATTTTCTAAAAACATTTACATTTTTTACGCCCATGTTATATACAACAATGTGCAATTCATCCGCCGACATCTGAGCATAAGCATGACTAATATTATATACTCCGTGTGCCAAAATCTCTCTTAAAGCAGCATCAAAATACAAACTATTGTTGTCTAATTTAATAGCCTTTCTTTCAATAATATCACCGCCCAATTCTAGCCCAGCCGTAAAAATCACATGAGAATATTCTCCCTCTTGTCCCACACGCACCAATTCTATCATAAAAACTCCGCCCACATTGTTTGTCTCATTTTGCCCTATCTCGCCTACATATCTTCTGTCAAGCACAAACACTCCTCTTGGCATATCGTCTGGCACGCTAATCAAAGCATCACTTATAGGAACAAACACATTTCTGTTTTCAATGCCATGCACTGTCACATAGATGTGCAACTCTTCTCCAACTACCTCACTTCTTGCCGCCGTAATCACATAATCCTCGTGTGCTAATATTTGCTTAAGTGCCGCGTTGATTTCTATTCCGCCCTCGCTAGATACTGTCATGTGCTGAATATTTCCGTTTATATTAGAACCAAAAACAACAGAGCCTGGCAAAATTTCAATGGTGAAAATGCCTGGGATAGGATGCTGTGACACGCCTTCGCCCTCTCTTCTGTCTAATACAAACGCTCTGCCGACTAATTGGCTTGGCACCAAAAGATTGATAGGACTAGGTTTAAACACATTAACATGAGTGACTCCATCTATTGTCACTGTGATATAAAGGTTGCCTGTCATGTTGTTGAAGCTTGCGTTTGCATAATCTATTTTATAGTTGCCATGTGCTAGCACCTGTTTTAACTCTGTGTCAAACTCAATATATTGAGGACTAGTTTCATTGTCTCTTGCAATTTGCTTGTTGCCAATGCCGCTAAAAACAAGCTGATTATCTTGCACTGCTATAGTGAAATTTGTGTTGTCTGGCACTTCTGGTCTAGCTAATAGCCATTGATTAACAGAAAATTGTTGTCCACCTACACGGATATAAGATAGCGTAAATGTGTTGTTTGGAAGATTGTTTGGGATAGCAATTCTTGCATATTCATATGAGTGATAGCCGTTGTCGCCGTATCCGTTGTCGTTTCCGTTGTTGTAACCATTGTCGCCATAGCCATTATCGTTTCCGTTACCATAGCCGTTGTCGCCGTATCCATTGTCGTTTCCGTTGTTGTAACCATTATCATCGTATCCGTTATCATTTCCGTTGTTGTAACCGTTATCATTTCCATTGCCATAACCGTTATCGTTGCCATTATCGTTTCCATTGTTGTAACCGTTATCGCCAGTTCCGTTGTCTCCGCCATTATCATAACCATTATCACCATATCCATTATCGTTTCCATTGCCATAACCATTATCACCATATCCGTTATCGTTTCCGTTGCCATATCCATTGTCTCCACCGTTATCGTATCCGTTATCTCCGTATCCATTATCGTTTCCATTGCCATAACCATTATCACCATAGCCATTATCACCAGTTCCATTGTCGCCAGTTCCATTGTCGCCAGTTCCGTTATCACCAGCCCCGTTATCACCAGTTCCGTTGTCACCAGTTCCGTTATCGCCACCGTTATCATAACCGTTGTCGCCGCCATTATCGTATCCATTATCGCCGCCGTTATCATAGCCGTTGTCGTCAAGCTCCCACACCGCATGAATCGTAATATTGCTTCTAATCGCATGAGTAGCAAAATTAAACTCGCTAGCTCCGCCCTCGGCATTCGCCCATCTAACAAAGGTATAGTCCGTTTTTTGAGGATCTACACTCGGTCTTGTCGCCTTGTGCCCATAGGCAACCGTCTGCACGGGCGGTATTGGCGTGCCGCCATGCGTATTGAATGTTATTGTGTGCTTTTGCGTTTCATTATAGCCGCCATTTGGACAAGCGGTCAAAACAAATGCTGCAATAGCAATTATCAACAACACTGGAATAATGATTTTTATTTTTTTCATATTCCTTTTTTATCTCCTTTTTTTATAAAAATTGAAGAGGAATATATTTAGACTTGCCCTCTTTAAGACATGTCTATCTTTTTCCACTCTCAAAATTAGAGTGTGTAGGTATAAATAGATTTATTCAATTAGTGATGAATAATGGATATGGTTTTTGTTAATTAATTAAAAATGAAAAGTGAAAAATGAAAAATTAATGAATGTCTTTATTTTAATGACTAAAGTGAGTAATGTTGGGTTGTATGATAATTTGTAGGGGCTTATCCCCGAACGCCCTATAAAGACCACAATTTTCCGTAGGGGCGAACGCCTCGTTCGCCTACCCATGTGTTGACACAACCCGTTTTGTGGGAAACCCGTAGGGGCGAACTGTGTTCGCCCGATAAACACACACATTATTTTGTAGGGGCGGTTTATTATTGGTATAATCCTTATTTTGCGAACCCGTAGGGGCGACACCCTGTCGCCCGTGTGTTGGAATGGTCTGTGTTTGGGAAACCCGTAGGGGCGTTCACTGAACGCCCGAGATAATCACACATCTATTTAGGCGTAGCCTATTTTTTGGAAACCCCGCAGGGGCGATCGCTCTTTGTCGCCCGTTTATCGGTTATAATAGCAGCACGGGCGACCACAGGTCGCCCCTACAAAAAATGTGTGCCTTTATCGGGCGACAGAGTGTCGCCCCTACGATTTCCCAAACATAGATTACGCCAACATTTGGGTGATTATCTCGGGCAGTCGGGGACTTTTTGCCCCTACGGATTCCAATCGTTTTCGGGCGTTCAGTGAACGCCCCTACGGGTTTCCCCAAAATGGGTTGTGCCAACACATGGCTAGGCGAACGGGGCGTTCTCCCCTACGATTTCCCAAACACAGACTATACCAACATTTGGGTGATTACCTCAAAAGATTACTCACCCATTTTATGATATTAAAGCCCGTTTTTTAGTTGACCTATTATCTTTGGCTGTGCTACAATAAAAATTCATGCTGATAGAAAATCTAAAATTAAAGCTAAAAGAAATCTCCCTAAAATTTGAAGGGAGCATTTTGGCAATAAATTTGAGTGAACTAGAAAAAAAACGGGCACTTTTAGCAAAAGAGCAAGAGCAGCCCAACTTGTATGATGATTTAAAAAACGCTCAAAAAGTTACTACTGAGTACGCTAGGCTATGTGAGCAGCTCGGCAGCATTGATACACTTAAAAATGAAATAAACAGCCTAACAGAGCTATTGGATATTGTAGACGATGAGCTTATGGATGAGTTTAAAAACTCTATTGACACTCTAGAAAAAAATGTAGAAAAGCTGTATTTGACCACTCTTTTAAAAGGTGATTATGACGGGCACAATGCTATTATGACGGTTCATGCAGGGGCAGGTGGCACAGAAAGCTGTGACTGGGCAAGTATGCTGTATCGCATGTATAGGATGTTTTGTGATAAAAACGGCTTTAAAACAGAAGAGCTTGAAAAAATAAACGGCGATGAGGCTGGCATAAAAAATGTTACTTTTATTGTGCGTGGAGCAAATGCGTATGGATTTTTAAAAGCAGAGAAAGGAGTGCATAGACTAGTGAGAATATCCCCCTTTGATGCCAATTCACGGCGGCACACCAGCTTTGCCTCACTAGAGGTTATGCCTGAAATTGAGCACGACGGAGAGGTAAAAATTGCCGGGGAGGAATTAAAGATTGACACTTTTAGAAGTGGCGGTGCAGGTGGTCAAAGTGTAAACAAAACAGAGAGTGCAATCAGGATTACGCATTTGCCTAGCGGGATTGTGGTATCATGTCAAAATGAAAGAAGCCAATTATTAAACAAAGAGATGGCAATGAAAATGCTTATGTCAAAGCTAGTAGAAAAAAGAGAGCGAGAGCTGGCTGAAAAGGCGGCGGGCATAAAAGGTCAGATGAAAAAGATTGAGTGGGGCAGTCAAATAAGGAGCTATGTTTTTCAGCCATATACCATGGTTAAGGATCTAAGAACGGGCTATGAGGACAGTGATGTGGGCAAAATAATGAACGGCGGGATTGATGAGTTTATATTAGAGTTTTTAAGAAAGAGCTAAGCATCTAAAAAACTAGAAAGCAAAAATAAATTAGGTATTATACCCTAGCGCTCTGCCCTGGGTCCCCATGCCGCCTTTGACAGCATGGTTTCCGCAGCTTAAAAGCTGCGGGGTATCATACCATTTTTGGCGGTCGCAAAAATGTCCTTGCAAGCAAATATTTTTGCTCGGTTAATGAGCCCAGACACTTAATTGTGCCTAGGCTCATTTGTTTTGATGGGGGTAAGTTGTTTAAAGTACTTACTATCCTATCTTCAATCACTACCCAAATAGGCATGGATGATAGAATAGTAAAAAGATTTGAGAAAAAGATAAATCCTGTGGCAGATTAGTGGACAGTTAATATATAGATGTGTATAATTATACTTATGGAATTTTGGGAGTTTATTGTTTTAATTGTAGGATCAGGCACACTGGCTGCATTTGGCACTTGGTTGTTGAATTATTTTTTTAGTGATAAAAAGAAACGGAGTGCAGAAATCATTTCAGCAAATCGGGTATTGTGGATACAGAAGTTGCGTGATGGTATTACTGATGTTATCAAAAGTGGTATTACAGCAATAGAAGATTGTCAAGATATATCAGCAAAACAGGATAGATTTCTTAATGAAATTAGAGAATTTAGAAAAGCTAAAGCTCAAGTTTCACTATTGTTAAATTACAAAGGCAAACCTGATGAAATTATTAGAAAGGCACTTAATGATTTGGAGTCTTTGTTAGTTTCCACTTACGCAATGGCATCATACAGAATAGACGGTAAATTTGCTGACAAAGATACCGTATGGGAAAATGTTATTGCTGCACATTATGGGTTTGATTATTTAGAGTTCATCGTGGCAATTTACTTAAAATGCGAGTGGGAGCGGGCAAAAGAAGTTGCGAAGTTAGGAGAGAGCAATTTGTTCAGATTTGATGAATTGTTTGATGAACTTTACGATGAGAAAAAAGTTGAGATTGAAAAAAAGAGAGATGCTTTTTATGAAAAATTAAAATAATGCTTATACTTCCACAAGCGGCTTTTGATTGAAGGTCGCTTTTTTCATGCCACAAAATGTAGACAAGAGAAAAGCAAATAATAAAGTAAGTGAATAAAAAATGATAAGCAGGACTAAAAAAACTACTCATCATTTTTTTGTTTGTCTATTGGTTATAAATGACTTTTTATTTAAAATCATCCAAAGATATAGAGTAAATCCGAACCAATAATGATACACTGGTTCGGATTAACTGGCTTTGGTAGACTAAGGTTGTCTATACACGAACACTCCGCCGAGCCTTCTATATCATCAAGCAGCGTTTCGGTTATCTCGACCTGCTTATCTCCTGCATTCAAAATAAAGGTGATTTTATCATCGTAGAGATAGATCGCATTAACAAATACGGTTATAAGAGCCTTTCGGTTCTTAATGTCGTTTACATTGCCCTTTCTGATATGCGTTAGAAAGAACTTTATCTTTGCAAGACTCAAATCAATTTTGTTGATTTGTTCTGTGGCGATCTGCTTTTCTATTTCTGTGCGTTCTGCGTTCTTATCTTGAATCCGCTTTAATAACTGTTCTGCCGCTTGTCCGGACTCCAAAGCCTTGAATAGATTATCAATCGCTCTTTCGTTATCGGCTAGAAGTTTTTTCAAGCGTTTAATCGTGGTTGCGCTTTCGTCCTTTTCACAAGCCGACATAACGGCGGCGACAATTTTCTCAATATTCTCGTCCGTCAAAATTTCACGGCATTTTCTAACGACATAATCCTCAATCCACTTTTTTGATACGCGCTTCTTTTGGCATAACTTTTTCTTGGCTTTGCCGCAAACATAATAGTGATAGGTTTGCCCGGTTCTCGATGTGCCACTCTCACCGGTCATCATATCACGACAATGACCGCAAAATAATTTCGTGGTCAAAATGTATTCTTCTTTTGCCCTTACTCGGGCAGGAGCTTTTTTGTTTTCATTCATTTTTATTTGCACCTTATAAAAAAGTTCGTCCGACACTATGCGCGGAATGCCGCCGACAATCTCGCCGCCCTTGTGCGTAAATATACCGAGATACCGCCGATTCTGCAAGAGTTTACGCAAAGAATTTTTGTTGAATGCACCGCCGCGAATAGTTTTTATGTGCTGCGAATTTAGCCATTCATTGATTTTCGCAACGGTAGAGCCGGAAGCGTACATCTCGAATATTTTCTGCACAATCGGGGCGATGATTGGGTCTATGCCGATTGTTTTGTTTTCGTTTACCTTATGACCTAGTGCAACACCGCCACCGGTATACAACCCCTTCTCGGCTTTTAGCTGCTTGCCACGCATTACTTTTTGAGCAAGCTCTCGGCTATAATATTCTGCCATGCCCTCTAGCACCGATTCCATGAGAATGCCGCTTGCATCATCGCTAATTGTTTCTCGAGCAGATATAACCTTAACACCGTTCTTTTTGAGCTTTGCCTTATAAGTTGCGCTATCATAACGGTTCCGGGCGAAACGGTCAAGCTGATAAACAAGAACCGCCGCAAACTGCTTTTTCTTGCTGTCCTCAATCATTCGCAAAAACTCCGGGCGTTTATCGGTAGTGCCGGAGATAGCGCGGTCTTTATATTCGCCTACTATGGTATAGCCGAGCCGCCGCGCGTATTCATAACATACTTTTAGCTGACCCTCTATACTCGCTTCTGTTTGGTTGTGAGACGAGAATCGGGCATATATGACGATGTTCATCAATCTTCTCTCTTTTTGAATCTATTGGTTTTGTCTATTTCATTTTTCAATGACCTTAATACCTTTTGAATGGACACCAAAAAGGTGCTTTCGATTTCTTCCGGACTTAACCTAATGTCAATACCTATTTTTTCTTTCATACCACCCTTAAATATTTCGCCGGAAAAATTTATGTTACTTCCAAAGAGATTGCCCTTTTTTAGCTTTTCAATGTCGATTCGTTCATAGCTAAAATATCTAAACAGGCTTTCAAAAAGTTCTTCGCTCAATGTATCTTCCAAAATCGCATTCACTATATCAGAGTAAGAATAGTCATACCGAAATTGCTCATTCGGTGCCACATGCCCGTTTCTAATATGACTCTCCTCCATTGCTTTAATGGCGATGTCGCTCAAACCTAATTTTTTTCCTATTGCAATATCCTCAATTTCTGTATTTCTTATCTCATTCAAACCTAATAAATAATCGGTTGTCACATCAAAAAAGTTAGCAATGTCAGCTAATTTTGCTATATCCGGGCGAGTATATCCCGATGCCCAAAGGCGAATTGCCTCAATGCTTATGCCTAATTTTTCTGCAAATTCTGCTTTTCTTTCGGCACTATCGCCTAAAAGTTCCCTAATTTGCTTGTTTGGCGGTTCATCAATATAGGCATTTCTTTTTTTGTCTTGTTTTGACATTTACTTTACCTCTCAACAATAGTATTGCTATTGTTTTATTAAAATAACAAGTTGTAACCTGTTTTGCTTGCTTATTGTTTTTACTTGTAGTATAATAAGTATATCAAGTTTAATCAACTTGTGTCAACTTATTTACTACCTTTTTGGAGGGATTTTTTATGGTAAAAGCTAATCAAGACATTAGGTCTGAAATAAAAAACGCAGGTCTTACATTGTGGCAAATCGGCAAAGCGTGGAAAGGTATCAATGAAGTATCGACCGTGCGCCGTTTTCGCATTGAGCTTTCTGATATTGAAAAAAACGAAATACGGAAAGTCATTGTGAATTTAGTTAAACCTTATGGCAATTAAAATCACCGAAAAACAAGCGCGTGATTTTTCTTGCGCTCTCATATCTCCGAGTGTCGGGGGATTCGCTCAAATGGTGAATGCCTTCTGCGCAAATCATGAAGCAGAATTTAATGCTTTCTGTTTGGAGTTGGAGAAAAAAGAAATCAGACAGGAGGTAGCTGATGAAAGGCTCAATCAAAATACACATTTACAATCATATTAAAGACCTTACCGATGAACGAGGATTTCCAAAGGCTTTTGCCGATGAAGTTAAATATTCGATGTGGAATGAATTTATTGCACATATAGAAAAGGGCGAATCTGCTTTATATTGCCCTGCGGCATTTGAGGGTAACGAATGGATCGAGCAATCTATATTTGTTTTGGAGTTTTACAACGATATGCCGGAACAACGAATTACATTTACAAAAGCGGTTGAGCTTTGCAATTTTTTAACATTGTTACCAGCATTCTATTACCACCATACGGATAGTACAGACACGCAAGAAAAATTTTCAATCGGCTTTATCTTTGATAAACCGATAAAAAACATACTTTTGCGCAATAGAATTGCAGATACCCTTTTAGATCTATTTCCGCAAGCGGATAAAACTTGCGGAAAGATCAATCGCATTTTCTTTGGTACAAAAAACAAGGTTATTTCTACCAGGGGCAAAATATGTCTAGATTCGTTTATATCGTCAAATATTAGGTGGTCAAACACCATATTCATTGGGGGGGGGCAATAAATGAGTGACTACGCCATGACAGGAAACAAAATTTTGCAGAAAATTACCGCTCTCCGTCCTTTTGAGAATCAAGATGAATACCCATTAAACGACAAGGGGCTTTCTGCTTTGTTTTCTATTGCAAGCAAAGATTTTTGCCGCTACAATCCAATCGCAAGAGAATGGTTTGTTTATAACGGGAAAGTATGGGAGAAAGATCCCGGTGCAATAAAAACTTCACGATTAGCGAAAAAATTTACAACTTCGCTCTTGATATATGCTCTTAATATTGAGGGAGACCGAGCCGAAGAGTATACTCGATATTGTGAGTTTGTTGCCAAACTTGGAAGCTATCGCACTAGGCGCACCATAATTGAAGACAGCAAAGACCAATTCCCTTTGTATCCTTCCGACCTTGATAAAAATTTGCATTTGTTTAATTGTCAGAACGGAACATACGACTTAAAAACTTTTACATTCAAACCTCACGACCCAAACGACTTACTTTCTCAAATGAGTAATGTTGTTTATATTCCGACTGCGAAATCACCGCTTTTTGAGAAATTCATCAATGAGGTGATGCTATCAGATACCCCAAAAATAGACTACTTGCAAAAACTCTTGGGGTATACCCTAACAGGTGATACACGGCTTGAAACCTGTTTCTTTCTTTATGGCGCAACAACCCGAAACGGAAAATCAACGCTTGTAGAGACTATTTCATATATGTTTGGAGGTGATAGCGGTTATGCGTTAAACGCTGCTCCGGAGTCTCTAGCGGTAAAGCAAAACAAAGACAGCAGACAGGCGAGCGGCGATATTGCCCGGCTCAATAATTGCCGATTTCTTAATGTGTCAGAACCGCCAAAGAGAATGGTTCTTGACATCGGATTATTGAAAATAATGTTAGGGCGCGATAAAATAACCGCTCGACACCTACATGAGAGAGATTTTGAGTTTACGCCGGTTTTCAAATTATTTGTGAACATGAACTTCCTGCCACTCATTACAGATGACACTCTTTTTGCAAGTGGAAGGCTAAATGTCATTACTTTCGACCGGCATTTCAAACCTAGTGAGCAAGATAAGACTCTCAAAAATAAGCTCAAAGAGCAAATCAATATCAGCGGCATTTTTAATTGGTGTATTGAGGGTTTGCGCAAGTTTTATGAATCGGGCGCAGTTCCTCCGCAAATTGTTATAAAAGCAACCGAAGAATATCGAAATAAGAGTGACAAGATTGGAAATTTCATTTCGGAATGCCTTGAAGAATCACCGCGCCACAGTATTAAAATTTCCGATGCTTATGTTGCATTTCAAAAATATTGTCAAAGTAATGGCTACGGTGTTGAGAATAAGAGCAATTTCATTGACGAAATCAAAGGTAAAGGAATATTCGCGGCTTCCGGCACTGTGGGGGGGATAACATATAAAAATGTTATCAAAGGGCATAAAATGATCCACATGATAGATTTCGGGGAGCCGGTAAAAACCGAAAACAAAGCGAAAGATTCTTAAATTTTATTATAACTTGTAAAATGAGTAAATTGAATGTAAAGTTCTATATAAGAAGAAAATATAAAAACTTAACATGAGAATTACACATTTTACACAGTCGGCAAAAGGAGACCGAAAATGAGCAATAACGAATTACAACCGATTGTAGAAAAAGCGGTAAAGGTCAAACAAAAACGCAACCGGCAAGATCTTCAAAATTTCGGTGCGGAAAATATGCAACCGGGAGACAATACCCGGTATCTGCGCTTTACTCGTATTGTGGCAGCACTGCTGCCGATTGATATTGCCGACCCGGCACAAGTCCAATCCCGTATTGATTGGTATTTTAATCACTGTGAAGAATCAGACTTGCGCCCGACCGTCAACGGATTTTGTAATGCGCTCGGGATATGCCGTAACACCTTGAATACTTGGCGTAATGGTGAGTTTAGGCAAGGTACTCACCAATATATCATCAAACGCGCCTATTCCCAATTAGCGGAGCTTTACGAAATGAGTCTAATTCATAACAAAGGCAATCCGGTTGCAGCGATATTTGCAGGTAAAAATTTCTTTGATATGCAAGACAAATGCGAGTATGTTTTGACCCCGAACAGTCCGCTAGGCATAGCCGAAGACCCCGAAGAGATTCGTCAACGCTATCTTGCAGATGGTTCAGAGGACTAAACAAAATATAGGAGAACCCCAAATGAATAATATTATTGATAATCAGACATTAGAAATCGGAGTTTTGTGTCGCTATGCGGCGGTAGCTTCTCCCGATCTTCTAAATAAAGTTAGACCTCAAAATTCGGAGTTTGAGACTTGGGAGGATATTTCTTTCAAAGGTGCAACCATTGATGAGAACAACACCTATGAGAGTTTTTTTGACAATCTCAACTCACAAACTCCGCAAACAGTGAACATAAGTGCAGAGTTGCGGCAAGAATTGCAATTAGTTATTTGCCCGGACGGCTTTATAGCATCGGGTAACTTAATGGACTCATGGCAAACTTTTTGTGATGCTGCATTAGTTAATATCATCAAAAAAATCAATGGGGAGATGTGGTGCGTATGAGTATATTGATTTATAAAAGTGATCGAATCGGAGAAGTTAGCGGTAGATTTGTAGATAACGAAGTCAAAGGAGTGTTTGGTGAAGTCATTGATATATCGAGAATACCTAGAGATAATCCCGGTTCACCTAATGTACTGACAAGCGAAAATCGTAGAGATAGATATAACTTTATCGGGAGAGTCGATACTCGTAATGCGAATGGTTTTATTCTAAATTTACTATCCGAGGTGAATTTGCCGGGAGTGCCTATACCAATACCAGTGGGTGCGACAGTGACTGGTCCTAGAAGTGTAATAAGCTATGAGCATCGTTTAGTTTTTAATTTTGAACTAAGATATAATTATATTGCACCGATAGAAAATGTGGTTGTCAATCGAGCGAGACTATTTTACAGTAGAACGACTAACTCTGGAAGTGGAAATGGCTTCGTTCCGGACAGCGGAGGAGGTTTTCCATTTATTCCAAATAGCAATGTGACTTTTATACACAATACTTATCCAAATCAAACGAGTCCCGGCGTTGCTGAAAATATTATGATGCCTTTGAATGAGACGGTTCGTAGACCTGCTTCGGGTACCACAACTCAACATACAAGAGATTTTACCATTAGCAATTTAGAGATTGATGATTTTAGTGTTAGATTTACTGCGACACTTAACGCTATACTGACCTCAACTTTGTCAGCAGGATCGGGAATAGGTCGAGGAATAGGATTGGTTTGGAGCGGACTTATTCCTACACCCACTCCGGGTACATGGTGGGCGCAAGAGTTTAATTTTTCAGTGGTACAACCGTCTCACATTGAGATAGAGGTATCCGGTGATACTTATCGAATTATACCACAAGCGTTTCAACATGGTGAACTTAAAAACGCATTTGAAGTATATCAAAACTCTCTAATCACTACCAAAACCACAAAAGCCGATCCTTACACCCGAGCCATGAATGAGAAAATGACAAGTGAGTGGGAGAATGGAAAAAGAAATTTTAATATTGAAGTGGTCGCACCGAATGAATTATACCAAATTCAAGATTCAGTAAAAATATTGAAAGTTCGGCGTGGAGAGATTGATGAAAATAATCCGCAAGAGGTTAATAACGCATCAATACTGCAAAATCCAAACGGCGAAGCTGTTGAGTTTGAGATAACTTCGGCAGAATTTCGTTATAATGGCATGGCAACGCAAGTCTTAGATCTTATAGAAAAAACTTAAAATACAAAACACCGCATCGCTCGAGTTGACATACGCGCATAATTAGGATAAACTATAAGCATGAAGAAATTATTTATAGTAATTATCGTAAGTATTGTGTTATTTGCGTTGAGTGGTTGCGGCGGCACAAACTATTCACGCCCCTATTGTGAGGGCAGTCAATATGAGGAGAACCCAACAATGCAAAAAGTAGAAACAGTTGAAGAATTTGTCACGGCGATGCAGAATCGTTTTGACATATCAGATGTAGAGAAAGATGTTACGCACCTCATCATTTCTCGATTTGACAATGGCATAAGATTCAAACATCTTAATGTGTTTTTTGATTTATACAAAATAGATGATGTTGAATTTTTAGAAAAAATTGAAACGCAACCAGTTATTTTTACAACACAGGACGGGCGGTATTCTTTCGACTTTAATGATTTGTTTGGTTTCGGCAATACAGTCGGAAGCGAACCTACGGTTATATCTACAGTATCTATTTTTGTGCATGGTAATTTTGCTTTACTTTTGCCACAACTTGACCCTCACTTTATCAGAGATCACCACGCATTGATAAATTATTTTTTCGAAATGCCAATATAAAAATACTAAAAACAAATTTCTTTTTTATCGTGTCCGAGTGAACGACAAGGGAACTTCAAATAAACAGTTCTAAATTTATCACCGATGAAATGATTGCCGCTGTCATTCATACATTAAAGCGCGGCAATTCTACCGGACTAAAGCGAGTTCGGGGAGATGTTGTTATTAAGGTTAATCATCAACATATTGCAAAAGCAACAACTATAACTCAAAAGAAAGAGTCTCAATAACGGTGTTTATTTAGTATCAAATTATCGTTTAGGATAACCTGTGTAAAATGTGTATTTTGTATGTAACTTTTTAATATATCACTCTTATATAGAACTTTACATGAGAATTACACATTTTACACAGTATAAAGAAAAACCACCTTTTTGATTTTTGCGAATTTTTTGAGAACTGCCTTTTTACAACCAAATATTAGAGTAATGAACCGCCCTTGTTTGTCAAGGGTCTTTTTATTTTTTTTCGCTGCATTTTCACTTCACCACGGCGAATTTGATGCCGCCCTATTCCCCGTGGGGTATGACCGGAAGCGCGGCGGCGAACAAAAGAAAAAAGCGGCTCAATTGAACCGCCAACTAAAAATATTTAGTATATAGTATCTTAACAAGGCATACCGCAAGCAGGGCAAGCCGTGTCTTGCTCATCAAGCTCAAAGCCGCAATCACAATATATTTTTCTATTCGTTTTCATCGTCCACCTCCGCATCGCCGCGTTCAATCTCCAAAAGCTGTTTGGTGCTTGCATTAAGCGGACTGATAACACTCTGATTGATCTCGCTCTCATAATCGAGCCGGGCATTTTTGGCTATCTTGCCGCCGCGCCGTGCTACCTCTACATTATCACCGAATGTCTCCGGCTGCTCCGCTCTCGATATGCCGGTTGCTGTAACCTCTGCAAGCATATTGAGAACCAACTCTATATTGGTCATGTTGTCACGCAAGTTTTCTTTTTTCAAGCCTTTGAGTCGCTTGTACCCTTGAACTGACAAGCCGCTCCATGCCCTTGTCATTTCGTTGGTAAGTATAGCATAATCTTTATCTTTAGTAATGCCGCGCGCTTGCCATTCGTCCGTAAGCTCTTTGCGCATTTCGATTGTCCGGAGCCGTTGATTTATCCAACCTTCCGTATAGCCTTTGGCACGATAAAATTCCGCTCCTCGCAGGATCGCTTTTTCCGGGTCTGCTATTTCGTCAAGCCGCTCCGCGCCGACTTGGGCAAGCCACATTTTGAAAGGCTCCGCTTTGGGCGAAGGGATTGACTGAACAAGTCGGAGAATGCCCTTTGTGTCGAGCATATCGGTATTATAAGTTTTGCCGTCTTTAGGGGAGATCATTTTCAGTTGGTAACAACTTGATACCAACTCGCTGCCTTCTTTTTTAAGCCGCATTTTTAAGACCTTCCAATATTTACGCGAAGCATCATAATCGGGTTGATTAGAAAGAACGCCGCAAACATCAACCGCGCTAAAAAGCCAATCCTCACGCTCCGAATCCCACGCCGTCCGAATGTTTTTATTTTCAAAAACTTTGATATTGTTCATATCATTATCCTCTATACCTTGAATCCGTCCGGGAACTCAAAGCTATTTTTGTAGGTTGCGCCAATTGCCGCCGCAATTTTTTCTAATTCTTCAATGGTAAATTTGCCGGTTGTCAATCGTTTATTAAAGTTTGCCGGACTAATGCCAATTTGCCGTGCGATTTGCGCTTGGCTAATTCCTTTATAAGCCGCTGCCGTATTGACCTTTTGAGCTATCGTCATAGGGTTGAAACCTCCTTAATGATTATAGTATAAACTAAAAATGACATAGTGTCAATTATTTTAGCGGTAATATCTCAAAAAAAGTTGAAAATATTTCCAATATCGTTGCAAAAATAGTTGACAGCGTTTCCGAAATCGTTTATACTATACTTGTAAGGCTGATTTGATAGCAGTCAAGCAAAAAACTAAAAACATGGAGGTATTACAAAATGACACTAGATGCACTTTTAAGAAAGGACATCGCCAACGGCAGGATTTTCGCAATAGAAGCGAAAACCGAAAAGAAAGGACTCAAAGGAATCCGCTATACAAAGCATACCACGCTAACGGCTCAATGGGGCGTGAATTTATGCGAATGTATCGGTGGCGCAAGAGGGCATAGCCGAGCGCGGCGGCATTCAACCGACTTGGTTCGAGCATACCGAATTTAATTCGATTGTGCGCCACAAGAAAGATCCGGCAAAGCTGTATTTGCAAATTATGAATCCAAACAATATCCGTTCAAAATATGCCTTTGCAGATGGTACACCCACCACCAAAGCCGAATTGGTTGCTATGGGAGCAATCAAAGACGAACCGGGCGCAAAGCCTATAACGCTTGTATATGCACTTGATAGCATCCTATCCGTAAGATACAAAGAAACAAAAAATCAAAACAATCAAAAGGAGGTTGCGGCATAACAAGCCGCCGCCCGATCGTAGCGGTGAATGCTCAAAGTTCACCGTTGCGCCGGGTGAAATCAAAACAATGAAATTAGATATTAAGAACCTATTCCGTCTTATGCAAGACGATGAAATCAACAATGACAGTGACTATATCGAGGCAGAGTCGACCGCCGAAAATACTTTATGCGCCTATGCAAGCAAGTTAGAGCAAGGCGAAAAATTCGATGAGTTCGCATTCTTTGATATGTATACAACTGTCAAAAATGAAATAGCCGAGCAAGCATTCATGAGCGGATTCAAAACGGCAATCTCATTGATACTTTCTCCGGAAAAGGCTCAACAGCTTGACGAATTGAGCCGCATCGCATTTGAACAAATCAAAAACAAGGAGGGCAAAAAATAATGTATGTAGATAATAAATATATCAGTGGAGATGTTGTGATCACCAATCCGTTAAGGTTTGAAAGAGGGCAAGCACTATATGAATTATTGGGGCATATTATCGTGGGGCGTGACCCTAGCGCAACGGAAGAAAGTTGTGACGAAATAATTTGTGAAGCATTGGGATTGAATTATAAACTTCTCGAAAAAAGATCCGATGCGGATTGGCAGCATCACAGAAAGCACCACAAAGAATTTAGTGAGGAATAAGCCATGAATATACCAAAAGCAACCGCCGCCGCACTTGCCAAACTGATTTTTCAAAAAGCTAAAGAGCATTTTGAGAATGCCGAAAATCGAGCAAAGTTTGAGGAATGGTATTTAGAAAAATACGGCGTTCCTTATGTTTGGAAGGTGAACGAACGGAAATAAAAAACAAATCACTAGAGCCGCAGAATCGCCCCAAAAAGCACGGTTATGTCAGAACAATGCACAACAACACTACCAAAACCCAAAAGGGCGGTAAAAGCAAAACGGCGGCGGTACGCAAGGGTATCGCTGCCGTTTTGTCGTATTACAACTTGAATGTGACGGCAAAACCGCCGCTAAAGTAGAAAAAGTTCGTGTAATACTGCTTTGGTAGGACTAACTGGGCTCGAACCAGCGACCTTTGCTATATCAAAAATATGATGTTGTTGATGTGGCTTTTTCAAGGTGCATTTTAAGCATGTTATGCACAGTATTTATAGCTTGCATAGTATTTATTCCACAGTCTATCAAGACCCTGCCCTTTATTTATAAGGCTTTAAGGTTGGCAATTAATTCGGGGAGAAATTCATTGATAACCTCCCAAACAATGTCAAGATTAATTTCTTCATAATCATGGACAATTCTGTTTCGCATATCTTTGATTTTTCTCCATGGAATATGTTTGTGCAAATCAATAAACTCGTCTTCTAGCCTTGCAACCATCTCACCTACTTGAATAAGATTAAGAACACAGGCATCCACTGTCTTTGCATCCTTGATAAATTTATCAAAACCTAAGCCAGAAGAAAACTGAATAGCAGTTTTAGCATACTTAATCATAAGGTCAATCACTTTGCGTTCATGCTCGTTCATAAATGGTTACTCCTGTGTTGATTATTTCTTGCTCTGTCCTGCCGCCCCTAACAAGCTGTCTTGTATCAATTAAGTCAACAGGTATATTAAGTGCTTCTCTTATATCCGCCCGCACCCCGAAAAAATCTATCCCCCTAATCTTTCCTCCGCTATCAATCATTAAATCAATATCACTCTTTGGTCTTGCTGTACCTTTAGCATAAGAGCCAAACAAAACAGCCCTATCAATCGGATGAGATGCTAGGATTGGATAAAGGATTTCTTTAATTTGTGTCATGGTATAAACTGCTTGCATGACTATATTATAAAGGATAATTTTTAATAGGTCAAACGATTTTAATAATAATTTTTTAGAGCAGTGATTTGTCTACAATTTTTCTATTCATCATTTTTTAACCCACAAAAATAAACTGCCCCTCTATTTTTTATGTTTGGTAGGACTAACTGGGCTCGAACCAGCGACCTTTGCCATGTCAAGGCAACGCTCTAACCAACTGAGCTATAGTCCTTTGCTTAAACAGGCATTTAGAATAACATACAAAAACTTGTCTGTCAAACAATTAAGACACACCTTTTTTTAAATATAATAAAATAAATTAGGTATTATACCCCAGGACTCTGCGGCAAAAGCTGCGGGGTATCATACCATTTTTAGCGATCACAAATTTTCCCTTGTATCGCTAAGAAAATTTGCTTGGTTAATCAACTAATTATATATGCTATTAAACTCTTTATTTCCCCCTTTATCAAATCATCTCCACTGCTTTTAGCATAATATCCAGCACCCTGTTTTCTTTGATAAAATAAACCAGCACCTTGCCTTTTCTGTCAAAGTCTACCATGTTCATATCCCTCATCGTCTTCAATTGATGCGACACAGTGGTTTGATTCATGTTCAAAGTCTTTGCAATGTCTGTGACGCACATGGGCGATATGCTTAATGCCGACAACAGCTTTATCCTTGTGCTATCCCCCAATACAGAAAAAAAGCTGGACAAAGCCATCAAAGTATTTCTTTCAGGAATATATTCCTTAATCAAATTTTGCGTCTCTTTATTTATTGATAATTCCATAGCTTTAGCTTTAAACTCCTTATGTGTTTATGTGTGCAATTATAATATATAAAAACACTCTTAATCCGACTATTTTTGTCGTTTTAAGAGTGTTTTTGTTTTATTGTTTCAAAGCATTGGTTAGTTTTCTTATATCCTCAATGCCAAACTCCTCTCCCCTTGCCATCAATGAAAACCCTAGCTCTTTAAAAATCTCCTCTAGCTGCCCTCTTGTCCTCCCTGCACCGCTCATCAAATTATTAATCGCCGTCTTTCTCCTCATCAAAAACAAGCTTTTTATCACCTTTGCCACATCCTTGTCATGTTCCCCCACCACATCCATATGCACCACGGCACTATCAACATTGGGCGGCGGAATAAACATATTCCTTTTGACTATTCTTGTAATCTTGCTATTGCATCGTGCTTTAATGGCTAAACTAAGTGCCCCATAATCGCTTGTTTTAGGCACAGCCACCATCCTGTCTGCAACCTCTTTTTGCACCATTATTGTGATGCTTGAAACAGGCAAACTACTCTCTAAAAAATAAAAAATAATAGGAGTAGTAATATAATAAGGCAAGTTAGCAACCACCTTAAAGCTTGCACCTTCTACCAGCTCTAAAATCTCATCATGCCCCGTCTTTAAAATATCTTTATGAACCAGCCGCACATTGTCGTGCAAATGCTCTTTTAAAAAAGGTATCAAATTGTCATCTATCTCAAACGCAATCACCTTTTTTGCTTTTTTAGCCAGCTCATTACTAAGAGTCCCCGCCCCTACACCAATCTCTAATACAATATCACTCTCACCCACACCAGCGTCTAAAGCAATAGCCGACAAAAGGTTTGTGTCAGATAAAAAATTCTGCCCCAAACCCTTGTTAAATCTAAACCCGCTTTTTAAAAGTGTGTCTATCTTGCTCATAGCAATATTTTAGCAATCTCTATTGCAGGCACGCTTTTGTCGCCTTTAAAGCACCTCATGCACCCACCTGAAATTTCATCCACCAATGCAATCTTATTGTCCACTCTACCAAACTCAAACTTAATATCCCATAGCTCCAATCCCTTTTTATAAAGCTCCTCTTCAACCACCTTGCATATCTGCTTAGCAGTGTCTACCAGCACCTCATACTCACCCTTATTAAGCACACCAAAAAACTCCAGCCCCTCTTTGCCAATAAACGGATCACCCCTCTCATCATTTTTTAAAGTAAACTCCACAAAATAATCCAGTTTATCCCCATCCTTAACATAATCCCCATACCTTCTTAAAAAGCTGCCTGTTGCCCTTTTTCTGACAATAACCTCTAGTCCCTTGCCAAAAAGCACAGCGGGCAAGACAACCATCTGCCCTTTGTCAATATCTGCCGACACAAAGTGCGTATTAAAGCCCTTTTTATTAAGCAGCGTATAAAAATATTCTGTCAGCCTTAGGTTTTCTCTTCCTACACCGTCAATCTTGCCTATGACTTGGTTTGCTCCAGGGTCAATTACTCCGTCTGCCCCGCCTGTTACATCGTCTTTGAATAAAAAAAGATAGTGTCCATCTCCTAAATCAAAAACATCTTTAGATTTGCCTTTGTATAATAATTTTGTTTTCATAATATCAATTTTATTATAACTATTTATGCTTTGTCAACTAAATTTATGTTGTTTAATATAGACTTTTATATTAACGGGATAAGACCTTTCGGTTTCGTGCCGCCATCATGCCAAGAGGGATACGCATTGTAATGCAGATGATAAAGAAGAGATCCTTGACAGGATGACAAGAAATTGGATTTAGGGCGGGATAGTATTTACATTTAATAAACAATTTTTAAATTTATGTCATTCTGATAAGAATCTCTTCTATTTAAAAGCATGTATCACATTATAAGGGCGACAGAGAATAAAGAAGAGATCCTTAACAGGATGACAAGAAATTAAAAACTATTCATTAAAACGCAAACACTACTCCGTCATCAATCTAATTTTGTCATGCTGTAAGCATCTCATCCCTTTTAAAAAAACTACTAGCAAAGATTTGTCTGCACTGCAATTTAGTTGACAAAATGTTTTTTTATATGTTAGACTATGCACATGGCAAAAGAATCTGTATTTTCAGGAAAATTATTGGGCTTTGCGTGGGTGCATTTGGTATATTTTGCATCCATATTTTTGACGGCAAACTTGCTTATGCCCATAGGTCTTGCTTATAAAGAGCGATATATGGCACGGCACACAAAGGTTGAGGGGCGGCAGCTAGAGTTTTATGGCAGCGGTTTAAAGCTGTTTATAAAAAAATTGGCAATCTCTTTGATTAGCCCTATTATTTTGGGGGTGGCAATAGGCTTTTTTGTCACGGGTCAAGCACTGGGCGAAACGCATAATATAAACGAGCATCTTATGACGGCACTATCTATATTGGTGCTGCTTATTTATTTTCTATACACCATGTGGCTTGTCCTAAGACTAAGACGCTGGGTAATAAAACACACCAGAATAGAAAGAGACAAAGACAAAATTATTGAACTAGACTAATTGCATATAATAATCCATAGAAGTATTTATTTAGGAGTATTTATTTATGAGCATTACAGCAGAAAATTTTGAAAAACAACCACTTTTTTATCTTAACAATGCTATCAAATCAAAAAAAGCACTAAGCATATCCTCTGACAATGGAGATGCCGTTTTAATTAGTGCCGAATTATTTGAGCTATTAAGAGAAGAATATGAGCTTGAGATGTCTTTAAGGCGAGGCGAAGAAGATATTGAAGCTGGCAAAGTTTTTAGCCTAGACAAAACCTTTGACAATTTAAAAGAGTATATTGACACCCTATAAAACAAGGAATAAACAGTATAACATGAAATATACGATAAAATTCTCAAATGAGTCTCAAAACAACCTAAAGGCTATTTTCTTTTTCATCGCACAAAACTCCAAAGAAAATGCACACAAATATTCTGCCGAACTAAAATCTTGCATAAAGATGCTTGAATCACAGCCCCATCTAGGTGCAGCCTATTCTAACAACCGACGAAGACTGTTGTGCTTAAATCATTATGTCTATTATAAAATCAGTGAAAGCAAAAAAGAAATCCACATAATCACCGTTCGCCACACTTCAAAAAGAGTACTTAAATAAGCTTTCTTAATTAGCACATTCTTAACTATTTTCGACAAAAAACAATCAAAACTTGCATTAAACAAGAATTGACGGCAAAAGCTGTCAATCTTTGTTTTTTTTTGCACTTGCACGCACAATTTGTCCTATTGTATAATTAAATTGTAGAAAATACGAAAAATACATAAACAAAGGGGACAAATTATAATGAAAACAAGAATAATGATAGTTGATGACAATTTAGAGTATTTAAAAGAGGCTAAGGAATATTTTGAGAACTCTAGCATAATAGACCTAGCTTTTGTGGCACACAACGGTGAAGAGGCTTTAAACATTTTAAAAAACAACAACCTTGATGTAATGGTGCTGGATTTAGTAATGCCCATCATTGACGGCTTTGGCGTGCTAGAACAAATGCAAAAGGGTGCTTGCAAGGTGATAGTGGCAAGCATGCTAAGCCAAGATATTTTTATTGCAAAGGCTATGAATCTAGGTGCAGATTATTATTTATTAAAGCCTTTTAATTTTAGTATCCTAGAAGAAAAAATCCTAGAGCAAACAAGAAAGGTTTCTCACAAAATAACAAAAGCAAACAAAACCAGCGATGAGAGGATTACCAATATCTTTATCACTGTGGGCATCCCCGCACACATAAAGGGATATCAATTTTTGCGAGAGGCAATAAAGCTTGCAATTGACAACCCTGACATAATCAACAGCATAACAAAACGCCTTTATCCTAGCGTTGCCGACAAGTTTGACACCAGCCCATCAAAGGTAGAGCGAGCAATACGGCACGCCATTGAAGTAGCCTGGAACAGGGGCAAGATAGAAAACATCAACACACTGTTTGGCGTCAGGGTTTATTCTCACAATGAAAAGCCTACCAATGGCGAGTTCATTGCCCTTGTCGCAGATAAAATGCTGCTAGAAAGTGTTTAGAAAAAACGGCAAAAAATTGCAAAAAATAATTTGCATACGGTCTTTAGTCTATGCTATACTACCCTTATAAATGGACATTTCATTGCAAACAAAATTCATGCGTGCAGCAATCAAAGAGGCACAAAAAGCGGCGGCAATCAAAGAGATTCCCGTAGGCTGCGTTGTTGTTTTGGATGGCAAAATAATTGCAAGAGGGCACAATTTAAGAATAAAATTATCCGATGCCACCGCTCACGCTGAAATTGTTGCCATCAAAAAGGCAGGCAAAAAGCTGGGGGTATGGAATCTAACAGGCTGTGAAATCTTTGTCACACTAGAGCCATGTATAATGTGTGCAGGTGCCATTGTTGCCGCCCGCATAAAAACTGTTTATTTTGGGGCTTTTGACAAAAGATTTGGAGCTTGCGGCACACACATAAACCTAGGCGATTATAAACTAAACCACAAAGCAAATATAGTGGGCGGCGTATTAGAGCATGAGTGTGCGGATTTATTAACAACCCACTTTAAAAAAATGCGACAAGAAAAGAAGGAATCCTAGCCCATGCTGTGGGTATAGCCTGTGTTTGGGAAATCGTAGGGGCGAACTTTATTCGCCCAACCAACCTACTTTATTGGCAATAACCTATTTTTGGAAAATTGTAGGGGCGTTCACCGAACGCCCGATATAACCACACATTTTCCGTAGGGGCGAACGCCCTCGTTCGCCTAGGTTGCTATGTTTGTGTAATCTTGCAATATATATGATGTTTGTCTGTATGCGAACTTGTAGGGGCGACACTCTGTCGCCCGATATAGATACACATTTTCCTGTAGGGGCGACCTGTGGTCGCCCGTGTCACTGCTATAACCGATACACAGGCGAACGAGGGCGTTCGCCCTACGGGGTTGCCCTAGTCGGGCGTTCACTGAACGCCCCCCTACAAACTCCCTCACACCCCAACACATCCAACACTACAAATTCCCTCACACCCTAGCACAACCCACATTGCAAATCCACACACACAACCTACCCCTCCTAATAAATCTTCAAACCACACAATTTTTAAAACCCCCCTTAAAAACGCTTGACATTATATACTATATATGATATAAAATTCTATGATAAATTTCTAAAGGAGAATTATTAATTATGAAAAGAATCGGATTTTTTGTTGTTTGCGGCCTAGCTGCATTCGTACTGTTGATGGGTATTATTCACTCAACAGTGGTGGTTGTGACAGACAGTTGGAATCAAAGGACAGTAGTCGCAAGCCTTGATAATCAAGGACGCATTATGACCACTGACTCACTTTCTGATATGGGCGATGCTACTAGATGGCGCTTTGTCAATGTTGGTTATGACCATATTGAAAGAATCACTCCAAGACAAAATGCAAGACGCCAAATTAGACAATTAGAACTTATGCTTGACAACCACGCTAGAATTAGACCTCACTCAGATCCTGCAAATGACGACCAAAGAAATGCAAATGCAAGACACAGAGCAGAGCTTGAAGCAGATATAGCAATTGCAAGAGCAGAGTTTAGAAGCATAAACACTGATATAAACATGCATGGTTTTTCTACTTTCTTTGCATTCTATTTGACACCATTTGCACTTTTGTCTATTGCTGCAGCTATTTATATTGTAAACAGAGGCAAAAATAGAGAAAACAACGGCTAGTTTTTGGCAAATTTTAATTCATGTCATTTCGCTAGCCTTTAGGCGAGCTGTCACGAATACCTCTTGGCACGACAGCTATATAAGCGAGAAGTCTTTGCCCTATTAAAATTATGTCATTTCGAGCCACAGGCGAGAAATCTTTGCTTTATTCTTATGTTTTATAATGCAAAGATCTCTCCCTACGGTCGAGATGACATAATTTAAAAACTGAATAATTTGAGGGAGTAGTTTGCATTTGTTTTAAATAGGCAAATGCGATGCTAGGCAACAATCTCGGCTTGATACGCTTTTTTCAAGTCTGCTAGCACTCTATGGCTTTTTAAGACCATAAAACAAGACTCATGGCAACATCTTTTGCCGTGGGTCTTTTTTGTTTGACACAGGTTTGGTTTTGAGAAAAATCCGCAAGGGTAGGTATCCCAGAATGCCCGTATGTGTGAGAAATTTGTAGGGGCGAACGCCCTCGTTCGCCCGATATAACCACACATTTTTGTAGGGGCGTTCACATTCAAACAAACCAACCCAACAACATGGGCGGTCGGGGACGCCCGCCCCCACAGGGTTCGCATACAGCCCCGCAAACACGGGCGACCACAGGTCGCCCCTACGGGTATCGCCATATATCGGGCGTTCGGTGAACGCCCCTACGAGTTCGTATACAGACAAACATATATATTGCAAGATTACACAAACATAGCACCACAGGCGAACGAGGGCGTGCTCCCCTACATATTACACATATATCCAAACACCAACCATATTACAAATTCACACACATACATCCCAATACCAACCCAAATTTAAACGCTCATTAATTTTTCATGCTCTAGGAAATTTTGCTGGTTTGAGATTGATTCGGAAGCCAAAAAAACCCGCCTAATGCAAAGGCGGGTTGGGGCTGCAAGCCCCTTTTTTTACTTTTCATTTTTCATTTTTCATTAATTACCCCCCCACATCCATTAAACATTAAACATCAACAACTATCCAACAACAATCATAAAACCCTTGTCCTTTAAATATACTAAAAGGAGACAAACCCATGACAACAGACAAAGACAAAATCCTAGGACTTAGTGCCCAAGAGGTGACCACATCTCGCCTTCAACACGGCACAAATGAGCTGTCCAAAAAAAAGCCAAAAAGCTTTTTTAAAAGCCTGCTCTCAAATTTTGCCGACCCTATGGTGGGTATTTTGATCGTTGCTCTTATAATAAACATCATACTGCTGCTAGTAAACATAGCAAACTTTCAAATGTCAGAGCTATTAGAGCCCATCGGCATAGCATTTGCCATCTTAATCGCCGTCACCGTATCCACCATATCAGAATTCGGCTCAGAATCCGCCTTTAAAAAGTTGCAAGAAGAAGCAAGCCGCATAGACTGCCGTGTCAAAAGAGACGGCCGCACGCTGGTTATTCCTGTATCAGAGGTAGTAATCGGCGACATAGTCATATTGCAATCAGGTGACAAAATTCCAGCCGACGGTATGCTAGCATACGGCAGCCTAGAAGTAGACCAATCCGCATTAAACGGAGAGTCTAAAGAGGCAAAAAAATACTTTTCATTAAACACAGCAAGCAGCAAAAAAGAAGATGGAGATTTTTTGAATCCACTACTTTTATTTTGCGGAACAGTGGTCACCAGCGGCGAGGCACTAATAAGAGTGACAGCAATAGGTGACAACACATTTTATGGAAAGCTAGCACAGGATTTAAAAGAAGCTCCGCCAGAAAGCCCCTTAAAAACAAAATTACGCCGCCTAGCAAAAGTGATAAGCAAGGTGGGCTATATAGGTGCAGCCCTTGCCGCCGTCTCTTTTTTGTTTCATGCACTCATCATCCAAAATAACTTCAACCCCGACTACATAAGAGCCGCCGTCACAGATTTTTCTACTCTCTTTCCCATACTCTTGTCGGCTATCACCTTGGCTACTACTATCATAGTAATGGCTGTTCCAGAAGGGCTTCCTATGATGATAACAGTAGTATTGTCTTCAAACATGCGTCGTATGCTAAAAGACAAAGTTCTTGTTAGAAAGCTGGGCGGAATAGAAACAGCAGGCAGCATGAATATATTATTCACCGACAAAACGGGGACATTGACTATAGGAAAACCCGTTGTCACCACTCTTATCACGGGTGATGGCATAATGCTGACGGCTGATTATTTTGATAAAAACAGAGGCGTGACGGCACGAGAATTTTCACCGTATTATTTAGATATTTTGAGCTTGTCCTTGACTAAAAATAACGCAGCAGAAATAGTAGGCGGCATAGCAACTGGCGGCAACCTGACAGATAGGTCGCTATTAAATTTTGCAAGCACGCTCCCCTTTTCTCCACCTGGTGCAATTGTCAAAAAAAGTATTCCGTTTAATTCTAGTGCAAAATTTATGGCGGCAAAAATAAGTGGCGGCACAGCCGATAATAGCTGGCTGATTAAAGGAGCGCCCGAAAAATTGATGAGTGCTTGCACAAAAGCGTTTGATAAAGACGGCAAGATTGTGCCCTTTGCTGCAAAGGATAAGGTGCTAGGGCACATAAAGGATTTGGCAGGCAGAGCAATACGAGTGCTGGCACTTGCAGTATCACATGGCGAAATTGATGAGAGGGGGCATTTTTCTGATTTGGTGTTTGCCGGGCTTGTGGGTGTGAGAGATGAGATTAGACCAGAGGCTGTTGAGGGCGTAAAAAAAGTGCAAGGTGCTGGCATTCAGGTAGTAATGATTACAGGAGACGCAAAGGATACGGCAACGGCGGTGGCTTTAGAGACGGGGATACTAAGCAAGGATGCTGGCAAAAATTTGGTGTATACTAGTGATGAGTTAAACGCTTTATCTGATGAGGAATTAAAACTTAAATTGCCTTATTTAAGAGTGGTTGCACGGGCACTTCCTAGTGATAAGTCTAGGCTTGTTAGAGTGAGTCAAAGCGTCAATTTGGTGGTGGGCATGACAGGCGATGGAGTAAACGATGCCCCTGCATTAAAAAAGGCGGATATTGGTTTTGCGATGGGCAGCGGCACAGAGGTTGCAAAAGAGGCAGGTGATGTTGTTATTTTAGATGACAATATCAACTCTATAGCACAGGCGGTTTCTTATGGGCGTACGATTTTTAAAAGCATAAGAAAATTTATTATCTTTCAATTGACTTCAAACATTGGTGCAATAGGTATTTCAATAATAGCACCGCTTTTGGGTTTAAGAGAGCCGATTACCGTAATCCAAATTTTATGGATGAATTTGATTATGGATAGCTTGGCAGGTCTTGCCTTTGCAGGCGAAAAGCCTAAGGCTAGGTATATGCAAGAAGCACCTAAACGCCGTGATGAGCCTATCATAAATAGATATATGCTAAATCAAATAGTCATAGGCGGCATAGCCACGGCGGCAATATCCTTTGTGTTTTTAAGCACCAATTTTATCAATACCTTTTTTGCAAGAACCAGCTATGGCTATCTAACTGGTGATTATTTCTTCTTATATCATCGTGCAGGCTTTTTTGCAATGTTTATGTTTTTAGCATTGTTTAATACCCTAAATGTAAGGACACATGAAATCAACTTGTTTAAGGGTTTAAAAGAAAACAAGCCGTTTTTATTGATAATCGGCGGAGTAATGCTTGTTCAGGTTTTCATCACCTATTTTGGCGGCAGCATATTTAGGACACAAAGTTTAGAGTTTAGGCATTTTATAACAGCACTAGCCCTAGCCGCTGCAATTATCCCCATAGACCTAATAAGAAAACTAATTTTAAAGGGATTAAAAAAGCAAGGCGGAGCATAAAAAAAGCAAAGATTTCTCGCTGTCGCTCGAAATGACGCTTTAGTTTAATTGTTCTTACTATTAGGGGATTCCCAATTCAAAATTATGTCATTTCGACCAACGGGAGAAATCTTTGCTTTATTCATAATTCAAATTCAACCGTCATTCATTCATACTTCATCTTTCAGTCAATCATCATTCATCAATAACCACTCCCCTCATAATTATACAAAAAATTATAAAAAATTACAATTTATTTATATCCTTGTCTGCTATACTTTGCTGTATGGACAACATTTATTTAAAAACATCCTTTTTGTGTGATTGCGGCACCCAACACACATTTTCTTCCCGCATTTTAGACAACTTCTCTTGTCTAGAAACCATCAAGCCTTCTGGCACAAACATCCTATTCATAGGCGATTGTATTGACACAAAAAAAACGCTTAACAAACGCTTTAGAGTGACTACTCTTTTAGATAATACTGGCAAAGAGGATATCAGACTAGTAGTAGGTCAAGGCGAAAAAGCAAACCATGCAAAATACATAGCCAAAAAACTGGGGCTAGAATGCATAATTATAGGCAGCGGAGCATTTTTAAACCAAAGCATCATTTGCCATAAAGACGGCTTTTTTCAAGCTATCGCCACTCCGCCGCACTTTATCTTGCCGCACGAAGACAAAAACGCCACCGACCTATCCGACAATTTTGCCCTTGCCGCCCTGTCTATTTTAAGCATTTTTGAATGGCACCTAACCAACAACCAAAAGGTATGCCCTGTCATTTTTAAAGAGGCACAAAACATAACCCGTGACTTGATTGCCGTTGCAAGCAAAACGGGGCTGGCTAGTTCAAGCGTATTAAAAGAATCTGTTTTGGATGCCAATTTAAAACTAGCCATAATTCATGAATACCTAAACCCTAGCCCCCACATAAACGGAGCGATTCAAACCGCCGCCGCCCTGTCTCGCTTGTTTTTTGTTGAAAGAAACACCAACATAGAGCGGCTTTTTTCTAGGGCGCTTATTGTCTCCCCTGTCATAATAAAAGCATATGAGGCGTTTTTAAGTGATGGGATAGGGGCGACTTATGCTCCGCCCAACAATTCATTGAGGATAGAAAAGCTTGTGGATTTTTTTGGAATAAAAGAGGCAACAGCACTTAAAGCTATGCCGCCGTATTTAAAGCGTGTGGAGCTAGAAAAGCAAGATTATTTGCTTAAACTATATAGAGCAGAGTATTTGGATTTTATTAAAGGTATAAAAGCTTTGATGAATGAAGCGTTGTTTTTGTTTTTTAAATTGTTGCCTGATGGCGGCTTTGAGTATAGAGAATGGGCGGATAGTTTAGAGCTTGGTCTAAGCATAGGTTTAGGGAGCGATATATTAAAAGGGGCAACGCTGCTTAGCATGATGAGAGATAAAGGCGCACTTGATGAATTGATCTAGAGAAAGCAAAGATTTCTCCCTACGGTCGAAATGACACTTTAGTTTAATTGTTCTCACTATTAGAATGAACCCATTCTAAATTAATGTCATTTCGAGCCGCAGGCGAGAAATCTTTGCTTTATTTCTTATTCCTTTCTATAAGGCGAAGATTTCTCGCTTACGCAGCTGTCGTGACAAGCGGTGTTCGTGTCGGTTAATCAAATAAGTATAACTGCACTTGTATGTTGTTTAAATTAAGAATATCTTTTGCCGCCCTTTTATACCACTCTAACTGCTTTTTATATTCAGGATTTGTCCCCCGCCCCGTCTTATAGTCCACTATCACCGCACTATCCCCATCCTCACCTAACACAATCAAATCCATAACCCCTTGCATAAGCACAAAGTTTCCTTCAGTTCCCAAAAACTCCTCTGCTCCTACCTTTAAAATAAAGGATTGCTCTTTAAAATATTTCTTGCCCTTTGTTAGCTCTCTCATGCTGTCTATCGCCTTTTTTATCTTGCCCTTATCCACTCTATCCCTAATATCTATTGCCAGTGCCGCCCACTCACTGTCAAAATCCGCTTCAAAACAAATGCTCTCCATCGCCGCATGATACAATGTGCCTAGCTCTGCACTAGATTTATCAAATCCTCTATCATGAAAAAACATAACGGGAGTCCCGTCACTACCCACACCATCATCACTATCGTCACCGCCCAATTTTGCCGCCTCTGTGACATACATCTTGGGGGCACAAGCATCTATTTTGTGATCTAGATAGATGCTTTTTTCTATGCTTTTTGCTAGCTCCATATCAGGACTAGTCAGCACTACACCTTGCTTTGTTTCATCACCTGACAAGGGCAAAACATCCAAAAACTCTTGCCCGGCATAATTTTCATACTCATGCTTAATCCAATCCCACCATGATATAGCATTGTGCGGCTCTTTATTTTTTAATTCCCCCACCTCTTTGTTTGTCTTAACAAAAATATCCAGTCCTTTTTTTGCTCTTGTGACAGCCACATAAAGCAGCCTAAGCTCTTCTTCAATTTGCCTTTTTTTAAGGCGATCTCTAATAAATAAATGCGCAGCACTGTCACAAACCTCACCGCCCTCAAAATCATATGCCCTTATTGCCACAGCCCCCTTAAAATTAAGCACGCTTTTGTTTAGATCTTGCAAATTAAACCTTTTTTGAGCATTCAATATCAACACATGCTCAAACTCTAGCCCCTTAGACTTGTGCGTTGTCATTAGTTTTATTGCATCGTCATCAAGCACCGCCTCCTTTTGCACAATGCCCTCATTTAATAATTCATACAAGCTTAAATGCCGCTTTTGATCCAGCCCCAATAAAAAAGCATCAAAGCTTTTTGCAAAAGCTATGCCGCTGCAAAAGATTCTTTGAAAATAATTTGTGTCTGCTACAATTTGATTGATTAAGTCAAGCGCATTAATTTTTTTAGATAGCTGCCTATATTTGTTTAATTTAGCAAAAAAAGAAGCCATTTTTTTGTCCGTACTTTTTTCTGTCGCCCTATCCATCGCCTGATAAAAATGCTTTTCCTCTCTTGCATCCATCCTCGTCTTTGCAAGCTCATATTCACTAAATCCACCAAATGGCCCTAGCAGCACATTTATTAACACTTCATCATCAAATCTATTGTCTATCAATTTTAAATACTCTATCAAATGAAACACAAAAACATCCTTGCCTTCAAGCGACAATTTTATGCCTATTTTATTCAATTCCTCTTGCAGTGGAAGTGCTGACTTTAAATCGCTTCGCACCAGCACAGCAATATCGCCAGGCTTTAATCCCTTTTCATGTGCCAATAAATGTGCAATTTTTAATGCCGCCGCCCTTGTCTGCCCATCCTCACTCACCGCACAAATACGCACCTTGCCGCCCTCTTGTACCCCACTATCAATGTCAAACGCCCCACTTTTTTTATAATCCACTCCGCCAAAGTCTTGTGTCATAATCTTTGAAAACAAATCATTTGAAAACTGCAATATCTCTTTTTTTGACCGATAATTTGTGTTTAGCTCTATCACCACAGCACTATCCTTTGTCTTAAACTCTTCATACAGCCCCAAAAATATGCTAGGCTCGCACCCCCTAAACGCATAGATACTTTGCTTAATGTCTCCTATCAAAAACAAATTGTTGTCGTTGCACCCAAGCTTTTGCACAATCTCATTTTGCAGTGGATTGATGTCTTGATATTCATCTACAAAAATAAACTTGTATTTTTTTCTTATCTCATAAATAGCCTCACTAGACAAAATTTTTAATGCATAATGCTCTAAATCGTCAAAATCTAAGCAATTTTTCTTTAGCTTTTGCTTGCTAAACTCAAGTTTTGTCTTTTTTACCAAGTCGTTTATTGTGTTTAGATACTCTATGTTTTGCTGCTTTGCTGTTTTTATTAAAAGCTCTTTTTCTATTAATTCAAGCACTTTATCCTTTAGCTTTTTATACTCATCATTGATCTTGACAAAAACAGGATCTTTGCCCACAGCACCTTTTGCTGTAGTGATGCTAGTGACAGACAATTCAAGTGCAACTGTCAGCTCTTTGATAGGAATAATGTTTCTAACAAAATTAACCATCAAAGCATCCTCATACAATGCATTCACCTCTTTTTTTAATATGCTTTTTTTATCATTAATCTCTCCTAGCAAAACTTTCTTGCATTCTTCATCATCTAATATTTTGTCGCCCCCGTCTTCTTTAACCAGCTTGATTATAAGCTTTTTTAATTGCTCTGCCCCCAGATTATCCGAAAAAATTTCTTCTAGCTCCAAAAATGCCGCCGCACCACCGCCATCTCTCTTTGCCTCTAAAATCACTTTCTCTGCCGCCTTTTTTAAATAAACACCAGCGTCCTCTATCAGCTTTATGTCAGGGTCAATATTAATCAAATAAAAATATTGGTCAATAAGTTTTTTGCACCAGGCATGAAGAGTGGATATATCAGCGTCTGTCAGCTTGACAAGCTGTGATTTTAATTCTTTATCCTTTATCAATATATTGCTAAGCTTTTCTTTCATGTCCGCCGCCGCCGCCTTAGTGAAAGACACAATAAGCATGTCAGACAAGTCGTATCCTTCTTTTAACAAAGACACCACCCTGTTTATCATAACAGTAGTCTTTCCGCTGCCAGCTGATGCCGCCATCAAAATATCCTTGCCCCGTGTGTTTATTGCCGCAAGCTGCTGTGCATTAAATTTTAAATTACTCATAAAATTTTCCCTTAGATTATAATAACTGACAAACTACAAACTACAACTGACAAATTAATGCTTATTTTAATATTAGTTTTGTATTATAGCAATAAAGAAGCTATAATCTAATCAACTAAAGATATCATTAATTTGTCAGTTGTCAGTTGTAGTTTGTCATTAATATATGTTTGTGCTAGCAATGGTTTGATATAACAACAAGCATTAAACTTTTTCAGCAATACAAAACTTGCAATACTTGCACACAGCATCGCTGCTAGCCTGCCTTTTTATATCACCGCCCCTTATGCTTTTAATCATCTCCTCTGCCCTTTTTCTTGCCTCACCTAAAAACATCTTTGCCTCATCCTCACTCATCATCCCCTTGCCGCCCGCATCCACCACAGACTCTCCACCCAGCCCTTTAATCACCCTCTCATCATCTGTCATAAATCCGCTAAACCTGTTTTCTTTTTCTAGCCACCTGTTTTTAAACGGATAATAAAACGCACCGCCAAGCTTGTATCCTTGCACCAAAAATCCCAGCGCATACAACGCTAGCTGCAGCTTTTCCCCCCTTAAAACCTCGTTTTTATCAAACCTAGCACGCCCTGACTTATAATCAATTATCCTTATAAACCTCTCATCTCCAACACTCAAAACATCCGCATAATCCACTTTTCCTACAAGCCTAAGCCCCTCTAATATCAAGCTATCCACCTCAATTTCTGTGCCCAACAGCTCCGCCTCACCTGACATTATGTGTCCTTTAAACCTTAACGCCAGCTTTTCAATCACGCTAGTCAATCGCTCTTTTTTGCCCGTATTTTCACTTAATTCAAACTTGTATCCAAACGGCTTTTCTAATGCCTGCTTTAGTTTATCCTCGCAAAAACCAGCCACAACAAACTCTTGCGCTATCTTATGCACAAGGTTTCCCGCATCCAATAAATCCACCTCACCGCTTTTGTTTTCTTTAATACGAAGCCCATATTTAGCAAAATGTCTAAACGGGCAACGATAATATTCTTCAAGCTGACTTATAGAAGTTGTGCCGCCAGCAAAAAACAGCTTGTCAAAAAAGGTATCATTTTTATGCGTGCAAAAGTCGCTCTCACTCTCTTTTTCTTGCTGCAAAAATTTGTCCGCCTCATGCTTTAACAAATAATATAGCTCACTGACAAAAGGCTTTTGCGTCTCGCTGTTTATGTTTAATAGCAAATACTCTAATGCGCTTGCCTTGTTTCCCAGCATCCACTCTTGCATAAGCAAACTTTCTTTGTGATCAGAATTATATCTTGCATTTTTAAACTCAATTGAAGATAATAGCGGTGACGCTCTTTTTTCATCGTTTTTGACAAACGCAACAAATATCTTGTCAGCATCTTGCATAAAAGACACAATGTCTTTTATTTCACTGTCTTGCTTTTGCTTTGTCAGCATTGCTAAATCCAGCCCCAAACTAGATAGCTCGCCACTAGACAGCACCCCCTCTGATTTTAGGCTAGGCGGAATTATCCCCTCATTTGCATCCAATATAAACGCCCTTTTAATAGCCGCCCCCCTAAACGCCGCCGCACTAGACACAAGCACAGCATCGTTTGTGCTGCTGATTGCCGTCATTAAACTAGTCAACAAATTCTCTTTAAAGGTATCCACTATAAACTCTTCATCATCGCCCCCCATGCTCACACTCAAGTCAAATAATTCCCTTATCCTAATTCCCTCTACGCTGTCATCTAGCACGCCGTCAAGCATCCCAATCATCCCACGCCCCCAAAACCCATCCCGCAATAAAACCAGTTTTTGCCGCACACTTTCTGCCCTCTCATCCAAAAACTCATTATAAAAACCCTTATAATCCACCAAGTATTGCTCGCAATAATTTTCAAACACGCATATATCGTCAGGCTCAATATTGGCTAATTCATTTTTAGCTAAAGCAATCATGCCCGCCCTTGTCACCCTTTTTAATTCTAGCATAGCCAAAATATATTTTGCCAGCACGCTGTCTCTTAGCTTTGGTTTTTCATCTATATAAAACGGAATATTAAACTCACTAAAAACCCGTCTTATTCCATCATGAGAGGTTTTGTCACACACAACAGCCATGTCAAAAAAACGCACACCGTCACTTAAGCTAGCTAGTCTTATTCTTTTAGCGGCTGCCTTTATTGCCAAAATAGGGCAAGAGGCAGAATAAATTTCGCAAGGGCTTTTTATCTCTTGGCTAAGTGTCCCGATTTCTAATTCACAAAAGGATAGGCTGCGTTTTTTGATTGTTTTAAAAATCTCTTTTTCTAATACGGTTTTATAATCAAAGTTTATTGTATATACATACGATTGTTTAAAATAATCTTGTGCCTTTAGATACCTATACAAGGCAAGCAGCTTGCCGTGCCTGTCTACTATCATGCCCTCTGTGTTTTTTAAAAACTCACCATAAACCAGCCTAATATCTTGCATTTTTAGTTTTAATGCACCATCAGCATTTTGAATGATGGTATCTAGTTTTTTTAAAGAAACTCCGCTCATTATTAGGCTGGCAATCTCTTTATATAGCTTGGTTGCATAGCCGCTAAATGCTTTTGTTTTTTCATATACCTTTAGTTTTTGGCTGCGTAATATTTTTTTTATTGCAACAACAGCCCCCTCTTTAGACAGCACGCTTTGCCCTAGCAGCCTTTGATACAGCCTTGCTAGTGACATTATTTCAATATCAAACGCCCCCTTTGAGTGAGCAAAAACTGCCTTTTCTATCAAAAGGGTATATTTTTCAGGCACAATAACTATGTGCTTGATGGATAAATCCACTGTCCTTTTGTCTAAAACAGCAGTCAAACTTTTTATTATTTGATTATATGTAAAATTCTTTTTCATAAAACTAAATTATACCACAATTCTCTTGATATGTCCATTCTTTTATGCTAAAATATTTATTATGAAAAAATTAATTGTTGTTTTTGCTATGCTTTTTTTTGCTGCCAGCCTTATGGCTTGTGGCCCTGGACAAGTTGTAACCATTGGTCTAAATGATCCCGACTCATTGCCATGGAATATTGGTGTGGGGGGTAATTTTGTCTATGAGGTTTCTACCTTTGAAGTGCAAAGATTCTTTAATATTAGGAACGATGATAATGAAATTGAAAGAGAATTAGAAAACATCCCGTCTTTATCTACTATGACTTTTAGATTAAGACAGGGGCATTCTTTATATTTTCCTAATGCATTAAACTTTGCTCTTGATGGGACACGCCCTGCTGTCAGAAGATATGATGCACACACGCTTTTGCAGATGGAGCTAAGAGTCGCTTATTGCTATGACATCGGAGTAAGTGAAATTGTTTATTCTTATGCGGTGTTTGATAGTGCAAACATGGCTGCGGTTTTTTCTTGGAGACGGGCCCAAATGTCGGCACTGGTGCAAGCGGGTGAGTTTGTGTATGGGGATTCTTCTCATCAAATGTGGATTGACTATAGAGGAAACTATAGCAATGCCTTTATAATCTATTATCCTGCCCCAAATGAAACAAGCTATAACAGCCGCCCTATCCCAGCCGCTGGTGACCTAGCACACCTTTGCAATGAGTATTTGTTCTTTTTGCTACGTGCATTAAACTCAACCAACACTGGCGGATCACAAGCAATAGATTTTTTCAATCCGATGAATGCACTAAAAAATGACAGACGAATAAATCCTGTCACTATCAATCAAGAAACTGCCTCTAGCATAGTGCCTCTTCCCTTTGGCGGCGTGCCCACAAACCTTGTGCAAAGTCATTTTAATATCCCGTCATCTAGCATAAATCAAGAGGGCTTTTGGGACAATCCTAGGATGGCAAGACGCACAAATTTGCGACTTGATACAACTAGATCTGGGCCTGATATCTCTTTATATTTTAGTGCTTATCCTGTGCGACCATCATTATATATGTATATAGGAGCGCCTAGGTTTGCTTTAACTCAGGTGCTGATGCAAATAGTCACCAACACCTATGGCTTTAGGGGCGGCTCGTTTGACACAGGCACTCCGCTTTATACCACAGTGTTTTCACTAGTTCATTATTGGAATGGAGTAGTTTAGGATTAATGACTCAAAGACGAAGTATTAACCAATAGCCGCTACTATTGCATAGCTATTAAAAATTAATGTCATCCTGTTAGGATCTCACCTTATTTAATACTTTGATTAAGATGAGATCCTTACAGGATGACAAATTTAGGTTTTTTTATTGTGAGATCCTTAACAAATAACACTAATTTATGTTTTTGCTTTTCACTCATTATCAATCACCCTAACCCTAAATCTAGTCACTCCATTATCGCTGTCTACTTCAATCTCTCCGCCCAGCTTATCTATTATTCTTTTAACAATGGCAAGACCTAGTCCGCTTCCTTCTGTGTTTCTTGACTTGTCCGCCATATAAAACTGCATAAAAATCTTTTCTTTGTCCTCACTAGACAAAGCCGTTCCGCCATTGCTTATCTCAAAATACACACCGCCATTGTCCGCTTTTAAATCCATGCCAATCTTGCCGCCCTTGTCGCTAAACTTAACCGCATTGCTTATTAAATTTTGCCACACCTGATACAATAATTCCTCATTGTTTTTTATCACAATGTCTTCTAAATTTAAATCAAACTCTAAATCCTTATCACCCCACTTTAGCTGCATAATACGCAAAATTTCCCTAATCTGCACACTAGGACTAAACTCATCCTCTTTTTTAATAATAGTAGTACTATCCAATAAAGACAGCCTTAGCATAGACTTTGACAACGCCGCCATCCTGTCCGTTTCATTCATAATAATCCTAGCATACTCTTTTAAAGTGTCTTTATCTACGCTTTTTTCATCCGCCTCACCCTCAATCCACTCCGCATACGCCTTTATCACCGATAAGGGCGTTTTATATTCATGCGAAATGTTTCTTATAAACTCCTTTGCTAGATACTCGTTTGCTTTTAATTCAGCACTCATTTTATTAAAATTTGTGGCTAGCTCTGACAATTCATCGCCCCCTTTTTCTGGTATCCTAATATCAAAGTTGCCTGCTGCAACCTCTTTTGTGCTGTCGTTTAGCCGCCTTATCCTTTTGACTACCAGCCAGTTTAGGGCAACAGCAAATACTATTAGGATTATTATGTTGGTAGACAATGAGATTAAAGACAGCCATCTTTCTATTGTCTCTGGGTCAAACAAAGGCTCTGCAGCCATCCTTATTAAAAGCAACAACACAAAAAGAACTGCGTTGACAGCCAGTGTCACCACAAGATTTGCAATAATTATCTTAAGCGACAACCTAATCCTTGGTCTTTTTATTCTCATTGTCAAACACCCTTGTTATTGTGTATTGTTTAAAAGACATTCATTAATTTTTCACTTTTCATTTTTAATTAAATCATTAATACTTCGTCTTTCAGTCATTACTTAATCACACCCTTATACCCCATGCCCCACACCGTTGCTATCTCAAAGTCCTCACACACTGCCACTTTTTTCTTTAGACTGCTTATGTGCGTGTCCACTGTCCTGTCCGTTGACTCACTCTCATACCCCCAAATCTCATCAAGCAGCTGCTCTCTAGAAAAAACAACATTGGCATTTAATAGCAGCTTAGACAGCACCAAAAACTCCTTTTTGCTTAAGCTCACCGGCTCTCCACCAATACTTAATTCCCCAGCATCAAAATCTAGCACGCAGTTTGCCATCTCTATCCTCTTTTCACTGTTGATTTTATATCGCCGCAAAAGTGCCTTGATTCTTATGCACAATTCTTTCATTAAAATCGGCTTGACTAAATAATCATCCGTGCCGCTATTAAAACCTTTTTCTTTGTCATCAATACTCTCTAATGCCGTAAGCATCAAAATAGGGATGTCCTTATTTTGCCGTCTTACCTCTTTGATAAACTTGTTGCCATCCATTTTTGGCATCATAACATCTGACACAATGCAATCAAAATGCTGCTCAAAAAAAGTGTCTAGTGCGTGCTGCCCGTCACGGCATTCGGTCACGCTATAGCCCTCCTTTGTCAAGCTCTTTGCAATCATAGCCCTAAGATTGGGTTCATCCTCTGCCACAAGTATTTTTATCATAAAAACCCTCTGCTCCTTAAAACGATTATATGGTTAGTCAGTTTATAAATTGAGTATAACCACAATACCATCCATTTGTCAAGAAAGTTTTAAGTTTTATTAGAGCAAGATGACATAATTTTAAAATCTTGGCATTATTTAATTTATGTCATCTCGACCGCAGGGAGAGATCTTTGCATTACCGAAGGACGAAGTTAAAATATATATGAATAGAGCAATGCAATTTAAAAACCCCGTAGGGGCGAACTTTGTTCGCCCGTGTCACTGCTATAACCGATACACGGGCGAACAAAGTTCGCCCCTACGGGTTCGTATACACCTCATCAACACGGGCGACCACAGGTCGCCCCTACGGGTTCGCATACAGACAAGCATCATATATATTGCAAGGTTATACAAACATAGCAACAGGGGCGAACGACCTCGTTCGCCCCTACGGAAAATGATTGCCTTTATCGGGCGTTCTGTGAACGCCCTTACAAATTCACATTCAACCCACAACTCAACACCGCCAACATTACAAATCCCCAAAACCCTCATTCATCATTTAATCCATTGCTCCCTATTTCTTATTCAATATTCTATGCACCAAAAACACAAGCCCTTGCACAACCTGCGCTATGACTACCAGCAAAATTATTGCCACCAGCACCACTGCATTGTTTGATCTTCCATGCCCATGATCAAGCGCCCACTGTCCCAGCCCCCCACCTCCTACTATCCCAGCCATCGCCGTAAAACCCAAAATCGTAATCACACTCACTCCCGCCGTCAAAATAATGCTGGGCACGCACTCTGGCAAATACACCTTGCACACAATCTTAAACCTATTTGCCCCCATACTCTTTGCCGCCTCAATCAAGCCTTTGTCCATCTCCAAAAGTGCATTTTCAACAAGCCGTGCAATAAACGGTGTTGCTGCAATGGCAAGCGGCACAATCATACCTCTTACTCCAAGCGATGTGCCTACAAGCTGTCTTGTAAACGGAATCAAAAAGATTGCCAAAAGCAAAAACGGAATACTGCGAAAAATGTTTATAACCGCACCCAATATTATATTGAGCGGGCGATTTTGCAAAATAGCTCCTTTTTTTGTAACCACCAATATTATACCTAGCGGAATAGCCAGTGCATAGGCTATTAGTGCTGAAAACAGTGTCATTTCTATGGTTTGCATAAAAAATCTAAACACTGACTGTGTGTCAATATATTGCCAATTAAACATCTTGCCCCTCCCTTATTTGCACAATGCGACCACCCTCTATGACAGCAACCCTGTCACAAATTTGCTTTGCTATGTGCAAATCATGTGTAATAATAACTATGGTTATTCCAAATTCTTTGTTGATGTGTTTTAATAATCTCAAGATACCATTTGCGCAAGATGAGTCAAGTGCCGAGGTGGGCTCATCACACAGCAGGATTTTTGGATTGTTTATTAGTGCCCTTGCAATGGCTACTCTTTGCTTTTGTCCGCCCGAAAGCGTTTTTGGATAGGCATCTTTTTTGTCTAGGATGCCCACAAGTTCTAATAATTCAAGTGCCCTTGCCTTTGTTTGCTCGTTTTTGTTTTTGGCTATCTCTAGCGGAAAATACACATTTTTTAATACAGTTCTTTGCATAAAAAGATTAAAGGATTGAAAAATCATGCCAAACTGTCCTCTGATGCGGGGCAGTTGTCTTTCTTTTAGTGCGGCAATATCTTGATTGTCAAAAACAACGCTGCCGCTAGTGGGGCGCTCTAATAGGTTTAAACACCTTAAAAGAGTGCTTTTGCCCGCACCGCTTTGCCCCATTATGCCAAAAATCTCGCCTTGCTTTATGCTCAAAGACACATTGTCAAGTGCCTTAAACTCTTGCTTTTTAAAGCTGAAGCTCTTGCTTAAATTTATTGTTTCTAGCACAATATTATCATTTTTTTTGCTCTCGTTTCGCATGATTTTTTTCCCTGTTTTTTGTGTAGTATAGACCAATCTTTGGCAGTAGTTTTTAATATGGATGAGATTCTTACAGAATGACATAAATGTTTGATTGGGTCATTTATCAAGTAGATACTACACCGCTTCAATCTAATTTCTTGTCATCCTGTTAAGGATCTCTTCTTTAACCATTAATCATTAAAGCACATTCCCCTCTGCATCTAAAAAGTTTGCCCTAAACGCACCGCCGCTCAAACCATTGATATGATCCGCCACTCTTTGAGTTTGCAACACAGCTATGAGTGCCTGTATCCTCTCATCATTTTGATAGCCCGCTCTTGTTGCAATCACATTTGTATATGTCGCCCCCACTTCATTTGTTTCTGCATGAAGCCTTATGTTCAAAATGTTTGCTTGTGCCGCCCAGTTTCCGTTGATTACAGCAAGCCCTGTGCTAGGATCGCCCCTTTGCGTTGTTAGAGTGCCAGCGACAACAGGTGTCAAGATTACTCCAGGTGTAGTAGTCTCCCAATTGTTTAGATCATTGTTTCTTGAAGCACCCTCTTCTCCTACCCAGTTGACAAATCCATGCACCTTTAAAAGGTTTAGCGCCCTAGTACCATTGGTAGGATCAGACGGAAAAATAATGCGTCTGCCTGACTCTAAAGCGTTTGCTCCTGGAAAAATTCCCAAAGGCTCAAAATGAATGCCCGCCGCATAGACTAGATTTTGGCTGTTGTCTGTATTCCAGGTGTTTAAAAATGGTCTGTGTTGAAAAAAGTTTGCTATGACATCGCCGCCTGCAAGCACATCGTTTTGTGTCTCCCAGCCTAGCTCTGTTATGTGAAGGCTAAAGCCTTTTTCTAATAGCTGTGGTCTAACATGCTCTAAAATCAAAGCATGAGGAGTGACAGAAGCTGCCACATGAATGACAGTAGGGTCGGTTGAGTCTGGCGGCAGGTCATCAAAACATGCAGTCAGAGTGAAAGCAGAAAATACTGCTGCGGTTAAAATAGATAACGATATTAATATACTAAATAATTTTTTCATGATAATTTTTTTCCTTTATTTTTAATTGTTTTTTATTTGTTTTTTTTGAATTTATTTTTTATTTTGCACAAATTTTAAAATCGCATTTAAAATGTTTTTATGGGTATTCTATCAACACAGCCTAGCTTTGAAAGCCCTGTAGGGGATGCTCTTAGTCTCTCGCCTAAAACCAGCTTTTATAGAAAACTTGCTCTAAATGTAAGTTTTGCGGGAGGCTAAGAGCCTCCCCTACGAGGTTCATTTTAAATAGGTTGTTAGCTAGCATACCCATGATTATTTTTTCACAACAATTCAATCTTCCCAAAGTATCTATAACTTAAGAATCTGTCTGAGTAGCTTTAAACTAGACTTATATCCCAACCTAAAAGTAGTGGATAGCGAGTGGATTTTTGAGGACAAAAGCGAACACATGAGGGAGACAATACTAGAAGTATTGGTGACCGAATGTGGAGGTTTTGAACCAAAAAGACACCGCTAGACACCTGCTTTTAGGTTGGGATATAAGTCTAAATAAAAAAACCCTTCGGGAAGGCCAGAGGCGGGTTACCGAAGGGTTTTTTGATTACACTTTTTAAGGTATCAACAAAACTACGATCGGCAACCCGAACGCATCATCATAAATACAGCTCCAAATAGATTTTTTGCGACTTTTTTGTTCATACCTCTATATTTAATGCTATTTTTATCCCTTTGTCAACTATTTTTATGGGGTTTTTTTATATTTTTTAAAATTTTTTTGAAAAGCATTTTTAAACTTGTATTTTGCCCCATCCTAAATTTGCACTATATTAACTATTTATCAACCGAGCAAAAATGCTTGCTTGCAAGGGCATTTTTGCGACCACGACAAAGGTTTAAAACCCCGCCCCTTGGGGCGGAAGTCACCGTAGGTGACGGGTCCAGGGCAAAGCCCTGGAGTTTTAATACCCTTTATTCTTCATTAAAAAAATAAATATAAAACACAATATATGGGGTTAAATCGTTTGACACACCACTATATATAGTGTTAGACTGTCAATCCAATATACTTAAGGCACAATTTTAAGGAGGACAAAAATATGTATCAAGTAATCAAAAGAGACGGAAAGGCTACTGACTTTGACATCGCCAAAATTTCTGAGGCAATTGAAAAGGCATTTGTTGCTACGCAAAAAGTCTATCACAAGACTGTCATTGACATGCTTGCTTTAAATGTAGCAGCCGACTTTGAGCCCAAAATCAAAAACAAAAAAATCGCCGTTGAGGACATTCAAGACAGCGTTGAGTCTGTCTTATCAAAGGCTGGCTATTCTGAAATCGCAAAAGCCTATATTCTGTATAGAAAACAACGAGAAAAAATCCGTGCTTTAAAATCTACCAACCTAGATTATAAAGAAATCGTGGACAGCTATGTAAAGTTGACAGACTGGAGAGTTAAAGAAAACTCTACTGTCACATACTCTGTGGGCGGCTTGATACTAAATAACTCTGGTGCAATCACTGCAAATTATTGGCTATCTGAAATCTATGATGCCGAGGTTGCTGACGCTCACAAAAATGCAGACATACATATTCATGATTTGTCTATGCTGACAGGCTATTGTGCTGGGTGGAGCTTAAGACAACTAGTGCAAGAAGGTCTTGGCGGCATCGCAGGCAAAATTACCTCTTCACCTGCTTCACACCTAGCAACTCTATGCAACCAAATGGTAAACTTTTTAGGAATCATGCAAAATGAATGGGCAGGCGCTCAAGCATTTTCATCGTTTGACACATATCTAGCACCATTTATAAAGGTTGACAACCTATCATATAGAGAGGTCAAAAAATGTCTGGAGTCTTTTATTTTTGGTGTAAACACTCCGTCACGCTGGGGCACGCAAGCACCATTTTCTAATATTACACTAGATTGGACTGTGCCACCTGATTTAGAAAAGACTCCAGCTATCGTGGGCGGCAAAAACATGGATTTTACTTATGGTGATTGCAAAAAAGAGATGGATATGCTTAATAAGGCGTTTATTGAGATTATGATTGACGGCGATGCAAACGGCAGAGGCTTTCAATATCCTATCCCTACTTATTCTATCACAAAAGATTTTGACTGGTCAGAGACAGAAAACAACAAAATGCTGTTTGAAATGACAGCAAAATATGGCACTCCTTATTTTTCTAACTATATCAATAGCGATATGGAGCCAAGCGATGTAAGAAGCATGTGCTGCAGATTGAGACTAGATTTAAGAGAATTAAGAAAAAAGAGCGGCGGATTTTTTGGGGCTGGAGAAAGCACAGGCAGCATTGGTGTAGTGACAATAAATATGCCAAGGATTGCGTATTTATCTAAGAGTGAGGAAGAGTTTTTTGAGCGGCTTAATAGGATGATGGACATATCTGCAAGAAGTCTAGATTCAAAAAGAAAAGTAATCGCTAGACTTATGGAAGAGGGTTTATATCCTTATACAAAAAGGTATCTAGGCGGATTTAACAATCATTTTTCTACTATAGGTCTAGTAGGAATGAATGAGGCGTGTTTAAATGCAGGGTGGATAAATACAGATTTGACAAAGAAAAATGCCCAAGAGTTTTCTAAAAAGGTGCTAAATCATATGAGAGATAGGCTTTCTGACTATCAAGAAAAGTATGAGGATTTATTCAATCTAGAGGCTACTCCTGCTGAATCTACTTCATTTAGGCTAGCAAAGCATGATGTATCAAGATATCCTGATATTAAGACTGCAGGGGCAAAGGGAGACACTCCTTATTATACAAACTCATCGCACTTGCCTGTGGGATTTTCTGATGATGTATTTAATGCACTAGATATTCAAGATGAGCTTCAAACATTGTATACAAGCGGCACGGTTTTTCATACATTCTTAGGTGAAAAGCTGTCGGATTGGAAACAGGCTGCAACTATTGTTAAAGCAATTGCAGATAATTATAAGATGCCATATTATACCTTGTCGCCTACATATTCAATTTGCCCTAAGCATGGATATTTGGCAGGTGAAAAATATGCGTGCCCTAGCTGCAACACCAAAACAGAAACCTATTCACGCATAACAGGCTATTATCGCCCTGTGCAAAATTGGAACGATGGCAAGAGCCAAGAGTTTAAGCACAGAGTGATTTATAATGCTAAAAAAGCATGCACAAAGAAAAAGAAGGCATAGAAATTGCAAGCACTGACACACAAAACGCACAAAAAGCACAAACAAAAAGCAGCTAATTGTTTTGATAATTAGCTGCTTTTTTTATAGAATTATTTTTTGTTATAGAACCATCTGTCGTTATACTAGGCTTGCCTCCAAACCTAAAAGTAGTGAGTTGCGGATGAATTTTTGTTGGCAAAAACGAACACATGAGGGCGACAATACTAGCAGTATTGACAACCGAATGTGGAGTTTTTGCACCCCCGGGGTCCCCAAAATGCTTGCATTTTGGGGTGGGTATAAAGACACCGCTAATCATCTTCTTTTAGGTTTGGAGGCAAGCCTATTTTTAAACCAATGCCTCGTCTTCTTCTTCATCCTCTAAAAACAACCCGTCCTCGCTTATTCTTAGGCGTTTTTTCTTGATTCTTGACCGCTGCATAGCCACCGCCAATATCGCAATCAATACAAGCCCCCCACCAATAATAATAAACAACCGTGGGCTGCCAAAATCAAAAATCCACCAGCCGCCAGCCGCCGTATACTCTTCTTCCTCATCACACTCTTCTTCGTCACATTCTTCATCACACCCATCTTCATCATCACACACACAAACCTCTTGCCCGCACGGATTATCAATTATCGGTGCATCCACATCACACTCGCAGTCTCCATACTCACAATCCTTATCACACTCACACTCATCACACGGCTTGACAGGTGTACCCTTATCGCATTCACAGTCACCATACTCACAGTCTCTATCACACTCGCACTCATCACAAGGAACTGTCACAATCGGACAATCCTCTTTGCCCTCACATTCACATTCATAATACTCACAATCCTTATCACATCCGCAATCACCATCACATGGCTTAACATCTATGCACTCACATGGATAATATCCACATTCATCACATGGAGTAGTAACTACACATTCACATGGATATGCATTACACTCATCACACTTGTCAATCGGACAGCAAGCAATTATACACTCGCAGTCATCATAATCACAATCTTTTTCGCAACCACAGTCACCGTCACATGGTTTGGTGTCTACACACTCACATGGATATGCACCACACTCATCACATGGAGTAGTAACTGGGCACTCGCATGGATATTTTCCACACGGAGTATCAATCGGGCACTCTATAATACAAGCACAATCATCATAATCACAATCTTTATCACATCCACAGTCTCCCTCGCATGGAGTAGTGACTACACATTCACATGGATATGCACCACACTCATCACATGGAACATCCACTATAGGGCAGCATTCTTTTTCGCACTCACAGTCATCATAATCACAGTCTTTTTCACATCCGCAGTCACCATCGCATGGTTTAGTATCTATGCACTCACATGGATATGCACCGCACTCATCACATGGGACAACAACTGGGCACTCACAAACATAATTTCCGCACTCGTCGCATTCTTCTTTATCACACGGCTCTTCTAATACAACAATGTCTATAACAGCATAAACCTCTAGCTCTAAATAATTGCCCACGCTTGCCACAACAACCGCTCTTAGCTGCCCAGAAACACTAAAGCTATATAAAACTGCACCATGTCCAATAAACACCCAGCCGTCATTTGTTAAGCCCCTAAGCCTTGCTGCCGCCTCGCCTGCCCTAAAATACCATCTTACCGCATCATAATCAATGCCATCATATTGAGTCCAATCGGCTGTCAATTTTGTATAGCCATCATATTGCGGCGTAGTGTCTAAGTCTAGTGCAAATTCTCTTATTTCCCAAGTTGCAGTCAGCGTTGCATTTTGCTCTCTATCGCCCGCTGCCAAAACTATATCGCCGCTTTCATCCATCCAGCCCAAAAATCTGATGCCATCAGGGGCACTAGGGACAGGCAAGCAATCATTCTTCTCAAGATTATAAAACGCATCTTGATCTATATCAAGCTCAATGCCGCTGTTTCCTGAATCTATAACTATTTCTCCAAGAGTCCTAACCATTTCAGAAATTGCTTCCGACACAGTATGAGTAGGAGTGGCAGCCCATCTTTTTTGCACGATAAATTGAGTATTTGCTGTCAGGTTTTCAAAAATGTTGCTATATTGCCATGCACTCCATCCGCCGCTTGATACACACACTATTCTAAACTCGGCACCAGCCACCTGATAAAGCACTATGCTGCTAGCTCTAATGGTCTTAACCTGCAAAACTGTTGGTGCATCTGGAACAATCAACACAGGCTGCTGCTCACTGCACTCACAATCATCATAATCGCAGTCTCTATCGCATCCACAATCACCATCACATGGTTTAGTGTCTATGCACTCACATGGGTAATGTCCGCACTCATCGCATGGAGGAGTAGCCACGCACTCACATGGATATTTTCCACACGGAGTATCAATCGGACACTCTATAATACAAGCACAATCATCATAATCACAGTCTTTATCGCAACCGCAATCTCCATCACATGGAGTAGTGACTACACATTCACATGGATATGCCCCACACTCATCGCACTTATCAATAGGACAGCAAGCAACTATGCATTCACAGTCATCATAATCGCAGTCCTTATCGCAACCACAGTCACCATCGCATGGTTTAGCGTCTATGCACTCACATGGATATGCATTACACTCATCGCACTTATCAATAGGACAGCAAGCAATTATACACTCACAGTCATCATAATCACAGTCTTTTTCACATCCGCAATCTCCATCACATGGTTTAGTATCTATGCACTCGCAAGGGTAATATCCACATTCATCACATGGAATATCCACTATAGGGCAACATTCTTTTTCGCACTCACAATCATCATAATCACAGTCCTTATCGCAACCACAATCTCCGTCACATGGTTTAGTAACTACACATTCACATGGATAATGTCCACATTCATCACATGGAACAACAACTACACACTCGCATGGATATGCATTACACTCATCGCACTTATCAATCGGACAGCAAGCAATTACACATTCACAATCGTCATAATCACAATCTTTTTCACATCCACAATCACCATCACATGGTTTAGTGACTACACATTCACACGGATACGCCCCGCACTCATCACACTTATCAATAGGACAGCAAGCAACTATGCACTCACAGTCATCATAATCACAGTCTTTATCACATCCACAATCTCCATCGCATGGTTTAACAAACTCGCACTCACAATCGTCTCTATTGCAATCATTATAGCACTGGCAATCCTTTTTACACTCATACCCGCCGCACTCATCACAGCACACACAAGGATAACCCTCACACACATCACAGCACACGCTTGGATACTGTCCGCACTCATCACACGCTCTTGGCAGAATATGCCTAACAAAATATGCCACTCTTTCTAAATCACCCGCCCTAGCTATCATCACCAGCCTAATTTGGCTGTATTGACTATGGTCTTGCAAAAATACTACTATAGCCCAGCCTTGAGTCCCTCGCACCCATTCTCCTTCATCCGATGCCCTTGTATACCAAACAATCTCATAGCTTATGCCATCATACGCAACAAAATATGGTGCGAAGAATTTGCTGTTTCCTGCAACAATTACGCTCACTTCAATACCTATATCAAATGCCGCTATCTCCCACACTGCTTCAAGCACCACATTGTTTGTTAGATTAGGCACTAGATAAACAATGTTTCCATCCAAACTCCAGCCTGCAAAATCAAACCCGCTCGGCACAATCCTAGGACTTGGCAAGCATTCCCCCACCAATAATCCATAAAACAAATCCTCACAAATCGCCCCGCCAATGCCGCCGTTTGTGCCTGTTAGCACACCGCTAGTCCTAAACTGAACAGAAATGCTATAAGGCGATATATTGTGTGTTGCCGTTTGCAGCAATTTTTTTCTAAACTCATAGCTAGATGCACTGTTTAGTCCGCCAAACCTATTATCTTGTTGCCACTCGCTCCACACATCGTCTATCCTGATACTAAACACAGCACCCTCATGTGCCCTTAATACTATCATGCTAGAGGTGCTATAATCAAACAATGGTGCATTAGGTGCAGTCGCTTCCGCCCTTTTTACAATTATATTAAACTCTCTTATAGTATAATAAATCACCACTCCATCAAGTAAATTTTGTGCTGTGACAAAAAAGCTAAACTCTCCTACAACAAGTGCCCCAATTGCAGTAAAGCCCACAGCACCCGTCACCGCATTAAACGCTAGATTAATCCATGACGGCATGTTGTCACACGCAAAAACATTGAGTGTTGCCGCCTGGTTTTGTTCAACTATCACTTCAAGCATTGTTGCCGGCGGAATAACCCCAAAAGTCATGCTAGCAAAATTGTCGCCCTCAATCAAAACGCTTGCCGCTCTCCACACATTGATTAAATCTATATCTTGGTATATCAAGGTTGCCCCAAATATAAAACTGTCGCCTTCATATTCTCCTAGCCACTCAAAAAACGCCCCGTCTGTCAAAAACCCTAAGCTAACAGGCTGTGTGATTAAAGCTGCCATGCTCATGCCATCGCTTATCCACGCATAATAAAACACGCTTAAATCCCTGTTTAGCACCCTAACTAGATTTCTAGCCTCATAAAAACTAGTTTCTAAAATCACTCCATCCACTATGCTTTTATACTCATCCCACCCTAGCATCAAAAACCTGTCTCCATCTGGAGTAATATCCTTTAAATAGATCTCAACATAAACCTCTCTATCAAAATTATCCCTTAGCACAAAAACATTTAGTCCCAAATTATTTCTATTTAATACTAGCACATATCCTGTCATCTCATACCCATTAATAAACACGCTATGATAATAATCTAAATGCGCCCCCCTAAACCCAAACTCAAATGTATAAACAATGTCAAATCCTAAGACAGCTCTATCCACAAGCTGTATGCTTGGCAAAATATCAATTATGTATACGCTTAATTCTCTAAATATAGTCGCCTCATTAATGTTTACTGGGACATATCTAGCCTCAAAAACACTTTCTCCTATACTTCCAACAAGCCTAGCATTCTCACTTGTCCAGCTCCATCCCTCTGGCAATATTACATCGGACAAAAGCGCCCCATAATAGCCTGTTAGACCACTAGGGAGAATATAATTAGGTGCCCTTGGCAGCACAGCTATGTCCAGCATTTTAAACAGCCTAAAATATCTAATCTCACAATAAGGAATATAAATAGCCGCCCTTTGATTTGGACCTAATACAGTGCCCACGCTTTGCGACTCATCCGCCCAAAACCAGCCATAATCAGCATAAGGATTAGCTGGTCTAGGAAGTGCCACATCCAAAAGTGTCTGCCCATAAACTGCTGTCAAATTTTGAGGCATATTAGGTGTAGGATCTTGTCTTAACACGGCTTGCATATTCATGCCCTCAAAAACAATCGCATTTTGCAGCCATCTATGCACAGCAAGTGAGGTTGACCACCCTGCTGAGTGAGCATAAAGCCTAAGCCAAAAACCGCCGTTTTCTCCAATTGCAACAAAATATTGATGTGGGATGCTGATACTAGTTTCTTGCCACGACCAAGCATTAAATCCACCAGGAAAACCCATCGTTTGACCAATTGATCTTGCTGGATCATCGCTAGTTCCGCTTGTTGCACCAGCAAGTGCATTGCTGCCTGTCCCTACCAACGCACGACTGCCTGCAACTATATCTCCTGGTGCAGACAACGGAGTGGTGACATTTTCACTGTGAGAATGATTGATTCTTGTTAAGCCAGTGTTCATAACCCTATCAAAACTTAAGTCAATAAATGTACGAGTAAGCGAATGCCTAGCATTTGTTGCATAAGCACCCAACCCATAGAAAAAAGTAAACTCCACTTCTGCCATTTGATCGGCTATCAATCTTTCTTGAAGCTCTCCGTCAACACCAATCCAAAGCTGCATTGATGTATGCCTATCACGATATTGCCCCCCAAATGCATTGCTATAATGACTGGTTGAACCAAAATTAGTATATGCTAGTGCCCTGCCTTGATTAGTATTTTCAGGCCCACGGTTTCTTAAATTATAGCTTGCTCCTCGTGGATTTGCAACAACCCCACGATTAGCCGGTGTTGTTGCATTAGGAATATTTGAAAAAGTCAAATAATTTGACAGTGTAGTGTCTTGAGCGTGTGCAACATGCTGCACACGATTTCTTTGGTGATGCGCTGGATCTACATCAAGTGCAGCCTCTCTTAATTCAACGCTCATCCCCTCAAATACTACCGCTGATTGAATGTGACGCACTGACGATCCATAGCTAGTTGTCCTTGCCCCTGCAGTAAACCTAATAAAGAAACCCCCATTATTTGCAATAGCTTGCATTTGCAGATTTGTTGGAGTAATAGCAATAGTTTGCAGCTCCCAGCTATTATACATTTGATTGCCAAATGATGCTGCATTATCATGCCCAGCCGAACCCGTTTGTGTAAAGTGCGGAGTAATCCCCCTTGTCACACCATAAGAATGCGTGTTTCTTCTATTTTGAATACGAGTATGCGGTGTTCTAAAAATATAATTTTGTGCATTTGCTGATGGAGTATAGTTTGACGATGATTGATGCAAACTCATAAAAGCATAGCTATATGCCCTAGCAACTGAATTATTGTGCCATGTATTGCTATTTAGCACTCCAAGTCCAGCATAAAAAGTAAACACTACACTTGCAATTTCATCATCTAAAATTGCTTGTCTTAAATCACCTTCTAGCCCTATCCAAACATTTGCAGAAGTAAAAGTATTATTTAAAGTAAACTCCCCAGTGCCTTGCTGTGCAAGATGAGTAGTGTATGCCAATGCCCTGCCTCTAGTTGTGTTGACAGGGCCTCTATGCAACAATCCGCCAGCCGTTCTATCCAACCTGCCGTCGCCTACATTGTTAGCACGAGGATTTGCCAAAGGATTTCTTACAAAATAATAATTTGGATAAGCCTCTGTTCTTCCTCTTTGCACATTAGGTGCAATATCTGAAAGAGTTAGATAGTTTGCCAAAGCCGAACCTTGCCCATGTGTAATATGGCGCTGATTGTTTCCGTTTCTTGCATGATGATCAGCATCGGCTATAAAACCCTCTTGTGGATTGTTTTCATAGTCGCTTAAAGCTGTCACGCTTTGCAATAAATCCGTAAGTGCTTTGTCAAAGCCCTCACTAGCGTCTACTAGCACGGCAGCTTGCATGATGAGGGCGCTGATTACTGTCATGCTTGCAATTGCTAGTGCAAGAACCCAGCTTTTTGAGGGTGCCAACTTTTTAGCCAAGCTAAAAATAGCATTTAGTATTGTTTTCATATTTTCTCTCTCCTTGATTAGTGCCCATAAAGGGAATAAAAATTGTTGCTGCTCGTCATTGCGAGGAGGACAAAGTCCGACAAAGCAATCCAAACATAAAATTAAGATGTCTTTATATTAATGCTGGATTGCTTCGGCTAAAGCCTCGCAATGACGATACGGCAAGCTTTGGGCGGATTCAGTCATTAGCATCTTTAGTTTTTTTATTTACACCGTCATTCATTTTTCATTTTTCATTTTTCATTAGCCAACAAATTCCACATCCATTCCTTAATTGTGCATTATGCATTGCACATCGCCACCCTATCTCGCCTGTGAATTAGACAAATTAAACGGGGCCTCTCTTATGGCAGCTGCATCAATGTTTCCTCCGCCTCTATAGCTAATATTAGCTGTCCCATTGCCGCTGAAATTGTGCTGCATCAAATACCCTGTCAGATGAACATTTCGCTGATTTGCCGTGTTTACAAAAGTCAAATAGGTGTCTATGCCATGAAAACGCCCGTTCATTGTCCCGTCCTCGCCAATATCTCCCCACACAAACCACTCTTGTGCATCAAGCCTAGCTTGTGCTGGCCCTGCCCCATATGAATCAAATGTCCTTATCCACATCACTCTGCCATACCTGTCTAGCCGCATATAAAACGCATGATAGTTATCCGCCCCGCCGCTCCAACTTTGCCCGTTTGAAAATGCCCTAACCTGATTTCTTATTGCTTGCCCTGGATCATTTATTCCAAACCTAACCCAATATGTCCCGTCAGGGTTTCTGCCGATTCCTGAGCCAAAGTTTCCAAAATTGACAGGATTTGTAATGTTTCTGCTAAAGTTTGTGTTGATGTTGCCTGGTGCAAGGTTGTATCCACTAAATCCATGCACCCATACCCCATAGCCCCAACGCTGGTTGTTGTTGCCAGCGATTACAGCCTGATTAGTAAAATAATGTCTAGTGTTTGCCCTATATGCATCGTTGCCCCAGTTTGTATGATGCACTCTGTTTCTTGTGTTGTCAGATGGAGTTGCCGCCCCTCCTCTTCTTTCTCTAAAATACACTCTGTCTATATCAAGATTGGGCACAATGCTTTCAAACGACAACCTAACCTCACCAAAGGTATTGTTGCCTGCCGCCGTAGTCCTAAAATAGCTTTGGATATTTGAGTTTGGATGCGATGATCTAATCCGTGTAGTATGCACAATCGTATGCACCTGCACCCCTAGCGGTGCTGCCGCAAGCGACCATCCGTGCTGGTTTGATATAAAGTCGGTTGCTATGTTTTCAAAATAATATGCCGCATAAAAAATAGCGTCTTGAATCCCTTGTGCCCCGCCTGCATGTATAACTGTCACCGTGCCGCTAGGTATCATAGCCTCTATACCGCCGCCTGTTCGCACACTAAACTGATAAGGCCCTGGTCTAAATGGTAGATTGCTAGGCAACGGCGACCCATCAAGACGCACAACTATCTCGCTTTGTGCTACACGGTTGATAAAGGTATATTCTATATAATTGGCAGCATCTAGTCCGTCAATATTTGCTGGGAAATTTGGCAAGCGGTTGCCGTTTTGTGCAAACTGAAGCGTAGGATTAAGCCCTGTGTTTATTTGCAGTCTTATATGCAATTCTCCAAACAATGTTTCTCTAATGGTGTCTGCATATGCTGTGACAGTCACTCTATATAGTCCTAGTGCTGTAGGCATAATGGTAGTAGGAGCCAACACAGTTGCACCTATTCCTTCAAAGGTGATAGTGCGGTCTAAATGAAAATCTGAAAAGCTGACAGGGAAATTAAAATTTAAGGCATCGGCTGGAGAAATAGCTATGCGACCAGGCGGCATACCAATCTGCCCTGTCCTTGCCATTATTTCATATCTTGCTTCAAAAATCTCGCTAGAAAAATTTGGATTGCGATAAGAGTTTATTTGAAAGGTGACTCTATATCTGCCTGGAAGCGACGGAGCAATAGTTGTGCTAGTAGGTGACGGCGTGCCATCAACATAGCGATAAAAGAATATGTCAAAATCAGATAGCTGCACTTGATCTAAAAAGCGCTCTTCTACCCCTAGATGAGTCAATTCAATTGACATAACATTGCCGCCCAGCATATGAAAAGGTACAATCCTATCTTGCGGACTTAATCTAATAATTTGCGGAACAATGGTTAGAGTAGTCACCCACTCAAACTCTACTCCGTCAGATATCCCTATACTAGACACTCTAAATGTGCCGATTATGGCTGGCATGGTAGTTGATCTATCAAAACTTGTGCCGTTTATCCCTTCAAAATAGATAGCCGAATTATGTGATTGCCATGCTCTTGGTGTGGGCAAAACAGGCAGTGGATTGTCTATCCCTTGCATTGTGTTGATCCAGCCTAATGGCTGTGATAAATCGCCCTCTCTTGGGGTGATAGTTATATAAACTGCACTGTTTGCAAAAAAGTTTGGTTGATCTATTGTGTATGTAATTCTATATAATCCAGCCCTTGCGTTTGGAGGCAGCTGTGCTAGTGCATGAGTGACTGCATATAGGTTGTGGGCAGCACCTTGTATAATGTTGCTGGTGATAGGGCGGCTTGATCTAGTTATGATAGGGTTTATTGATTGATGCACACACTCTATCGTCACCATAGAAATAGCGGCACGGCGGCGACTAGAAGAATACCCTTCTGCATGGTTTAGCCACGGCTCGTTTATTTGATAGAATAAAGTGACCTCGGTTAGTGCATTTGCACCCGTTGCCGAATTTGCTGTTAGTCTAATAGGATTTGATGAGGCGGTTAGGCTAGCTGGCAATGTGCTTGAGACTATCACCTCTTGTCTATATATAGTGTATTCAAACTGATGGATAGATACATCGCCCGTGATTGCATTATAGATATGTACAGCAACGCTATATATCCCAGCATCACTAGGTGCATTTTGGCTAGCTTGCTCATTTGTTGCCACAGCAGCAGCGCCGCCGCTTACAAAAGCCGCCGTGCCGTCTCCGTGCTGTGCCCCTAGCCATCTATGTGTCCTAGTATAATAAATAGCTAAAATCTGATGAAACTCATTTGCTCCTAGCACAGTGACAGGTTGCGCCTTTCCGATAGGGGCGTTAGAGTCTAATGGTGCAATATTAACAAAGGTAGTATATGAATTTAATAAACGGATATCATCTATGCTAGGCACATAATCTACCACCACATACCTTGCAACAGTGTCACCAATTTGCCAAAAATTGTGACTATCCCTTATGTTAAAATGGGCAATAAACACTCCGTTTTCATGAGTAGAAATAGTGTCAGATACAGGAGCATAATCCCTATATTCTAAAATATTTTGGCTAAAGGCAATGTCTATGTCAGGAAGCTTATCAAATCCATCTGCACTCAACTGATGATTAATGCTATCCCCGATTGCAAAATGCATATCTTGTGCTACAAGCTCTATGTTTCGCCTTGCAACCACAAAAGGAAACTGTGTAGTGCTTACCTCCCCATCAGTATCAAGCGTCAATTCTATCAAATAATTGCCTGCTCTAACAGGAGTAGTAGCCCCGTCATTGACATTGTTAAAGCTGTTTTCTCTAGTCACAACCGTGCCATCATTCGCCGTGCCATAAAAACTAATAGACACAAAGCTAGGCCCGTCTTCTCTCTCTATCATGCTTAATGGGCTAGTCAAGCTATATGTTTGTATCGTGGGTGCATCCCATGCTATCCTTATGCTTCCGTATGCAAAAATTATAGCCGTCTTTATTAGATTAATTGGCTCAAAATTTGCATTATTTATGCTAAACTGCACCTCAAATGCCCCTGGCTCACTTGGTGCACCTGCATTAAATGCCGTGTTTGTGCCAAATTGTCTGTTTTGAATGACAACATCAGAAACCCTTAAAGCAAGTGCATGATTTGCTGCAATATTATTATAAAAGCTTATTCCAAAATCAATGGGCTCTCCCTCTTCAAACTCTAGTTCACTTATGCTAAGTGCCGCTTGCCTTTGCTCTATAGTATATTCTAAATCAAAGGTCTTGCTAATCCCATCAATAAACTCTACTACTACTCTTATTATATAGCCCCTAGCATATCTCATTATTCCCACAATAGGTGTGCCGTCTATATTAAGCGGAGAAAAACTGGTCACCCTTGCTAGATTATCGTCTATTGAAAATGGCGGAAACTGTGTGTTTCCATTAAAAATTACGCTGTTTGTCTCTAGGGTGGGCACAGGTCTATCAAACACTGTATACTCTGCTGTCACACTGCCCATCAAATAAAAATTAACCGCCAAAGCATCTGATAGGTTGAAATTGGCACTAAAGACTCCGCTTGTAGTTATTTCATCTACAAACCCTGTGCCGCCAAAGTTTAGTGATGCTATAAAGTCGCTATGAGGAATAGGCTGATCGGTATGATAACAATACACATTGTGAAGCTGCGATGGCATATTGTCAATAAAAAAGCTGTCGTCATTTGCTGTCCATCTTAAATGCGCTCTATATATATTGAAAGGCTTTGTGATGTATTGAATCACTCCGCTGGTTCTGACTGCAACAGTGATAGCATACTCACCTGCCAAAACAGGCATAAACGCACTGTCCCAAGTTGTGCCATCGTTTGACTGTCCAAAAAACCTAACAGACTCTAAAACATGCCTAGCATCATTGATAGAAAAATCTATGGGCACTAAATTGCCAAAAACCTGATTCTCTAGATTATAAAACACAATGTCTTGTGCCATGGGGCGCACACCAATTATATAATTAGCATACACTCTTTGATTGTTTATAGCAAAGTTTGAAGCTGACGGCAATATAGAAAACCATGCACGATATGCCCCGGGCATACTAGGAAACCCATTGATATAAGCCCATATACCCTCGTTAGGAAAATATCTTTCAAACCTAATATCAATTTGATTAAAATCGGGCACAATTGTCTCTTGCCCAAAGCTTAGATAGTTTGATATATCATAAGAAAACTGCACAACCTCATCATAATCAAACACTCTGTCAAATGCAGAAATAATGCGTACATCCCGCCTGTTTATGACAATCTGCCCAGCATCAATGACTAAATTAGCCGCACCGATTACTTCTATCTCTACTTCAATATCATATACTCCCACATTGATAGGAGCAGTCAACATTCCTGAGTATCTAACAACATAGTTTCCGCTAAAATATGGCGTTTTAGGAATAAACACAGACACAGCTCTTGCTTGTGAGTTGTATACAAATGTCCCAAGTCCACTAAACCAGCCGCCAAACTCACTGTCAAAGTTTGCATTTGCCGCATCTGGCACAATAGTCAACATGCTGCTTGTTTGCGCAATGTGCGTATAGCTAGACACAGAAAAATTCATATAAAACTGCCCAGGAGCTAGTTGATTAAACGCATAAACCATGCCGTCTCTATAAAACTCTATGTCAATCGTCAATCCATCCCGCTCTAAAATAGCATCCGTATTTAGATATCTTTGCTCAACAGGATCAAACTCATGGATATTTGCAGTAGTCCTAAAAGCATTGTCCGCACTAATAATCGCACTCGTGTTTTTTCTTATGATAAAGTCGGTGATGATTTCACCCAGCATATCCTCTTCATCTATGTATGCTTTGACCTGGTGATTGCCCACCGTTGTTGGTTGCTCTGTCACCCACTCATCGCTGCCCTCATGCTCAAAGACTATTCTTGTTTCTATGTTTGCTTGCGTAACGGCAATTGCTTGCACCTCTTGCTCTAATCCTGTCCACTCTGTATCAAACACGCCATTTTCTGCACCCAAAAAGATTATGACAACCTCGTCGGGCGGACTAGGCTCATAATTGGGGACACATGCGGCTAGAAATGTTAAAAATATAATTAGCGCAATAAATGACGCTAGGATTTTGAATTTTTTTCTCATAATTTAGTCCTCTTTAAATACTGTTTGGTTGAAAAACGCATTAAAAAGTCACAACTATATATATGCCCACTCTAAGCATATACCACATCATTCTAGCAAAAAATAGTTTGATAGTCAAGTGATTTTAGCCCTAAATACAAACTTTATTGCAATTAATGTTGCTGAGTGAGGAGTGATGATTGATGATTGACTGAAAAACGAAGTGTTAATGAATAAAGCAAAGATTTCTCGTTTCACTCGAAATGACATTAATTGAAATTGAACCCCCTAATAGTAAGAACAATTAAACTAAAGCGTCATTTCGAGCGTAAGCGAGAAATCTTTGCTTTATTAACATGAATGGGCAATATATGAAAAACCCGTAAGGGCATTTCTGTGAACTCCCAAATGTGTACGAACCCCGTAGGGGCGTTCACCGAACGCCCGAATAATTGGAATCCGTAGGGGCGACACTCTGTCGCCCGTACTGCTGCTATACCCGATACACGGGCGAACACAGTTCGCCCCTACAAAAATGTGGTGTTTATCGGGCGTTCGGTGAACGCCCCTACAAGTTCACATACAACCAAACATCATATATATTGCAAAATTACACAAACATAGCAACATGGGCGGTCGGGGACGCTTTGCCCCTACGGGTTCGTACACGCACCAACATCACGGGCGTTCGGTGAACGCCCCTACAAGCCTCCCACACATTCGCACAAACACAATACTCCCATATAAATCCCCCCTCATTAATTTTTCACTTTTCATTTTTCATTTTTCACTTTTCATTTTTAATTACACATTACCTTCATTCTTCATTTTTCATTTAATTTAAAAAACCAGTCAACTATTTGTATCAACACGCATATATAATAGATTATGAGAATAGTAATTGATGCAGGACACGGCGGGCATGATCCTGGCGCCGTGCATTTTAACAGAAGAGAAAGTGACGACACCTTGCGTATGGCTCGTGCTGTTAGAGACAGACTAACAGCGTGCGGACAGCAAGTAATAATGACAAGAACAACCGATGTGTTTGTTCCGCTTTTAGAAAGAAGTCAAATTTCAAACAACCAAAACGCTGACTTTTTTTTGTCCATACATAGAAACGGTGCCATAAATCCTGCTGCTAACGGAGTAGACATTTTTGTGCGCCCCCAGCCCTCAAACAGAGAGGTATCCATCGCCCAAAGCATATTAAACAACATTGTTTTGGTAGGCGTGCAGTCAAACAGGGGTTTAAAAAGAGAAAATTTTTCAGTATTAAGAAACACAAGAGCCCCAGCCGCCCTTCTTGAGCTGGGCTTTATGTCCAACCAGTCAGACAACAACCTGTTTGACATAAACTTTGACCGCTATGCAGATGCCATAGTCTTTGCAATAAGTGCCGCCTTTTCACTAAATTGTGCAGCACCTCTTACTCCTATATCGCCGCCCATAAACCCACCAGCACCGCCCATTACTCCCACCCCTCCGCCTGGCGACCAAAGAGAATTGATGCAACGCATTCAAACTACACTAAACTCTAGATATGGGCAAAGCTTGGCAGTTGACGGGCTGTGCGGACCGCTTACAAGAGCCGCTATCATAAGGGGCTTGCAAACAGAGTTAAACAGATTGTTTGGTGCTAATTTGCCTATCACGGGAGTATTTGGGCCGCTTACAAGGGCGGCAATAAGACCGTTAAGACGGGGAGATAGAGGGGATTATGTATGGATATTGCAAGCGGCATTGACATGCAATGGATTTTTGACCAACCCTGACGGAATATTTGGGCCGCTTACAGAAAACAGCGTGCGTGCGTTTCAAGCCTCAAGAGGGCTAGGAGCAGACGGGATAGCTGGCCCTATCACATTTACTGCATTGCTGGGCAATTAGGAATAATTTAAATTATGAATAAAGCAAAGTGTGGAAAATATAGGGGGGTTCGTAGGGGCGTTCAGTGAACGCCCGATAAAGACACTCATTTTTTGTAGGGGCGAACGCCCTCGTTCGCCCGTGTCATTGCTATAACCGATACACGGGCGTTCAGTGAACGCCCCTACGGGATTATCAAACAACATTACAAATTCACACACAACCAAACATAACGAACATTAT